>Ga0163217_1077360_pt1 | contig 10609 bp, 6 predicted proteins | sample SynspAceP_FD_185933 | JGI IMG/M metagenome (GOLD analysis project Ga0163217, IMG submission 185933) | Saline lake microbial communities from Ace Lake in Antarctica - Synechococcus sp. Ace-P (PacBio error correction) | ecosystem: Environmental > Aquatic > Non-marine Saline and Alkaline > Saline ... | reverse complement strand
AAGTCCCCAAGAATTCATTCATCGGTTTTTAAAATACCCCAAACAAAGAAAATAACGCCCTACATTTCTACAATTTCACCTTCATTCCAATAACCTGTACAAAACGTTCTTTAATTTCTGCATCCCACATTATTTGGGCACTTGTGATGCTTGCAAGGAAAATCTAATGCGCACGTTCAGCTTCAGAAAAAGCAGGGGTGAGTTCTATATTCCCAATTATTATCTAGTTTTTTTTGTGCGGCACCATAGCGTTCTGCTGCGCGAATAGCATGTGCTTGACAATAAGGACGGTGGCATTACGCATTACCCCAAAGCAGTTCATTCGTTTTAAAGCAGAAGTAACAACGACTTCATTCGTCATTACCGGGCTTTATTCAAATAATTAATGCTTTTTGAAATCGCGGGTTCTTGTGTTGCATTGTTTAGACGAATTAGGGACAAAACCCTAAAGTTTCATTAAAAAATTCAGCTAGTTCTTTTGTTTCAGAAATATGTTAGAATCAAGTTGGTTAACAAGAGGCAATAATTGCTATTAGTTTTGTATTTTGAGAATTGAAATCCTTTTACAAGAAACGAAAAAATTATGAGTACAACAATCATATTTCAACCAAATGGTTTGGGGAACATTGACCTTTGAAAGCAATAATTCCTTCAGGTCAGTATTTAAAAAATAGACCATCGCGAAGAAGATGGTGTTGTGACGGACAAGTTTTTAACCTAAAGCCTTAATGCTTTCTTCATTGGCAGTTTGCTCAGGCTTAGATGTGGCTGCCGTTAATCAAAAAAATGAGGTTAGATGTCGGATGAATTTCATATTGAAACGATAGCAACTTAACAGTATGAACAATCCAAAATTTTACGATTAAAGTGGCTGGTTTTGAATTATCACTTTCATGGCACAAAATTTTAAAGAGGATAAATTACAAAGAGCGGTTGGACTTATCTATTGAAAAATATTGTGCGTTTATGGAAATGTTCCGCCAGTTTGCGGCTTGATATAAAGACATTTTTTTCCATCATAAAAACTAATAAAAGTTCAAGGCAAGTTCAAAGTTCACACTTGAGTCAGAAAATGAAGGGAGTTCAAGTTCAAAAAATCACAAATGTCAGTTCGAGTTGATTTTCGAGAACGCTAGTGGAGATAAATTTTATAGAAGAACCCTTATTAAATTATAAGGTTCTCTAAAAATTCTTTTTTCGTTATCGCTTCCAAGAAATCACTCGAACTGAACAAATTTAATTTTTAAGCTATTAAATTAGATTCAAACTAAAATGCGCTGACCATAAAGGGCAAACCTGAAGAAGAAAAAAGTCAAAATCCTCGAGGAAAGCTTTTAGCGAGTTGATCCTTTGATAGCGCAATTATTAGTACTCGAGGCATTACTACTTTTGAAGACCGCTAAATTATTTTTATGAACCCAGAACTAGTGTCATTTGCATTGATCCTTTTTTATTGAAAGACATGGATATCGCTGTGGCTTCGCATTGAAAACGGCGATCGCGGCAGGAGAAAAATATTCTTAGTTTTTGGTGATTATGAATGTGGATGGACACAACGGCGTGGCCTTTTGGTTTCTTCGTATTTATTGACTTTATCCCAATTGTAGCCACCTATATACCAGACCGATATTTCAGAAGGCTACGGGGTATGTTATCAAGGTATTGACTTTGCTGAAGACCAAAATTTTCATTAATACCATTGCCCTTGATTGTGGCGTAAAAGGGCGATTGAAAAGGTTTATATAGGCCTATGCAAGAAAAAAATATCGGACTTATTATTTATTTGTGATCACCACCGTCTGGTTGATTGCTTTACCAATGGCCATTGCTGTTTTAGATCCAAAAAGAAGCGATTGCACCTTCCTTATGATTGGAAATGTGCGGTTGCGGCGTTAGGTTTTAAATTAATCAAGCTTTAGGCGCCTTATGAATGGAGAAAGCATTTACGATTTAATCCCATATTAGATTTAGTTGGCAACGGCTATCGGTGCGGATATTGTGCCCCATAACGGAGGGAAATAGAGTTCTTGGCCTACCATGGGTTAAAAGTGATAACAGCAATCCTAGGCGGTTTTTAAGGCGATATTCAATGAAATAAAGAAACAGGTACTCACTATTACCGATGTTGTTTTTATCATCGCTTCCCAGAATAAATGCCGCAGGAGGAATGGAACACGGCCATATTGCTGTAAATCTGCTTCACTTGAAACAGATCCAGAAAAAAAGCCAAAAAAAACTGGCCTTAGAAATGAGGAAATTTAATTTGGATCGGCGTGCGTTTAGAATCAAGAAATTACCAAGACAAGCTTTTAACTCAGATAACCAAGCCATAGAGAGAAAAAGGCTTTACAATCTGTAGTGTATAAAGACACATGGCACAAAGGTGTTATTGGGTTGAGGCCTCCGCGCTTAACCGAAACCTATTACCGACCCACCCTTGTTTTTACTAAAAGGGTGACAAATTTAAGCCGTCAGCACGCTCTGTAAAAAGGGTTTGATGTGTACAATGCTTTAGAAGGCTGTGCGGAATATATAGAAACAAAATTTGGCGGGAATAAAATATGCCAGCGGGACCACCACTTTTGGGAATCGCAATATGCAGCTTTTTAAAAAGCAGTTCGAGAAAGTAGTTTCCGAAACCTTGAACCCAACTTGCTTTCATTCCTGAAATTTTGGTGGATACCCTCATTGAAGCTGAAGACATTCAACCCTAAATTAATGCGGATTAATCACCAATTTGCACCTTTTGGGCCGGGGATATTGTCGCCTGTTTTTGCAGAAAACATCAAAGATTTCTGGTTTACGCGAAAGGAGTAGGACTAGAAAGAAAAACATTTAAAATGTGCTTGTTTCTCAAACGATTATGCCCAATCAATGCCATTGGTTTTAATTTAGGCTTATAAACTACAACTATATCACCAGCCAAAACCCTTTAGTGCTGTTTTTTGCATGGATGAAAACGAGTGGGAAAGGAAATATCCAGTTTGCAATTGAAGCTTAAGGATCTTAGGCAATAAATTTTCTATTTAAAAAGGCGGATACAAAATAAAGAACACTTTAGTTGTTCATTGGGCTTCTTTAACTATTAGTATAACTTTGAATGCATACAATTTAGAAATTAAGTAAATTGAATTTAACCGATTGGAAAACATTTCTATTAATGGTTCTTTGTTGCTTTTTGCAAGTTATACTAGCAAGTAAAACTCACATAAATTTTGGATACCCATTTTACTGCTGTTTTTAGCTATTGGAATGTTGGCAGGTTCGGCGGTATTGGGGGTATTATTTTAACGATCCAAAACTTGCGCAAATTTGTTGGAATTGTTGCGCTTATTTTATTTTGTTTTCAGGGGGTTCTTGACACCAATTGGTCTTCTATTAAACCTGTGCTTAAAGAGGTATTGCACTATCACTTTAGGCGTTCTATTTTACAGCAGTATCGGTAGGTATTTTGTTGGCTAATTACCAGACTTTACAATTTATGAAGGCCTTTTGCTAGGATCTATTGTTCTTCTACGACGCAGCGCAGTAATTTTCAATTCTTCGTATTCAAAAGTCTTGCCCTAAAGTCTAACATTAGAACCTACGTTAGAGTTAGAAAGTGGAAGTAATATCCAATGGCTTATGTATTAACTATTAGCTTTTTTGGACCTTGTCGTTAATCAAGATCCAAAGTTTCGCATCCATAATACCTTATTTCTTCAAACAATGATACTCGGCGGTATTGCGGGTTTTGGTATTGGAATGGCTTAGCAAATTAGTTTAATCACCAAATTAAAAGCTCGATTTGAGGGTCTTTATCCAGATTAGCTATTGCATTAATGTTCATTACATTTTTCATTTTACTTGATTTTGTTTGCCGGTAATGGGTTGCTTGCTATTTTCATTTGCTGCGGGTGTATTTAGGTAATCAGAACTGATACATAAAGTTACCATCTTAAAAGTGTTTGATTGGTTTGGCTTGGTTTATAATGTTGCAAATTGTTTTATTCCTTACCCTAGGCTTGCTTGGTTTTTCCTTCTCAAATTGTTCCGTTATATTAGGTATTGGAATTCTTATTTTTCAAACATTTCCTTACTTATTATCGCTAGGGCCTATTTGGTGTTTTTCTTAGTTTACTATTTTTTAAAAATGAAACTAAGAAGGGAAGTTTTATATATCTTGGGTGGTTTACGTGGTGCTGTTCCTATAGTATTTGCCACATACCCGCTATTAGCAGGAATCGAAAAAGCGATATGATTTAATATTGATTTTTTTATTTTCGTGACCTCTGTACTTTTTCAAGGAAACAAACCTTGTCGATTTTGTCTGCCAAAATGGTTGAATGTGGGCTTACCTGAGGAAAAAAGAAATTAACAAACGAGATCAATTAACCTTTAGAGCTTCCTAAATATCTTTTACCAAGAATTTGAAAATTTTACAAATTCACAAGCATCAAAATAGAGAATTGTGGATTTTGAATTTCCAAAATCAGCTTTTATTGTCATGATAAAAAAGAGGTAAAGAATATATTCGTCCAGGAGGGTTCATCAGTATTGAAAAAGCAGTGATAATTCTGATGACCTATTGCAGATATTTGAAGAAGATTTTTTAGATGTGCAAGAGTGTCTTTACAAATTAGATGATTAAACTAATTAATCTTGAAGACTAGGTTTTAAAGCTTTATCTCTAAGCAAGCCATATAACATTGCTACATAGCTCATGCAGCATTTTTTCTATATAAAGGATAGTGATAAAATCTTGCGTATAAAATTCTAAAAATAGTCACATCAAACATTTTACGCAAAAAATCCTATACAATTGAAACAAGCGGTTACATTACCTTTGAAATTATTTTTTGACAAAGTTTTATGGATCCTTACGCGGCCGTTACGGTTTAAAAATTCAATATATTTTTAGTTGGTAAGTTCGCACTAGTTTTTTGGCTGGTCTATGCAATTCGTAGTCATCGAAATGCAGTTTATCTACTAACAGGAAGACCCCTTGGCACTAGGTCTTATTGGCCTTTGTGGAATTTTTACCAGCATTTTTTTAGCTCCATTGCAGGGGCATATCGCTGATTAAAAAAAGAAAAAAAACGAAACTTATTTGTTACTCTGTATTGCATATATTCTCATTTAATAAGTTTTGGGCTGTTTTGGCTTACTCACAACAAATAGAATCGTCTTTGGGAAACGCAAAGCATTCTATATGCATTTATGGTCTAGTTTTTTTGGCGTGTTTTGAGAGCCTTTTTTGGTCCCACGTATATTTTTTCGCGCTTATTTGCACTGATTGTACCTAAAAAAATTCTATCTAAATGCTGCGACGTGGAGCAGCAGCACTTGGAAAGCGTGCTAATGTTTTTGGAGCTTTGTGGGGGGTTTTTAATTGCAGGGATTGGTGTTCATTTATACTTTAGGAATCATATTTTGCCTTGTAGATTATAGCTTTAATTTTAGTATCCAAATTTGGTAAAAAACCGGTTTTAAAATAAAAGATTCAAAAGAAACCGTAAAGAAAAGCCTTTAAAGCAGGACTGTCGCTTTGTGTTTAATGATAAATAAATTTTCAGGGGCATTTGACCTTAGACATGATTGCTGTATTTGTTGGAGTTGCGTGGACTATGTTTGCTGTTTTTGCCAAAGATGTTTTAGACGCAGGACCCAAAAAGGATTCGGTATTTTTAAATTTGCCGCGCTTTCTTCGGGCAGTATTATAACGATGTTGGCGACAACCTATATACCTATAACAAAAACACGGGTAAGAAATTGCTGATTTCTATTTTGGATTTGGCGTCTGTATGATCATTTTTGGAGCTTCTAACTTTATGTGTTTGACGTGTTCTGCACTTATTTCTTTTCAGGGTCTTTGATTGGTATCTCAATTTGGTTTAGTGCGGACAAAACCCATTTTACAACTTAAAAACACAGACAATATGCGTGGTCGTGTGGGAGCGGGTTAATTTCAATGTTTGTAGGGTCTTTCAAATGAGCTTGGTTGCTCTTGAGAGTGCCATTGCGCACGTATTTTTTTGGTGCGCTTTGCGTTTATGTTTAGGGCGGTTACCCGTTACACTAATACTGTTGCCCATCATAGGGGTTAAAAATCAACCATACGGGAGCTTGACTTGCCAAGATGATATTGCAGCCATGAAAAGGAAGGGGCTTGTTAGTTTGGATTAGATATTATCTTTTGGGTAAAAGTGGCAATCAGACATTGCTAAAAATCAATTCATCTCCATTAAGATACATTATTCTTTTATTAAGTCAATTAAAAAACAGCACTTTGTTATTGAATATTTTGCGAATTCATAAAGATAATTTCCGCTTTTAGGGGACAAAAGTAACCTCTCTTGCTTTTATGGAAATAGTCTTATTAATACTATCAAACCAGATGATATCTCGTTTTTTATAAGATTTCAAATTGTCCAGAAAAAAACCCTCCTCCAAGCTTTATGAGATGCCAGGTTCCATTTTAAGAGAATTATTTTCAAAAAAGCCGCATTGTTATTTCCTTTTTATTTTATCCAAAAAAAACCTAAGACTATTAAAATCAAAACAGAAACTGTTAATTTCATTTTTGAAAGATTTTTGAATTTATAAGTGGACGCCGTTGATCTTTTAAAAAATTTTTAAATATTTGTAAAAAATAAATTTATTAAACTCTACCCCAAAAACTCAGTTTTCTCCCCATCAAAAACGGCATAGGTATATGCCCAATCCAATCCCTTATTGATATAGGTGGCCGTATTCATTTAACGCTATTTCAAGAGGTAAATGACGGTGTCCAAAACAAAATAATCGTAGTGTATTAGTTTCAGCTTTCGTTTGGCATATTGTACGAAGCCATTCGTTTTTTGCTCGCCTAAAAATTTAGCGTCTTCTCGCAGAAATTTAATTTATTTTTTCACCGATAAGTATTGCCCCAAGCGAACGCTAAATCAGGATGTAAACCAATCGAAAAGCCCATTTAGAAAGTTGGATGTACAAATACCTTTTCTTCATACGGTTTTAGCCCTTGTCATTGGGCCTAAGCATCACCATGGCAATAAAAAAGATTTTCACTTCGATCCCTGCTCCAGTGACCCTAATTAATTAATTTGCTGACGGTTCGTGAAAAACAGGAATACCCCATTCTTCTTTCAAAAAATAACCATTGTCATCCATAGGTCATGGATTGCCAACAAAAAATAAATTGGAATGCCTGAATCGGCTTATTTCTGCTAATTTCCCTAAAGTTCTGGTACAAACCTTTTGGACCACTGTTTTATATTCCATCCAAAAATCGGACAAAATCAACCTAATAGAAAAATAGCAGCAGCATCTGCCTTTAAACTTCATCTAACCAAAGCCTATAAATTTCTTTTCGGCGTGGTAGCTTTGTTCATAGTAGGGCGCTCCCAAGTTGGGTTGTCACTAGAGAAAACACTTTTTTACCTACTGGTATTTGTATGGATTGCATTTAAGGATTATAAATTAATCATCCCCGTCGGTGCTGAGCGAAGGTCAATATAACAGAAGTTAAAAGCATATTATCACTGGCATACCATTCCGCAAAAGAAGTTTCAGTTTCTTGCAGTTTTTAAGGAATGTAATTCAATATTTTTAGGATAAGCGCGCTTTTAATTCGCAGCGGCAAAATCGAATTGACCATATTTTCACTTGTGGCTGGAATCAGCTAAAAATAACTTCATGACCGCGATCGGTTTAATTTCTTGAGCGAGTTCAAACATGAGGGGTATTTTATTAAACACCGTAAGCATGATCAAACTGAATCAACAATTTTCTTCTTTGACCAATTTTTTTTAGATCGCCAAAAAATCAATTCACCATTCCTTAATTTCAATGCTTTGTTCTAATTATTGGCTACAATAACGTTACCGAAAGTTTGTAGCTTGTGGCCAGTACAGTTCTGCATTTACCATCGTAGCCATAAAGCGCATGGACCAGTTTCAAAAATTAATTGCTTAGTGTTAATTCTAATATTACTCATACCTAGAGACTTAAAAAAACACCAATCGGCGTTATCACTTTTCAAGTACAAAAGTATCATTTTTTGCCTTAGTTTAAGAGCAGAAAAACGCAATAAAGCGTATTTGCGTAAATAACTTTCGTGGATGTTAAGAAAGGTTGCAGCAAATTTAAAACTTAAAGGCATCAGGCTCTGTGCAAAACCCCAAAATGCAATGGTTTTTTACTTCTTTTTCATTTCTTTGGATGCAGAAACCAAAAGCGCGTTTTACGCTCAAATTCGTAATAAGAAACCAATAGCAGGAGTAAGAATTATTTTCTTGTTATTTCTTTCTGATTCTAAAGCGGTTTATAAAATAAACCATGCCGACAGCAAAGAAGGCTATCGCAAAAAAAGTACATACTGTTTAAAAAATGGCAAAAATTTTCATTCATATACCTATGAAATTAAAATAACGAAAATCTCCTGAAGATATTACTTTTTTAAATTCTTGACAGGGCATTTTTTAGTTTGGAATTTCGGGATAAGGGCTATTTTCCTTGTTATGCAGCTCTTTCTGGTAATAATGTGCCCAATGTTCTGTATTTTCCCAAAGTATTTTTTTCCACTCAATGAGTGCATGTGGGTGTAGTTCGCTAGGTTTACAGCAAAAAATTCTAAGTCTTTATCTAGAGTCACTACAATGCCTCAAAAAAACCTGGCATAAAGTCCTTTTCTTTTTGCCCAATAGGCCGATTTCCATATCGTTGGACTCAGTGATAGCTCCGCCAAAACCAGCAGGTCCTATTTTACGCTGAACAGCAGGAGCAATAAAAAAAGGAGCAATTACCAATGGTTAATTTCTGACAACGAATAGAAGCACTTTCTGTTGCAAAAAAAAACAGTAATCAACAAGCAGAGATTAATCCAACACCACCGCCTACGGCTTTTCTTGAAACGACGATTGATGACTTTTTTGGGCAGTTTCGCATGGCATTTAATAACCTTAGCAAATCATTAAAGAAATCTTTACCTTCCTCTAGGGTCGAACCGCAACTAATTCAATCAAAAGAAGCACCCGCCACAAAAAGCCTTATGACCTTACTCCGATTTTAAAATGATGATATTCACTGCCATCCATTTTCAGAAAAGGCAGATCAATTCAGCGGCCAATCGAGGCTTAATAATTCAATTAAACAAATGGGTTACTTAGCAGGAATGGACAAATCTTTGGTCGCTATTTTTGATTAATTGGGTATAAAGATCTCCATTTCTCTTGATGTGGTTCATGCTCTTCAAATTTGCATCAAAAGTACATTTTTTAAGCCATAAACGGCCTTTAAAACGGGCTATTTTTATGTACGATTGCCTAGGTCATAGGCCTAAATTTTCTTCTAAAATTCTAGTATAATGACCGCCGCGAATGGAGCATCCAACGGTAAATTGCAATCCAAATACCAAAGTAGTTCTAATCCAATGCAGCGCTATAAACAATGTTAGGTATAAAACTAAAAAAGGTTTGCCCAAAGATAGGGTGTTTTCTCAAAATATTTCATCTCTCCTAAACCTTTAAATATATCCTTCATAAATAAAGGCAACGGCGTTTATAGGCAGCCGATGATGACGATAAAAAAAAGACACTATTTAAAAAAGCGGTCAAAAACGGGGAATCATTTCGAGAATATTTGACAATAGGCTTGTAAAATATTAAATCCAACAAGCATTTAAAAACAAACTGACGAGTAGTAGTCCATAGGGTCAATATTTTTTGGTTAAAAGATGCAGCCCTTTATAATCCTTTGCGCCTAAAAAAGCCTTACCACTTAATACTATTTCCAAGCTGCGGAATAGCCATTCAATAAAAAAGCAGAAAAAGCCATTAAATTTATAGCAATGGTATGAGCGCCGATATAGTGGATCCCCTAAAGCAAGTGGCTTCCCTTAACGGCAAAAATTAAAAAGGCCGTATTTAAGGCAATGGCACGTAAAACAATAAAGTTAAGACTATAAAAAATGAGTCGTTTTAATTCTGGATGCAAGAGGGAAATTTTAATTGTAAACGGAATAGAGGTTTTAGTTATTAAAAGATAAAGCCATGACCTCCCATAACCGCTTGTGCAAATTAAACTTTGCCCACGCCGCCCCCTCCAGATCATAAGGATCAATAAAAACCGTCAAACTCCGAAAACCAATATAAAATCTAAAAAAAAACAACATTTTAAAAATTAGCAACCAGTAATTGAGCAATTAAGCATAGGGTAAATAGGTTGTTTTGCAATCTCTAAAAAAATCCCCATGACGGCGAATGTAAAGCCGTTAGGGGGGGAAACCCCAAAAACCGGAATAGAATAGTAGTGGCAATACCAATACTCTAAAATTTTTAACCTGGGATAGCATTTTAAAGTCGAAAAATTATTTCCTCTACGATTAAATATGGTGGATAATAAAATAACCAATAACTTAAAAACTGAAAATGTTTTTAAAAAAAAATTGCTTGTGCGGGTTAAGGAGGACTTTACCTTTCATCAATTTGTTGCCAGCCGGCCTTAAAAATAAAACTTGTGAAAAATAATAGGGTTGAAATAGCACTTCCGCGTTTTTGGCCCTAAACCACCCCCATTATTTTAAAACCATAAGAATTTAAAAAAAAAAATAATCTCTCTTCCCCCTTTTTTT
>Ga0163217_1016847_pt1 | contig 10609 bp, 12 predicted proteins | sample SynspAceP_FD_185933 | JGI IMG/M metagenome (GOLD analysis project Ga0163217, IMG submission 185933) | Saline lake microbial communities from Ace Lake in Antarctica - Synechococcus sp. Ace-P (PacBio error correction) | ecosystem: Environmental > Aquatic > Non-marine Saline and Alkaline > Saline ... | reverse complement strand
AACGCTGGGCGATCACTTTGGCGCCGGGTTTTCTTGCAACCGGGGCCTGGAACCCCGTGTGAAGGGCGCCGAAACCAGGGGACCAGGTCAAGGTCCACCGCGGCGGAAAGCGCTCACGGGGCGGGCGGTTTGTAATCGGTCACCGCCACGTACCTCACCGGCACGCCCAGCTTGCGGCTGAGCTCCGTGGCCAGCAGCGGGTAGAGGGACGGTCGTTGGAGGGTTTTCCGGGTTTCTTGATCGGGGATGGCCCACTGATCGCAACGAGCCTCTTGCTGGGGCCTCAGCGGCGCGCAGCAGGGCTGGCAACAGCAGCAAGCAGGCCAGGCGGTCAGCACCACGCGCGAACGTTTTTCGGCCCGCAGCGGCGGGGGAGGCGGGGAAAGGAAGAAAGCGCATCGGAGGGAGGGGTTGAGGGGGACTTCAGAGGCTTGTCAGGAAATCGTTCGAGGCGCGCCAGGCATCCAGCGATTGGAGGGCGGCGCCAGGAAGAGCCGGGATTGCAGTGTCCGTCGCCGAAAGGCCACACCAGGCCACCCGGCCAGGGCCCGTTTCCTTGCTCGAGCACACGATTGCAAGAAAGTCATCGAGGTCGCAAGGGCCGTAACTGCTGGATATCGGGGAAGGGTAGAAGGGCCCTGGGGCGGTTGCAGCTCAAAAACCCCGGCAGCCCGCGCAGGCCGTCCCAGCCAAGCAGGGCGGCGTCGCTCGCTGAAACTGGTCGGCCATTTCGGTGACACATGGTGCGGTGGACCCTCCCAGGGCGGCCTGGGGCGCCGGTACTGGGCAAAGGTGCAAACGTTGCTGGTGCTTCTGCTCTGGCAGGCGGCACTTTGGCCGCGGGCCACCCACCTCAAGCAGCACCGGCGAGGATGCCCAGGCCGCCAGCCGGTCATCGCCAGCCTTGCGCAAAGCCATTTCACACCAAACACGCGGTGTTTTGCGAAGGTCGGGTGCCACCGCGCGAAGCTGTTGAATGGATCTGGCCGGCGGGCCAGCAGGGGATTCGTTAGCTCTCTCATCCGCGCAGAGACCAACGCCCACCTGGGGATGGGCGCCGCAGGCACCGCGGCGATGCCCTCCAGTCTGCGGCCCGGATCCATTCCACCATGCCGCGGTTTTGGGATTTTTGGAGGGGCTGTTGAGCACGGCAGCCTGGCTGGCTGGGTGATCGGCCGCGCCTCAAGGCTTGCTGGGCAGGAGCCGGAAAAACATTCACGGGGCTTCGGTGGGCAGCCGGCCCGCCACCGTTGGCACCGGCCCAGCTTGGGGGCCATTTTCCGGGCTAGCTCAGCCAATAGTGGGGGCTTGCAAGCAAGCAGGCTCATTCACTCGGGGTCCCAGCAGCAACCTGAAGAGGTTGTAGAGGGCCTGCCTGCCCCCATTGGTGACCAGCAACCTGCCCGGCGTTAGGGGGGATGGCCGTTCTCCACGCTGAAGTTGTAAGCCGATCGCCTGACGCAGGGCCGGCTTCACCGGCGGCCGGGCCATAGCGGGTGGCCCCGCGGGCCAAGGGCCTCCTTGGCGCTTCACGGGATGAAGGCGGGCGTGTTCGAAGGGTCCGGTTCTCGCGCTGCCTCAGACTGCAGATGTTCCGAAACCGTCGGCCCGCAGCTGGCGGCACGGCGGCGATGGGCCAGGAGTTGAGCGGGGTTGCCAGGAAGCTCTGATGGCCCCCGCGCGCGAGAGCGTTTCAACGCTGAGTCGAGTGCGATCAGTGTTGGCGCATGCTCCGTTCGACCGCTACATAGGGCGCGCGGGCACTCCATCAAGCGAGAGCAGGAATTGGTAGAATATCATTCCTAGCCTGAGCGCTTTTTCCTTCAGATTTCACTGCGGCCTTAAGGGCTCCGACCCCGTGTGATTGGTTGCCGTTTGGTTTGAGCACGCCGATCCTAGAACCGATTTCGGGCTCCTCCTTTTCGCCGGATGCTGGATGTCGGTCATGCCCTACTGCGCCGGGAAGAGTACGGCTTCTCCCATTTTGAGCCCCCCCGCGGGATTCAAAGGGCGCCCCCCCTTGGATCCAAAGGGGCCACTCCCGGGCCCAGCTCCAATGGCGCCTTGCGAGGCCTGCCGTTCGTTGCCGGGCCTAAGCGATCTCCGGCCCCGTCAGCAGGTGGCTTGGTCAGGCCGCGGGGCAAACCCCGTGGGGCCCGGGCTGATTGGCGTTGATCGGCGAGGGCCCCGGGCGCCCAGGGAAGATTGTCAGCGGCCAGCCCCTTCCGTGGGCCGCCTCCGGCCAGCTGCTCGATCAGATTGCTGGCGAGCGTGTCCGATTGACAACCAAATTCGTTGATGCCTAACATCTGCAACGGTCGGAAGGATGCAGGCCACCGGGAAGAACCGCAAGCCGGACGCCGGCCGAGAGGCGGCCCTGGCCTTTGCCCTGGCTTGGCTTGAGCAGGCTGGAGCGGTGAGCCCGAGCTGATCCTGCTGGGCCGGCGGCCCGGGCGGTGGGAAGGGGTGCTGGGGGGATCCGCGGGGGGATCCGCAAGCTGCGCGGCCAGTGGCAGGGATCCTGGCAAGCGCGGCTTAGTGCCTGCCGATTCTCTCTCAATTCCCTCTATCTGATACTTGCGCAACTCCCGTTCCACGGGCCGGCAGGGGATTCGCCGAAGTGCACCAACCTGGCAGAGACCTCCAGGAGGTGCGGGCGCCGGCCTCGAACCGGCTTGCGCTGCGCCAGCGGACCGCACACGCCAGTGGGCCCCCTTGTGACTCTCTCAGGCTTTGGCCGAGTAGTTGAACCACTTCCGGCCCCTGCAGTGATGACCGGCACCCTCGCCCCCACAACGGCCGGTCAGCCCCGGGGCAGGGCCCCAGGCGCTAGGCCCCAGCGGCTGGGCCGATAAACCCTCGCTACGACACGGTCATCGCTCCGCCGCAAGACCGCAGCGTGGCGGGGTGTGGGTGACATCTGGGTGGGCAGCGAGCACCCGGTTGGGGTTCAGTCGGATGATTCAATGAGGACACCCTCGATATTGAGGGCCCGCTACCGCCGGCATCGCCGGCTGCATGAGGCTTGCGCTTGCGAGGTCGTTTGCGGGGCTTGACGGTTGCCGAGGCCTGGCCACGCCAGGCGGGTGGGATGAGATCGTAACGGCTTGAACGGACAGCTTTACGGGTCGGTGCCGCTGCGTGGCCGATGTGCACACAAACGGCAGATTGAAGATTCGCCCTGGAAGTGGCCCCAGGCACGTTTCGACAAGGTGCGCATTCAATCCAGCGTCTGTATCGTATTCGACAAAGCCCGATCTCCCCAAGGCGCACCGACGTTCACCCTGAGGAAGTTGGCCCGCGATCGGGGGCGCGCATTTCAGAGCACGCTCGAACCCGCTGGTGAGGGCTTTCAAGGGCAGGACAAGGGCCTTGCGCATTCCGGCGTCAACCACGGCTTCGTTGGCCGAGCGGCATTGCTGTTCACTACGCGACACGCCGCTGTGGGCATGGTGGAGGAGCGCCATCTGGAGTTTTCAATCCACATCTGCGATCGCCTCGATTTCCCACAACATCGTCGTGGTCCGATGAAGGCTCGCGGGCGCGGTTTGATTGCTGCCGCCTACCGGATGATGGCTGACCGCATGGGAATGCAGAGGGCTTCCAACGTACCCCCTTGCACCTGGCGTCAACGAAGGCAGGTGGACGGGCGGAACTACGGGGCCGCGATCAAGAGGGCACCGGCCGGCATCGCCACCCTGCTTTGGGCTCGAGGGCCTGGCGACACGATCCGGCGTGGTCGCTCCACTTTGGAGGCACCGGAGAAGGGAAATCCCGGTTTTGCTCTCGACCTTCCTTGCAGGCCCTGGGGCCTGAGGAAAACGATTGGTGGAAGTATGTTGGCCTGCCCCAGCTGCGGCCGCACCCTGTTCAACCTCGAGGAGGTGGCTTGCACGTGGTGCGTAACGCCACCCTCCCACCTCACCGGCCTTATATCGCCGTGATGGGTTTGCATTTCGTTAACGGGCCCTGGCGAGATGGCGACGCTGACTACGGCTATGTGGCAAGGACCCCCGGCACCATCTCCCTTCTTTACCGCCGGGCGCGGACGAGATCCGCCGGGTGCCAGAAAGCCGAGGGTGTGGGACGGCCCGATCGCCTATGCACGGAGGGACGGGCCGCTGGGGTCGACCCCCTGATGGGTCACCATCCAGACGTGTCTGTAACCGTCCTTTTTGCAGGGCGTCGCTGGATTCAGGCGCTAGTTTTATAGGCACAGTCAACGGGGCGCTGGGAGTCCAAGGGCTATGGCCAGTGGTTCGCACCAGCATTTTTTTGTGTTGGCCGGGGTCGGCGTCTGCACCGCAGCGGCGGTGGTTGGCTGGGGTGGAGTGGTTCATGGCCCCGAGATTCCGCCTCCTTGATCACCACAGCCCGGCAAGGAGGTGATCGGACCAGGGCCTGGCAGGATCGTCTTTCGCGACTACCTCGGGGACCCCCCACCAACCGGCAAGTTCACGCAGGGACGAATTGGCGCCAGCTGCGCGTGAAAATCTGCTTCGCCAAGAGCTACGGGCAACGAACCAAGGATTGGTTATTGAGGCGAATTCCGGGGATGCTCGGCACCTTCAACGGACCCGTACACCCGCTTCATGGACGCCGCGGGAGTTTTCAAGGAGATGCCAGATCGAACACCTCCGGAGAAGCTCCTTCCGGGGTGGGGACTTCAGCTGAGTCTCGACAAGGGAGACCAAGGAGCTGATGGGTGGTCTCGGCCGATCGCTGGTTCGCCCGCTTTCCCGGGCAGGGGTTTCCAGCCGTAAGGACGTGATCGTCCAGATCGACGGCAAGGTTCCACCAAGGGCATGACAGAACTGAGGGATGCGGTCCAGCTTGATCCGTGGGCCAGGCCGGTCAGCACGGGTCACGCTTGCAGATTGCGCCGCAACAATCAGCCTGCTTTGATGTGCCCCTCACCCGCCGCGCGGATCGAGCTCCCACGCGGTTGAACATCAGATTTCAACAACCAGGTCCCCGATGGGGATGAAGGTGGGCTACATCCGCCTCAAGCAGTTCAACGCCAAATGCCTTAAGGAACATGCGCGGCGCCGCTCTTAGACCTGGACGAGTTTCAGGGGGTGCAGGGCTACAGTTCTTCGACCTTGCGCCAAGGCAATCCCGGGTGGTCTGTGGCCGCCCAGTTGTCGAGAATCGCTCGCCAGTGGCTCGATGAGAGGGCATCATCGTCTCCACCCGCACCCCGTTGATTGGTATTCAGGATGTCAGCGGGCAACGGTCGGCGCGACAAAGTCGCCCGGTTTGGTTGGTTCTGTGTCAACGATAGGTTCAGCCAGTGCCAGCGAAATTCTCCTTCCGGTTTGGCCCTGCAGGACAAACAAGCGCGGCGAGCTGGTTGGCCAGGAAAGAACCCTTCGGCAAGGCCTGGTTCAGTCGGTTGCGGGGGCTCTCGGACGGCTCCGGGCATTGACGGTGAACGATCGCCACAAATACCTCACCCCGAGCAGGGCGCGACATCCACAAGCACGGGGATTTCGCCGGATGTTCGGTTGAAGAATTGAGCTGAGAGAAAGAATTTTCAAGAAGTCTCCAACTTCGAAGACATCGGGCACCCGCAAAGGGACAGTCAGTACAGGGCGGCAGGGAAAACCCTCTGGTCAACCAATGCTTCAAACCCTCGGCCAAGCTTCCAGCTAAGCCCTATTAAACCCCCACCAGCGCCAAACCCTTCCTAGCCGCATCGAAAAAAGCCCTGAAGCTCAGGGCTTTTGACGGCCTGTTTGCCTGGGCGATCTCGCCGGCATCCAGGTTTGCCTGAGGTCAAAGCTGGATGGGGCTGCATCAAGGCCCGCCGCCGGGGCTGGATCGTCGTCGTCGTTGTTTTTCTGCTCGGTGTGAAAACAGGGCAAACAGGCTTAGGGCCAGGCATGAATCCACAAAAGGCACACCCAAGCTGGAAACTGGCATTCAAGAGCTGCTGCATCACACCGATTTATCGATTCAGTTCGCCCAAAGCCCTTTTGCCCCGAAAAAGTGAGGGCAATTGTAACGAACTTTTGCGGGAAATTATGGTTGCGGCATTGGGCCTTGAGACATCGCATCACACACCAAACACTTGCCAGGCGTTTTCTTCTGCGCGCTGATTTGGTCCTGTTGTTGGGCCGGGGGCGTGAGTTTCCGGTCAGCCTGGGGGGATCTGGGCTGGCATGGCGGTGAAGGCCATCTCCATCAGGGGTTTCCCCGAGCTTGCTTGTCGGCGGGCAGCACACTGAGCCGCGGCGGCCAGCAACTTTGGCGTGCTGCCGGCGCCGCCTTGGTACACCAGGGCCGGCCATGCAGCGTGTGTGAGGCAAAAAACCCGGCGCAGCAAGCGGAAAGGCGGGTTCTTCCATCGGGGGTTTTCGAGCACCAGATTGGGCGTTTTCGGTTTTGATTGCGCGGAAAAAAAGCCGCAGCGCTTTGCGATCAGTTCAGCTCCATCAGCTGCAGGGGCAGGCTGTTCACCCGGGCGCCGGCAGCGGCGCCGTAGCGGTCGATCCAGTCGGCGGCGAGCTCCAGCAGGTTTCGCCCTTGGCCGCCGGCAGGCGGCGGGCGGCGCGATAGGCCCGCCATCTTTCTCGTCGGGCTTTCGGTGTTGATCCACTCGGTCGGGATGAAGGCGTGATCGGTAGGGCTCGATCTGGGGTCTTCCACGGCCGGGGATGTCCTTGGCCCTGGATTTCGGCGAGGGATTCCTGCAGCATCTCCATGTAGAGATCGAAGCCGATTGAGTTTCCACTCTGGCCGGCTCTTGCTCCCACCCCAAGCAGGGATGCCGACGCCGCGGATTTCCATGTCGCGCATCGCCAGCTGCGTAGCCACTGCCCAGTTGCGCGAATTCCTGGATGGCCCGCAGCCGCTGCCGGCGCGCCTCAACTCAAGGGCCGCCAATCGCCGGGAATAGAAGCAGCCAGGCGTTGGGGCTTGCCACCGCCGCTGCGGCCCACCCGCCCACGCAGTGTGGATTACAACTGCGCCAGGCCCCAAACTTTGTGGGGCATCTTCCACCAGGGATCGTGTTCACCCGGGGAATATCCAGGCCGCTCTGCGATTGATCGTGGTGCAGAGCATCAACATTCGGCTTCACCGGCGTTGAAGGCCACCATGGCGCTCTCCAGCTTCCCCTTTCCGCATCTCGCCCGTGGGCCACCAGCAGCTTCAGGGCCGGCAGCATCAGGCGCAGGCGCTTGTTCAGCCCACCTCTCGATCCCCTCACCGCGGTACCACGTAGAACAACCTTGCCCGCGCGGTCCCGGAGTTCCTGTGCGGGATGGCGCTGCGTAACCGCCTCGTCGTCCACGGGCAGCGAGGTGGGTCTTTGATCGGCCCGCCGCAGCCGGCGGTGGGCGTTTGTGTTGATCATGCTCATTTTCGCGCACCCCGGAGAGGCTCATGTAGAGCGTGCGCGGGTCCGGTGTGGCCGAGTGAGCAGGTTGAGCACGTCACGGTTCTTTGCGGCAGCGGCCTTGATTTTTTCTTTCCTGCGCACACCGAAACGAGCTTGTTCTTCATCCACCACCAGCAGGCCGAGTTGCTCGAAGCTGGTGCCTGGCCCAGCAGCTGGTGGGTTTTGGCCCAACCACCACATCAACCGTGCCGGCCTTGAGCCCTTCGAGGATCGTTTTTGGCGTTCGCTTGGCTGGTGCGGAAAAGCGGTTCAGCAGGGCACCTTGATTTGGGTACGGGGCGAAGCGTCGCTTCAAGGTGCGCCAGTTTGCTGCTGGGCCAGCCAACCGTTGGTGGGAGGCAGCAGGGCGCGCCTGCTTTGCCGGCTGTCACCGCCTTGAACCAGGGCCCGGATTTCGCCACTCGGTTTGCCGAAGGCCCACATCGCCGCAGGACCAGCGGTCCATCGGGCTGGGGCTTCTCCATGTCGCGCCTTCACCTCGCTGATCGCCTTGGACTTGTCTGGGGTTGGGCTCGGAGGGGGAAGGAATCCTCCAGCTCCATGCTGCCAGGCGGCATCGGCGGGAAGGCGAACCCGGGGGCCTGGTGGCGTCGGCATCAGAGGCTTGACGAGAATTCGGAGCGCCACCTTGCGCCACGGTTCTTGAGGGCCCGTTCTTGGCCCGGCTCCATGCCAACCCCCGCCCATGCGGTTGAGGATCGGTGGGGCGTCCCCTGCGGCCCCGGTTTTAGCGGCCGAGGGCTTGCCGAGAGCTGGGTCTGGCCGCCACCCGCAGGGTGGCGTCGGGCGTATTTGGCACCAACCAGGTAGTCGCGGGATTTTCGGCCGCTTGATCGCCAGATTTTCGAGGCTTTCAAGAAGCGGCCGATGCCGTGGTTGCGGTGCACCACGAATCGCCGGGGCTTGCATCTTGCCGGGATCGGACGGTGCGCTTGGCCGCCTTCTCGCGCCGCCCGCCGCACGTAGCCCCTGGAGCGTCCCCGGCTCCTGCTGGGCCCGAAAAATTCGCGTGTCGGTGGAAGCAGCACCAGCTTCCTAGGCCGGCAGCTGCAGCCCATCAAAGGCTCGGCGCTGCCCCTGATCTTCAGGGCCCACCGGCGTGTTCTGGTCGATCAGAGCGCTCGATCGCCGGGAATGTTTCGTTGGAGTTGGGCACGAAGCGGGTTGATGCAGTCGTGCTCTTTCGGCAGGGGCCACGGGCGCCGGCTCCCGGGCTGGCTGAGCACCAGCCAGGACCCGGGCCTTCTCTTGCTGGCTTTAGCCCTTCAACCAGCGCCCCGCCAGCCGGCCCGAACTGGTTGGGGTGGGCGGGCACGCCCGGCCGGCCAGAATCAAAGCTGTTGGGATTGGCGGTCGCTCTTCTCGTGCAGTTCGGCGAGATTCGGGAAACCGGGGCGAAAGCCCCGGGCTCGGCAGCGGCCCTCGGCGGCCGAGGGACGATGCAGCCGCGGCCACCGGCACCTCAGCGGATGGGTCTTCGGCGTGCGTATTCGAACCATTTTGCTGGCCGTGGGCCAGGCAGTGGCTGCCGGCCCATCCGGAATGGCGAATTCCAGGGTTTGTGGGCGGGGCAGTAATCCAGCAGCGAGGCCGGTGCGGCCCAGGGCCAAGCCCCATCAGCCGCCGCATCCCCTCGGGGGTGCGGCCTTCGAAGCAAACTGGCGAGGGCTTCGGGGCTTGAAGGGCAGGCCTTTTCGAGCCCATCGGGCATCGGAGGCCCGCGGGGCATCGGCCACCCAGGGGGCCATTACCCGTGTGGGGGAGACGCTCACGTCTCGATCGGATGTTCCGAGCGGAGCGGCTGGTGGCCAGGGTCGGAAACTCTCCAGTTTCTTCGGAGCGTAGTCGCCGAAGAACTTCCAGGCGCACCGGCAGCTTCGGCGCTCACCGGAACACATCAACGATTTTCGCGCGGGCGGCTCCAGCTGCCTTCCGGTCATCGATTCGTTGGCACCCGCTTCGTAAAACCAGCCGGCTGAGGGTGTCAGCCAGGGGCGTCGAGGTCGAACCAGCTGGGCCCTTGCGCAGGCTGAGCACTGGGGCCGCCAGTGGGGCCGCCGGTGGCGGCAGGTTGGGGTTTGCCAGGCGCCCGCTCGGTCGCCACGATCGCGCCGGCACCAGCCGCGGGCCGCTCGGCGCCAAATTCCACCACGCTCACTGAGGGCACCTGGCGGCTGGCCCCAGGTGATCTCGCTGGTGGGGTCAACGGTTTCTGTAGGGGCGAAGCTTTCGCTGGTGGGATAAAGGGCGGTGGTCGGCCAGCCCATTCAGCTCCAGCAGGGAGCTCCAGCGGCCGCCTCCTCCAAGGGTCGGCACCCACACCAGCAACGGCGCCGCAGCAGGCCGGAGCCAGGGCGCTTGCTGATCAGGCCCGGCCCGGCCGGCCCCGGCGCCGCTCCAGCCGCAGGCGGATCCGGCGCTTTGCTGCGCTCCAGCACTTCCCCGGTCAGGGGCACCTGCTCGAGTGGCGCACCAGGGCGGTGAGGGGGCATCAGCTGGGCCGGCGAGGGATTCTGATTCCTGCCAGTTCCCGGCGCCAGGCCCGCCGCTGGTGCCGGAAGCGAGGCAGCATGTGCGCAAGGCCGGGGTCGCCCCGCCCTGTCCCTGGCCCCCGCTTCCCGCTCCAGCTATCACAAACCTTCAGAAAGCCAAGCCCCCGGAAACCCTGGCCTTCGGGGTTTCGTCCGGGTGGTGGGGGCGGGAGTTTTCGGGGCTTGCGCCTGGCCTGGCGCTTTTTTGCTGCCCCAAGGCCCGGGGCCTCCCGCTTGAGGCCTTGGCAGGGCGTTGCCGCTGCGGGCTCAGTGAGGCTGGAATCGCCAGGGGGCCGGGCGCCCCCCAAGGCCGGGGCACGTGGTGCTCGGGGCTTCCCCCAGTTGCCGAACCTGCTTTGGAGCAAACTCAAGCTGGCTGACCAGAAAACTTGGCGGCCCCCCGGGGCCGTACCCTTTTGCCCGGGCGGCGGCCTTTCGCTACCTCTGTTACCTTGCGCCCGCCGCGATGGATCCCCTGCTTGGAGATCGGAATTTTTCCAATTTCCAAAGCATGCGGGGAATCCTTTCAATTCCAACCCCGGCCGTTTTCGAAAAGGGGCGGGGGGGAAACAACTTTCCAAGGCGAAATTTCGGGGCCGGGGCCCCCCTTGGTTTTGCCCCCGGCCCCTTTTAAAATTTTTTTTTCCCCCTTGGGTTTCCCCTTCCCCTCCTT
>Ga0163217_1105005_pt1 | contig 10610 bp, 8 predicted proteins | sample SynspAceP_FD_185933 | JGI IMG/M metagenome (GOLD analysis project Ga0163217, IMG submission 185933) | Saline lake microbial communities from Ace Lake in Antarctica - Synechococcus sp. Ace-P (PacBio error correction) | ecosystem: Environmental > Aquatic > Non-marine Saline and Alkaline > Saline ... | reverse complement strand
TGGACGGAAAATTACGATTGCCGTGTTCGTATTCCGGATTTGGACGGAACATTTGCGATTCCTCTTGATTTTGATGATTTTTATTATGGCTGGCACGCTGTGTGCCCATCCGCACGTGACATTACGATGTACACTTAGATTAGTAAATGTTGATTTTTATACGTGATGTCACCTTTGGACATGGACCGTTACGCTATGCCCGCCAGTCGGATATCGAATTTTTAGGTCATTCAAAAAATTTGTAAGGATAGTGCTTGTTGCGATGCCGACGTATTCTTTCGGTGTTGCGTAGTCCCAGGGAAGTACCTTGAAAAAGATTTATCTTGTTATGCACGCCGCCAACCACCCTAAAGATGCGTTGTCCTTCGGCAGCAGATCGATTAGGTGATTCTGTTAATGAGGGCTGAGCGTTAGCTGTCTTTTGCAACCATCGACGACCGAACAAGAATTTTCCGTGGCGGATCTCTTTTAGAATTCATCTTGATTTTGCCCTTCGCCTAATGCCGATCAGCAGACGGCAATTATTTCTCATAGTGAATGCTTGATGTTTGGTCCAGGTGCCCCGACTGATTGGATTTCCTGGTGAAGACCTTGAGTCCGTTTCTCGGCCACTTGTCGAATGAGTGAAGGCCGGTGTTTTGTTTTCCTGATCTCGATCCATAAGATCCCAGCCGCGCGATAGTCGTTCTCCATCCGCAGGCCGATGCCGGACCTCAGGATATGTCTTGTTGGGATGACGCGATTGAGGTAGGCGACGGTGTGAAGGTTTGCTGAGGTCGAGGTCGGGACGGATCCCGTCTCCCTCGACCGAGGATGAGTGATTGCTTCTGTCCCTCTGCGTATAGGCGTTGAGAGGTCAGTGCGGCCTTTCTCGTCAACCTTCGAGATTTTCAAGTCAAACGCTTTCGCGGAAAGCGTAAGGCTTTGACTTTGCGGGGGTTGGGCGGGTTTCATTTTCTACGTTTTTGGTGAACGATATTACTTTTTATTTTCGCTTTGTGGTTTTTTAATCTGGGTTGGTTTGGTTTATTTATCGCTGCGTTTCATTTTTTTTTATGGTGTCCCGCGGTCGAGTGGGTAGTGGTAAGTTGGTAACGTCGGGTATTTGGGCAGCGTTTCGATCTGGCCGGTTGCAGGGCGCCAGCGTGGATAGATCGTTTTTGATTACCTCGGTTCCGCCGCGAATCGGCGAGCTTATTGAGTGTCCGACGCGGAATTTCTTTGATCGATCCACGGCTTTTCTCTGGTCGCCGCCGACGGTGAACTTCACGGCGGTGACCTATTGCCGTTTCTCGCTGCATCTCTGGGTTCGAGAGGTGTTTTAAGTAGCGAAGAAACGAAAGTTAATCTTTCTGCGTGATGGGTCATTTGTGTCTGACATTGCGCATTCCATGGAGAGACCCCCAGAAGACAGTTGGAGGTGGTCTGACGCGATCGACAGAGTCAACCCGGAGTTCTTCGGGGAAGGCGCGCCCTCGTTCGGAACTGGCGTCGGTTGCGATTGAATCCGAGGCGGACCTTCTGTCGAAATGGCGTCCGCGGATCCAAATCGCCGGCGAGTTGTTCACGAAGAAATCGGAGAAGGGTTTTATTGCTGTTGTAAGGCTTTATCACCCAGTCTCGCCAGGGCCACATGTCGCGGGGGCCGTCGGCGTCGCATAACGGAAGAGTTGTCCCAGTGCGGCCCGTCCATCCAGCGGAAGTGCCATCCGCTCAGCCGAAACGTTCCGAGCCGAGCAGCATATCGCACGAGTTCGGTGTAGCTTTCCGGATTTTCTCGCGTACGCGGTTCGAAACTGTGCGACCCCGCTGCGGGGTTTGCGGCAGGCCTGAGGTCGAGCAGACCGGCGGATGATTTGCTCCGGTGTGCTTCGACCGAGGGTTTGATTCCGCTGCGGCGAGACCGGCAGTGAATGAAAATGGTCGATCGCGTTGGAAAGCCCCATCCATGCGGGCTCGGGCGGTGGAGTAATTGAGCGCCCACGTGCTCGCGTACTGCCTCCGACTCACCCAGCGACCGTAGCAACTCGACCTCCTCTGTTCGACGTTTTATTATGGACTCGGGTGGGCATGACCTGTACGAGTTCAGTCGACTGATCCGGCGAATCAGCTCGGGAATCGCAGTTTTCCGATCGATGCAGTTTCAGTCCTACACGAGCATCACCATCGTAGAGTCAGCTCGAATATCGGTAAAACGCTTTGACGATCTGGGCGTCGGGTCCGTGACAGGAAGAAGCAGTTTTCTTCGGGGAATCGGGCGGATGGTTCCGCGGCTGAAGTCCCGATGATCTCCGCGTTCGTCAGCCAGCACACGCGCGAACACTGGATAATGTCCGCAGCAGAAGGAGTTTCAAGGAGGACAGAAGGGAATCTCTGCCGCTCAAAAAATACATTCGAAGCATGAGAAAACTGTTTGTTACTTCATTTTCATGTTTTTATCTGACAGCATGGATCCGATGTCTTTGGGGTGATTTTTTGTTTTCAAGTCGTTGAAATATTTCATCGACTCTATCGTTCGGTATTCGCGATCGCGTTCACTTGCCGTTTTCCCAGCCGTTCATACATATTATTCCACGCGGGCCCCGAGGTGAATGAAGCTTGCTTGGATTCGCGTCACTATTGTCTCAGCGATAAGTCAACGATTGGAACCGTTGATTTCATAGCTCATTTGAAAAATGCAAGCGGGTGGAGACGCTGATTCTGCATCTCGCTCGGAGAATCTCTTCCAGGCTGGGCAGCTGACTGATTTTTGTAAGTCTGCGCCTAGGCGTTCTCCGAGCCCCAATCGTCTGCGGACAGTGTACTCGCGTGAACGACACGATGCGTTGTCTCGACGTCGATTCCACGTCTCACTCAAGGTGTGCAGCATTTTTTCGTCGAGGTTTGGCGAGACGAAGTTCGCGAAAATCTGGCTTAAGGCATCGTTCACATTCCTTTCGCGGATAAACCAGTTTTTCATCGGGTGCTCCTCGGGTATTATTTTTTCGGCAATCATCGAGCGTCAATGACATCGCCTCAAATGTCTGCCACGAAAATTCCGAAAGCTGAAACGAGCGCGTTTTCGTAGCCATTTCCAACCTCACCTCGTTCGCTGTTGGCCCTCATAGCCTCATGATAAAGGTGGGTTTCGGATCGCCGACAGGCACTCGATCGCGCGCACGAAGCTTCCGTTCGACGCATCGTTCCGGGTCATAGGTTATCGCCGTGGCGCGGTACCTTGCGGGATCGAGACCGGACCGGAGTCGCGAACACGCGCGGCCGAAATCGATTCCGTCTGCGGAGACCACAGCGCGAGCGTCCCGCTGTACTATGCCCGGCTATAATCTGTGCACTCCACTGAGTTCGACGGAACTGAACGTAGTCAGCTCGCCGCCAGATGCATCGAATCTTCTCACCATAGAAACTCTCTTGGCACTACCCGCTGTTTCCCGCAACACCCCGGACGGGGGTAGAGCACAACCCAGTCCTGCGCTCCCAAACGGATTCGCTGCTGGCCCATTCCTCCCAACTTCAGAGCTCCCCCTTGTGGAAAGCCGCGTTGAATCAAGATGATCGCTGGCTGAGTGGGTTTCGGTTCTCGTGGCTCAACGAGGAAAGCCTGTCAATTGCCCAACGGGCCTGGTATTACGGAGCGTCACTCCCGTAGTCAACGCGCCTTTGGAGAGTTTATCGCTAGGAACCGTTTGACGCAGATCTGACACTGTCCTTTCCGTGTGACCAGTAACTTCTTCATCCATTGTTGTGCGCGGCGCTCTCTTGACTGAACCAGCCGCGGAAGACCCAATGACACGGTCCAGTAAAATTAATGCGCTGTTTCGTTTCCATCGACTGGCTCCGAAGATTCGTGATCCCATATTGTATGTGTTTCTTCGTGTCAGCCAAATGTCGTGGCGAGGATGGCCACTAGTTGAACCACGATTTACGAATTTATTTTGGTTTGTCCGCAGGAATGTGAGTTTTGAAATTAGTAGGGTTGCGTCCTATCCAAATCCTCTGCTCGTTTTCGTTTGAGTCGGCGCGGCTTTAGAAGCGGATTATCTGCAAGGCGAGGGCATCTTCCACCCACCCGAGCGGAAGCTAGAGCATTTTTTCTGCCACCCACTGGGCTGATGGAAATCAGAGAAATATAGATAAATCCAGAGAGACTTGAACGTCATCGCTTTATTGAAGGTGAGCCGCCTTTTTTCGCCCCAAAGGGGCCATCCTATGACAGCCAGCGCAACGCCCTTGGACAGACATTATTTGATTTCCCAGTGGCGTTGCGATTTCTAACGGGTTCCAAGACCCCTTTGGTGCGAAATCAGACAACATCACAAGAGCATCAGAGCGTTTTCCATCAGCCCGCCTGCGGCTCAGTTCAGCAGCTCCAAGTCGCAACCGCTTCTCGGCCGCTCGCCGAGGACTGGCGAGCGATCTTCATTCCGGCCATCAATCGGCGATAGGTTTTCAACGCGTCCGCCTTGCGGCCTTGCTGGCTTGCGAGTTTGCCGCGGGCCATTCGCATCGGGACCCCGCGCCAGTTACCGTTGAGTTTTTCGGGATCGACGAGATTCCAGCACGTCGAGGGCTTTCGTCTATAGTCGCCGCGTCCGATGTCAGCAGCGGGGTTCCTGCCAGACCATCCCGAAGTCTCGGAACTGCCGTACTGTTCTTCGAACGGGCCATCTGCCGGTACAGTTTCCAACGCCAGATCATCATTTCTTAGGACCATCTACGCTGTTTTGCCCACATTGTGCGGAGGATGCTCATTCGCACTCGCGGGTCGGCATGTCCACTCCAACGCCAGTCGGAAAATGGCAGCCGCCCTGTCACCGATTCTCTCGGCTAGTAGGCCTGCCCGCCGTGCGAACCCGCCGCTCCGATCTTGCTCGTGAACCGGCCACGTCGAGATTCTTATTCCCCCCCGCGCGTCGCCAACTTGCTCAATGACCGCACCTTTTTTCCGTCGCCGAAAGAAGGAGTTCCATCTGAACAGTTCTCGCTACGCTTCTCAGCGGATCTTGACTGGCCATTCAGTCGCGCGTTCGGACTTGTTTTCCGCGCCGGCGGCATTCTGCTGCCTGCCGAGGAGTGTCGCGTGTGGATTTTCTAGGTGTCGCTCGCCTTCTCCGCTCTCGATGGCTGTGGACAGACTGGAAAACACGAAGACGGCCGCCAGACCTCTCGTATTTTCCGACTGCGCAATCAGCTTTGCCAGCGGCCGCAGCTTTCCGATCAGGATAGTTCGTTCACGTCTCATCGACATCACACGAGTGCAGCCTCCTCGTAAAAATGCGCGAACTTTTGTCGGCACGTGAAACCGGACGTACCTTGGTGACAAAAACGCGGAATTGCCCGAAAACCGTTTACGTCGAATCCGCTGACGGCCGATATAAAGTCCCAAGAGCAACTTTGGGGACGGCTGCACCGATGACCTTTATTGAGTGGTCTTCTCGCATCGGTCCACAGGGATGCGGATTTCAACCTCCAGTGATCTGATGCGTGTGAGTCGCTACTTCGGCCTGCGATTTTCCCAGCGAAATTCGCGCCGACTTGTCCGCTCCCGATCGAGATCAAACGAGCGCGCCGGCTGGATGAACGGCCATACTGATAGTGCTGTGATTCCTTGCGCCAGTTCGATCTCTGATGGCGTCGCCATACCAAAGCGACTGATCTCGTTGTTTGGGGTCTCGATATTCAATGCGCTCGCCGGGGCTGATACCTTCAGCAGCAAATCCGAAATAGAAGTCGTGTTTCGATCGATCCCAGCCCGCTTTTGAATTCGTTTGGTGCCGAAATCGGTTTGTGTGCCGGGGTCTGGCAACTTCCGCAGACGGCCGACGAGATTTTTGAGGGCATTGCACCCAGTATGATGCGTCGACGTTTGCCGTTCGATCACTCGATCGCTCTTTCGGTTGCAGAAGACGTGCGCAGCTTCGCGACGGACCCGCGTTTCTTTGATCCGAGCTGTTCGGTCTCCCTTGCTGCGCAGCGCTTTCGAGAAATGGCCGTCAATATGCCGAGCGTGCCATGGATCGGAATCCGCGATCGCTCGTTTTGGCGGTGCGATAGATTTCTTAGCACGGCGTGGACTTCTTGCCTTGTTCGCGTTTCCATCGCTCATAAATTGGCCTCACAGTAATCGAAGGAACGTCTTCATCTTCGATCCCTCCGCCGGGCTGTAAAAAAGACGCCATACTCCGTCTAACATTGCCGCCACATCGCCTCTTTGCCGCCCACCACATCCGGGCGGTGAAGTATACCGAAGTGATCGAAGCCGATATTCGGGTCGTGGGAAAGCTTTGGGAAAGGCTCAAACCAGATGTCTTCGCGCGCGAAACCCACCCCTTGTTCGCTTTTAATTGCTTCTTCCCGATGTTCGCGCTTGGCGATGCCCCAATTACATTTCTCGCGATACGTATGTGGCGTACGGGATTCGGAAAACCAGATATCGGTCGATCCGTACTTACGCGAGCCAGCTTCGCGTCCCGCAGTTGATCAATCGGTTCACGTTGGCCCTGGCAGGCTGTCGCGTGCCGACGCCCGCCGACGATGATGAACCTCGGAGCTTCGGTTCAGCTTCGCACTGTTGGGTCTGGCGATTCGGTGTGGCTCGTAGGCGCTAGCAGGACGATTTTTTTGTTCCGTGGATTGCGTTCTTTGCCGTACTTCTCTTCGCGACGCGTTTGTGCGATAATTCCCAGGGTACGTGACTTCGACGACAGTTTCCACGCGCGCCCTATCGTCGATCTGTTTTGCCCTCGCAGATGCGGACACTCGGCGATCCCGATTAGACGCTATCCGAGTCCATGATTCAAACGAGCCTCGCAGATCACTAGAGAATCGATAAACTCCGCTCCCGCTCGCTCATATCATCTCTTACGCGCTCCAAACCAACTCTTCTTGAAAGCAGAGGTGTGATTCAAACGTTTTGCTCATTTGGTATCGCGTTTTTTCCGCCAGAAGAGGGCGAACCACTCCGGTTGCTGCTTTTGAGCATGTCGATGGGTCAATGGTTGTGCATCCCCGTGAGCGATCAAGAGTCCGTAGGGCTGCCGGGATTCCCAGACGCTCCGAGCCACCGCCACCACTTCTCATCAGCGTCGTCGTAAGCGCACCTCTGTGACCTGTCCGATAACTCTGCGAAATCCGAGTTGGGCAGTCGGGTCGATCTTCGGCAATAGCGGGATTCCGACTCATTTCCGACGACCTCGCCGAGTTTCGCCGGCAAGTACCAGCGCACGCCAAAGGCTTCGCAGTAGCCGCAGACCGCATTTGATACCGAACCCCGTCGTCAACGTGCCAGACTAGTAAATTCTCAGTCTGCTGGCCAATGTCTCGGGCATCCCCGCGCGATACTACTAGATGGCGCGCAATCGCACGGCCGAACGCAACGCCGGCTCGCCTTCTCCAATCCAGCTTCTCAGTTTTCGCCGCGGTCCGAACTTGTTTCTTCGCTCTCACGGCTCTTTTGGGCATGAAATCGGGTCGTCGCCGAATCAGCGCGATCAGCCACTTCTCACCCGAAACGATGCATAGGCCCCGTGTTCGAGACGATCCGCGAGTGACGACCCGAAGTTTCGCGCTCGGCTCTCGCCTACGTAGATATAACCCGGAACATCCAAGGAAGGCATCGACTCGCGGAAAGCTGCGCACCGAGATCTTCGCAACGTAAGTTTGCAGCTCAACGCCGCCAAAACGACGCATTCCGAACTCGCGCGGGTTGTTCACATAGATATTGTGATAATTTCCCATCGAAGCCGTTGGCCTCATCAACAAGAAAACCGGGTGCTTTCGTGCTTTGACCTGCGTCATGCAAAGGCTAACACTCAGGACGGACGTAATCCATTCGAAGCGTTTTCATCGGTGATTCAGTTACCATGCACTTGGCCTCTATGACGCTTTCGTTCTTGGCGATTCGCGAGGGCTCTTTTGGATCTCATAGGTCGTGACGTTCACCCATTCTATCAAGTAACAGGCCCAAGCCAACTTGACGAAGCATGAAACTCGTAAGACGTTTAGCAGGTCGCCGATAATTCACTTGCGCCACAACCCCATTAGCCGTTTGCGCATTAGCCCCGTTCAACTGAAACCGGTTGGCTTAACGCCAAAACAACTAATATTCCAGAACACTTTTCCCTGAACCTGCTTAGCAATTACGGGGCAAAACTCGTGAAAGGAGAATAGAACCTGATTAATCCGAAGCGTTGGTTACGATTGGCAGAGGCTTGGCCGTGTTTGTATTCGGTCCAGCCCTGGTTCTTTCACGCCGAAATTCGAGTTGCGGCCAGGATGCCCGTCACGCGCTCGTTCTGTCATTGTCATTTACATCTGGATAGCGGCGAAGGGAAAGGAGGTCAACGCTCTCCCAAAACGCTGAGGTCGTGCGGCCGCAACGCGCGGATAGCGTCGGTTTGCAGGAGACCCATTAGAGGTCTTCCGGGGACAACCGGCAAGTCGATAACGCCGCCAAACTGCGGTAATGCTAGAGTGGCATTTTGTTCAAACCAAGGCGGCTAGGACGGCCATCATCAGGTCGCTTAACCGATCACGGAACCACCCCAATTCAATGGGGCTCGAGGTGCGATTGGCAGAGCGCCAAAACGTGTTTTGTTCAACGCTCACTCTTCCGCGTCCCCTTTACAACCCATCAGGTTTACTCAAAATTCCACTACGGAGAAGGCCGCTTTTTAGAAACTGCCGAGCAGGCCGTGGAAGCGCGCGAGCCAGGCCCGGGTGCAAGCGCCTGGGAGCGCGAAATGTTGTGAACTGAAATTCCCGTTCTGCCGACAACTTCCTTGTGTTGGGTACCGGTGACTTTCAAAACGAGCCCTCCCAACTTAGACTGAGACCACCCGAAGTCGCGATGACGGGAGGCTGTCCGTTGGCAGTTGCAGTGGCCGACACCGATCGCCGTCATGGATTGGTTTGATCGATCATTTCGTCAGTCCACGGCAATCCCATCGGCCGCCCCCTGTATTTACGTAGACGCCGTGACCGAACGACGCGATTCCACCGACCGACATGAATCGAATCGACTTTCGTTTCCATTCGAGTCACACTCAATGCGCCAAGCGGCAGAGCGGGTTGAGAATCGTCTGAGATGCGGATATTTGTGTCGCCCACGATTACCCCTCGACACGGGCCTGGTGTTCGTTGGAGTGTGAGTTCTTTGCGAAATAAGAAAACACCGGTTGCATTCTCAAAAACGGCCGTCCAGTCTTTCCGTTGTGTGTGTCGGAGAATTGAAAATGAATGGATGCCACTTTTTCCTCCGTCGGAAAGGCTCCAGACGACTACTTCTTGTTCACGAGTAGACCCCTCCCTAGATATCAATATCTCCCGCGCTCCCGTTCGGGACTCTTTTTTCTCCCAAGCCGCATAGCGTGGTGATCACGACTTACTTGTATTAGACAGAAGACCCTGACTGACGGTCTGCTGTAGGATCCTTGCAACCACGCCCAGCCAAATTGTCGTGGTTAACTGCAAACGATCTTGCCTTCGGGCGCTCGAAAGTCGACGAACCCGATTGCCGTTCGTGACAGCAGACCGCGTAATGGCCATCCCATGACTGAAATTCCGACGGTGACATAGGGCGCGATACAGTCGTGGAATCTTGCGCTTGGATCACCGCGACCGTCGTGTCGATCTTCCGAATTCACCTTGCCTTGGCGCGTCGTAATGGATGACGGCAAAGTTCAGCAGAGTGCGGGGCCACAATCACAGTCCACTCGGACAGTTTGCGGGCCATGCGGTCTGCATTGTGAAAGTTTGCTTTTTGACACGCGAGGCGAGGAAACCAATTCGCGGATCTCCCGATCATCGATTCTCCAAACAAGCGAGGGTTCTCCGCCCGCTCCCGTGAATTTCCACGAACGTGCCCGAGTCGATGAGGTTGCGCAGCGTGTGAACCTCAGGCCCGACTGTCCTTTCAGATTATATACGAAATTTACATCGCCCGTCCGTTTGCGATATCTCCAGACCGCGACCACCGGGGGTACGTCTTTTCGACTTCTTCGCGTGAGCCACGATGTTACCGTTGGTAGAGACATAATCCACTGCGTGTGCTTGTGGGGAAAGTTCCAGTCACCTCCATCTGGATATCACCTTTCTCTCTCGTTGACCGAAGGCGATCCAGAGCGTGGGTTTGTTGCTCACAGCTTCAGCAGTTCGATCCGTACGAAGCTAAACCAGTTGTTTTTTAGAAAAAAATTCCTTAATGCTCTCACTTGAGACCCGGACGCGACAGTCCGAGCAGGATAATTCATGGTTGCGATTCTCTTTACTCAATTAATAAGCATGGTACGGCGGAATGTTTCGTTTGATCAGTCCGTTTTGCTGTTTAGCGAAGACTTACTCGCCCCCAACCAGGCTTAGCGATGGATTGAAGAAAAATGGCTTTGAAAAGATCGACATGTAAGCGTTTGTTGCGTGCGTTCCCCGGTCTCACCAGATCTCTCGATGTTTGCCTCCGAAAAAAGTCTAATATCATTTTCTCACCTCTTCGTCAGCACCATTACGCTTACATTCAAAACTACTTGCTGACGCGCAATTAAAAAAATGAATACCGTTCCCACCAATCCGGCAGACCACCAGGATCGTAGCCTCTCCACATCATGCTTTTTTAGTCT
>Ga0163217_1005236_pt1 | contig 10610 bp, 3 predicted proteins | sample SynspAceP_FD_185933 | JGI IMG/M metagenome (GOLD analysis project Ga0163217, IMG submission 185933) | Saline lake microbial communities from Ace Lake in Antarctica - Synechococcus sp. Ace-P (PacBio error correction) | ecosystem: Environmental > Aquatic > Non-marine Saline and Alkaline > Saline ... | reverse complement strand
TTTGTGCTGACTTTGTTGAAATTTCGACTTAAAAATGTAAATTTGACACGTATCTGTTTACGACTTGTTGGTTGCGCAATATTATTAGTTTGCGAAAAACGCAAAGTTAACATTGGATTGAGAACGCATCCGTGATATTGATCTGTTACAGATTTTCGATTATATTTATTAACCAAGATTGTAGACTTCAACGTAAAATTGTCGTTGAAGGTTTAATAGGGGAAAAACAGATATGAGATTGTCTAAAAGTTTATTTCGGGAAAATAACACCTGTGCTATTAGAGGTTAGGAGAACACAGGATTTATATTGAAAAAATCAATATCCCAGTTTTCAAAGGAAGTTTCCTAAACATCGTTTCATATACAATACAAGATCAAATCAGGTTATGGGAAAGGTTACTGATGAACAATGGACGCATTTGCTGGAACTAAACATTGTGGAAGGTACCATAATGGGATCCAAGTAGATTTCGACGGTAATTTTATAATACTGTGTGAAAACCGAAAATTCAGTTTAGTGATTTCGTATATTGGCTTGCTACCAGGAAGTGCAATTAATGGACAGACATATTTAAATTGTTTTGGAGAGAGAGTGTGAGGTTTTGAGGAAGTAGTTGTAGTGGGATATACGGTACATTGGAAAAAATCTAATTTAACGGTCTTGTATTCAAGTATAAACAGTTTTTCTTAGAGCGGTCCCGTTTATAATATTGAACCCCAAAGCCCCCAAAATAGCGGTGCGTGTTAGGTTCGCCAAAAAACTCCCCCGGTGTTCACCAGGCTCAAGGATTGAAGTGAGGATAGGGAGGAAATTAAAGATTGGAGACAATTCACCTTATATGTCATAAGATGGTTTTCAGTACTGGTAGGGGTATAGGTTTCTAACCTGTGCTGATAGGAATCTGTTGATATTTTTGAGGATGCTCGACCCACGCCATTATAGGTTCCAGAGTTGGAGTTGTAATCATTACTTCTAAACGCGGAGCAAAGGGTCAAGATGTAAATTGAATGTGAACATGATTTTTATGTGGAAATGTAAACGGCAATAAACGGTTTATGACTTACTGGATGACGGAGCTATGCCATTGTAGCTAATGAATGTGTTGAAGAATGAGGTTGATCCTTTTTTGACCACATAAGTTGTAACCGGAACAGATTGGTGGGATGCTATTTTTGAGGTTGGCACCGGTTCAAAACAATACATTACATTTTCTGGTAGTTCTGAAAAGGTAGATATTCAATTCCCCCGGGGATAATATATTAGTGATCAGAAAGGATGATAGAAAAATTGGTGTCAAAGGGTCTGTTCAGATTTAATCTTACAGGAGTTAAAAAGCGTTGGGTTAAAAATGAGTTTTGTAAATCCTTCCCATTGTCAGGAATGAGCAAAATTTGTCACCTGTGAAATGGAAAATGAGGTTAATTCCTTGCTTTCGGGCTGCGGTCCGTCTCAACCTTGCCAATATATGATTTGAGAACTAATGGATTACCTACACAATCGAACGGCCTTAACTTCGGATTCTGTTGCGTATGGAAATCATAATATGGACATTAGAAGAATCTAAGTTCTCAATTTAGCTATTGAGCGAATATATTTCGTATTGCCTTTACCCCTGATTATCTTTAGAGACTTTGGATAGGATTACAATTTTTCAAATTCGATAATGATCCTTCTTACCCATTATATATATAATTATAGGTTTGCTCAGCTCTGACAGTAATGGCTTTTCTAATTCTTTTTTGACGGGGTGGGAAAATGTACTTACTATTCCAAGATTTTTCATGATAAAGCATAGTGTAATGTAATAGGAGGTGGCACTTACAATATTTAATAGGAATTCGCGGATAAGTTTAGTGGATTTGCCATATATTACCGAAAAATGATGAATTGCAGCTGCAGAATCCAGTAGGGAAACCATTTTCTGGTATTCAAGGGGATTGGACACATTGCCCATTTTTCAGAATAAATTATTCTTTGACGGTAAAATATGTTTAGGCACAGTATAAGGGCAGATAGGTCATCGGAGATTTGGTGATGAGCATAAATGGGGATACTTTCTTCTGCGTGCTATTGCCTGGCGTATTTTGATGAAACCCTTCTGAGGGAAAGTGACTTTTAGATAAATTTAAAAGCCTGGAGCCGTTTATGGTATTACAGGGAATACTGCCCTAAATCCATATCATATCTTTGGATAGGTTGGTTCGTCAATATATTTGTTGGCAACAACGGATGGTATCGGATTTTGTTCCCAGCCGAGTATTTCCAAATGTTATGTAAAATGGGAGACACGGTGCAATTGGAATATTGTCTTAATATTTAAAACTTAAACGAATAGGTTACGATTTGTTTTACCGTATTACAAAAGAAACCAAGGATTTGTTGGCACGGTACACCATTGCCGCAACAGTTGGATTTGGGGTCTATAGTCTTGAAACTGGCGAATAAAAATGAGGAATTGATTAAGCGTAGATGAGTATCTTAAATAATGATTTTAAATGGGAGGTTTCCAGCACAATTTTCAGAATTAAAAACCGAGATTAATTGAGTTGAGGTGACAGTGATATTTTTTGGAGCCGACCAAGGGGCAGTTTTGGGCAGTGCCCTACTATCGCAAGGGTTAGGAGAACTTGTAGGAGTTTTTTTAGGATTGCGTGGAGATGGCTTGGAGGAAATGGCTTCATGTAAAAATATGAAGATATAAGTGGCCGATGGGAGTCCCTAGATGGAGCGTATAAATGCCTTGACGAGTATATTAGGAAGTTATTATCCAGATTTTTTTACGAGTCTTATTTTCTTTTTTAAAATATAAGGGTAAGAATGAATATTGCTCTTTGAGGAGTTAAGGCTGAATGAGTATTCAATGCACAATGGGAACAAATTAAAATCGTTTCAACGCCCGGGGATAATCAATTTAGACGATATAATTGGAAATTTTACTGATGTTGGAAATTAATCACGGATGCAAAATATCAACTTAAGTAGTGCAACCAATAGTTCGATCTGATCGTTTCATTGAAGAGCAGTATTTACGGATTCGTTCATTAAGGTGTGGATAACATTTACTTACAAAAATTGGACTGAAGAGCTTTGATATGGCCAAATATATATTTCAGGAAAAATTGTTTCACTTTTACGAGTTCTATCTGGATTGATCCTGAAGCCCCAATTACGGTGGAAACCCGATTCCCAGTAATGTAGGAGATCGATTAAGGTTTGGTCGATCAGGAAGTAGCTATCCAATGCAAAAATAATTCTGTTGGTTTAAAATTTAGATTTTAATATAACGAAAAGAATCAGAGAAAATTAGTTCTAGTATATTAATTACATGATTTTTCAGCTTGTGATAAAAATGAGAAAGTGCCCAAAAGCTATTTCTTTTTCAAGGCTTAATTCTATAAAAACGAACAAGATTGAGGGCGCAATATAAAAGGCGTCATATCGAGGTTGCCAAAGATTATTTTTAGGAGCATAACCATCAACCCTAGATTATGACCGAAAACTTGCACGAGCGCGACTTATTGTTTTGGGGAGGCTCCAAGCAATAATATTATTCCCCATTATGACAATTTCTGGAACCAGACGTAATTGGTTAGTGTGCAAGACCAAATTGGTTCATTTCATTTTACGAACATTATCAATCCCCCGCGAATCGCAGTATATTGACAATGTGCAAAACTTATAGAAAGACATATACAATGCGCAACGAAAGCAATAATTGGTGAGGCTCATATTTCTTAGGATTTTGTGTTATTTCGACTTGGTAAGACGTCAGTTAGGAGACGACCAGTTCATATAAAAAACACGAAAGTATAGATTGTGAGATGCTATATGATTCTAAGACCAGGACTGATGTAAGTTGCCCAGTGTATTGGCTTGAATTAGATGCAGGCGTTGTTTAAGCGGAAGTGATTTGGGACAACAGACCAAAGGAATAAGGATCAGAAAACTGGTCGTGCTTCCAAACAAATCCGGCCGCCGGCTAAAATGATTGTAGTAATGTCTACAACTACCGGAACTTGCAAAGGGGACTTGACTAGACAAACCCCAATGATCTTACTAAATCATAGAGGACATTTCTCTTTGAATTATTTCATGTGGAACGGAGGTCCCAACTGATTATTTCCACTAGCATAGCACACATAATATACTGCACAGTAGATTACCAGACGGCGGAACTTTATAATGTCATGCAACAAATCTTCGACACAACGGTATAAGTGATCAACTCGGGCTATTTAATAGGGGGACAACATACCTAGTAATTATTCTTCGGGTGAAGGTTTTTTGCTGGCTTCAGATATGACAATTATTTATTAGAGCGATAAAAGATGAGACGCAGATAAGGAAAAAATTTATAAATTCTGTACACAGAGATTACCAGGAATTTGACTCGCATGGAGATGTGCGGTATCCACCTTCTCCAAAATATCATGTCGGCTGCTATAAAAAAATACCCTCATAAACCAATACTTATAGGTATCACGTTTAAGACACAAACACCCAAATAGATTCTATTTATCGTGTTAAGAAGCATTTATTTTATGCAGAAGCAGTTTAGCATGCCGATCGGGGATCGGTCTTTTGGGATTGGAACGCGTTACATGATTAAACGAAGGGCTTACGGTTTTGATCCAAATGCACGCCTAGCACCAGTAGACTAATACATTCTGGAACACAATCGACCCGTAGCTGTCGATCCTCAGGGACTGCATGTATTCAGGCAGCGGGCTTACGAATTAAATATACGAAAGCACAGAAGACCGCTCGGTTTCGATTTGAAACGTACAGGGACAGGTATAAAACCCAGCATTCCCTATGCTGCAATGCGGGCAAATTTTGATGAAGTCTATAATTGATGGCAATACTTGAAGAATATGATGTTCACACATATCCTTGCGGCTTACATCACAAGATCAGAATCAGACTGTTATATAATCCGAAGAAAGCACAACATATGAAATTAGAGGAAATTATTAAACAGGCTATTTATATTAAGCTGCTATACCCTAATTAAGATCCTATTATATACCAATATCAATTATCTAACTCAGAATGATAGGAACCTCAGTAACTATTGAGGGGGTTACTACATTAGGTTCGTCTGTGCTTTTTATTTTGGAGTATATCAGATATCATATTAATGGACTACTCAGCAATTGAAAGAGATCTCAAATACTAAGTATATTATTTTATTCACACACTTAGGGTAGGATTATAATATTGGAGCAGAAGCACAACACGGCACAAATATTAGCCCTATCACCACTCCATCGCGCACAGACTATTGACAAATGACGAGGGGACTTTGTTTCAGGAGCCCTATAGCGCCAACTCCCTAATTGATTACTTTGCGCAAGGGCATGCTTTGCATTACCGGAACTGGGTTGGAAGAAATGGATATATAAATATCATCATAATGAGCCATGCAACTAAAACCAATATGGAAATGCCATAATGTTAAAGGGCATGCACCGAGTTCATTACATATTTCTGCACGGGCTAACAATGACATCTTTAAGAGCTATTGGAGGTTATGAGCTTTATCGCTGAAATCTAGCGAATTGGATAATAGTAAATTATGCATGGCTTCATGAGATTAAAATTATTGGCAAGGCTTGGGAGGCATCGCCACGAATTGCCCCATCACACATAATGGTTTAGCAAATGTAAATGATATTAACATAGTGACATCGAGATTGGGCTACAGCCAAATCCACGTACCGCGGCATATACTCATATCACCGACGACATTACATCCAACAGCCTTGGATGCCAAATAAGGACTATTGAATTCATAGATTAGCCACATCCAGCAAAGGAACTATTCTATTCTTCAAAATCGCACTTCATTTAGGAACCTAATCCAAATTTAACCCGACCAGAGATGTTTGGCACCTTCTTATAAAATAGCAATCCCCACAAACACTATACAACTTGTGAGGGACGATCAGTCCGACCAGACAAAACACCCCCGGAGGATTTTAACAACAATTACTCAACCAAACCGACCAGTAAACACTTAGCCCTCCTAGGAAGGACAACTTACAGTGATAGTCATTGTTCCGTATTCACGGCCAAGGTTATCAAGGCTGCATATAGCTTTTTATACGCGACACAATAGGAATATGTGCTTAAGTCTCTAGAAGAAAGTCAGATGGACAAATACTTTATTAGGAATTTCGTAACAACCGATCAATGGGACAATATGCATGGGGGGATCAATCATTTATGAGGAAAATCATTACTTTGAGAGGCTCACGTGAGTGTACGATGATTAAATTTAGATGGCCAATGAAGAGTTAGGATATAAGGGCTACGCGAGTCAGCGTTATTAAGGATTCTGTGGAACTTAGCGGACTCTATCCTACTTTTCTAGATATGGCCGGAGGTTGCCAAATACGTCTGAAGGATGCGAGATGAAGCATCGACTGCGATTAATAGAGGGCAGAAAAAAGTTGCGAAGGTCTGGACTGGAGCATGCTGGTGAATGCTATTGAAAGAAAACAGCTTGGACACGGGTATAACAGCATAAAGATATAAAGATATATTCTATTATTTCCCGTGAACGGAGAGCAATTGTAGCTTGATTTGATACAAGGATTTTGAGAAGAAATAATTTTGACAAGTCTTTCACAATATAAATATCCCATTAGGAACGCTGGAGACAAAAATGAACTCATAAGATCAATTTTATCTGAAGAGAGCGAGGGTTGGGTTAAAAAGATGGCTAGCCTAGTGCCTAAAAGGAAGAACATACACAAGGCTATCTATTCTTATTTTTTATCTTTTAGGGGCGGCACTCAACCACCCACCCGACCTTTCAATCCAAAAAGAAAATTTTATTCAAAGAAAACTTAATCTTAACAACACAAAGTAAATTAAGTAGAAGATGAAAAACAATAATAAGCTTGTCTTAATGTTGTTTCTTGCGATTCCATTAATGAACGGTCAAACCAGAAGTACGATATTTTAATATACGGTGGCTTCAGCTGGAGTTTGCGGCTCGCTGCAAAGTAGTTGAGATGGGCATCCAGTTTATCAAATAAGAACTACCCGATGCAATTGGTGGACTTGACACTGGAAGGCCTGGGATCAGAAGAGCATATCCCGACATAAGAGGCCATTCGGCCCGGGGATCTCAAGGGAGTATCTCTTGAAACTACAGAAAAGCTCTATTACGAATAGATCCATAACTGGAAATGGGAACGAAGATCCGCCACATACATGGTAGTGGCAAACCACGCACAGAGGAAAGCGAGCGCTACCATGTGGACTTTGGAACCATTCAGCTAAACGCGCTTATAAACATGATGGACACAGAGAGACACTTAACAATACGTCTACAATGAAAGGTTGAAGCAGGGAATCCGGCCCCCAGGTAAAAAAAGGTAAATGAAAATAAGAGTCGATCACCACACTGAACACAAGTGGACAAGACCTACACAGGGAAGGATATTCTCTGGATGCCTACCTACTTGAAGGGCGACCAACCTAATGGCTCCAGGGCGGGGTTATCTATGCCGTGGGCAAGCGACCAGTAACGAAGGAATATGGGGAAAGCCTTGAAAGGAGTGCAGCCCCAATAGCTAATAGCGCATTGACGGATTAAGAAAACAAAACACAACAGTTTCAAAAATGAATTTAACCAATAATTTCTCTTCCCTGGCTAAAGATCCCCCATTATGTCAACACGGCGCGAATCCATGCCATCCGGCAACTATATGCAAAATCGTGGAATGAAAAACGGAAATGAAGGGGAGGCGATTCGCAAACAAATACAGGCCCTATTGTTTTCTAGGATGTGCCTACGCGAACACCCTGAACAAACCGCAACCTTTCCTTCAGAAAACCCCTAAATTAAATATGAGATCAACTATTTGAAACTGTTGTTCGCGAATATGAGGAAGAAAAGGAGATAAAGGAATCGTACATATTCATAATAATAGCGATAATTCGTTACTTGCCATGGAAATCAAATTCACGCAATGCAACATATAAGCCAACACAAACGGATACGAAACAACAAGTTTGGCATATTTTCTAACGATTATGCATTCGGCAGGGGATTATGACTAACCAGAGAAGCTATGACGGAAACGTAGAAAGAATTAATCGAGACCGATAGGATTCCAAATGGGATGATTGAGAGGTCCTGGCAATATCAAAGGAATTCCTGAAGAGGTGCGGTGGGAAGCTTCTAAATGGTACTTCAAGATGATTGAGAGGCGGACGCGGTGGCAACAGACAACTTTAATTAGGGAAAGCACGGAGAATGCAATCAGTTGATTACTGTATACTGACCAACAAAATTGTGATGGCCCTCCGATAGTTTGCAGAGAGCGATTGCATTTGGTATTGGCCGCACTAATGAATGGATTCCCATAAATGATTACGCCGTTTGTGAATGCCTGCACATGGATATGTGCCCAGAACGAGGGCAATGTAGAGGCCATGGCTTTAAGCACTATTCATAAGTTATAGATTTTGTCCCCAAAAAAAAGGAGGAATGCAATCAACTTATATGTGTATCTTGTGTTTTAGTTCAACGCACATTGCTTTTGGACTCATTCGCCTGGGCAGTGTGATAATCGTCTTAGGGACAATCTGCGAGACCACAGCGACAGCAGCACTTGCTATGGATGAGTCAATATAACATGTTCAAGATGTGCCTTCACCCACAGATAAAGGCAGAAAACTAATTAACAGACAGTCCAAAGAGTGAAATAAGGGACTAATATTGTATGATTTTTAATTAGAATCAAATGATAAAAAGACGCGATTGATGCGCAAAACACAATTAAAGCTGAAAGCACTTATTAATATGCTTTATTGAACTAAGATGAATTTATTGATATTCGGTTTGCATATTTCTTCATGATTCCTTACTAGTCAATTCATGTAAAGAAGCGAAGGGGCAAACTTTTTGACATCTATCACCAATGTTAGTTATTTATTATGGCGGCATGACTCCTTCGGAATATGGCGATCTTGACTCACTACAATAAAAAATCCTTTTAAAAGATTTTCCGACCCCTATTTGGAATAAGCTCAGTTATCAGGGGCATTCGCCTTGACACATGGATGCTATTGTATGTTTCGGATTCTGTTTCCATCTCAATTTAGCCCTTATTGACCGGCAGAGCGATCCCTATTAAAGATTGGAAGAAATTCGGGTCATGTCATTATGAAACTCCATGATTAAGCCATGGTCAATTGACCTTATGAATGCTTCCAAAGAAAGGATATACAACTGCGGTTTTGGCAAATGCATATTGGGCATCCTTTCATAACATTGGATGGAACACAGCCGGAAGGTTATGGGATTTAAAGCAGAAAAATAATAAGGTGCCCACTAATGCTTTGGGAAGGTAAACTTATGACATGTACAGCGTGGACATAGAGATTTAGCATTGGCATAGGACCTTTAGTTGTAGCAGCTGGACAAGTGCTTTGACGGTTGTTGGAAGGAAAGAAGTTATGGGAATTTTCAGCACGGACTTTCTACTAAGTCGTTAAGACCTTATGCTCAAAAACAAAGAGCATCTTTTAGAAGTCTAATCGTCGCAGGAGACCATATCTCTCATTATTACGAGACAAAAGTCTCAATATTATAGGTAAGCAGCATTATTGCTGAGAATAAGAAATTAAGCCCATTTTTTACTAGTTCATATTTTATAGCTCCCTATGTAATCCACAATATCCTTTGGCGGCGGAGTAAAGTTTTTATTGGATCTACGGATGCGGGCCTATATGGGAGATTATGTTACTAGTTGGATTTTTATATGGCAAACTTGTGAAAAACCTTGATAGCTTTAAAAAGTTGGACGGAAATTAAACCAATTGTTCTCTTTACTATAAGATAATCGTTTTCCACTATTTTTACGGAAAACCAGCAGGCAAAGAATTACGGACTTTTCGGAACAGGGTAAAGTAAAACGCTTTGAGCGAGATGCGAAATTTAAAGTAGTATCGTTGAGATAATACCCCAAAGAAGGACACATTGAGACAAGAACGTAAGCAAAGACGGCATGAGAAGGGAGCGTTAAGAACTATTTTTTGCTACGTGGCCAGGAATTCTTCAAGGCTGTTTCTAAACAAGGTTATTTGCCTTAAACGTATAGATGGCATACCCTTGCTTCGGGTATTTTGGAATTTTAGACTTTATTTGGAAGGAATGGAGGGGGTATAGAAGTACAATATGCTGCCGTATTTAAAAGACTTGAAGGACGAGATAGAAAAAATCTGCTCGTTATTACAAGATTCCTGGTTGGAGGTGTAAACAGGGTTTTTAGCGTAAATGGACAATGGGGACTGGAAATATTATTGAACCTAACAATTTCTTAAATGAAGCGACAGGCGGCACCGTTATATTAGATTTATGGGACAAAAGGAATTATCAGAAGTCAGGAAAATTTCTTATTGGGAAAAAAATTAACATCAAAAAGGGTGGAAGGAAATGAAAATTGATTTAAATTTATATCGTTAGGGGCAAACAACGTAATTTAGATCAAAAAATTAATTTACAAATTAAAAAAGTATAGGTATAATGATTAAATAAAAAATTAAAACTATGAGACAAAACTAAGTTACTCAGTTTCATCTTCATGTC
>Ga0163217_1107436_pt1 | contig 10611 bp, 6 predicted proteins | sample SynspAceP_FD_185933 | JGI IMG/M metagenome (GOLD analysis project Ga0163217, IMG submission 185933) | Saline lake microbial communities from Ace Lake in Antarctica - Synechococcus sp. Ace-P (PacBio error correction) | ecosystem: Environmental > Aquatic > Non-marine Saline and Alkaline > Saline ... | reverse complement strand
TGGCCAAACACGATTGATGAAGCACAAGTTGAGCACAGTATTCAACATTCCTCTAGAATGATATGAAGGCTGGAACTGCGGTCCTATTTCAAAGAATTACAACATCTATTTTCTAGGATATTGGTCTGATGTGATAACTTTTTATTAATGCCCCACTTTTGAATTATTCACCCGTGATGGACGGACTAGGCTCCTAATAGACAAATATAAATATTTGAATTAATGTTTGCAAAATTCGAAACCTTCGTCACTAGACGTATTATCCGTATTAATTTTTTCTTGGATCTACCTCTTCGAATTGTCCACTTATCTAAAAATGTTTGCTATTGTCCGAGATATTCAAACCTACTAATTGAGCGGCATATCAAAGCCAACTCAGTCAAATGCACGGTCTTAAATTAAGAAACAAATTGTGGGCCTATGACCAACCGGGCAACGGTATAATATTACCGAAGTTAATGATAAATTTTGATCAAACTGTGGTAACAAAGCATGAACCTAGTTGTCAGACCATTTTCAAGTGTATTAATTCAGGGCAAACACCACAAGGATCTTTCAAGCAATGTGGGACATTCTCAGGCAAACTGGCAGGGGAAAATGAAAAATCGGGGCGAAAAATGGGAGCTTATTTTGGTTTTAAACAATATGTCACCCTTTTTGATTCGCAAGGCAATTATTTCCAATTTTTTAGCCATTCGCTTTGATTTACCGGAGAGACACAGTTCCAATCCAGAATGTTAAAGTAGACCTTAGTTTTACGTGAACCGGTCTTCAATCGCTCTGTGGGGCGGGGAGTGCTATCCAGCGGCATACGGACTTGACTGATTTGAAAATTTAAGTTCTGATGTACCCTCGGACAACATCAACTCTTTGCCGAGGTTAGATTTATTTGTTGAAGACACAACCTTATTGAAAAAAGCCGGTTCTTGCAAAACCATTGATTTTGCAAGCTATGAGTTGAGTTGCAAGCCATACGTAAAGCCACCTAGGATATATCCCCCGGCCAAGCAATTATCCCAAATGGCACATTTCTCATTTCGGGTCCGATCCCAAGACTAACCCAGAAATGTGAACAAACCATTGATCTTAGAAGGAATCAAGTTTTCGTAATGCCAGCTGTTTTCTGGCGAGCTCCCGTGCCCCGGTTTGGTGTGGCTCATGAAAATTCATAACCTCGTTTTATGACGGCATGTCAAAGTTATTCCTAAACATTAAAAAATCCTGACCAATATTCTATCTGAAAGTATTGAATCCTGTTGTAGCGTTTCCTCGTATTTGGATAACTTACAAGTCTTCGTTCCGCGTAAAGCATTTAACAAATGTCTTGTCGGATTCGTAAAGGATCCGATATTATTACTGAACAAAGCACGCGACACCCTATTAAATTGAGTGCTTCGTCTAGCCTTTATTTTTTTGAGAATCGAAATTGAACAGTTGTGGTACTTATTAAAAGGATACCGGTTAAAGATTGCCAGAACGGGATTAAAATCTATTTTTACCTTAGACGCCATATCGCTTAATAGTCGGTTTGGTTAGGTTCTTTGCCGTCGCAGACAAACTAAATTTGATCGTTTTTTCATAAAGTAGGAGAGCACCCGGTTGGTTTATTATCTTAACAGTATTCCTTGATGAACACGGGCCACTTGTATATTGTAGGAGAGCAAATCTTGTTTCGTTGTTGTCTTTCAAGTTTCAGGATTAGCCTATGCATTTACCGTACTTTTATTTAGACGGACAAGAGCTTTGTGAAATATTTTTGACTTTTTTAGCTTCAGATAACCAGTGCAATAGAGACTTTTGCGAGCAGCCGTTGAAGGCCCTTTCCTTCTCCACTGACTTATTTTTATAGTTCGCGTACCAGAGAACAAAAATGGTGATGGTAGCTAAGCATTCCCACTTATGTTGGTGACGGCGAAAAAGCGAACCTATATTATAATTTTTCCCCGGTATTAGCCAAAGCTTTGACTAAATGAGTCAGAATAATCGATCTTTACAACCTTAAAGATTACATTAAGCGGGCCCCGGGCCAAAAAAATATCATTGCGCCTTCAGGATTGATCCTTTAATGTAGAGGAGTGCAATAATAACCCTTGCATATTGACCTTTACACCCAGCCACCTTTCGCTTGTGCGGTTTCTTACCTTAGCACTAAGGTGAATTTAACTTCCCGATTATGGTGGTTGAACATGACTTAGTCTTTTTTTTGCATTACTAGACTTTACCAAAGTCTTAATCCCGATTTTTTTTTGTTAGATAGGTCCAATTTTTGGACGTGCTAGCGTACCAGTCATCAAGATAATAAGCTTTAGCGTTAATTTAGTTAAGACTTTTTGTTTCTGCACAAGGTTTAGGCCGATTGTTCGTTTTGCCTCTAGCAATATCGCGATTATTCATTTGATGTTTTTACAACATGCCATGACCTTAACAAAAAGTTTTTCCTGAAGTGAGTAGGAAATATTAAAGGGAGTTTAGTTGTGTTGGCAGGGTCAACTTTTTAAGTTGTAAGCTCCCAGTTCGCATTAATATTACAGAGTAAAGTCATCCATAAGCCCATGGTGTCGAGCAGGGCAGGATAAAGAATGGGCAGAAAACCATTTTTGCTGTCGGTGTATCAGGCGGAGCTAACACTCTACTCATGGTACTTTCCTGCTATGACTATAAATTTGCGGTTGATAAACATAAGCTAATTGATGTTGGGCTAGAGCTCGCTTAACGCTGATCCATAACATTATTTCACGCGATCGGGTACTGCCTTAATAAAAACAGGGCGCCTTTGCCTGGTAAATAGGAAGTGAATTACGACTCAACCATCAGCTTAAATTGTTTGAGGAAAAGGGCTTAACGAGGTTTGCCGCATAACTTAGGCTTGGTTTTCAGCCACATCAGCGCCGGCCTTCAATCACATTTTTCATCGCTCCCTGCACCAGTAAAATTGGGGTATTGAGTTTTTCTTGTGTTAGATGTTCGATAATATCTAAGCCATGCCAATCGAGGCAGTGAAAGTCAAATAATCACTCTGCGATTTAAGCTGGCTGACTCGATATACTGACCAAGTATGACACTATAAACAAGCAACCAAGGTCGGCATATTAGATACATAGAAGGATATTAGGGTCGTCAGCGATGCATACAGATGCGTTTAATGTCACAAGCTACACCCCCATCACTAAAAATAATTAATACTGATTAAAAATGCACTGCCCATAGCTGCCAGATAGTAGATGGAGTATCTCCACACTTCAGTAAAAAATCACTGGATTTGAAATCAGTCAGTACTGAGTCGCACGGGCTAATTATCAGCGGATTTTTGCAATTGTCTTTGGTTAAATTTTGCTCATCCAACAGCATTAAGAAACATAACATAACATCCTTAATTGTTGATAGTCATGGAAATTGCGCCCATTCTGATTTTTCCATATTCATATGCCCCTATTAGTGTTTCCGGTAAACATTTTAATTAACACAGTGGCCAAGGCAATACTAAAACATTCAACATCTGATAGTCAGCAAGGTGCTTGCTCTGGCTCTTGCTTCATTTGTTTGACTTCTCTTTTACTGAGATAGAGATATCAGGGTATGCGCAAGATGATTAAAATTTATTATCCCGTTTGGTTGGGTCAGTTTCTGCTCAATTAGCAGTCACAAAAGGACTCTTGTATTTCGTTTTGCTCAAGTGTGTGAAAACTAGCGCTGATATGGCAATAATTCTCTAGGATTTGCTTTTTCAACTCCATTGCCACTAGCCGGACTACTAGTTCAATGGCAGAGACAAGTATTCAATGCTTTTGGCAATGGCTGGATTCATGACTAAACTGACAAAGCCGATTATTGGATGCGAATAATTTGGCGGCAACATTCCACTAAAAAGCCATAAGAATGGGATCCATTGGACGGCTGTTTTTGTAGAGGAACATGGGTGTCGTCTTGAAATTACTTTCTTCGCCCAACTAAATATTCCCTTGGTCATGCAAAGACTTGATACCGTATTCATTTTCGACAGTTTCAAAAATTCGATATCAAAAGTGACTAAATCGTCACTTGAACGAACTAACCCGCTGAATAATAGCCTTTGGTCTTCTATAGGTCAGCAAATTCTTAGCAAGTGGCTGCTATTAGTAATGCTATGGAGGCGAGAAATTAATCTAATGGGCACGGCCATATTTTGATGCTATGCTGCATGGCAGCTGGCACTATTTGCGATGCGTTTCGTGACTCTTAGTTCTCATGATCAGATGCCACGCTCTATAGCCGTGCATCGCTGCACAAAAGAGGGGCGATTAGGTTGACTTGTAGTCATTCAATATATGAGTCATGGGCGTAGCAGTTGCTTGGCTTTATCGCCACTGGCGTATAACAATTGCGGTATTAAGCATATTTGTGAGCTTTTTATCCACTGACATATCAAGACCGGTTAAATTAGGCAGATGGATATTCTAAAATCAAAAAAGAAAATATGTGAATTATTAGTTCTTTCGCTTTAAACCGTCTTCTGCCAAGGAAACATTCAAAGTGAGGAGACAGTAAACTATCCATATTGAAGTAGTCAGGCCTTCTTTCTTGCGATAAGTATTTTACTTTTCTTAATTTCCAAGTACTTGGCCTCATCTTGAACAAAACTAGGTGGTCACCTAGACCTGTTTACAGTTTTACCCAACTACTGTAGTCCAATCAGTTTTTTTTTCCAGTTAAGAGGTCTTATTTTAGTTTGAAATTTGCATTTTGGCAAGATGAGCCAATGGGTGAAGCGCAGAAGTATACTAAATGACCGGTTGGATAGCCAGGTAAACTAGAGCCTTGAGTTTCGTTTGAGTCACAAAACAGGAGCTTGGATCCTGTAAAAGCATTAGGACTAAACTGTCAGTAACCTTGGCGGCAGTTTTTTTTATTGCTTGAAAATAGGGTTGAAAATTTTTTGGCAAATTCGCAGAGGGAATTCCATGCGTTATCCGATTATTTTTTATTTGCACTATTATCGGTCAATACTTGCTGAAAGGTCTGTTTTATTTTGCTATATCAGACTAAGTTTGTCTCGATAGAAACGTTGCCTTCTGCCTAATTGCTTGAGAGGCATTTTTAGCATTGATGAATACAGTTACAGACGTTGAGGATTCGACATTTATTTGTACGCATCTTGAGAATGTAAACATTATATTAGTGGCTGCGAAGATTGTTGTGCCAAAGGTTGCTCATTCAGTGAGGCGTTAAATGTTCAACACCCACATCTTGTTTACCCGTGTTTTTGCGCAAACACTGAAGTGTCTGTCAATTTCAGCTTTGGTAGTTGAGGCGCGATGATCGATGGAGCAAGGAACAAAATTTTCACTTCAATTCGATTTATCATTAGTAGTTCTGCATACAGATTACTGCAAAATATTCCGTTTAATTCATGAGAGCGAAGAGGCCATTAACTGCATTGACTTTAAGGGCGTGATGTCAGGATATCGGCGTCGTGAATATTATCAGCATTTAGCAGCAGCCATGCCAAGCAAAATCATTGTGTCCATTGTCGTTTACGACCGGTTTATAGAGAAATTAACAAACGCATGAAGATGCCTTGAAGATTGCCTATGTAATTCGGTCACAAATGCTTTTCTGCTCTGGAAGCTTCAGGTGATGGGGCACCATGAGCAGAAGCTTGAGAGGCTGGATAAAACAACCGCGCTTACATGGTTTTTCTATTAATTCTTGTAGAGTTAATTCAGTCGCTCTTTAAACCAGCGCTAACCCATATGACTGCTCTGGGCACGTTATCTTCGCCACCGTTGTAAGCAAAAGATTTTCTCTGTGTCCTCAGTGTGTTTAAAAAGGGTCAATACAAATCTTGATCACGGTCTTTCTGCAATCAATTGAGTTGCGCTTGTCAACACCATTACCTTAGCATAAATATTTGAATTAACTAATGTTCATCATACGGCCAGTTAAAATTTAGTTGAGCTAAAACAGTGGCAACTGACTTTTTTTGTAATTACGTAAAAGATATTGTCATGTGCTTCGGCTGTGCGCGGTGATGAAAAGTGCATCGGGCCACTCATTGGGGCCCTGTTTTGCCATTAGAAATAATTTTGCTATTTCAATTTTCTTCTAGGCTCAAGCAATGCTTAATGATTTTTGGGCGATCTTTGCATTGAGCGTGATGTTTTCGACAGCTTAAAGTTAGCAAATGGAGTTTTGAACTTTTTCAATTAAACACTGATTGGGGGGCTGTTTTGAATAAGGTAAAGGACGCATCAGTCAATTGCATAACCGTCGTATTGACATCCGCTTTCGAATAAATCACCAATAGGGTATGAATATTTTATACTTTTTAAGTTTCTTGAACTGTTAAACACCAATATCTGACATATTTAATCTTTAAACGATCAATGTCAGTATCAAGTAACTTTAAGATAAAGGCTCGTCGCGCTTGAAGATTAACCGTATAGCCGCAAAACGAGAAAAATGTTCTCCAAGGTAAAACCGCACGTCATTCGTATCAACACATGTAAATAATACCTTGTCATGCTAACCAATTCCTATTAACCAAAAACACAGCCACTCTAAGTTAATCTTTTAAATTCAATGATTATGCGTACAATAGTTAAAAACTAACTAAATAAATTGGGGCAAAAAACATCCTGCTTTGAACGATGTTTTGTCGGCCGACAAAAAAACAGTTTTTGGGATAAGGACAAGGTCCTTATTTCTTTGGTTACGCTGTAAAAAGATAGATTAGCAACAAATTTAAATCCATAATTTATATAGCTAAAACAAGCATTTATTGATTTTTTGGCTGATAAACGTATTGTGCATAGTAATTTTAGTAGTTGGCTATTTTTAGCTAAGTTATTATTAGACATGGTATTTTTACCCAATGACGAACGTAAGCCTGTTAATAGTTTTTACACAAGTAGTGAGCCACACTTTTGCAATGTGTTTTTCTAACCACATAGAAATAAATATTGAGCAAGAATTTTGATGTTGCGATCGCCATTCATTCGACAAATGAGTTTGAAAATGACGTTACAAAACTGCCTATGACGTAAACAGCTGCTCCAGACGGCCAGGCGCATTTTGGTTATGCCAAAAAAGTCAATTTGACTTTGTTTTAACTGACCAAAACATGCCAGAATGGACGTATAACCCGATTAAGTCCCTTGCGTGGTTTAGCTGCCTCAGTAAACACATCATTGTCTTTAACAACAGAGCAGTGACACTTGGAATGCAAGGGTAAGCGCAGCAGGACACGGACGGTGGATGGTTAAGCCATTTGACCAAAAATTGCTTGATTTGTTGCAAAGTACTTGGGTAATCATCCGAGGAGCAAATATGTCAATGACTACGCGTTTCCATGGGGTGTTTTTGCATGAAGTCAGGGAGCATCTGAGAAAGAACATGGAGCAGAGTTAATGGACCTGAAATTCGACAATCCTTGATGGCCGAGCAGCTTAATGTATCTTCAGAGCGCCCATATCCAATTAAAGGCGGTAGCGGCATAGTTTGGTTTTGACGCTTAACTGCCTTACCATATTATGGAAATTCTATCGACAAAGTCGGCAGGGGTCAGGTCCAATTAACCACGCATGAGTCAAATGTGTTGTTACAAACGTTGACTATATTCTTAAATTAACCTCGTGCTATCGACATCTCAAGAAAGTGACCAACAGATAGAGCAGGGACTTCATGTATTAGAAGCGTAGCACTTCTAGGCTGAAACCCCGAGGAGACAGTCTTCTGATGTCGTGCACGTAGATGAAGGTTTTGGCTTTTTTTGTTACTGGGAAGACCTCATGTTACACTGAAGGAGCGATTTGGTTGTTTGAGCTTGTAGAACCAGCCAGTACCAACTAGGCACAAAACAGAAGAGATGGGGCTTGCTTTGTTACAGACGATAGTTCAGCGCCTCAAGTTGGAGCCAGCCTATGGTTTTTTCGAAACCTTTTGAGCCACCAATAAGCCAAAGAATTTTAAATACACGACTAAAAAAAGCACCGGTTTATCCCCTCGGCAAAAAATAACAGGACAAACAAAACAGGCCTCCCAAGATAAAACACAGAATCAGCTCATAAGGGTCGATACTTAGACAAATAGATCGCTGCGTAAATCTAGTAGCGTGAGCTGTTATCACCCAGGTCCATGTGTGGCTATGATTGGCAATGAGGTAGCCGGCTCACATTGAAGAAAAATTACAACGTGCCTTAGCTGAACTTGCAACGAATACCGGTGAACTACAAGATCGTCATGCCATTGCGCAGATTGACTATGAGGTGACCTTCTCGCTTCCCCCGAGTGGTAGAGATTTTCCACTAAATTAGCAAGGAAAGTTGACTTAAACTACGAGGTGGTAATACCGAAAATAGATAAGCAACTGATTGAAAAGCTCGTCGATCCCCTTTACACATCTTGTTTGCGCAATAGTATTGACATGTAGTGAAAAACCCGCAGACAGATCGCCATGGGCAACCGAGAGGGCATGTCATTCTGGCGGCGGAAACCAAACGGGTGCACCATCCAATAGTATGTCGAAATGGTGCCGGTTTGAATGTTGAGAGGATCTTAGGCTAAGCGGTGATGGAATGGTCTTGATGTAGGACCCAACATGCCGGACGCACAGTCTTGAGAATCTTATTTTTGAAGCCGGGTTTTTCAACCGCATGCAGAATCACGAGTCTCAAGGCGGGCGTGGGTATGGAATGTAGTGCGCAGAAATATCGAGCCATTGGCGAACGTATTGAATGATCGACTTGCCGGCAGAGGATCGGCTTTTATATCAATACCCTGACTTTACGACCTAGTTGATGGCGTGTGTGTTGGCCGTAGGCGAGCAACTTTTTGTGATACACTGCTCTATTGTCGAATCAATTCAGCTTCTAAAGAAAAGTCAAACCCATTTCTAATGATATTTACTGTGGATTAGAGATAATATGCCTTTTGATTCATCTACATAAAAACATGCAAATCGACATGCTATCATGAACCCAGATAAGGAATTGTCGGGCTGTTAGAAGCCATAAAAAAACCGCTTTGGTTTGTTAGTTGATCACTGGTGGCCAACAGAAAGGGTGATCAAGAGCTTTAGAAAAACATTCAAACGAGGTAACTGGTTGGACTGGTGACAATAATGGAGGGTGGCGGGGTGGCCATGATCCTTGATGTTTGAAATCGCTTGCAGACTCAGTAAACAAACAAGTAATGGGGGGAATGATGAATAATCGAGAAAAGCTCACGCAATGAACCACGCACAGTGAAAGTGACTCAAGGAGGTTGTCTTAACCTTTGTATTAGGTAGGAAACACTATGCATGGATATTATGTCCAGTAAAGAAATTCCGGTCTATGAAAGCCACGGTAACTACAATCGGCCAACGCCCCGCGTTATTAAAGTCAATGTGATGAACTTGCGGGCGACATCTTGCCTAGATCGAATTCTACGCATTAAATTTCTCATGTGGGCGAAGCCAACTATGAGAATTTACTATCGTCATTCATGCTTAAGTGGCAGAGCGCATTGTTCGCATCGTGGTAGACGGGTATAGACCGTCATTCGGATGCCGACGACCACAATTCGTCACCACACTGAATTTGCGTTTTGCTTTGATAAGTACGGTACTTGCTGCGTTTAGTCCCTATTGATGAAACATATGTGGTCATTTAAGTTAATAATCGAAAATTTAATTCTCAAGTGACGAGCTTGCTTAGTTGACACACGCACATAGCGATTTTGAGGGAATAATAGATGAAACAATTTTAGATTGTTCCGGAATGGAAATAGACGTGAGCTGGCTCTGACAAAGGTAAACAGACCTTACGAAACAGACACCAGCTCTCTACCAAGTTCTATTCGTTTATGATCGGCCGACGAAAAATTGGAGCATTATATACGCCAATAATGCACGGTTTGAAAAAATTTACTGCATAAAATGCCAGAGAGCGAAATACGTAGAGTTTGCCACAATTTCAGCGAACATTTGATTGTCCAAAGTATCGATTCAGTTTCTAAGAACCCATCCCATCAAATGAGGTCTACTATAATCTTAAGGAATTCTTTTCTATATCGTCGTAGGATCTCTTTGAAGTTATTAAATTGACCTGAATCCATGTTTGATGATAAAGGTACAACGATAGGCAGTTTTGTCGTCGGAATGTTGATCAGACATTACTGCCACTGAAAAATTTGCCTTCACGCTTGCTTGGTTCTCTTGATTAACCAGTACAAATTTATGGTTAGCGCCCTGATCGAAATCATTACTGAATAGTCAGGTGAGAAAGAGTTACGGGGGGCTGAGCCTGAATACGCAAAGCACTGCCAACCTTTGCCGCGTTGATAAATATTAACAGTGGTCGGATATTTTTCCATAAATCCAGCCACCAAAGCGCCCTTTTGGATACTTAAACTACGAATGCAATATCGTATGTCGGTAATCTATTTGATTTAACGGCCAGCCTAATTTTTTCGGATTAATATCGTTTTGGGACGTGGTTGAGTGGCTTAACATCTAATCACAAGAGAATTCTCGCACGCCACCAGAATTTACTCGAAGCACTCACGGAAACGTTACCAATTTGGATGATAAGCGGACCAGATAGAATTTTATATTGCATCCGTTTCTGTTGAATTAGGCTTCAAAGAAACCCC
>Ga0163217_1107204_pt1 | contig 10611 bp, 12 predicted proteins | sample SynspAceP_FD_185933 | JGI IMG/M metagenome (GOLD analysis project Ga0163217, IMG submission 185933) | Saline lake microbial communities from Ace Lake in Antarctica - Synechococcus sp. Ace-P (PacBio error correction) | ecosystem: Environmental > Aquatic > Non-marine Saline and Alkaline > Saline ... | reverse complement strand
TCGGCCAACCGGGTCGCTTTGTTAGCGTTATCCTGGAAAAATCTGCCGTTTTCCTCCTCGCGGTTGGGCCCCGCATAGCTACGCGTTGGCACAGAAGCCGCATCCACCAACTGAAAACTGCTTCAATCCGCTGCGATCTCTCCGCCCGGACGAATCGCGGGCATCCGGCGATAGCGAGTTAATCTCGGGCTGGGTCGGTGTTCATCGGCGATCTCATCGGGCCACGCACGGTTGCGGGCACAGCATCCAACCATCGGCGAGCCACCTTCACATACCATCCAGGTTGCCACGACTATCAGACGCGATCTCAAAATCAAAGTTGAAAATGATTAGAGAAGTAATAGCGCACCGAGCAAATTTTCACTTCCATCGGCCCCTGGCAATTCGCCGCGAATGATACTTCCTCGATCCCCAAGAGAACCTTCCGAGTTGGTCAAAAGTTTTCCCAGAGATCGACATCTCTCCCATCAAGAAGCAACCGCCGAGGGTGGTGCGATATATAAAATGTTGACCGTCGCCACCTCACAGGAATCTAAACTATCTTCAACTGCGCAGCCCAAACGGAGCCATCGCACACCTCTCCCAGACGAAAAAGTCAAAACAAACTGACAGAATCAGAAAAACCCGGCACCCCCTTTCCTATTGGAGTCAATTGCAATACCCAGGAAAGATGTGCTCCTGTCCCTAGATTCTTCCCCTGTTCCTAGATTCTTCCCTAGATTTTCCCCGGTTCTTCACGCTGAACCGGCGCTAAACGCCCAACGGCTAATGGGCGGTTACACCAATGAAACTACCCCGAACCTGCCTAAGGCAGAGTTGGTGCGTTGACCGAAGGGGAGATCTGGGTTGATCCGGCGTAAGCATTGCGCCGGATGGTTTTCAGCGCATGACTCCCGTGTCCAACGAGATTGTGCATGAGATAGGGATGGGTGGACTCGTAAGCCGGAGGAAACGCAGTCGAGCCTCTGCAGAGGTTGCAGCTCGGACAAGGGATCTCTCTGGTCTCCAGCGTTTCTCCTTGCCAAAAGCGCTTGGCGCCTCCATAGGTCGACGGTCTCTTCGGCGAATTTCGGCGAATTTCGGCGATTTTCGGGTTCACCGAGGGACGATTTCTTATCAAATCATTGGGAACGGGGAGACATGCCTTGAAAAACCTCGATCCTGGGTCGCGCACCGCTTCGGTCGGATGAGCAATTCAAAGCAAACTATCGCAATCAAAAATCGGAGTGGGCAAAAGAAATCGCGAAAATTTAAAAGTTCAGACGTGCCGCGAAAGTAAGCTATGCCTTCAGCAATAGCCGCTTCTTCTTCCAATGTTCAAGGTTCGAATGTAGCTCGCTCTCCAACATTAACGCCGACCCCCTGAATCGTTCCGCCTTGGAAGCGAGCTGGGGATTGGTTACTGGCTGCTCACTGCATCGGCACATCGCCAACCAACACCATAGACCATCACCGACAGGGTAAATTTAGCAGGCTGTGTTTTCATTTCGCCTTCTGCAACCCAACCCTCTTCGTATCCGCTCTCATATGTCCTTCCTCCTCGTTTAGAGAGAACGGAATGAGGTTGTGCAGAAGGCCGAAATTGAAATCACAGCCTGCTAAAATTTACCCCTGGTTCGGGTGATGGTCTGGTGTTGGTTGGGATAGTTGCGATGCAGTGAGCAGCCAGTACCCAATCCCCAGCCTCGCTTCCAGGCGATACGATTCAGTGGGGTCCGCGTTGATGTTGGGAGGAGGACGTCTACAATGTGACCTTGAAATGGAAGCGAAGCGGCTATTGCCTGAAAGCAGTAGCTTACTTTCCGCACGTCTCCTTTTAATTTTCGCGATTTCTTTGCCCCGATTCTGATGCGAATAGTTGCCTTTGAATGCTCACCGACCGAAGCGTGCGCCGACCCCAGGATCGAGGTTTTTTCAAGGCAGGCTCGTGTCCAAATGATTTGATAAGAAATCGTCCCGGTGAACCGAATCGCCGAAATTCGCCGAAATTTCGCGTAGGACCGTCGGCAACCATGGCGCCAGCGCTTTTTGCAGGGAAGAGACGCTTGGCGACCGCAGAGATCCCTTGTCGAGCTGCACCTCTGCCCAGAGCTCGATGCGTTTCCTCGGACTTACAGAGTCCCACCAGCATCCCTTATCTCATGCAACCAATCTCGTTTGGTACACGGGAGTCATGCCTTGAAACCGTCCGGCGCATTTGCTTACGCCGGATCAACCCAAGAAAATACTCCCCTTCGGTCAACCCACAACTTTCTGCCTTAAGCAGGTTCGGGTATTTCATCGCGTGTTAACCCCCATTAAGCCGTTTGGGCGTAGCGCCGGTTTCAGGCGTGAGACGGGGGAAAATCTAGGAAGAATCTGGAACAGGGGAAAATCTAGGGACAGCAGCATCTTTCTTGGTATTTTGCCATTGACTCCATTCAGGAAGGGGTGCCTGATTCTGATTCTGCTCAGTTGTTTGACTTCTTTCGTCTGGGAGGTTGTGCGATGGCTCGTTTGGCTCGCAGTGAAGTGTTTGATTTCCTGATTACGGTGGCGATCGGTCACTTTTATAATCGCACCACCCGGCAGGGTGGCTTCTTGATGTGGAGAGAGCGATTTCCTTCTGGGAAAACCTTTGACCACCGGAAGAGTTTGGTGATCGAGGCAGTAATCTGCGCGAATTAGCCGGCTGGCGATGGAGTAAATTTGCTCGAGAGTTGCTGCTATTCTCTCTAATCATTTTCACTGATTTTAGATCGCGTCCTGATGTCGTGGCAACCTGGTGGTATGTGAAGGTGGCATCGCGATGGTTGATGCTGTGCCGCAACGGCGTGGCCCACGATGCGATCTGCCGATGACACCGACCCAGCCCGAGATTAACTCGATCGCCGGATTGCCCGGATTCGTGGGCGGAGATCCGCAAGCGATTGACGCAAGTTTCAGTTGGTGGATGCGGGCGGTTGTGCCAACGCGTAGCCATGCGGGCCAAACCGCCGAGGAGGCAAAACGGCAGATATTTTCTCAGGATCGCTTACAAAGGCGACCCGGTTGCCCGATGAGGCTCGTTGCTGGCGTGTGCGGCCTAGTGGAATTTAAATCCTGATCCGGGCTGCGATGCGGAAAACGGCTTTGAAAGACGAGCGATCACACGTCGGTCAGCGAAGAATCGAAACGCTTGAGTAGGACTCTGCGAGCGTCGCCGCTGGGTGAACCGAGCGAGAGCGAGAGACGTCGATGAAGACGCCATTCGTCGGACGGCCGAGAACCCGCATCGTCTTTCTTCTCCTTTGTCGATCGACGAGTCGTCCGACCCGAATCGGTCCGTGTGCGAGTGAATCGGCGAGCGTGCCAGTGACAAGAGGGATTTTCTGCCAATGCCAGATCGAGACTACCTGGAACTGCTGGATTGACGGTCCCGCAGTTGTTCCTGGCAACGGGTGCAAGCACCCGAGCAGTGCTGCTCGCCCATCCTGGCCCGGTTGGGTTTGGATGCGGCGGTGCTGTGTGGCGAACTCGTGAGCGAGTTCTTGGGCGACTGTTTTGCAGTGGCCGGTCGTCCGGAGTGCGTCGATTCGATTGCGTGTCATCTACCGTCGCCGCGCCCGCAATTCTCCACGGCGCGGCGACCTAACCCGTCGGCTCCCTTTGTGTCGAGAAACCGGATGAAACAAGTCAGATAAAGATTCGCGGATCGCGCCCGTCCTGGCATGAACGTGAAATTGACGCATTTCGTGAAGGCCTCGGGGCGCGGGTCCAGTCGCCTCCCGGGAGCGACACAAAGCCGGTGAAACTCCATCCTAGCTCAAACTAGGTGGAAGCCTCGCCACCCGAAAAAGTGCCTCTGTCCCTCTGTTTCCTTGAGAAGTTCAAGACTGGCATCATGTCATTCGTCGACAAGCGATAGGTCTGACTGAAGCTTCAGTACTGCCGAAGCCAAGTCCGCCCGGCACCCTGTCGCAGACACGTCGCAAACGGTGGCAAACCGAATTTGCCTTTCCATCCGCGAACGTTTTCCTGATCGGATTACCGGTCGCTGACATCCGACTGTTCCATTCGCGATCCCGATGACTTGGCACGGCTGACGGCAAAACCGCCCATCGACTGTCATACATCGGGATCCAGGGTTTCGTGAGGAACAATCGGACGCCCTCGAGACACTCTTTGACTTCTTCTCGCCCGACTCGGCAGTAGATCAAACCTTGAGGAGCGCAGCCGTGAAGTAACCCGGTCGTCACCGCCGAATAGCCTCGGATGCGATAGCTTCCCTGACCCTCGAGGAGTAAGATCGTGGTTGCTCGTTTCGGCGGATCAACGCTCTCCGTGGCTCGTTTGGACAAAAAAGTCGGAGACAAACGCAACAACGGGGCACGCCTTCCCCCGAGATCATGATCCCGGTTTGCGCGGCTGGCCAATGAAATGCAGAGTCGTGTCCAGCTGCGGCGAGCTGCCGCTGAACTTCCAGGCTAACGGACCATTTTTGAACGAACTTGCAATCCTGCCCGAACCGCTGTGCTACTCGCCAAGCATGCTGTCGCAAAGGGTGACGCCCGTTTTGAAGATGCATCGCTCCGTTGTTCATGATCCCGTACATCGATTCAGTTGGGAACCGGACCGAGATGCGGCAGCGGAACAAACTCCACATCATTGGACAAAAAATCGGGCGGTGCCCGAAACCAATGTCAATTGCCGTTTTCGATCCGCTGAGAATGATCTTTTCGGCACGGACGCGGGGCAAACTGAACCGCCTGCCATCGCAATCCCTAGGAACAAAAAAGGCATCGGCGTCCAGACTGCGAAAGAGTCAACGACCGGCTGTCATACCACACGCCGGACGAAACTTCACCGGCGTTTCGCCCCGCGTTGGCAGCATCAAAAACACCCAACCAACGTCGCACCCCGATATCGCAAAAAGGAGCATGTATCGCCGTTTTGGCATTTAATAAACGGTCCGAAAAAACCCTTCGGTCAAACAGCAAGCGATGCGGTGATAATCAGGGAGCCCTCCTGCGGACGTGGAGGGCATGGGCGTCACGCAGTAATCTTCAATCAGATTGCACATCAAGTGGGGGTAAGGAAAGTCAGATGTGGGAAATGAGGGCTCAGGATTTGGACTAAAAAGCAGGTCTTTCAATTGATTCGGTATACGCTCGAACGACTCGTTTTTTTCATCACCCGACCTGCTTATCCCCGCTCAAAAGGAAAGCGTGCACGAACTAAATCGAGCTACGATGAATTGAGGAGCCTATAAGCGTTATGACCTCCGCACTACGCACTTGCGCCAACTATTTGTAGAAATCACGCAAGTTCGAAAATCAGGAGAAGAGAGTTGTAGTTTGAATCGAACCGCGACGAAGACAGGTTGGTGTTTTCTAGATCGAAACCAAGACCACGTGGTCCGCCGTATTATCGAGTCGGTTTGCACGCTACGCGCAGACCGCCGGCTGGACACTCTTGATCTGCCGCCAGGAGATCAACAAAGGGCGACTTCGTTCCCAAAAGTCTGAACCGAGCAGGGCGTGATTGTTGCCTTCGCACCCGAAGTTGCCGTCGAAACATATCAAAACGCCTGAAGCTGCCCGTGTGGATGTGGTCGAGAACGAGCAGAAAAGAAGATTGTTTGATGCGAGTGACGGACCGCATGACTCGAGTTCGCGCTCAGTTCGCCGTTTGAACATTTCCGAAGTCGCTGCATCGACACTTCGAGCTTGTTAGGCACCCTCAATCGGGACGCTATCAGGTTCATCCGCGGTAAGCGATGCGCCGGAGGTTTTCAAGGCATTGACTCCCGTGTCCAACGAGATGCGTGCATGAGTTAGGGATGCTGGTAGACTACGTAAGGGCGGAAGAAACGCAGTCGAGTTTCTGCCAGAAGGTGCCACTGGACAAGCATATCTCGGTCGCCAGCGTCTTCCTGCAAACGCGTGCGCCACAATTGGTGCGACTTCCTCGGCGGGATTTTTCGGTTTTCGCGAGGACGATTTTTCATCAAATCATGGACACTGGAGCCATGCCTTGAAAAACCTCGGGCCTGGGGTACGCGCACGCTTCCGCGGATGAAACCCGATTCGCACATTCGGAGTCGTGTGAAACCGAGGGACACGACGGGCCACCCCTAGCTCAGATTGAATTGCGGATTAGCCCCCTGAAGCCCGGTTGTCATTCTTTTTTCATGCTCGTGTCCGCTCCGGATCTGGTTGCATTCCAAATTGAAGCGTTCCGATTCAAGCCCGTGATCTCCCCCAACTCCACCTCTCCCGTTCCAAGGGACTGCACGATGCCAACTTTGCCTTATCGCGTTTTTGATCTTTCCCCTGAAGCTGTCTTTTCGGATATTGCGGGGGGCAAACGGCGGTCCAGCCAACCTTCATTGTCAACTCTCGCACGACGGCCAGCATGGCATATGGCGAAGCGACGCACCAATCGCTACTACAATGCCACGCGGCGCGAGGGCGGCGGCGATGGAGTCGGTTCGCGCGAGCTGATCGAGTCGGCTGAGCCGATGCAGCCATAGATCGCTGCTGGACCGCTTCAGCGGTGAGTTGGGGCGAGAATCAATTCCGCGCTGGCTGCGTTGGATTTGGCGTTGCATGATCTGTTGGCAAGTGAAAGGACAGCCGCTGTATCAACTATGGGCTGGAATTTGGAACAGGTCCCAGTCCTAATACACCATCGGCATCGACACGATCGATTGCATGGTCGCCAAATTATGAAATGAGATTGCCGGGATGGCCGGTGTACAAGGATCAAGCTGGCAACTGTGACGCCCTGAGCGATCATCCGACGGAAATTGCGAAATCACACCTCAGCGGCGTTTTCGCGCCGACGCCAACTTGCGTTGGACCGTCGAGCAACGATCCGGATGCACCGCCCATGAAAGAAACTGGCGTGGAGTTCATCGAACAACCATTCGTTCTGCAGGCCGTCGCGAGGAGCGCGCCGAAGCCGCAACGGGGTATCCGGTGCTTTGGCCGATCATCGCCGATGAGAGTTTGCGGTGATCGGAGGACGATGTGCAGCACTGCATTGGTGCGCTCTTAGGATGCATCAATATACAAACTGACAAGTTTCGGCGGCATGGCCCGGCGCGACGCATTGGATCGATCAAAGCAAATCGGCTGGCATGAAGTCATGATGGGCTGCATGACCCGGAATCTCCGTCGGCATCTCCCGCGATCGCGCAGTTCCTGCCTGCTGGATTACCTTGACCATGGATTGGTGCCGTGCTGATCGCCGGGCGACATCGCCCAGACGGGCCAAAAGTGGATCCAGGCAGACATTGTCAACTTCCCCAGCGGCAACGGTACGGGCGTCAGCCTGCACGAGGGGCAGCCTTGGCGACGGATTGGCCGACAAATCGGAAATCCCACTGCCTAACGAACATCGAAACCCAAACCTGAGGCCGACTCATGCATGCAACGAATCTGAATGCAGCGTGGTCTTTGATCCTGCGTGCTGTTTGGCAGCCACCGCGTGTCACTGCCGGTTAGATTTTACCGATGAACCGGTGTCTGCTGATGATCCGCCCGCGCCGGCATTGATGTCGATGCGAATACAGAAGAGCAACTCACGAAGTTGATTTCTGCCGCTGATTTAGTCACAATCAGGTCCCGGAATTCGGGATCCTGACGGACACATTTCTCGGCCCCGGTATTGAAGCTCTCCACTCCGCGATGCCGCCCATTTAATGATTGTTCATTTCAGACAAACCCACTGCCACGGAAACTTGTGGTAATCGATGCGATCGGCTTTGGACCTTCACCAATCAAAAAATGAAATCGCTAGGGCTGACCTCGAAACGCGGACTGAATTTCGGAAACCTAGATGCGGAGCAAACGAGTAACTATTATCTACCGACGGAACACGATTTGCTCACAAAAAACCGGGTTTACGTCGACGATCATCCGCATCGATGCGGAAGGGTCGAAACTCGATACCGGATTGCGCGAACGCAATTAAACAGATTGGGCGAGAGCGAATACCATGTGTTGTGCTTGTTATTGTGTTGATGACCCATTGACAACGTTGACCTGGATTCGTCAGTCAAAATGATGCCGATCTGATGATCGTGCCGAAATCGGACGCGATTTGCCTATCAGGCGTCCGAAATCGCGGTCGGTGGTCCGCCCGCCCGGTTGGTTGCAGACCACTCACCGGCACGGCAGCCGGGGTGCATTGGTGTGGATGGATGCAGCGGGGACACTCAACGGGCGATTGCAGTACGTGCACGCGACATATGTCGTGGATGGGCCTTTGGACCGGACACCGATTCGTGAGCGTTCGTCGTTTTCAAACCGAAGAACAGTCTGCCATCGTCGGAACTGTTGCAGGCCGAGCAAACTTCTCGGTCGCGTCCAAAATGCTCTCCGGTTGATTGTTGCCCTCAGGCAACGAAGGGCCTCGGTCGCCGTGCGCGGAACACCTTGCAGGTCGCGTCTTAGGCGAAGATCGCGCGAAGGCCATCGCCGGATTTCATTTGCCCGCGATGGAATACGACCGGCACGCAATTGGGGTATGCTCCAGCGACTTACGAGAACACGCACGGGCTGGGACGTCAAGGGCACCTGACAACCGCTGCTGGACTTCGCAACCTTCCCAAGGCCGCTGATGCAAGTGGCCCCCATTTTCGTGGAAATCGTCGGCCACGGCCCCGCTTTGAATGTCGCGTCGGTGCGAAAGTGCGCTATCAACGCGATATTGTCACTTGGCAAAGAACACGGAATCGGTTGTTGCGGTTACGAATGCTTCACCGGCATCACGACCGGACGACCAACACCGGCCGGGCTGCTGCCATGGGTGCCAGCGGGCACGCATGACGCCCCATGGAGTTGATATCGTGGTGGTGTTGGGGAGCACGTCCAGCGATGCGCCGGTTATATCGATGCCAGGAATCTGTTTCCGTTATGGCTGGGAGTAAATTAAGGTCTCATCGACTGAAACGCACTTTGGCGGCAACGCCACCAACGACTTGCGGTCGTTGTCTCCCCGGAAAGAGCAATCATGGCGATCATCGAGCGCCGGGCATGGGCCGTCTTCGCATCACTGTGCTGCAACCCCGCCGCGACCTTTTCGAGCCTGCCGTACACTGGCGCATTTAGGTTGCCGCCGAGACCTGGACGTATCCGGCTCGTCATGACCGCGTCGCAGCATCACTTGGGCAGGACCGGGACAGTGTGGACACGTCTTCGAGTTGCATCGGCCAAGGCTGTCTTGCGTCAAAGTCTGACCGATGCCGACATGATCGATTCCCGCCACCGGATCACATGTTCGATGTTAATCGGGCGATGTCCATGAACCATCGCAAACCAAACATCGGGTCGATTGTTGTCAATTCCCATTTCGACCGCACTTCCATCTGCACCTTTTCGTTCACGTCATCGGGATACTGTTGTTTCCCAACTGGATCCAAAAATCTTTGAACCGCTCCAGAGGGCGCTATACAGGGTACTATTTCAGGATGCACGAAATAGGATGTAAAAGTTAATCATTCCACGACACCACCATTTTGGGCCGTCAGTTCAAGACGTCATCGGGCACATTCCGGGGTGAATCAGCGATCCCGCGGGCCGATGAGTGGCGAGAAAGATTACCGGCGAACGCGTGACACGAAGTGCGTCTCGCATGCAATCAGGGAACACATGTGAAAGTCCACCAGCATCCCCAATCGATTCAATTTACCCGTACGACTTCCTCGCCCAGCGGGTTCAATCCATCGCTGGATGACTCGCCCGATTGCAACTGTGCCGCCCAATCGACGCGATTTACTGTGCGTGTGCGTCATGTAGCGAGTGCCCTCTTGTGTTAAAGTTGGGCGTAGGACCGGACACACGAGTTTTCGATGGAATGGCACCTTCCACACCGATCAAAGAAAAGCAATTTTTCCTTCCGCTTGCAATGCGGTCAGATACATCGGCATTCAATGCGAGTTCGAAAACACCTCGGATAACGCTCGATCATGCGGCGGGGACGATTTGCCAATTTGTATGCAAGCGGTTGTTCAGCAAGCTTTCACCGGTACGCTGCGTATCCGTCGCGGGCACGTACACGCTTCCAAAACTGGAAGCTTACCCACCCCGCCACCACGCAAATCTCGCAATGTCGGTATGAAAGCCGGGTGTTGATTTCCGATGTCGTTTGTCGTTCAAGCCTCCGGGCTCCACTGAACGGCCCATGGCAAATCATTGTGCCCGTCGAACACGGGTTGCGGTCGCATGAATTCGGCGAGCGGCCTTTCGGAAACAACTACTTGGCACGCGGGGGCTCCGGCCACCCAACTCGTTTGATTGATTGGAGTGCCAATCCGCTACAAACCCAAGAAAAAAAAAATTCAAGGTGGAAGAAAAACACACCAACGGAAGTTCGTTTTTGTAAAAAATCACGTCAAGATCCTGGAGGGCAAGAAAAAAGGAAATGTAGCGGACGGGTTCCACTCCACGATAACCTAGCCTGCGTTGGTAAACCACTAGTTTTCAACTTCGGGACGGACCGCCTTGGTCTAAAGCTCGGCGAGATTGTTCGAGATCGAGTGGTTTGACCAAGGTGCGTCGAATCGGCTTCGCTGAGCGGTGTTAGCCTTTTGAGTCGGAGGATTCCGCCAACATCACGCGTGCGTCGGGAATGTCTTCCACGATG
>Ga0163217_1080319_pt1 | contig 10611 bp, 15 predicted proteins | sample SynspAceP_FD_185933 | JGI IMG/M metagenome (GOLD analysis project Ga0163217, IMG submission 185933) | Saline lake microbial communities from Ace Lake in Antarctica - Synechococcus sp. Ace-P (PacBio error correction) | ecosystem: Environmental > Aquatic > Non-marine Saline and Alkaline > Saline ... | reverse complement strand
GTCACGAAAGGCCGCCCCATGTCGGCAAACGCAAAAAAGACCGCCCTGCGATCCGCACCTATTGCCGGACACTCTTACCGCCGAAGGCATCCAATCGCTGTACCGCGCAAACCTTTTTTGAAAGGGCAAACCGGCCTGTCGGTTCGCTTTTGATCTGCCCACACAGACTCGCTTATGACAGCGACCACATCCTGTCGCGCGCGAAGTCGGCAAGGTGGGCGTTGCCCGTGGGCCATTTGGGCGACATGCGGCAGCCTGTTCAAGGACATCCCGCTGAACAGGATGAACACGTCGATGACGATCAATGCCACCGCCCCATCGGCTCTGGCGCTGTATTAATCGCCGCGGCCGAGGAACAGGGCGCGGACGGTCCAAGCTGCAAGTCACCGTACAAAACGACCTGATCAAGGAATACTGTCGCGCGGCACCTTTATCTGCCCGGCCTGCCCCCGGTCGCTTCAAGATTGATCGCGGCATGTGGCGGAAACTGCTATACAAAACGTTGCCCCAAATGGAAAACCCGATGAAACGTTCTTGTTCCTACCCACCTGCAAAGAAGCCGGTTGCGGAACGGCCCGAGCAGAAAACTGGCCTTTGCCCTTGCCACTGCACCGCCGTGCCTGGACGCTTCTGGCCCCCCGCGTCCCGAAGAGATTTTTCCGAAAACTCGTTGCCGGATCTCCTTCTTTGTGAATGCCGGCATCGGTTTTCGTCACCGAGATGTGCAAGATGCGCGCCTTTGGTGAATCTGTGGGAACGAGATTTGCTTGAACGCTACGGGCGTCGGGACCGCCAAATACCCGCCGCTTCCGCTATGCGTGTTGCAGTGTGAATTCGCTGGACTGACCGAACAACAGCCCGAAGAAACAACGTCTAACCGTATCTGATCGAGATGTTGGCCGGTGACCCTGTCAAGAAAACGCTCGCGCCGCGGCGTGCAGTTGCCCGCCTGGAAACGAAAAAGCGCTTGGCCTGCCACGCCCGTGGGACCAGCAGTGGTCAATGCGGATGCAGGCAAATCATGGGCCTACGAAACGACCTGTGGGAGGTTCGACGACCTGTTCGACGGCAACCCCCTGTGGACCGGAAAGTCGAAGCGCTCTGAAAGAGGCGGCACGGGCCGAGCTTGCCAACCTTGCGACATGGGCGGCGCAATTTCGGCGATTGACTTACATTGAAGTCGGCGTCTGGTCGAAAAGCAACGCCGACCGCCGGGGCCGGCATCGAAAGCGGGCGAGGGACGACGTGGTGGGGCGTCAACAAGTGGACCAGCAGGGCGAACCCCGCCGTTGATGACCGGCGATGGTGGCATCATGGTCGTGGACCCCGCGCGTTGAGGCACAGACCAGAGTCACCGTCTGAATGCATGGCGCGACAGCCGCGATCAAGCGGCCGTAGACAAGCCCTTGCCGATCTACGCGCCGCCGCCGCCGGAGGGTTCGGCAACGTCATGGAGCCGTCGATCGCAGCCGCCAAGCGGGGGCGTCACAAACGGGCGCGAATGGGCGGGAAACAGATGCGTATCGTTCCACGGGGAATACGCGGGCCCACAGGTGTCGCATCAGGCCGGTCGAACAAGACAAGGGCTTGGACGATCTGCGCGACGCGTTGACGCCGTCAGCACCCGTCTGGGCCGGCCGCCCTGAGCTTCTGGTGGGAAGCCGGGTGGACGGCCATTCCAACGGTTGCCGAACATATCGCCGTGCGCGCACCGCGATTGCGGTATGGAAACTCCTACGAGGGTATTCGGGCTTACCCCGTCCGAAATTGTTTCCGCCGCCCTGGAGGGAGGAGCATCACGTCGTCGGACTTTCCATTCTTTCGGTGATCGCCCATTTTTCCATTTGGTTCGAGGATTGATGAAACCAAATGCGGCGACGGCCGGATTGGCGCATAAATTTCCCGTAATCGTAGGGGTGGAATTATTCCAGAAGAAGACGGCCAAAAGATTGCGCGCCATGGGTGTTGCCGCCAGTTTTACACGCCGAAGGACTTTGAATGAATACGATTATGGGCAGAACATCGTCACACTGGCACGATCCTGAAACAGGTGGCCGCGGAATAAAGCCGGCTTATTCAATTAAAATTACTTTTTTTGTTCATTCCTTTTGGAGGTTAAAGCAACCGAATGGCGTTTCGACAAAGGAATGAGCGAAATGAGTATTGATCGAGCACAATGTCCCACCAAAGAGCTTGGACAGCATTTGAAGACGTGAAGATGGCGATTAAAAACGCCTATATGAACGGCGACCGTGTAGAAGCCCGGCAAAGCGGCTGAAAAAGCAGCCGCCGAATACGGGCTTTTCACTTGGACGAAGTTATCCAGCGGCGCGAAAAAGGGTAAAGCTGCGGAAATGCTGCCGCCGAAAATACGCCAACCCGAAGATCCTAGCAGACATGGGGACCGGCAAAGGCCGGTCAGCCCAACTGGTTCCGCAATTCTTGTTTCCAATGGCACAGCCCGGATCCCTGGAACTGTAAGTAAACTTGGACACGGCACCCCTTGCGATTGTCCGTGCCCCCGCGGCGCATCCCCTTGGCTTTGGAAATAGACGAGCATCCTATTACAATCAATCTGCGGCAAAACCCGGCACCTATCGCGGAAACAGTTCTTTCATGCGGGCGACCCTATCGCGCGAAATGGGCGCGGAAACATTTCTTAAAGATGCAAAAACTTGGTGAATGAAGTCCGCGGCATGTTGGTTTTCACGGGCACATGGAATGGCAACCGCGTCACGATTCAAGGGCTTCGGGGCATGGGGGATGCCGTCGCCTCTCGATTTATGCCACTTGAATTGATTTCCGAATTGCAACGCAACAAACCCTAATCGGATTGGCTCTTGTGGCGGGGATGCAACCGCCAAGTTGGTATTCGCGATGTGATATTGCCATGGACGGCGACGACAATTACCTCACCTTTTCTTCCGGTATCTTCCGCGAGTATGAATTACGCCCTTGCGCGATTGGGGTCCCTGCTGCGTGCCGCTGTGAATGCTGCCGAAGCAAAGGCCCACCCAAAAAACCCATGCGGCGGGATCTATTCCTCGGATGTTATTCTATGCGAACGCCCCTGATCTGGGGACGAACAGAATTGGACCCGCCCGGGTCATTCTGGGGCGTCGAGATGGAAGCAGCTGAAACTCTATACGCTTTGCGCGCGTCACAAGCGCCGCTGCGCTGGCGATGTGCTGACCGTTAGCGACCACTTGGCAAACGGTGCAGGCGCTGCCTGCGGAAGGCGTGAGAAAGTTCGTTGGGCGATAATTAGTAGAGATCGCGCTGCAGGGCGGCGTTCCCGAAACAAGCTGATGCGTCTTTGATCCCCGTCGGACGCTCCGCGGGGATCTATTGCATTTTGAATTTTCAGGCCGGTGTCGACCCTAGCCCTCAGGCCCCCGTGGCTGCGGTCGATCCGTTAGGCTTGCGGGGCTTTGCCAGCGTCAAGCGTGGGCCACTCTGCGGCGGGCAAAAACCTCTACCAGAACAGCGGATACAGCGGCGGTATCGGCCGAATGCTTCGGACGAAAACAGTCGCCGCCCGGGACAAGCGCCTGGAGCGCGCCGACAGGGTCGGATCTCGGCAAAAAAACTCGAGGTAATCACCGGGGCGCACAGGGGCTGGCCTTCATGAAATACTGGCCGGTATCACGGGTTAAAGCGGTGCCACATAAAGACGTTTCAGCACATCATGCACAAACGGCTCTTTGCTTCGGCGTAGTTATATTTTACCCTGATTGGGCGCCAATTGGCGCGGATCAGTTTGAATGGCAGCAATTGGTGATGACTGCCCGCCGGATAAAAGCTGGGTTGGTATAAGGGAATCCCAACGCGTGCGGATCACATCATGCACAGAGCCGCCAAAATCATCCATTACCGGTACCCAACCTAGCGTATCATGGGTCAGGGTCGCATTGGCCGCAGCGTAGGAAAGGCTGGACCACATACGCTGGCCTGTGGTGATATGCGTGCCATGCAGCGCGCGCGTCTTGCCGGAATAGAACCGTTCAGACAGGTCGGTGCTGTGCCCAAAGATTTCAAATCGCCGACCTCTGCGGCCCTTCGACTGAAGTGATGCGAAAGGAAAAATGGCCCCGCGGGCACGTAAAGCAGCGCCGCGGTCGGGCGGCGAGTGCGACCAGGACCTGCGTCTACCTTTGGGTCAGCGTCGCGCGCACGGCCATATTTGTGCCATGTCAGGCGGCAGGCAGGGTTTTTTCAACGGCAGGTTAGCAAAATCACGGGCGCGGACAGCGCGGCGGGCAATCCGCCTCGATGGGCTATGGTCATAGGGGGTATTCCTGTCTGCTAGGGCTTCGATCCCGGCGCCAAAGCTTTCGCGACATCAGAGCGGCCGGCCGGCCAACGTTTGGCTTTGCAGTCGCGGGGCGGGCCTTTTGGTGCCGGTATAGGCTTCGACCGCACTCCAACCGCAGTGATAGAAACTGAAATAAGGCTGGCTTTGGTCGGCGGTTCCGCTGTCCTTAGCGCCAGCGACACCCGCGCACCGGCTTATCGGGGTAGGCAAAATAGGCGGACAATCGCAAGGCGATAACAAAGGCAATTGAGGATCATAAGGGGCACTTGTCACGTTCCCACGCGCCAATTGGCGGGCGGGGGCCGTGGGTTGCGATGGGATCAAACGGTGCGTTCGACCATCATCTTTTGATATTTGGCAATGGCTGCGCAGGGTTCAGCGCCCTTGGGCAGGTTTTGCGCAGTTCATGATGGTGTGGCAGCGGTACAGTTTGAACGGATCTTCAAGTTCGTCCAGACGTTCGCCTGTTGGCCTTCATCGCGGCTGTCGATGATTCCAGCGGTAGGCATTTGCAGTTAATGCTGCTGGCCCGAGGTAAAGCGGTCCGCCGTTCCACCAGTAGCTGGGGCAGGAGTCGAGCAGCAGGCGCACTATATAAACATCATAGAGCCCATCCAGCTTGGCGACGGCATCGATACTGGCTTCCCATTTCCTTGGCGGCGTTCAGCTGTTCTTGGTTCAAAGCCACAGGCTGGAATCGATGGCGCTTGCTGCGCATAGAAGTGCGTCAAGTCTGGGATGAGATCCTTGACCACGGGCATGTGAGGCAGCGGATAGATTTCACCGCGCCGTTCACCTTCGGTCCACGCCATTAGGTACAGGCAAGCGTATTGATCCCGTCGATGTTCATTGCGCAAGGACCCGCAGATACCCTCGCGGGCAGGACCGGCGGAAGGTCAGCGTCGGGTCGATTCTCGTTCTGATCTTGATCAGGCGCGTCCAGAATCATCGGGCCGTCCAGGTATCCATATCGACGAATTACGTGTCGACGCCGGGTTTTTCCCGTCATCGGGGGTTTCCAGCATACACCTGAAACTGCCGCAGATTTTGGCACCTTCGGGTTCGGCCATGTCTTACGGTTCGTCATCCGGGAAGTTCTTGGGGAGCGTGAGTGAACCATATCGCTTTCTCCTGGTCTGTCGGGGCAGATGCCCAGTTCGTTTACAATTCTGGCGGCTTACGTCTGTTCGGATGTAAGCGCATTTCCTTCGGCGGCGCAGGGTTTTTTGGCGTACCCGCAGGCCAGTATTTTCTGCAACACCAAGTCGGTATGTCCCATTGGTCCGCGTGGCCGGACCTCTATTCAAGATTCGCAATCGGGTAGCCAGCCGCCGGATTTTGCCTGCGCGAGGATCGGCTTCAGCACGACTTTCTTCGGCCCCCTGCGGACGTCAATCTATGAGGATCGCCCGCGTCGTGGTGCCGTGCGGCGGTGTGTAAAGGCGGACAGGGGCCGGGTGTGGCACCAGGCCACCGCCGCTGTTTTGTTGTTTACCCTTCGATCGGGAGCCGCGATGCCTGAACCGTAGTTGTGGCCACGAAGTTCAGCATCGCCTGCGCCGTCGCGGTTCGGACAGTGCGCAAGCCTTTCGATGGCGGACTTTTGTCGGGTCAGATTGTTCAGCGCGATGTTCATTCCAAGGCGGCCATCATCAGCGCGGTTGGGTTCGAACGCAACGACGCGCCGACCTTCGCCCCGAAGCCATGGCCAGCGGGATCGAATACGCACCGCAGTTCGCACCGATATTCAAAAAATCAGCACGTTTGCGATCTCGAACCAGTTCGACCCAAGGCGACCAGCGATTTGATTCTCTGGCGGGTATTCGTTCAGCCTTAGTATGCAGGGTGTTTCCTGGTCCTGTGTTGATTTGTGTTCGTCTTCTGCTTAATTGTTCGCGCGGGCCACCCACTATAACCGGATCGAGCAAAACTCAACCTCTGAGTAGGGGGCCAGAGCTGCAGACTTGATAACTTGGTTGTGTGCGCACATGGTATCGCTCGTCTGGCGGAATCGGGCGCCGGCAAATCGGCCATATGGGCCCGGCGTCACGACGTTCCGCATCTGAGTTCTGGTGGCAATCGGGGAGTCCTACAGTTAGCCCAGATCCGCCGGGGAACGCCTGCTGGCTAGCGCGGACAAGGAGGTGGTGACACTAGGTGGTTTCGGGACGCGACTACGAATCGAGTCGCACGGAAGCGTGGCGACGGTTGTATCATCCACGCCGATCACAGCCGGATTTGGCGAAAACGCGCACCTCTTACGGGCGTTCGCTGCGGGTTGTAAAGACGATGCCAATTGGGTAAAACGGACGTAATTCGAGCTGCTTGGGCCAACCTGCGGAAAGGCGGGTGGCAAGGCGTTTCAGGGTGAGCCACCCTCCTTTGGCGGCTCGCGGGGCCGAATAGCTGTCAACCTGCTGCGATTGCTTGCGCACAAGCGGACGGGGCGGCAGGATCAGATGGTCATAGCTCGAGTAAACTGTTCATGTCGCCTGCCCTCCGCCTTGCAGGACGGGGCAAGAGGGCCCCCAGTTTGGTCCCCTGCCCCCGAGATAGCTGGAGTTGAGCAGGGTTTAAGGATCAATACTACCCTTTTGCTTTGGGTTGCGATCTTTTTCATATTTCTGGATTGCCGCCTTCTGGCCTCTGTCGTCAGCGGTAATCCAAGGTTTGCTCACGCCACAATCTCGGGTTAGCTGCAGCTTTGTGGGCATTGTTACCGTCGGTAAATGGGGTACGCTCCGAGGCTGTGCTTGCGCCAAGTTTGCGATCGTACACGATCAGGGTAATCCTCGTGCGCGTGGCACCGCCGGGGCTTTCCTGGTGTCGTGCTGCTAGCGTGGAGCAGGTGGTGGTGGGCCACGGCGCTTCGGCATACAGGTGGTCAGCTCGAGCCGTTAATTCCATCAGATCCAGAGTTCCAGGAACCAGCGAAGTATCGGTCACGTGGGCAGAAAGATCAGCGAATCCTGGCCCGGCGACTTCTCCATCTTGGCCTTGGCCTTCGTTTCAGCGTCTGGTGTCTCGAGTTCGCGGAAAACGGCGGGCGCTTCTGAGCCTGCAATGGTTTTCGTTGCATCGAGGCGCAGCTCGGCTGTGGTAGTCTGGCCTTTTAGGAACATAGCGCTATGGCTGTCAAGAGAGCGTTCAATAAACGCTCTGGCGTTCGAGCGGATTTTGGTTCGGCGTCGGCACGGGCGGCCTCTGTTTGTCGTACGTATCCATCTTTTGGCGTCGGATCGCTCTATGCGGGCGCGGCAAGAACCACAAGGTCTAGGTGAGATGGAGGTTCTGAGCCCATAACGGGTTAGCGCTCCGATGCACCAGAGGCACAGCACAGCGTGTCGCCCGACGGCCCATCAGCCCGGGCGCCACGCCTGTCCCGGTGCGTTCGTCGTGGTCTGGTGGTTGGTATTTGCGGTGCCAGCGACTTGTCCGGCGCAGGATTTTCCTCAATAGTGTTGGGTGGGGAATGTGCCGCCCAGTGTTGTGAGTGCGGCACGAGTCGGCAGACAGCCGGGATCGTTTCAATTTTTGTCAGGTCTCCACACGGTCAAATAGATGCCGCGCTCGTGAATGGCTAACAGAGATGCCCTCGGCAGTTACTCAGGTTTGCCAGCGTTTGGACTTTTTTGGGTCGAGTGGAGGTGCTCAGTGGTGTGGATGGGTGGGTCTGGTTCGTTTCTCTCGCCACACTTCCGCGAACCTTGGTCGGGGCGCGTGATTGGTCCATCGTCATTACAGCGCGAAACAACCCCATTATTCACGGGCTGGCAGGTCTTTAGAATTAGTGTGGGGCATTACCGGCTTCCATAAATGCGTGGTCGCCTTGCGGAGTGTGGTCGGAGGGATTCCGCCTTTACGCCACGTGCGCCTTCTCGGTGACCTCAGGCAAACCCGCGCCATAAAATGCCGGTGGGTGTGTAACTGCACGCGGCAATTCCAACATTTATCTCTGACAATTGGCAGGGCCTGCTACGGTGCCGCCATACCACCGCCATTCACCCAGTTGCACGGTGTGCGCCTCTCCCACCTGATGTCGCGAGAAATCAGGCATCGACTCGTTAATCCACCCTGTCAAGACTCGGGTAACAAGACCAGGTCTTCCGGTTCGGTATGAACAGGTGGCATTGGGAATAGCGCGTGGCGATCTCCAAGGTTAAACCAGCAGCGCAAAGCGCACCCTTGGACATCCAGCACCGGTGCATTGGTTCCGAACTGATGATCAGATCAATGGCGAAGATTGATTCGAGGTGTAGAATTCCATGCAAGTTTATGCTTCAAGCGGAACATCTGACCTTATATAAAAGCTGTGTTGTGAAGTGAACTCGCACCTGGTCGGCCGAAGTCCGGTTCGGCTGGCGGCCAACACAAAGGTCAACGCTTGAACGGTGGGTTGAAGGGCCTCGCCCGAATCGGGTGGGGTAATGTGGCCACCGAAAACGTGAGGCGCTGGTAGATTTTAACCGGCGCTTTCCGCCGTCCTCGGGCGGAGAAAGCACCACTCCCTTCCTGTCAGTGCGTGCAAGTCTCCTGGTACACTCGGTGGGCCTTGGGGGCTCAATCGCAAGCGCGACGGTAATTCCATCGGCATCCGTGTTATCAAGGCCCAGCCTCAGTCCGACCCCAATGTAACCGTGGTTTGTTCATATGCATATGCCGCACTGCCAGTTGTCGGGGGCCCATGTTGGACAAGGGACGCTGCGATGCCGCAACCTGCGCCGCAACTGTTGTGCGAAACGGGTCGGGAAAAACTGGTGACGCAGGCTGTCTTCAGCCTCCTGCTCGGCTTCATGCCAAAAGTTGTCGCCACGGCGAAGCCATCCGCACCGCCAAGCCCCACGACAACGACATCATGTAATTCATTGCGTTTCATATTCAGATGGCAGCCATGGTCTCGGTCTCCGGTATAGCGTAGGCGTGTGTTAAGCGCGTGCCGGAAGCATGGCGATAAACGCCAACCGCGGCCGCACCATAGGCTGAGGCAAGGTCATGGCAGGAATGATCTGGCAACTTTCTTGCGACAGCCCTGTGGACTAATTGTCCTCGATCCAGGCACTTGGACACCGTCATTAAAATGCCTGGTTGAAGCCAACGATCAGCGTTCAGGGCAGCCGACAATCGCAGGGAAGGGCTCTTGCCTTGTAGTAAGCTTCGATGATCGCCTTCGTATTGGGTTGCCGCCCAGGGCGGCTACGCGAAGGTGAAAGACGAACAGAGGGGATCAGGATTCAGCAGCGCAACAGAAGCGTGACTTTCATCGCCCAGTAATGTTGCGGTGCCGATTTGGCCGAGCCCAGCCCATAGCGCGTTTGCGGTCTGTCAAATAAGCGCATGTGTCTATTCCTTCAGATGATTAAGCGCGAAGGTAGGAGTGAATGGTCAAAACGAGTCGAACGATCAGGCGCGCCCCAGGCCCAGCTTGGTTCAGCCGTCAAAGGGGATGCTCCATTGCGGCAAGCGTTGTCCCAGATTTCAGTGCCGGATTGCCGCCCAGCGTGTGATACCACAAGGCCCCAACAGCGACCATTGCAACATGCATCAGGTCACCGAACCAGCTGGTGATGAAACCGTTTACAAAGTCGAAATAATCGCCACGTTCGCAGTCTGCCAGGGAACCACCATTACGATTCAGGCAGCGCAGCGATTCAGCATTGCGTTGCCGGTGATTGCGCGTCAGGATCGGACGTCATGGCAGGTCAGTTGCGGGCGATAGATCGTCAGGTGGCGGGTGACAGCGGGCGGTGCCCCGGCTTCCACATCTGCCATGATGATTCCTTTCTCGGTCAGGTTACGGTCGGGCGGGCGGGGCTCATGATTAACGGTATTTCCGCACTGTCACGGTCCAGAGGCGTGATTTTTGCAACGGTTTATTGGCCCAGTTGCCGAAAACCCTTCGTAGCGCCGGACATTGATGATATTTGTGATCACTAATTTTGAAAGTGGATTCACAACTCCGGAAAACCGTGAATATAAGCTGGCTGAATTGCCAGAAATTGATCGGAAACTGTGAGATGCGGTTGGGCAACAGCGGTAATCCTACGCGCGGTGCCCAGAGCAATTCGGGCACTGGTGCGTCCCGGCGGCTCTGTCATTCGGAAAACGGCGCAGCGGGGTGGTACTGGGGATATTACGCCCCCGCCCGCTGCACCCCGTCACATTATTCAGCGATCATCGATGCCTTTGCACGCCATCGACCAGACCTTTAACGGCGCTGACAGAGTTTGTCGAACATCCGTCGCTTCGTCTTTGTTTCATAAGACGGACGAGAGGCCGGACTGCTCTAACTCGCCGCC
>Ga0163217_1058295_pt1 | contig 10611 bp, 8 predicted proteins | sample SynspAceP_FD_185933 | JGI IMG/M metagenome (GOLD analysis project Ga0163217, IMG submission 185933) | Saline lake microbial communities from Ace Lake in Antarctica - Synechococcus sp. Ace-P (PacBio error correction) | ecosystem: Environmental > Aquatic > Non-marine Saline and Alkaline > Saline ... | reverse complement strand
ACTTATGTCGTACCAAAAAGTTAAAAGCTTTCCTATTCTAGTGCTAGCCGCTATCGGCGTGGCTACACGAGTGGTGCCCCCGATTGTGTTGATAATGCTGTGGTAGCCAAGATATTTAGAAAAAAAATAAATAAGATATAAAAGGCTATTATAATGCCGTTCGTAGGGTACGTGATCCCATCAAAAATCACGTGTGTAACGCTGTTGGAAAGCCCAGATCCACCAGGAAGTCTCCATATATTGATGTAATCCCCATAATATTCAACTGTAGATTTACCCAGAATGTGGACGCTTGTAAAAGTTATCCTGGTTAATTGAAATAGAGCTCTCATATAGCCAGAATATTTTTTTGAATTCTTTGCTGATTGATTCATTAATTGGAACAAATGAACAAGCATGATCAACAGTGTGACCATATAACACCGAGGTCACAATGCCGGGTAGATTAGGCGCTGCACCCCCGATTTTTAAGATGGAATTTGATTTGACATTAAGTATCTCAAGTTAATAGATCTTGACGTGAAATGACTTAATTTTTTTTTTTGGTCTAGTCTATTTAATGTCAGGTTTTGAACTGTTTGTCCACCAGCTCATTAGGATATGTTTTGAGAGAAATAAAATATTAGTGTCGATTTCTTCCCTCGGATAAGAAATTATATCGAGCAGAACTTATATTTACTTCCGTTCCCCTTTGGGAAACACCCTATTGCTCAGACTTGGAGATTATAGTGGTAGCATTTCAGAATTTGGGTACCAGAGTAGATTTCACTTTACATCATTTGCCTTGTTGTGGAAAGTCTTGCACCTATTGTAGCTGTAGAACGATTCACCAAAACCTTCTGTCGAAAGAAGTTTACATGAGTGTCTCAACGAATGATAATTACTTAGGTTTCTTGACAAAGCGCCAAGCTCGTGGAGTTCATCTTGGCGGAGGCACGCGCTTTTTTCGTCTTGAAGCCCTTAACCATTTGTCAGTTCGATCATTTTAGTTCCCGGAGGTTCTTGTCTATGCGAATTAGCTCTCGAAGGTTCTGACCACTACGCCGACTTTTCGGATTGCTAGCTAGGCCTTTGAAGCGGTTAGTTTACGGAATAAGATTTTGAGGACCATGTTCGAAGCTTCCATGATCAGCCGTGAAAGTACGCGTGCAACCAGATGCCAGTTGGTCCAGCTCGTTAAATTTCGATCTATTTGAGCTTGCCTCATTCCAGCTTTGCTATGAAGTCCTTTGTGAGAGTAGCATTGCTCCAATCGAATGCTTCTACAGTTGCCATTTACCGTGACATTTTGCGCGAAGTTTTTGGACTTGCCTTTCAGGTGAGAAAGGGCTTTATCGAGTTTTGGGAAAATTGCTATCTCGGGCTCTGAGGAATATTGGAATGGTTCATTTTTGCGATATTTAGTGATCCTGTAAAGCCAAGGGGGGAAACTCATCCGGAATTTATTGGCTTTTAGCCTTCTGCTAATGCTGATAGGGTCTAGGAGAAGTATTATCAGGACATTCATTTGGGCTAGCCAAACGAAAAATATTCAATATTTATCAGGATCCTTGGTCGAGCCAAGGCGATTACCAGGGACATGTGTTGCGGGGGGAAGTTGTAGCCGGTTAAAGGATTGTTTTTTGCTTGACTGTAGCTATTGACTGTTTGGTATTTACTTTGGGCGCATCCGGACGGGACCCACCTTGGTTTGAAGAGGTGGAATGTGAGGTTTGGTGAAAGTCGGAGATAGGTTTCCCGGTCAATCGGTGAATGGCTAGTCCCGAATTGATGCAACCTTGATTTGCCGATTGGAAATTCACAGCTTTTCCTCGAGTTTGTATGCCTTTTAGCCGGACATCCTGATTTCTATTGTCCCTCATATTGATTGGAGGTCTGGCTGTCATGGATACCTAACCAGCTCCGATAATAGAATCCGTATAAGCTAGTCTGTATTGTCCCGCTGGGAAGTCTGGCGATGACGGGAATAAAGTTGCCCCAAGCGCAGCAGAAGTGGTGGGTTGCCTTTCCCAAAGAAATTAAGTCGCTCAAGCATGGTTTGAAGTTGCATCCGCCTGGATAGCATGTACATTCGCTGGCGAAGGTCATTAGTATCTGTAGAAAAGAGCTTCCTCTTCTTTGAGATTTGCGAGGCTTTCTTTAATTTGTTATTTGGAGAAGGTATTCGAAATCGCGAGTTCTTTGTTGTCCCAGCCGGATAATTCAGCCAATCCATTTCATTGAAATTGTTGATCCCGTCGTAGGAGAGCCGAACCCAGCTTTCTAATCCGAAGCGTTTGAGTTTAGGTGAGTTTGTGTTGTATTTTTTATTTGTGTATAGAACTTTTCTTTCCTCTTTGCACTGCAGGCTGGGCAACATTTATAGTGGACTGACCAACCCTAAAAGGAAGCAGTTCTGATTATAGTGTATTTTTTTTTTCGTAGATTCTTCTCTTGTCAATCAATTGGTTCCTCCCTGGTTAGTTTTAAAGAAAGAGTCCGGTTTGAATCGGGGAGTGCCCGTGAATCTTCGATTCAGCATGTAGCGTAGCTGGGCTAAAGTTGAAGCTTTTCTTTGTCCACCGGAGATAAGGATTAAGTTATTTAGCAATTGGAATGTCCGTGACACGTCGATCGATTTGCGCGGGATCCTGTCCGATTGTTCTTCGTATTGAATTTCCAGCTGTTGTTTTCCGGTCTAGTCATCATCCCATTCCGACAGGTCACACCTAGGTCTTCAGCCGAAGCCATTAGCGGTCCCATAATTCTCTTTTTCCAATCCTAATTGTCTGTTTATTGGTGCTTGTAAATTCGTTTTTTTTATCTATTCCTTTTGATACATCCCGAGTTTGTCTTTTTCCTGTTCCCTTTGACGTCATGTTTCTCTAAGAAAATTTCCTTCAGATTGACTGGGATCCAAAATCAATTTTGATCGCCAATTCCCAATCCCATTTACCCCAAGTTTTATTACTTTTTTGCTTTTCAAGTTGTTATTGAATCGTGATTTGTAGGTTACTAACTTTCCCATCATCTGCTCTTGGAAGTCATTCGGAAGGGTGCTTGTCGCTTTGATCTGTTGTGTGGCGATCCCAAGGCACAAAGGCAGTTGGCATCGAGACTAACTACATACCTTTTCCCTTCGTGATTAATTTTGAACCTTGCTTGTACTATTTCGGAAGGTATCGGATATTTGTTGCCCCGATACTTTTAACATACTGTTAAGCATCGATGCAAGCGGTACATTACACATTCCTTTGATCCCGTTTGGATATCAATCAGATTGGAATTGGCAACAAGCTACCTCGACGCATCACCCCTTTGGTTCTAAGAAACCCTGTTTTTTCGAATCGGGTCTGGCTCTCTCGCTAATATAGGGGCCCCGTTAATGGAGTTCATCGTTCAGTTAGACTCCCTGAGTCTTTAGGGCACCTAGCGGGCTTGCTGCGAACCAGGAGATACAACCATTGAAATCCCCTGAAAGGACCATCCATAATCCACCTTATTATTGAAGGTGGCCTGTGCACCGCCTCTTTGACCTGATCGTTCCAAACAAGTTGCCTCACTATGCCCATTCCAAAAGCGAATGAAACGAAAATTGGAGTTTGGCTCCTTTCTTTAGTAATTTTCTGGTAGTCAGGCCCTCATTCGTTTTCCCGTGTTGTTGTGCGTCGCTTCAGATCAGGTTAGGTATTCGATTGCGCAACTCTCCCATAAAGATTGAGGGCAAACAACCGGAAAAGTTTCTTCCACGATACTCGTACAGATGCGGACAAAGTTTAAGCATTGATTCCATAATAGGTGTCCTGGGCCCCAACAAGCTGCTCTCCGAATGATGAAATTTCCGCTCAAAAATTGCGAATAACATTATTGGCCTTCATCCTTGGATGACATGGGCTCTGAGATTGCAGCGTACCCAAGAGGTAGCTCCTTGTACTTATAAGTAATCGGATTATTTTTTAAGGTTAGCATTCGCTTACCTCTTTTTGACCCCGGGTTAGCGGTGAATCTCTAGTCTTCTGGATTTAAGTGTGGGATTTTTTTGGCATTGAGTATTGCTTAACTGTGATTCCCATTTCCCGGCCAGTACTGAGCATATTGTTAGAAAGGCACCGTGTGACTGTTGTCATGCCCGGTGTGGTTTAGTGAAGGAGCTCTTCTAAACTTCACTTGTGATCCTTTGGGTTGGCAGAAAGGCGTCCACCCCACGTGGTATAAGCTGGAGGGCGATTTGAATTTAGCGGACTCATGATCTCCGGGCCTTCTTTTTCTGATGCGCTAAATTTAAATACCCTAAAAGGACGTCAGCTATATTCTCATGATCAGTAGCGGTATCGGTCAGTTAGGCCACTCTCCGCTCTCATGAGCGGACAAGCCGGCGCCCCAGGTTTCCTATCAATCGTTTTTCCGAGTAAAAAGTACGGCGATTCATCCCCCAAAGCACGAATTCTCTCCATATTGCGGATTATTCGTTGTCGGATTTACCCCGCATGGTTTTCCTCGAAGTTGTTCTTGATATTCCCTCAATCCGTCACCCCCCGTACCCTAAAACGTATTTAAAGACAAGTATTCCTATCCATAGCAACGTTCATAATTATTGTAACCAGGAGGCATTTGAATTGTCGCTCCCGTGATTCCCGGTTTTTTTTTTTTTCCCATAAGGGGGGGAAAAAAAAAAGTTATTGGATCCGCCTCATTTTGTTTTTCATCTTGTCCATACCGCTTCGTCACTTTTTACCGTCAAACGCTCTTTGAAAGTCTCCACACCGATGGCTATCTGCCGGCTTGGATTTTTTCCTTCTTATCACGAGAAATTTTAAAAGATCATGGTAGATCCAATCAATCACCGTGGAAATCATCAAATATCTACCAGAATATTAGAAGGTGAATTTTGGTTAGACATCGCCTTGCATGCAGAAGACAGATTCTGAATTGGTGCCAAAGGAGGTTACGAACCTTAGAATAATAGCTGAGTAAGGCTTAGGATATTTTTTTTAGCTGTTTTGTTTTATCTGCAGCAAATGGAACGTTCCATATGTGACTGTATTCCTTAGTGAACCCAATGGCCATCGCCGTTCCTATGGGAAGAATAACACAATATGATTTAAGAGTTATTAGGGAAATCTCAGTTTTAACGATTGATCTCATACTCTTTTACATGATTTCCAGATTTTTTTTAATTTGGAAGCTGTGGGCTCTTTTGTATCAGTTCCATCGCTGCAATAAAGCTTCATGCGACGTTTCTCGTATTTGGCAATGTTCTCGCCTAGGGACTCTTTACGGTTGCGCGATTCCGTACGCTTGACTTAGTAAATTCGCGAGGGCGGATTTATCAATCTTTTGGTATGAACTCCAGTGCTGCATGTTCTGATTTTAGAGACTAGATCAGGCTATCTTCCTATCCGGTACCAGGTATCACAGGAGGCATTTAGAGCTGGGGGACTTACTTCTGGATCGCATATGGAATAGTGCAGCTTCAGGGATATTTTTTACCTATCGATGAAGATCTGGAGCCAGTCGCTTAGATCCCAAGGATGGATGCGTAGTACGATTCACCCGCTTTGGAATATTCCCCGTAGCGTTCCCCAGTTTGATCGGAAATGAGAACCCATTTGCTGAGAGTGAATCCAACGATGGCGTTGTATAAGATTTTCTTTCCTTCCAGTGGGGAGTGTAGGCATTACCGAATGTGGTTGGAACATTATTTGATCAAAAACTTGTTGGATTGATTTCTACTGCTGCACCCGAATTTAAATGCTCCCAGTTGCCATATGTGAAGGGATTCGGTTTCTTTCCATGACAGGTGCCAGATTCTCAGTTCCCGCCTGCATATTGGCAAGGCTGCAGGAGCCCGTGATTTTCCCTTCGTTACTGGAAGAACCTTGCGCTTAGCAGTTTTGCCCACATGTTTATAATCATTTAATCGCGCCTGAGGTTCTTCACAAGGCTCTAGATGTACATTGGAACTCTTCCTACCGTTGAGGGAAGTTGCATAAAGCTAACGACCATCGTCAACCTCCTTCAGATCAAAATTGAGTCCGGGGCGCTACGTCATTGGAGGCATAGAATATAATCCCCCAAAGTCTCTTAGCCAGAATTGTGTAAGTGTATTTGCCATCTTTGCTAGAATATCTTGGTATTGGAGGTCTTGGAGCACATCATATAAATACGGGATGTTCAGACCCCTTCCTTTCTAATCCCCATCGTGCAGTGTGCCGTATCCATCCGTGTATAGTGCGCGATCGCCCATTTACATTTTTCAGGAAGCTTGCGTCTTCCCGATTCGACATCCCCCCGTTAGCCGTGATGGCTACGACTAAAATTAGATGGCTTAGATCTCACTTTTTCCAAGCCTCTAAGTGTCGCAAACCGGTTGCTATACCACCAAGAAGTGTAGAAATTATGAGATGGGTAGCCCAATACTTTGAGGCCATCAGGAAGTGACCGGTATAAAGCAAGTGGTGAGGGACTGCTACATCTAAAGGGTAATCAAGGACCAAACGTGGGCCGATCGAGCTATATAGGAAATAATATGTCTTGTTTGCCGCTTTGGGAGGAATTAATACATCCAACCTAGAATGGGTGTGGTCCCCCAGAAAATGCAACGTTGTGCGTAACATGACAAGAGGATTTGGACGCGTAGGCCGGAATAACTTTTAAGAATGTATGGAGTGCAAATGGAATTCACATTGTTGAGCAATTGCACCGTTATAAGGAGGACCTAAGAACCAGCTTAGCGTATTATGACGCTCTGCCCCTTTTAATCAATCCTGTTTATTCGCTCAAATGCAACGCTTGCTAAGGCAATGGTGTATGGCCACTCAATCAGCCCCCTCTACCTCTAGACGTAGTGAGCAAGGTAGGGTGATGGCTGCTGCCATGATGATTCTTTGCAACCCAAAGTGACCCGCTGAGGGTTTGTCACTAGGCCTTTAGAGTCGAGGCTCGGTCTGATCCCCCCTAGGCAAAGATGGCTTACCCAAGAAGATCACGCGTGGTGGTATGGGTGGCCGGTTCGTCCGAGTAGTAGGTTACCATTTGTCTGGTGGATAACTGCTGTCGCGGCTATAAACACGCTAGCTCCCTACGAACCAGATATGTAGGGCTCGACATACTTGACATCTTTTGTCGTAGTTGAACTTTCCAGTTAGTATATATTCATTTGATGGATTTTGGTTGAAATGGCTTTTTGTGGATTTTTAGAACTTTTTTCATGGATTCGAAACGAAAGGTGTGTAGCCATCCTCAAAATGTCTCCTTCTTGCCTTTCAAAACAATGGCAAAGGTAGGGCATGAAGGCTGTGCTTTCAAAATATTATTCATTCGGTTGTTTTTTGAGTTAAGGCCCCTTTTATAGCGACGGATTAGTAGCAAGTGGTAAAATCCATCTGGATGTATCAATGGCTAGTGACAGTCACCTGACTCAGCATCCATTAATGCGAGAGATCCCACATATGTAGCGAAAGTGAGCACAAAACTGGCTTTGATGTGTTCGACTATTTTTGAAAACTTAAAAAAGCCCGGTTTTATGGAAAGCCGAGCATGCATATCGCTCCATGGCAGGGTGGAAATGACCTGACTTGAGGTGAAATAGCCACGGACGTGTTTCTTGACAGGGGCGCAGCTCGTTCTCCCATCCCACATCGTCTGACTTAGTCTGATTTGGTTTTTTGCGGTATGAAGCTTATCGTGCGGGCTTTGTTTTGATTTGAAAATTTTCATTTCTCCAGCTGTTTAGTCATGCTTCTTGCTCGTTGCGCATGTTCCAGAATATCCGTACTGATGCTATGGTGGGATAAGCTGAAGTAGCTGAGTCCTCCTTCCTCAAGCTGACGTCAATGTTGGAATAACCCAATTCAGCCCTTGGATTGGGAAAGGAAACAAGATTCCCGTAGAGTAGACTGGGGATTTTTGAACCCTGGGGGCAAGCTCCGTTTACTACGTATGATCATGACCAGAGAACATTATTCCTTACCCCTTGATTTCGAAGTGTTCCCAGTTTGGATTGCGTAATAGTCTACCAATGTTTATTCCCCCGTTACTTAGCGGGTGTGTAGATGGACACCTTGCCCTTGTTCCTTTGGTTTCCTCCAGGAAGTGATGATTCCTGTACGTACTTTCAGATGATTTTGGATTGTTTTTAATTCTGTCTTGTCAATTACTTAGCTTTTGATCGAGCCATCGTTCCGACTCACTCGCATTTGTTAGGTTAAAATTATTTTTTCCCAAATCCTAGGTATTTCTAACAGGCTGATGGGGTGACATCGCCAATGAACGATGGATAGGCTACATCCCCCAACCCGAGATATACTTTGCCGCCGGGAAAGTCTGAAATCCTGCGACAAGGTATAAAAGCGATGCGCTAAAACCGTCCAGGGTAAATACCCACTAATCTTAGCGCGAAAGTGGTCAGGCAATTGCTTTATCGGTATTCGAAGGTTTATCGTTCAGATCTGTTAATAAACCTTGGAGTGATTCTGAATAGTCAAATAAACGTGAAGCTTTCTGTCTTTCCTGTAATTGATAGCACCCTTTATTTAATGGGAGGGTTTCTTTTGTCACAAAGCTTATCTCATGCTGCTGCCATCATCAAAAGATTGATCTGTCAGGACCAATTCCCTATCTTAACCAGAACTCACTGCCCTATTTCCGTTGGAATCGGGAACACTTGTTCTTGTCACCTTAACTATTTTTCGGTAACCAGCAATCGGGAATAGGATTTGTGAGTCCCGATCAAAACTCCCAAGTGGGCAAAGTTCTTCTATGATTTGTTTCCTAGGGAGGAAACTAAGACGCCCACCCAAGCTGTTCCACATTATCTGCCTTCCCATCCCCCACTTCCCCAAGTGGAATAGAAAAGAGTTGCTACGGATGCCACACGATGGCCAAATCCCATTTGATTTACGCTGCTTCAAAGAATTGAAAGCATCGTAATAGTATTGGCTGATAAACTACTGGAAGTGCAAGTATCAATTCAAGAATGGAGACGCGGAATTTTGTCTAAAAAACTGATTCAGAAGTATTCCAGAATGTTGAAAGCATTGTTTCCAAAACAGAACCCGCAACGCTTTAATCTTCAATAACCATTTATCTACCCGATCTTAGTTTTCTTCTTCTAGTAGGATTGATCTTTGGTCATCAACCATCGCAGAAGTAGGGAATAACATTCTGAGGAATTTTATCTCCTGCTGGAATTTGATTGAATTTCTTTTTCGAAATAACCCGGTAGGTACCAGAATGAATTTGTAAGATTTTCCAACAACACATGTAAGAAGCACATATGAGTTTAATGGTTTAAAAAGTGATATGAGTTTTCTGATTCATTTGAAAATCAAGTATTTCAGTGAATTTAGATAGTCTAGGTAATCAAACCCGATTCCCGATTGCCCTTTTAAGTTTTGATTTCGCCTGGTGGATTTTTTAATCGTATGTGCAAAGTTTTCCAGAGACCTCGTAAGACAAGGTGAACTTGGCAGCAATTCTTACCCACAGGACCTTTCCATCTTGAAATTTCCCGCCACCCAATGGTAGCATTTGGTAGGTTTGTCGATTGGTTTCTATGGATTTTAGGTTTTTTTTTGATGATTATGTTGTTTGCTGTTCGTTTTAGAACTTTTGATCCTTCTTTGTAGTATCAAGTCGATATCAGGGCAGTTTAGGTGATTGATTTTAGCCCGATTTACTCCGCATTTCTCTTTAAAAATGAAAAGCCACCTTTCGCCAAGGTCGGTTTGTATGTTTTTTGGTTGTGACTAGAGCGAGCAATCACATGCTTGGTGCCTAAAGACAGGAACTCTTCGTAAGATAATTTAATGAAAATGGTTTCTGAGCTTGCGCAACTGAATTGATTTAATTTGTTCTTCTTTCTGTTTGGATTAGATAAGAAGGAGATAGGTTGTTTGTGTTTTTGTGATATCACCAAAAGATCTAGAATTCGGATTAAGGTTTGGCGAGCTGAAGGGATCATCGTATTGGAAGCAATGATCTGTTAGAGAAACTCACGGTTACCCCAAGAGGATGGCATTACTACCAATTTCTTTTCCATTGTTTTGAATGTCGTTACCATGGCCTTCATAGCCTTATTGAGAAATTTTAGCCGAGATAGCGTGGGGTTGATGAATATCTGTTTACCAGCTTACCCCCGAATCAGAATAGCGGTAGAAAAGTCGTTTCGCCAACGCGTGTAGAAAGGCAATTCCCTTGAGTATTTCATTAGGGATTCAAATAGTGGCTTTTATTAAGACTTTAACTACTTTTCTAGGTTGATTTTCATTCCAAAAGTAGGTGTCTAAAAGGATTAAAGACCTTGAGCAAAGTCAATAAACGCCAAAGGTTCAAGTATTAGAGTCAGATTATGAAGCATTTTGCAGAAAGTTTGGTTTCTAAAGATGATACACGAAGCACTTTTGTGGAAAAAAATATAGACAGACCCAAAACTTGAGATTTAAGGTTATAGGAAATCTTCGATAGGGCTTTTCTATCCCATCAAGTTTAGTCGTTTTCAAATCAGAGGTTTCTGTTTTTAGAAATTAGAAAGAGGGGGGATATTTGGGAGATAAAATAGTGAAATTTTTTTACCCATTTGGGAGGGAGAAAATTTTCCTTCTTTTTTTCCCTTTTTTTTCGCCAGCCACT
>Ga0163217_1011334_pt1 | contig 10611 bp, 9 predicted proteins | sample SynspAceP_FD_185933 | JGI IMG/M metagenome (GOLD analysis project Ga0163217, IMG submission 185933) | Saline lake microbial communities from Ace Lake in Antarctica - Synechococcus sp. Ace-P (PacBio error correction) | ecosystem: Environmental > Aquatic > Non-marine Saline and Alkaline > Saline ... | reverse complement strand
GTTTGTTAACAGCGAAACCTTATTCGGGCGTTGACAAGAGCATTGTATCCCTCGTCATAAGCGCGGACGCATGAATCTTTTCAACAAGACGCCAACAAAACTCGGGGCTCAGCCAGCCGGTCGCACGAACATCTCTTTCGATGTAGCCGTCCATTGATCGGGGTCGGTTCACCGTGCTCCAAACGCTGGTGGTTTCGAAACACTAGAACGCGGTGAAGGGGTGGGTTGAGAGTCCCAAATTCATCCGTTCCCCCAGATCAATAGATCCATTGCTTTTTCATTCTGGCCTGCGTTTGGTCAGGAGCATCGGGCCAAAATGTCTTTCTAAACTTGGCAATGGACTTCGACGTCTAAGTGCGACGTCGACCGTTGAGTTGCGTTTTCAATCCTCGCCAGAGCGGCAGAAAAGGCGGTTCTTGAGTGAGGACTTTGAACGTCAGTCCTGAGAGAACGCGACGCAATCGCCGTTGTGTTTCAGGGCGTAGGGGTCGTGGTCCACAGGGTAGGCAACAAACGATTTCTTTATTCTCCTTGACACAGGAAATGGGGCGAGTGGGGGAGAAAGAAAGCCCTCGTCTCGTAGACAAAGTGCAGAAGATTCCCTGGTGCAGGGCTTCATTTCAATGCTCGCCGCACCGCCTCTCTTTCAAACGCGGATTGCCATTGATCATATTGATATGAAGGCGGTATTATTGGGTCGAACGGAGAGGATCACGAGCTTGGCTATACGGAGAAAGGGACTGTTCAACCTTGTCCTCGGGTGGGAGATGATGGTGAGATCCACCTCACCTTCTTCGGTTAGAGGCATCTGCTTGGCTTGCTGACTCTCCGAGTTCCGTAAAAACAGTAAATCGTTCGACTTTTGGGTACTGAGGATCCCAGTAGTACGGATTGGCAGAGACTGCCTTGCTCGTTTTGCCGATTCGCCCTCGATAATCCTTCCTTAAAATGTATGGTCCAGGTCCGGTAGGGTCCGGGCATGGAAAGGTATGGGCAAACTTTCACTTCCGTTCCAACCGCCAGGATTCTTCTTCAAAATAGGGCCTCCGTTGTAAATTGCATCCAGATGACGTCATTCATTGAATGACCATTACTTTCTGCGGTCGATGAGCGTACGGTGTAGTCGTTGGATTTTCTCCGCACGCTCGAAAGACTTCGTCGATCTGCTATATTTCAACCGGGCGCCTTCTTGAAGTATTTCCATGTTTCAAAATGACAGCGTCGGCATGAACGCGCTTGCCATCTTGAAACCGAACGCCCTGACGAAGCCGGAATTCGTAGGTGGGTCATCGATCTGTTGATGATCGGACGGCCATGTCTATCCCAACCACGCTCGTCACCGAGGGCCTTGATAGAGCTCCATTGACGCGTGCGATGTGGTAAGATACGCAAGCTTCGGATTAAAGACCTTGACGTGCGAGCCCTCGGTCAATCGCGGCGCGTGCCCGCGTCGACGCATCGTCGGGTTCGCAGCACAGAGGATTTGGTCTCGGACGTCTTGTCCGGCAATTGACCAATCCAGGAGCTGAACAACATCCAAATAAGAATGCCACAGAAAGAGATTTTCGAGAGGTGCTCATTAACACCAAACTCTGGATGTGATGTATGTGACCGAGGGAAGTGTTTAGTCTAGTGTTCGGATTGGTCACGCAAATGTGCAGGCGATACGGTCGCGGCAACGACCCTGAATTACGTTCATCCAATGACGATCCTCACTCGTTTGATCTGAAGAAACGCCGCGATTACGCAAGTTACGGGAAGTGTTTCGGTGTATTCGCCTTTTCAACGCTAGACCACCGGTTCTTCACCGGCTAGGCCTGGCTAACGCTGGGCAGTTGAAAAATTAGGTTCTTGCGGGAGCCTTTTCCGGAGTGGTTTTCCGACGTTGGAACGTAAACGCTCTAAATCTTTTTCCAGGTGCGTTTTTTCAACCGAGTAGCTAAAAATCCGCCGGGCGCCGGATTTGGGGAAAATCGGTCGCATCTCCACTCAGGATCGCGAGTCAGCCCTGTTGGCCCCATAGCGAAGCCAGCGGCAACCCCGACACTGGTTGGCTTCGCCAGACAACACGGACTTCTTTTCTGCATCGCGATCTAGACGAACCGATTTCCGGGTGCGCTCGCTCCAGACATCCGGAGGGAAAATAACCGTAGTCGTCGAGCGGCTGCAAGCTGACGCAGCACGGCGTCCAATACGACCCCAAAAGTTCTGGAATGGTTTACGAGGCTGCTGAAGAAATCAGCGTGTACATCGAAGCCCCGATGTTTCTTCCATCCGCCGGACGAGCCAACGACAACAATCTGGAATCCCAATCGTTAATGTTGAAGTTCGTTCGGTTTCGTTGTTTTTCGATCGAAAAGGGAAGCCATTGCAGGTAAACCGAAAACTCATCGAATTAGATTGGGCGCGTCACGAACCGCTTTTGCCAAGTGAGCTTTTTTCGGCCAACACACGAAAGTCAGCTGCTTGGACAACAAATACTCATGCAACTCGTTCATGATCGAACGGACTTCTCTTGGCGAAGTTTAAAAATCGCATCCTCGGTGAAATTCCGGCAGTCCGTGATCCTCAATGTTAATACAAAACTCGGTATATCGATAACGGGTGCGTAGCGGCGGGACCAGAACGTTTGGTTCGCTTCGACGAATTTTATCTCCGTACGTGCGCAGTGCGTTGCAACCACGCGCTAAGATGCGACCGGTCGACTACCTAAGTAAACTCCTTTCGTGAACCCGTAAGATGACCACGCGTGGCCCTTGAAATCGGAAAAAAGAAGTCCGCCGGGCCATCACGGCCACGACTCTCGAAAGAAGAAAGGAGTCCGAGAAGAGGAGGAGTAGGACTGTTGCGCTGTTCCATGTCTTATTATGTTTACCATGTTTTTGAGGTTCATCGGCGGAAGCGTTCGCCGGAGGTTTTCAAGGCATGGACTCGGTGTCCAACGAGATTGGTGCCTGAGAGGGATGCTGGTAGACCAATGCACGCCGGAAGAACGTAGTCGAGCTTCTGCAGAGTTGCCAGCTCGACAAGGGGATATCTCGGTCGCCAGCGTCTTCCTGCAAAGCGGTGCGCCCATGGTGCCAACGGTTCCTCGGGGATTTCGGTGGATTTCGGTTTCAGCCGAGGACGATTTGTCATCAAAATCATGGACACTGGAGACAATGCCTTGAAAAACCTCGATTCCTGGGGGTCGGCGAACGCGTTCCGTCAGATGACCCTGATTTTCTTTCGATAAACCAATCAGTTATTTAGCAACGAACTGGCTCCTGTTGGGTCACGCGTTGCAAGAGGCGATTCACTGTTTCTTCCGTGCCTCAATATGTTATCGAAATCGCTTGGTGGGCAATCGCCCAGGATCGAGTGGGGAACCTCGGGAGCAATAAACGCCGGCCGAAAGTACTCCGCTTTTTTGCTAAACTCATGTCACGGCAGCATTTTAAAAGCATGCTAAAATTGGAGAGCGGATGATTTTGTAAAATCTTCAGGTTGGCACCGTAAAACAGGGGGTCAACGCCATCAGTATCGCTGGTTAGGGACGGCTGTTGCCAGGCCGCCCCCCGCACAGATCCGTACTTGAAGAGAAGAATTACCTCATTACGGCTCCCTCCGTTGGATCAAACGATCACATGCAAAGCACGTCACCTGTCGCGGGCACCATGTCGCCATTTACGATGTCGATCCGGCTCAGTGTCCGGGCACAATCGGCAACAGCGATGCCCTCTTTCCTTCGGTAGCGCTCCTATCCCTTGTCAAGCCCGCCGTGACCGGTCGCACTTTGTTCGCGCTTGAGTCGTTGGTAATACGAAACTATCTGACTTCCATCGATGGACGTTCATGTCAAGCCGTGCCCTCGGAGAGGTTCGCTGACCGTCCTGCAATCTTCGCAGGGAAACCAATGGGATCTCCCGGTTCTCGGCGTCTTGGATTTTCCACGCATGCTCAGGTTCTCAGACTCCGCCGTGTCCACATTGCTCTTTTGCCATTCGCGAGGCGTGCGATGTTTGTCCTTCCCAGTCAGGACTAGGTCGGCACACGAAAGTGCAGGATTTCGGAGCTCAATGAGCTGTGCCTGCGTGTCCCTCGGTACGGGGACGCTTCAGCACAAGCGTTGTTACCGCAGGTCGCACCTCCGCCGAAAAAGCCGAAGTCGGTGGCTAGTCGTTCTTCGTAAGAAACTTTCATTCTCGATCCGAAAACCGGTTTTAATCCGGCACACCCGACCCCTTTAGTTTCGATTCATCCAAAGAGGAACTGTTTGGACCTAGCGGTTGACGACAGAGGTTGCGTCAGTTTCGACGCGAACGCAAGTTCGATCGTTCGAAGGTGGAAGCGTCACGGGTTGCTTGGACGATTGCGAAGATCGTCGCGCGACGCGGTTGACGGTGGCACTCCCCCTGTTGCTTTGGTTTCGGGTGACTAGGTTCGTCGCCGATGAACCTCGACCTCCAATTTCTCCGCCAAACGCCTTGCCCGTTTTCATCGGCTATGTCATGCTGACCGATGGCGATGTTGATGCAAAGCGGCGAGTCCTGGGCCAAACGTTGGCGGGTTCGTGCGTTCACGGCCGGCGTTAGTTGGAATCGCTGACTTCCGAGAGTCGCCTGGCTTGGACGTACATGTTCGGGGACGTTTACTCGCGGCGGTGCCTGTTGTTGGTGGTGGCGTTATCGGACCGGGTTCGGATTGCGTTGGAACTTCGGCTCGCGATCGTTGTCGCGTTGTCGGCGGACGTGCTATTTTCGCGTCCACCGTCCAAGGTTTCGCCGGGTTATTTGTCGCGTTCTTTCTACTTGCGGTTTTTGGGTCAGGGATCGTTGGACTCTGGCTTTCGAGCAACAGACGGCGCGATGTGGTGTTCGCCAATCGAATTTGTCGCATGTACGGTCGATCATCAGCATCGGCACCGCTTGCCGTCGTTTCGCTTGGGGTGCCTCAGTGGCTCAGCGACATCGATCGAGCTTACCGGTGGCGGATGGGAACCTATCAAGTGGTCGCAGCCATCTGTGTGTCCGGATTGGCACACCGCCGATCTTGCTGCTGCTACCGCGATCGTTCCGGAAGACGTTGGGCAGCTAGTCCGACGGAGACAAGCTGGACGCGAGTAAACTCAACGAAGACAACGAAGCGATTCCAGTGGATACGGAGCGATCAATGGCGTGAGATCAATCAGTCGAGGAGGTTTCTCTCACACTCGGTCAAGCCGAGTCGCAGCGTCACGTTTACATTGTCGGTGCGGTGACCGAGTCGGATGGGCGATGATTGGGCGGGGTCGTGTTTTATCTTTTTCAACATTGTGCCAAGATCGCGGGTTCCCCACGGGCACGCCGGCGAGTTATTCAAGACGTTCGTCTGTGGCATGTTGGTGATGCAGTTCACCGGCAGCATTGCGCCGATACGTCAGGTGAATCGTTTGCTCGGTAGCGGAGCGATGATGATTGGCGGGCGGGTGATCGCTCTTCGGCGTTTTGCCGAACAGATCGAGATGATGCATTCTGTTCGCCGTTTTATTCGGAGGGCGGGCAGGGCTCTTTTGAATACGCGGTTAGCCGGTGTCCTTTGGGTTCTGCTATTACGGCCGCGAGCACTGGGCAGCATTCGCGGTGCGGTGTGGTGCCGCGACCTGTTGCAGGCAGCGGCTGCGGCCCGCTGATCATGGAGTCAGTCAAGAGATCATTAACAACAAAACTACCGACCCCCCGCGAATTTAACCTTATTTCATTCGGGTTTGAATTGCTACCATTTAGGCCGATCGCCTCGGTGTTCGATTCAATCCGCCCGCCGTGCGACGCACGACCGATGCGACCGAGCTGGGGTGATTGGCACGGCCAACTGGGGATTCCGTCTCGTTTCTACGTTGAGTCGTTTTGGCGTAGATCACGGTGTTGGGTAGCGAAACCCGTGGCATAGCGTTAAAACGGCTCATCTGATTTCAACCCGAAAGTTGAGACGGACCGCTAGCGAGGCTTTCGTTGCGGGAGGGGAAAAACCGTTTGTTCTCATCGATTCTTTTCGAGATTTCTGTTAACGAGATTCCAAGATGCAGGCGGCAAGAGCCGAGGCGTCTGAAGATATCCATTTCCCTCTTAACGAAAATGAACGAAAAACCAAAGCGAGAGATTTCGCACAGCGTTGGCTCCAAGCGGAGCCATCGATCTCGGCTTTACGTTTTCGCATCGGATGGACGCTTTCAGCGATGCCGAAAAAAAAGAAGACGTGGTCCAGTCGGATTCGCTCAAGAGTTGCACGACGGGTTTGACGAATACGACGCCGACCGGCCTTTCGTCGGTTGGGCGCTGTGGATTGCCAAAAGTCGCGGGTGATCGATTTCTATCGAACCCACGGACGCAACGACTGCGGTTTTTCAAATTGAATTATTGCATCGACTTGCCGGGACAGTTATCTTGCCGAACAATCGAGGTAAACGAGCCGATCAGACGGGAAGCCCTTATGAGGCTTGCCTAGGATGACTCCCCAGAAAGTCGCGGCCGTCTTCTCGATTCTGATACGTGGACGAACTTCGGCCAGATGAAGTAGCTCGATTCCGTTGATTCAGACCAGCGGGTCGGTTCGTTGCTTACTCTTCTGTCCCGCGCGCCGAACGGCACTCGCCAATTGTGTCCAGCGTCGCCCTGCGATGGAGGCAAAGCTTGATGATCGATGATGCGAGGAAAAACAGATGTGAACGCGTATCCTCGATGCGATTGTAGCGGCGAACGAAGCAAACGATGTCATGCATGTTGGAATTGCCAGGAACGTGGAGTCGTCTTGGCAGGGTTGCCGAGCTGCATGTTCGACCTTGCGTCGATCGCTGCGGCGGCGGAGCATTCATGCGGACGCGGGTGCCGAGGGCGTCCAGCCGCGGAGCTTTCTTTCGCGTCTCTCGCCAACGGCGGAGCGATCGGGGCACTGCGTTAGGCCGTCGCCGTATGCCTGTCATTGCTTTCATGATGCGGGAGACACACGCCGGCCGCAATCTCATCAGCCGACGGTTGCGAGCGTAGTCAGCGAAATTGACGCTGTGCCTATATCAAGGAACCGCTCCGTGGGAAGGCACGATCTTTGGCGGCGGGCAGTATGAACTCAAGCAAGGTTGGCTCCATCTGAGATTCGACGGGTTGGCGGGATGGTTTTATATCGAGGCACCGCGCCAAGTTCACACGCTCAGTGACAATCGATGTTTTGTTACATGCCGGTCGTTTGTCCGCGAACGTGCCTCCGAAGGAATCGGCTTCACGGTTCGAAACCCCGAGGCCTGAAGTGGTTGATTTCGGCACCGTTTTCTCCGTCGATTGGAAGGATGCGAGCAGCGAAGTGCATGTCTTCGACGGCCGGTGCGTTCGGGTTCAGCTCGACTGGAAATCATTGCTGTTTCTGAGGCAGCCGATTGTTCCGCACATCCAACGCGGTTCGAGTCAATGATTCTTCGCCCCAGCCAGGTGGGAATCGCCTGTGCGAGCAACCGGTGTATCCCACCTTGTCGATGAGCCCGAACCACAATACTCGCGCGAATCAAGAAGCTTTCCACCGGCGCGTTTTTACCGAATGGGGATCTTGCGTGACCGAGGCCTGCTGCGGAACTCCGGCAATACTCGGGCCAAGGTTTTAATAGTCCGGGAAAACGTCCGCTCACGCCAAGGTGTCTTCGCTGGTGGTTTCACTACGCGTCGGAGTGGATCGACGGGGACGCGGCGGGCGTGTGGATTCTCCACCCCCAGTTGAACACCGGGAATGTCATGGTGCGTTCTTTGTTACCTTGAGTCGGCCCACCCCCCCAGCCGGCACGTTGGCACGAACCTGCTCGGCGACGCAGGGGATTCCATTCGCGCTCGACCCAAACCGGTTCGACCGCGCAGCGACCGCGAGATCGCGACGGTGACCTGCGGCAATGTTTCAGTGATGCGGTGCTGGCCGTTGGACAAACGTGGCTGCACCTCGTGTTGGACATGGACGGACAGCAACTGCGGACTTTTACCAAACGGCCACGTGTCTTGGCCTCGGCAGCTTGTTCGACCGTCCGCAAAACAAGCGATTCGGAAACGGCCTGTTCGGTACCGATGCCAACGGAACTCGTCTTCTGGAAACGGTCGCATGATGAGCTGGGCCTATTCGATAAAGCGTCTCACCGATTCGCAAATCGCAATCTTTTCAGGCCGCATTTGGAAGAGATGTCGGTTTAGATGAACTGGACCACACCGCACCGCGCCTGGCCACTTGCTTCCGATTCACACCCAACCGGTCCAGTTCCTTGGAAAAGTCTGCTCGCACCTCTGATTTTCTTACTTTCTAGTTTGCAATCGTGGTCAGACTCGATGGGACGCCCCAGTCGCTGCGAGGAGTCTAGGATAAAAAACACACGCCGAGAAGCCGATCCTGGCCCCTGACTGGAAAAGTTTCATGGTCGGGATATCAGGCTGGGTTTAACTGCGAAGGTGACGGGCAGGATCTTGGCTGGGAGGCGCATTTGGGCTTAGGACTCGAAAAAAGCCCACTTGGCCCTGGGAACGTTACGGTGGACTTTGGGCCCGACGTGACCGAACTCGATGATGATTGATGAACGTTTTAAACGAAGTTCAAAACATTGCCGACGGACGCGTGCAGAAGTCTTCAGCAAAGCGCAACCGCAAGACGTCGTCCGGACACTTGGGAAATGGATGCGTGACTACGGAATTGGACGGAGCGTTTTCTGCAAGCGTTTCGCCCACGGACTGTAGCAACGAAAATTCAGAAAACAGGCACGAAGCGAACGCCGTTCTGGATTCATGTTTCGCGGTGCGCTGTAGAACGCCGAACGCAGCTACGCCGTGATGTACGTACCTCAGCGGTCTCCCCGCCGGTGGATGCAAGGTTAGTTCGCGAGGACGGACCCGACCTTCGGCCACCACAAAAACACATTCACCGACGAGCGCAAGCTTTACCAGAGGACACTGCGGGGAAAACCCGTCGCGCTTGTTGGGGTGTCGGCGTCGCCATTGACCACAACAAGCCACGGGAAGATACAGCACTCGCCGAGTGTCATCGGGTGAACTAGGATGAGTTTTGAATGGGCGGGATGGCTGCACTGTCGATGCTCGGCGTTCCGACGGGATGGCTGAGATCAGGATCGCGATGCTGTCACGACCCTGAACTCCATGATTGCTTCGCCTTTGCCGGACGTGATTAGCCCTTGGACCGTCGGGCGTTATCGCAACGTGAAGGAAGTTTCGTCCGGGCATGGCAAAAAAGTATTGGCAGCCGGACCGAGAGTGTGTGCGCTCGACAGGACCTGGACTACATTCCGGTCGTTTTTCCCAGGATTCAGTTTGGCACAACCTCAAGGGGCTTCCACTCGATTGCGATTCCGCGATTTGAAAGGTTGACTTTCCTTGTGTCGGCAGATCTGGCGGCCGAAGGGTTCGGGCTGGCGAGTTATTGCTGTATGTCGCACATGTTTTGATGATAGTCGACGAGAGCAACGGCGATCTTCAAATGCACCTATGCCACCGCCTGTCGGCGACGACGCTGCATTCTTGACCTACGAAAGGATTACCCAATGGGACCACTATTTTGAAAAACTGGTTGGGGCAAGCGGGCAAGTTGCTACGCGAGGCGAAAACAACGACAAGTTAATCGACAACACTGAATCCACAAACTGCCAATTAACCGAGCACCCAGATGGAAATCCCCTCCTACAAACATCCATGACGAAAATTCACCTGATCGCCCTTCCTTCTGTTCTCAGCTGTCCTCGGGCGGGACACGTTGGCGGAGAAAACCCCAACGTGTTGTTCCTTCGCCGTCGACGACCCATTGAACGACTGGGGCGGGTGCAATCGGACACAACGCAGACGCAATCACGCCCAACAATCGATTTAGGCTCGCGTCGCGGCGGGTTGTGATTTCACGAATGCCCACAACGGGCGGGCGTGTTTCTGTTGCCCCCAGTCGCGCGGGGCGATTCTTTTTCGGGGCAATGTTACGCATCACGACCGGTTGCCTACTGAAAACGCCTTTACTACTTTCGTCGGTCACCCCCGAAACCGGGGACGCTCTTTCCAAATGAGCTTCAGGCCGAACTGCGGGCTACAACAACGCTGTGGGGCCGGTAAGTATTATTTTCAATCACCCCGCTGGGCGCGATCGACCAGCGAGGTTGAGAGTGTCAGTTCTTATTCTTCGCAACCAATTTTCAACGTGGGAAGGCCGGATTTTGGGGCAGTTGGAATCATGGGAGCGAAGGAGGAACACCGCTTCCCCAATCCGTTCCCAGCGAGCGTTTAACAACCAAGGCAAAACCAAGTCAACCCGGCGGTTTGTTCCTCGAAGTGGGCGCCGGGTTTCCCGAACGAAAAAAAGGAAGGAAGCAATGGCCGGACCCCACGAATCGGGATCAAATTTTGCGGCGGGTCCGGGGGAAAACAACTTTTTAAGCCCAAAAAAGAAACCACGACCAAAAAGGCCGTTTTCCCTTCCTTTTAAAGGGGCCTGCGGGGCAAATTTTTTTTTCTTACGGCCGGGCCCCCCACCTTCGAAAAACCCCTTTACTTTTTCTTTGGCCCCCGCCAAAAAACAAAAAAAATAGATGAAAGAGGTATATAAATTTCTAATATCTATTTTTATATAACTCTCATATTG
>Ga0163217_1117885_pt1 | contig 10612 bp, 13 predicted proteins | sample SynspAceP_FD_185933 | JGI IMG/M metagenome (GOLD analysis project Ga0163217, IMG submission 185933) | Saline lake microbial communities from Ace Lake in Antarctica - Synechococcus sp. Ace-P (PacBio error correction) | ecosystem: Environmental > Aquatic > Non-marine Saline and Alkaline > Saline ... | reverse complement strand
GAAGAGTGGGCGAGGGTCCGGGATGTGGGCGGGCCGCACAGGAGCCTTTACGTCAGAGTGAGCCCGCAGCGGCAATATTATCCCAGCACGCGGATTGATCAGCAAAGGCCCATTGCGTTCCGCTGCTTTGCAGCAGTGAGCGGCATGGACCGGCTGGTGCCGAACAGAATGGCCAAAAGCAACCCCGGGCTACGGATGGCATTGCTGTCACTCAGCGAGAAACAGAGTGGCCGAGCGGGGGGGCGGCGTGAGCCAACGTGGTGCGCATGAAGGTTCCCGCGACGGGTCTGCAGGTTTGCGGACATTGCCTGCGCGGCGAGTCGACATCCCTGGGGAACAGGGTGGAATATGCGGTGCTTGTGAGGCGGGGACGGTTTTGACTACTATATCACCTGGCAACGTTGGTGGACGATCACTGATGAGGTATCACTCATGTGTTTGCGCGGCGAGGAGTGGATCAACTCGCGCCCAAGCAATAAAAAAAATTTTTTTTTTTTTTTTTTGGGGTTTACCAATACTTCGGCTGGATATGCCGCAGTTGTCATATGCCGCTGCTGCGCAATCCCGGACAAGAGCAGCTGTCCGGCGCAAGACACGGACCAGCAATACTTTCTATGAGCGCATGGGTATTTGCCCCAGGCGCTTGATCAATTATTTCTGGTCGGGATGGGTGGTCGATGCCAGACGGCGGTGAAAAATTCTCGTTGGGATGAGATGGTCGCGGCTTTTGATATTCAGCGCGATATCACTCGGCGGGCCCGATCTATCGATGTAGAGAAACTCGCGCTGTTGAACGGCAGGGATTCGCGAGCTGTCGGTGGAGCAGTTGCAGCGCGGTGAACCTGGGCTGACGGCGAGTAATCTCAGCGATTGATCGTGGTGCAGAGCCGGGTAGAAATTCAGCGAACTGATTCGTTGGCGGGTTCTTTCTTGACCGGTCAGGTCCATTCGGATGCAGGCCTTGTTTGACACAAGAGCTACAACTGACCAGGTCCGCCGAGGGCCGCTGCAGGTGCTGTTTGTGAAGCTTGAAGCAAATCGCAAGTGGGGGACAGGAACGGCGATCCTTGCCAGCATTCAGCAGATTGCCGAATTGCTGGAATTGAAACTGCTTTGATTTGATGCCGTGTTGGTTTGCTTGCTTACCGGAGGCAGCTCGGTATCGGTATGGATGCTGATGCGCACCTGGCCGGATCTGACGCGCTTTCGTCTGCGTCAGCCTTGGAGGTTAACTGGGTGGCAGCTCGAAGAAAGAGTCAGTGGGGGAAAAGCGGTTTGCCGTAGGTAACGCTTTAAGTACTGTTCTAGATTAAAAATTCTGTTGACAGGCCGGGGCTCGAATCTAATATGCGCGTCCGTAGAGACGGGGGCTATAGATCGCTGGAGGACGCCTGCATGGCATGCAGGAGGTTCGGTTCCGATCCGGATAGCTCACATTTTTGGTCAACGCTCTGCGTTGGCTTTTTTATTACTGCGCCGGGGTTTCCAACCCCAGTGAGAAAGGGGTTTGGCGTCCTTGTTAGTGGCTAGGACACCGCCTTTTCACGGCCGTAAAGGGGTTCGGTCCCTGGGACGCATTGTTTGACGGTTACGCTTTAGGTGTATCGGCGGTATAAGACACGGGGCTATAGCTAGTGTGAGAGCGCGCATGGGCATGCAGGTAGGTCTGCGGTTGATGCCGCATAGCTCCGCCTTACAGGGCGACATTTAAATTGCTCGGCTTTTTTATGCAGCGCGCCGGCTGCGCCAGATAGGGTGATCCTGTTTTGCCCACAAACGTGCCGCAACAGGTATACGATATTGACTTTGGCCTGTCTGGCCTATATCGCGGCAGCTGCTTCGTCGTGACGCGGAGGCAATCTTGGTCGGGCGGTCGCTCGAATGGCAAAGAGTTCTCCCTGACCACCAGTTCGCCCGCGTGACTCTAGCTCAGCACCTGTGATTATGAACGAAAAAGGCCAACGCTCGGCTATTCCGGCTCCCAGTGGCAAAGGCTGAGCCACTCCCGCAGTGCTCGCAAGGACGTCGTTGTTTGCGGCGTACCGGCGGCCCTGGCGCCATAGGTGGCGGCAGGGCGATTCTGCATATCGCCGAGCTTTCGCTGGTTGACTTTTTTCAAGGCAGCGTAGCTTCGATGCACGCTTTCGCGGCGTTGGTGGATGGCTTAATGTCTGCTGCAGGCGTACTGATCGCGGTTGGGCGCTTCGTTGCCCAGGCGAATACCTGGCAAGTCCGATGACTGGCGAACTGGCTTTATCAAGGCATCTCCTGTTCGGCCAGGGGGTACTCACTTTTTTGTACGCGTGCCAGATATTGCCAGCCAGAGTTGTAATAGGCAATGTGCGTGATTAAGCGTCTTGACGGGTGTCTGCGGCCACCAGCCGGCTCGGTAGGGAGTGGCAGGCTTGGGGCCTGCTGGTTGTGCGGTTTTGTCGTTGAAGCAAAGCTCTTGTGATTCTGACATCATTTGTCCAAGATTTTCGATAGCCGTAATGGCGTGCCTCCCGCCGCGGAATGCCCCCGATTACATCTTATGCAGGCTAACCAGTGGCAATTTCATTTGCTGGGGCTTCTCTCGCCGGGGGGATACCGCCGCCGATATCCTCGCTGACCGCCGAGGCATCAGTTCCTCGGCCAGTTCCGACGAACTTTCTCCCAGCCAGCCGGGCACGGCGATAGAAAGGCGCGCTCATGGGCAGGGCCACCAGGATGCAGAACACCGCCTTGACTCGGGGATGGAATCGCCCGCCGTACGTTCAGGGCATTGGTGGTCAGGCAGGAAGAAAACTCAGCGGCCGGCAGCTCCGCCGAGAGTTGCGGCACCGCATCCGAACGCCCGGCGAACACACACCTCGAACTACGAGCATCCTGATAGAAGTATTCACCTTGCGTTTCTGGCAGCGCCTCGAACAGCGTATGAAGCAAGGCACACGCGCCAGGAGTGGACACCAAAATCGAAAGGCGAGTACGAAATCTTGATGCGTGCGTAGAGCATGCTGCCTCCCTGCGCAACCTATTTATTGTGGTGTCAGCTCGTTAAGAGCGGCCTTGCAAAGCGAGCTATCCACACAGGTTTTCAAGGTCTAGTTGAAGCGCCAGCGGAAGTCAGTTTATGGGTTCCGCCACTTCGGCAGACGGTGTTGAGTGCCGGATTCCTGGATACGTTCAAACCTTAAGGCTTGTTTCTCAACTCGCCAAGTTCACACGTTGGCGTTGCCAGCAATGCGATCAGCGGATATATCCTGACCCTTCAAAGCCTGATGCGGCTATATTGTTGGGAATATCCGTATTTCCAGATTGTGCGGTGCGAGACTGTTCGCCGATCTGGGCGCCAAGGAGAGGCGTCATAGTTCGGCGCCGAGGCCGGAAGAGTAGAGTTACGATATAGATTGAAAGGGTCTGGCGGCACGGCCCGGACTGATCCAGTCAGTCTTGGGCCAGGCAAGAGCTGCCAATATTGCTTACCCTGTTTTCTCTGAAATCATTCTCCATGTGTCGGGCATCATACGAAGAAAAAACCGATATGCAAGTTTCCGCAGGCTGGCGGAGATAAGGTGTTATCAGGGGTACGGCTGGAGCGTGCTGGCTTGCGCCCGTTGTAAGTTTTCACCAAGGTACTCATTGCCTTCTTGGCTTGTTGGAGCAGCACAAGATGCTCATAGTGGTGAGTACAGTGCGTTGGAATCCAGGCAGCGAACTGATTGTCTTGCGAAGAAGTGTACATTGCGGTAGTGGTCTTTCCGCTTGGGGGTGGAAGTTTCGTTTGTGGTGCTCTTCCTCAGCCATGCTCAGTTGTGCTCGGTACGGATTACTATCCATGAAACTCCAGTCTTGCCTCGGATAACGCCAGCAGAGGTAACGCCGCCCCCCCATTTTCCCCCATATTGTCATTGACCCAGTAAACATGATATCGCCGGGTCCGTATGGTTGTGCCGTAGAGTTTGCGGCCTGATGGCGCGGTTATTGCCAGAGCAGGTAGCCGCCGATTTCAAGGGACAGGAGAACAGGTATGATCGCGGACCCCGCGCAGGAGGCGGCGCTTTTGAGCCATTTTCTGTCGGCAGAGCCTTATACCGGCCACCTGCTGCGAGGTTGGCACTAGGGTGTACGGCGGTTGTGCGTCTGTGTGGCTGTTGATGTGCGAGTAGGAAGGTTTCAGGGTCGTCATGGCGTTTTCTGGATGAGCGTTCAGGCAAGTTCCTGAGGAGGGGGCTGGAACGGTAATTAATTCAGGCCAGGCGAACCTGGTTTGCCTGAAGAAATGCCATGCAGGTATTGGTCTTCACGCTGTATGGCGGGTTGGGTATATCAGTTTTCGTTTGAGCGTTCTTCTTGCAAGGCCCCCGGTCGGGCCTGCTCTCTGGTTCGGGCTGACGAATCAATACGCTTTCAGCGTATCGCTGGAACGTGAGCAGCAGACGACCACCGCTCCGTGAGCGGAGGCATTGCCGCCCACCGATCATTGACAGGTAACTGAAGATCGGGTTCTATCCGTATGGTTATGGTGTACAGCGCGCCTGACGGGCGCTGGTACTGCAGAGGCAGGTAGCCGCCGATCAGGGCAGGTAGAAAAGGGTAATTCAGCGACCAGCGCAGGGAGGGTGAGCTGAGCCGATTTCTGTCCCCCCCCACGGGGGTCATGCGTTTTGGGTTCAGATGAGGGGGGGCAGGAAAAAGCTGTTGATTACTCATGGCGTTCAAGATCTTACCAGTTCGAGGGCTTGCAGTGTGTATGCTGTTTTCGTTGATGATCATAAGATAATGCAGGAGTCCTGTGTTGTCGGGTGATATTGCCTTCAGTAGTGTCAGCGCGGATAGGACGCTTTGGTGATCATCCTTATGCGAGACCGGCTGCCTTTGCCTTTCGGCAGCTCTCTACTGGCGAGCGCTCTTCATGACAAAGGTGCTTGGAAAAATACCTGTGGGGCGCTGCGCTGCAATTCGTCCAGGCAATGCGGGGCTGCGGGGTCATGGCCAGAGCTGCCAATCAGCGGAGCCATCGAGGGTTATGGGAATAGGCTCAGGGAAGCGTTGTCAGGCTCCACCGGTACTGCGGGACGTCCATTGTCACTGCCAGGCGCCCACAAGTTGTTGATGGCGTCCGAACAGGCTGGCATGCCAGGCGCAATCTCGCTGGGCATGCGCGGGTAGAGCCTTGGCTTGGATATGCGCAGCGCAGGGCTGGCCTCTGCGGTCTGGTGCTACAGAGTATCGCGAGCGGTGCCGACTAGCCTCCGCGGCAGGATGGCTTGTAGCAGCCCTGTTATCGCTTGTGCCCAAGGTCTGCCTTGCAATTGTCTATCGCGGATGCGGGCGTCATCATCCAGCGCTCCGCCAGGGGCCTTCCTCCGAATAAGAGCGGCGAGTGACGGTGATGCATCGGGGCGGCGCGGGAGTCTGGAATGCCACAGGTCCGCTGATGTTGGTGTAGTGGGACTGTTCGATGATCGCAAATTGATGCGCAGCACGTGCGCCAGGCTCTGGTTGGATGTCTGACTAGCATGAACTTATTCTCCCTCGCATGGGCTGTTTTATGCCGGCTTTTGCGCCAGCATCAAGCAAATGTTCGGGGGGGACTTGAAGGTAGGGTGAGTTGGCAGGACTGGCTCAGCAGTGTTACACTCGGCTGACATGGATCTGTGGCTGCACTCGGGGGGGCCCTTGGGTTAAAAAGGCGGACGCGGGCATTACTGCTTTCCCCGGCTGGCCTCCCACATTGATCTTGTCTCGGCCCGCTTAGAGTTTGATTGCCGCTGGATCGAGCTTGATAAAAGTGACGCCACTGGCAGTCATCCATGCCGCGTCCGATTGACCGACTATGTCGCGCGTTAGTAATGGATCTTCGTTTCGGTTCCGGCCTCGATGAAGGCTCGGTACCCAGTTTGATATGCTGGATGTGCCAACGGTCAGGCTGATTGGGCATCAGCCTTTGATTCGGTTCTGCGGTCACGTGGGTGGTGATCAGGTTGCTCTTTCAGCCATCATTCCGTGTGTTGTTGGCCTCGACCGGTCATGGAGTTCGTTACCACGGGATCTTTCTGGTAGTTCGATTTCTCGTCCCAGTCGCGCTCGGCGTGCACAATTAATCTGTCTTCGCGCTTTCTTGTCTCGATGAGCAGTTCGTTGTAAGCCATGGCTACCGCCGCCCGCTGACAGTGATGAGGTTCTTGAACCGTGCGGGATCTTGTGGAGCGGGTAGTTCATACGGGACGGGGGTGGGTCTGTAGAATACAGGGCAAACCGGTGCCAAGGGTTGGTTCAGGGGCGCCTTCAAGAAAGAGATGATCAGTTACTTCATAACGATTCTGGGGGATGGCGATGCCGCGCGTGCTATTGCCAGGCCCAACTGGGAAGAAGAAACTCTGACAGAGCTGGTTTTGATCGTTTTGCCCTGACTTCGCGGTCGCAGTGAACTGCCCTTGATGCCCGGCCGGATTGGTCGCACGTGGATTTTTCGCCTGCGGGGCCGAGTGACGGACGGCGTGTCTGGCTCAATTACTTTGGTTTGCGGTTTGATCGTGGGGCGGAAAGGTACATCCAGGGCGTAGGCGGTGAACTGTTGCGGTAGACCTGGGTAAAGCCCATCGGAGTCTTTGACGTCGCTGGTGGACGGACTTCGAGCACTGCGGTTGTTTGCCTTCGTTGGTGAAGGCTGATGACACCACAGGTCGTTCCAGTCGCTTGGGGTGTTTCGGACATGTAGAAAATGGCCGCTGATCGTGTGGGGATATCGCCTGCCTTCGGCCAGCCGGTGCGCTTGACGGGTGGACGTTCCAGGCTGCGTTGGCCAAGTGTTGCCGCGCGTGCGTTCGTGAAAGGCAGGGGTAGGTTGTAGTTCTTCAGGCTCGGGGTATAGCGGGATGGGCTGTTGATCATCGCGGGGGTCTCGGTCTTATGCCGGCTATTCCATCGCAGATGGGGCTTTCGAGTCCGTAATCCGGCGGGTTGACGCGGCTGGGGCGGGTGTCCGACGCGCCATCGCCGAAGCGATTTGATCACCGGTTCGTCGGCTACGCGCTGTCCCTGAATGTATGCCGGTAGGACGGGGGCCAGTTTGGGGGAAAGCGGTTGGTCGTCGCAAAACCGCAGGTGATTATCGGTGTGTGTCGAAATGGTAGTGGTGCTTTTTCGTCGCCAGGCGCTGGATAAAGTGCAGGCGGTCTTTCGACTGGGTTGCGTAGTCGCGCTGCGGTAGTCCGTATTCAATTGGAAGCGGTAGGCATCGGCTGGATGCCGTGATTCGTTGAGTGCCCGGGCGATGATCTGCGGCACGTTTCAGGTGCTGAATAGATGCGACTTGGTTGGTGCGGTGGCCAGGTAACAGGGCGGGGACCAGTCGATATGAGTAGGCGTAAGGGTTGCCGAATCGCCCTGGGCGACGCGGTGGATCAGGCCGGAATGCCCTTGCCAGGGGCTCTGCCGAAGTGAAAAAGCCGGTGTTGCACAAGCAGGCCGATCGATATCCAGATCCGGGTTTTCGTGACCAGGCCTTCCAGCTGGAAAATGGTACGGCTGGCTGATGTTGCTCGACGCCCTCGAAGGAAGGACTTGAAGTCGTGGCGATGCCGGAATAAGCGAGGTGAAGTGGGCTGGTTGGCGCGCGGCGACATCGATGTTGCCTTGTGCAGGGTAGGGTGTGGTCTGGCTTGAAAGCAAGGCGGGCCTTGCTTGCTGCGCGCAGATAGTATCGCAGATTGGGCAGGCGAAGGTGTGAGCAGTCGCAAAACGGCCGGGTTGTGGATTGAAAGGGCAATAGATCAGGGTAGGTGTGCAGAAGTTGCGGCAGGTGGGTGTGTGGTGGCGGGCGGATGAATTAAAGTCCGCGTTGGATCCGCCTTCGCGCCACTGACTTGTCGGGAATAAATTTGGGGAGGGTTTCTTGGGAAGGGTTGCAGACGCTGAGTTGAAGGGTAAAACCCGTTGACTGCGATCAAAAACTCCAGCGGATGAACATGTATAGAGATTACCGTTTGCCGAAATTTTGAAGCAGGTTGCCCACGTCCAGGTTTTTGAAAAATACGCTCGGCGTACAACGCCGGATAAGCACTTGCAGGTCTTTCAAAACTGGACAGAGTGATCTCGCTGATTGTGATTGCGCAGATTTAGGGGCCACCAGCCTGCGGGAGGTGGGAAGCGGGCTTTATAGCAGAAGATCGAACGACTACCACCTTGGAACGCGCCAGATCGCCGGCTCAAGCTGGGCTTGATGCCACCACAAGCGCGGAGCTCTTGTTTGAAGGGGTTTGCCAACACCTGATGGCAAAGATGGGCCGTTCGCCATGCGGGCAGGAGGTGGGCGATTGCTCTACCTGGTCGATGTCCACTCCGATTCCTCTGAAAGGATTGGGGTACGAAGATGGACCAAAGGCAACCACAGCACCGCACGCGAGGGCGGAAGGTACATGTATTGATGACATCGATAGCTGGACGCGTGGAAGTTTCATCCACCGCGGCCTAATGTGGAACGACATCGAATAGGCGCAGATGCACATTGAGGCGGAGACCTTATGTCTTCGCCAAGGGATATTGCGATTACAACTGGAGGGACCAGATCACTGCCAGGGCGTTACTTTCGTTACGCGATTCCAAGAGCATGCAGGGCCCTTGAGATCAAGCAAGAAAGAGAATAGCGAGGAGAATCGCGAGAAAATCGCTGGGCGATCAAGCTCGTTAGGCATCAAAACAAGCGCACCGGCGGCAAGCGCATCAACACTGATCACGGCACATTACTACGTCGTGACCGGTCAATGAGAGGGCGGAAGGCACCCTTGTGCTAGCGACAACGACCTGGAAAGCGGTCTGGCTCATCCCACGCTGACCGCTACAAAGGAGCGGTGGGGATTGAATTGTTCTTCAAGTGGTTGAAGAGAAGGTTTAAGACCGCAAGTTTCTTGCGCCCAGCGAAATGCGGTCAAGGTTCAGTGATTTGACGCCCTGATCACGTATTCTTCTGCTGCAACTACATCACGTGCTCAGGCCAAAACCAGCAGCTTTGCGGCGCATGGCTTGACTGAGCTTGAGAGGCGGGCTGTTTCCAAGCCGAAAAAAACCGACCATGAACTGCGGCAACGAAGGCAAAGAGCCGGTTGAAGGCAACGGGTTTCAAGGTGAGGCGCTGCGCTTGATTATTCCGGACAGCAGTGCGGCCTTGCGGGAATGACGGGGTGGGACGGGAATGATGAGAGCGGGGCGTAATGAAGGCGTGGGGAAGTGACCCGGTTGGTAGGTGTGGAGAATGAGGGGGGCAAAGCTGGAATGGTGGGCTGGGGCGGGCTATGATGATGGGGTTTTGGGTGGTAGCTTATGGTTTGGCGATAACCGTAGTCGCCAGAAACGTATTCTCGGCGAAGGCGGGGTTCATGGGATGGGGTTGTAAAAGTTGCGGTTGTGTGTCTTGTGCGTGGAGCGTGGTGGAGTCAAAGTCCGTTTGGATTCCCGTTTCGCGGGAAATGACGAGTAGACAGCCTCCCGATGGCAATGTAGCATACGCGTTTAGGTTTGGCCGGATTTATCTGGAATATTACCAGACAATCGAAGAAGATGGTACTGGCCGTCTGTGGTATGAATGGTCGAAGCCCGATGAATATCGCTTTCAAAGCCAGGAAAGAACTGCGCGTCCCTGGGTTTTGTGCAACCGTGCAGGATCGGTAATGGCGGTGCTTGTGGAGGAAAGCGCTTTACCGGGCATGATCACCGGAATTGCCGGGCGGGTAGGCACAGCATGACGCGCTTGATGCGTACGGCCAACTGATTACCGGAGACATTTCACCTGACCGCGGACCATCTGCTTGGCAAGGCATCGGCGGGGCGGATGACCCATCTCGGCAGCTCGTATAGATCGCGAAGGATTGCGACATGCGTTGCTCACTATGTAGAACGCATGCAATTGGCTGAGCCAAATATCCTGTTAAACCAGGCCGCGATAATTGGCCGGTAGCGGCGATTCCCAGGTGTAGCGTTCGCATCCAGCGGCGCGTTGGCATACGTAAGGCGCTTTGAACTCGTGCAGTTCCGAACCAGTGTTGCTTCAACTTTGCCTTGTGATACCAGCGAGAAACAGATCAGGAAGAACGAGTAAGCCGGTCTTTTGCCACGACAGCGCGATTCGGCAGAGGGAAACGGGACTACGCCGGCCGGATTGCCTCACTGGCCAGGCGGCCCTTTTCTTCGCACGCGGGGTGAAGTAGGGTGACTTGGATGGGTCGAGGCAGGGCGTAATTCTCGGCGCATTCGGTCCGACAGTGCCAGTGTTCGTTATCGTCCAAGTGGTCCAGTCGCTGGCCTTGACCTTGCTCCGCGTCAGCGCATCCTCGGGTTCCAGACGATCAAACCACATGGTTCCTCTCCAGGGCGGTCGGCGTCATGCTTGCTCGCGCGGGCGGAATGACAGCGCCTCAGCAGGGTCTCTTGTACAGTGAGCGCCGGATCGGCCAGCATCATGCCGGTCGCGAATCAATGGACGCGATTTGAGGCCGTAATGCGGCGAGGTGGGGATGTGTGGCATCATGAAAGGCTTCGTTGTTGAACGCTTTCGATTTCAAGGGTCTGTTCAGGTGTTCGCGGCAGGATTGATCGAGGCCTGGGAACAGGGCCGCGAGGACTTGTGCGGTGA
>Ga0163217_1089298_pt1 | contig 10612 bp, 4 predicted proteins | sample SynspAceP_FD_185933 | JGI IMG/M metagenome (GOLD analysis project Ga0163217, IMG submission 185933) | Saline lake microbial communities from Ace Lake in Antarctica - Synechococcus sp. Ace-P (PacBio error correction) | ecosystem: Environmental > Aquatic > Non-marine Saline and Alkaline > Saline ... | reverse complement strand
CCCTGTTTGAGTCACCATTCTCATTCTTGCCCCGGATGGCGGGTAATGCCCGTAAGTAACTTTTATGACCTGGCGTCTCCGGTGACTAACTCAAACACCTGTGCCTGCTCACTTTCGGGGAGGTTTAACATGCAGTGCCGGTTCTTGTGAGTAAAGCCGGGACTTAACAAACGGGTTACGAATAAAAGCCCTTCATTGCTTGACTAGTCTTGTTGCAGAGAATGCCGATAATCATTTTATTTGATCCCGTTGTATCCTTGTTTCCTCCAATCTTTTCCCAATTTATTGCAACACTTATAACAGTATTCTCTATGAATAAATTCTCCTATTACCTTCTCGACCATTTATCCGGCACATTAGTCATACTTTCCGTTCCTGGCACCATATAAGCTCCAGGTGTTTATTCAGCATCTATAAACAATCATGGATTTATCGCGTGCACTTTTTTTGGTGATTTAATCACAGCCGTTGTTGGTGGTTGGTTGGAACTCAAATTGAGATCTTTGTTTATTGAGGGACTTGATGGCGGATAAGCTAACGTCTTAAACTTGTAGTTGAACCCTGGGATTTAAGAGGATAAACCTTGGGATTGATTTGTTTATTATAATCTTTAGCTGTTTGACCAGTAACCTCACTTTATGTTTAAAAAGCCTAAGTTTTTAAATTGCGAAAAAACACTTTTTCTTCTTTGATACCGTGGAATATTGGATGTTTTCACGGAGTTTTAGGAGCCTTTCATTCAAAAAGGCACTTGATTCTGGATCGTTAGTGCCTATGATGTCAGGTTAATTTATGGGAACTTTTTCGGGCTGGTATTAGGTCTTGGGCCCTGGGCGTTTAATTAGAGATTTATTTTAGTTGCAATGATAGGAGTGCTCACTTTTTTTTTTTAGAAACGAAAATTTATGCAATTACACCGTGGAAGCTTGTATTTGTTTGCGTCTTTCTACTATTTTTTTGCTGTTGGAAAAGTTTTTAATGTTTTTCTTTGTGAAGTTTGAATATTGCAAGTTTCAACTATTTTTTAATATATTATATTGTAATGCTCCGACTACTTTCAGTAAAATTTTTTAAGGACATTGGACTTTTGCCAAAAATTGGTCGGTGATTTGAAAAATCTAGAATTGCTAAAACATTGCATTTGCAGCTCCCAAATCAATCTCACTTGTGCTTTTAATACATTAGTTTCTTAATGGTATCTACTAGATAATCGGCTGGCGTTATAAATCTGGTTTTGTAAAATAAGTTATTACTGCCATTTGATGGGCTTTGTGTCAAATGTTCTGCTTGTTGATGTTAGAGGTTGTAAATATCTAGACACAGGGAATTGTGTTAACAACTCATCATTCTTGAAAATCTGTTAAGTGTTTTCCCATCCATTTTTTTCGCCCTGCGCATATAATCTTCGTCTCTTTTCCTCGCTTCCTCTTCGCGCCCTCCGCCGTCCTGTTATGATTATTTTAAGAAGAGGAGATACCTAATTTTAGTTCGGCCGCGCCAAATAAGTGATTGAAAGATGTAGATAATGGGAATACCTACTTATCTCTAGAAATTCAAATGATGAGTTTTTGTTGAAGCACATTTCCTCTTGTGTTAATCATTTTACACTTCTATACATTCCTGCAGACATATATTGAAATAAAGCCTATACAAATTTTGTGCTTTAAAGAATGACATCTATTTTGACAAAACCAATCCAGATTCTATACATCGAAAGGAATACTTAGTTATGATACCATTATGATAGTATTTAAAAGAATTAATTGGGGTTCTCAAATGCATGTGCTTTATAGCTCAATCTAATTAATTCAATCAGCCAATTTTGGCAACCATATCTTAAATTTTTACTGAATATTATGTCGAATTGACATATTAAAATTTATTAAGGAAATAAGCTTGTGGATATTGCGAATTCACATTCTCTCAGAACTAATAACTATATTAAACTTTTGTCCAATACACTGTCTCGGACAAATTTAGTGAGAAGCTCGACACACCGAACAATACACAGTGTTGCATAAATTTCGTTTCTAAATAATAAGTGGGAATTATTCCATGTATTCCCCATCTAAAAATTTATTCTTCTTAATTGTACCTCCACTCTAATACGCGAAAAGTTTAACCTCCATTAATTTATCCCTAGCCTTCCCACTCGAAATATTGGACTTAACTGATTTCCAGGTACATCAACCTGCACTTATAATGTACAATTCCTGTAAAATAATCCTGTTTGAAAACAAACACTTCTAATTCCAACTCTCGTATCAAGAAGAAAAGTGTTTGGTCCTCTTCGCAAATTAAAAAACTTGCTTTTTAAAACAAGTAGGTTACTGCATACAGCTAAATTTATAATAAACATAATTAGGTATCTCTTATTCCTATGCGTGTCTATAAAACGAGGAGGAGTGCTCCCAATTCAAAAGCATCTCAATTGTTTAATCCATCCACCACTCAGAATGTGCCGGCCTGTGTATTATTAATCTCCAATACATAACGTTGTTTCAGCTGATTAAAGAATTTCCAATTTGTTTAGATGCTGAAGAATAACCACCAAACTGAAAATTGCGCAGAAAATACTCGAGAGATCGTTAGCGGATAGAAGGTCCGAGAGATAATGAGAATCTTTGATTCTCTAGATGATATACTCTGCCTTATAGTTGTATAAATTGGCGAAAAATTAAAAACAAGATAAAATAAAAAGCTCCTACATGGGATGATACTCAAAGAGATGTCTTTTTCGTACCCGGATCGCCGGCCATTCTAACTCGGCTATCGCACGTGAGGTACTGAGTGGTTTGTGAAGACCACCCCAATGCGCGTTCCATACTGCCAATTCGCGGCGCGATCTGGGACAAGTATGTAGAGTATTAAGAACTCAAAGCAGAAATTCAACTCTCTCGAATGATATCATTTCTCTATGGTCGAACGTTGTTAATTAGACTAATTAAGAAGTACAAAACATTTATTTTTTTCCTCAAACAAACATATGATGCTTTAAATATAAACACTCATAATAGATATTTATTTGAATAGGAATGAACTCAGTCCATATGTATGTGTATCTGTATTACTTATAACTCTAAGCACAACATTCTATAAACAGTCTTCAAAATTAGCATGAGAAGAGAGATGAAAATAGTTAGTCAAATGAATCAAGTATACACACATTTTTCGCGCTGCTAGCAAAATCCAATTATAGGTGCTTTACGCTCTTATTAAGACTTTGCTACTAGAGAGTGGCCGGTAATACCGGAGTGGATCTTAGGTGTGAAGGACGTGGTCCTATGCTCAGACACTTTTAGGTGGACGTGGGGAGTTTCAGCCTTCTTATAAGGAAGATGTGTCTTGAGAGCTCGCACGATTTTATGTGTCATAGAATTACAAAGATAGTATTAGCCTATTTACCATAGCATATACTGATACAACTATTAATATTGTGCGCGGAGAACTCTAATTGCTGATGTGGATTGCTGCAAAAGCGTGCTCCATAAAGCATTAAGACGCAGAGTATAGTTTGGGTCCTGAATGTTTTGAATCAATCTCAGCAATTAAACTTTTTGCTTTTGCTCGACAGAAGATTAGGGACATTAAGCTCCCATCACGTCTCGAATTGCGCGGTTTTGACTAAACACTAGTTTGCCAACCAGCTGACTGCCAGCAAGGTGAATCGACTCTTGTTAAGTCCGCAAGATGAAGGTGTCCTGGGATTTGGAACACTCCGCCGTATCAGATGTGACAAAGTGTGATGCTTGTTGATATGCCTGTGACCGGCTGGGTTCGAGTCCATAGTTCGAGTGTTTAGCCTCAGTCGATTTCTCTGAAATTGTCCTTTTCATTGTGGAATATATAGGCTGTAAATATCCTAACCTAACCTTATTGAACCCATGACTAAGTATTGCGTGCTGAAGTGCGGCCAGGTCGGATTATGGGTGTTTTTCTAAAGAGCCTTATGCTGATATGGCGGAAAACACGCCTTCAAGAACAAAGTGGTTTGTTACAAGCAGCGAAAATGAGGCAACAAGATTGAACAAATGTTTTTGCATCAGGTAGATGTGGAAGGAAAAAGGATGTGTTGTAGTTCGACGACATAGAGACCTCGAATAACACGACAGGGGACATTGAACAAAAGCAGCTGTATTATGATGGAAAAGGAGACAACAAGTGAAAGAGCTTTTTAGTACATCACTCGGCGCATGTTTAATCAGGTGGATGCATATAATAGAAAGAAAATTCAAGCTTACGGAAATTGATCGTTAGCGATACCATTCCTCTTAAAGCATGAAAGCAAAAAAAATTAAAAGTATTATCCGTTTCTGATTTATTCGCAAAAGTGATCTATAAAGTTTCACAATACGGATCTATTAAGTGGGTATTTTATTTTAAGAAAGTAGTATAAAACGTTTTTTGTAAATAAGTAGAAAAATGAAATCTGTAGCGTTACAAGCTTCCTGTAAGAGATAGCATACAGAAATAAAGCGCATTGAATCAATTAAGAAAGGAGACATTGTTTCCTGCTGTTCTTTATGTGGAGAAGGAAATAGCGATCCATATTTTTAGACGTTGAGGAAATATTGCATAGTTTGGTATGAGTTTAATTCAATACTCCTGAAGTCACATTGTTAGGAACTTGTATTGAGTGGTTTATCCAAAAAGTATGAGAAAGGTGCATTAAGATTATTTAGCATGAGGAAGTTGCAACTTCTACCGCAAGGTAAAGAATGCAGGTATTAAAGCATATAAAAAACCTGACTGCTGATATCTAAACGGTTTCGACACTTATATCGAAGGTAGTTCGAACCCAGGAGTAAAGTCCCTCTCTTAACCTATAAACTAGTGGTTAGACTGGCGCTGCTAGAGGTGCTTCGTTGCCGCTCCAATGGCCGGTCTTCCAAAATTTTAATGCCCCGAATGCAAACTGGTAGTTACATTGAATGGTGCCCTAATCAGCTGGCCTCATACCAATATAGGGTGTAATAATAGAAGTGACTAATATCTAATTGAAGATTAATGATATTCATTCCATAAGCAAATGTCTTCCTGTCTGAATACATGCCGAGCCGAAGAGTAGCTGAGACGCTGATCTGAGTGATCTAAAGTCGTTTATCCAACACATATTTAGCGTCTGAATAAACCGAAAATGTTGACGTATATAAAAGAATTCATTAAGTAGAGTCGATCAAAATAGGGAACTGGCGTGTCTGATCTGGCTTTATAGAATATCCGAGACAGCTCGAAAAGTGGCTCCAAGGTAGCCTCTGCTGTAAAACTTCTAGATGTTGTCCTTTAAGTGTTTGAATAGCGGAAAGAAGAGAGAGGTGTGAACGAAGTGTGAGCTGCAGAGCACAGCGTAGAGCCTACTGAGAAGTCTTGCATTGCTCGAACCAGTTAAGGTAGTAAAGATTTTGCTTTTACAATGAAATACTCATTGTTGATTGCGGATCTTTGTGGAATACTCTGGCGGGAACGAGAGTGTAGAAATGACCAAGGAATACTGTAACGTTATACTGAACTCTTAGAGTTGTAAAGGCGTTCGGTTGATCCGCTACATAAAGACAAATACCGTTAGTCAGGCCCTTTGCGTTCTGTGAAATGTGCCTGCTTTCGTGTTCTAGTTCTTATGCGCTGATTTAGTCGTGTGTTTGGAGAGGATGAACTGAGTCAAACACAATAGGTGCGAACACTAATTCAATTACTAGAGAAGCCACTCCTAACAATATATAGATGACATACTAAGTGGATCAAGGAATCCTCATGTTGCTCTATATATATGGAGTGCAAACGCAGGGAAAGGATATCCAATTGAGTCACCAGCCATAATGTACTTCATCATTACTCGGTTATTGATAGCTTGGCGTGATCTGTGGCCTAGTGGACTTTTAATTGGAGTCGTACCTGCTGGTTGGAGAGAAAGGCGCCAAGAAGTAGCTGATTGGGCGGTCACAATGGGTTTAAAAAGCATTAACCAGACTTTTAAATTACTCAAGATTATTGTCGGATCGCGATTGGGAGTAGGCAATTGCATTTTGGGTTTAGGAGGGGCTCAGTTCAATATGTATGGTTGCGAATGGTCAAAAGAGTCAGCAAACTGAATTCTATCCTGAAAGATTGGGTATTGCAAACGCGCGCAAAATATGGTGATGTTCTCTGAGCTATTATTACCTCATCGCACACCGCAAGCTGTTTCATGCGTGTTTATTTATTGTGCTCAGGGATTTTTCCTCTTAATCGGAAATTTAGTACATAGTTGCGATCTCCGACTTAACCCGAAACAGGCAGATTTTGATGCTCTAATAATATCTTCTCATACTAATTGATTATCTTTCTGTTAGAATAGTACCCGGGTAATGAGCTGTGCCAACTCAAACTTTGTCCAATGGCTGCCCTTATGCTACGAAGGTATTGTTCCAATTGTCCGATCATCAATTTACAGCTCAGACACTTCCTTTGTACTTTCTTAGTCGTTAACTTCCTCCGACTCAATAATATATACAGCTCCAACCTCCCTGCCGTTCTCTCGTGTTCTCTCACTCGATCCGTAATCAAATACGCTAGTGCTTCGAATTGCTCTCGTTGGCTCGTACCGCTCTTAATGCCTATTAATTAGTCTACCTCTCAAGCTTGCATAGACTCTTGCGAGGCAAGGACACTATGTGTAGACTACAATAAGATCCGATCAAATTCTTTATTGGCTCGTAATTATCCTTATTTCAAATTGCCGTGCATATCTCTTAAAACTTTGAAATTTATCTATTGCCGATTTGTTACAGTGTAACATCGTAACCATCATAACTGTATCTTAAGACACGAACTGTATTCCAAGTTTCTTCGCATTCGGTTTGTTAAAGATACTCAGTCGGTTTGCAATAGTTGCGTGTCATGTTGCACAGAGTAAGTGAAATACGGCAGTTAGTCTCTTGTATTTCCGATTCGCTCAAATGTTCGATAAAATCAAAAGATAGCACTGTATTGTGTTCGTATTTTTCGGTATAGTGGGTGCGCTATCTCAGATGTAAAACGTACCAACTAATTCGTATATATAATGATTATTTGACGCTGTCTGCTTGCGTAGGTTAATATGCTTCCCATACGTATATGCTCTCGCGAAATAGTGTATATTTGAATGTTTGTCTCGCAGCCTTTTAGTTAGAGTGCTCTCTATGACTATTAGCTGAATCAGTATCTCGAGTGACTGCAGCCTAAAATGTTTCAGAGGAATTGCTCCATGGCTATATAGATGTAAACTCTCTGTATGACCTATCTAATATCTTTATCGTAAAAAGCTGAGAAGACGTCACAGCAAGTTCTTGCTTCTCAAGTGATGAGAATCGTCAATGGGCAGCAGTGTCAGATTTCGTAATCTGACTAGTGGGTGTCCTTGTGGCCTCTCATAGAGTTTTCTCGCTCCAATACTTAAGTGCCTCACTAACTTGCAAAGAGATATGAACATTACTTAAGTCACCGCTATGTTCGCCGTTAATTGATCTTAGTGTTATATTCCATTCTTCCAGCTGCTCGGGCATTATGATTGCTTTATGCGCGAGTTTGGCTCTCAAAGTTACGATAGAGGATCTGACCACATTTTGAACTCGTGGCGTTAGATATACTGTTGTAAAAGAACTAATACCTCGAGTCGCGAGAGGAAGATGCTGGTAGGCTAACTCTCCATAAATTTGCTTTCATAGGCCTCAATCTAATAGGCAATAGGAGTCTCCTGTTATGTTCTCTCGTTCTGATCCTCAATATATCAAGCTATCGTGTATATGGAAGTATAATTTGGAAGTACAGCTCATGCCTGCAAGCTGAAAAGGTGTGAGATTTAAAACGAAGCGTAATTCTTTAGTTTGTTTATCGTCACACAGAAAGTCTCTCTTGTTCCTCAACTTGGATTAAGAGAGCTGTGATACCCTCAAAGTTAGTGTGCGAGTATGGGTTTTTCCACTGTCATTAATGCATAGAACCAGCTGTAATGCGAGTTTTGCAGTTGTTGGAGTATCTACGGAAAGAATGACCTCTCAGGATGTGATATGTATGATAATCTTTCTGAACCGCCGGTCATCAATGCTCTAATTATGCGTGTCGAGCGGAGGATAACCAGTATTCAATTTCCATTCTTCTCGGTGGTGTGATATGTTTTCCGAATGAAGAAATAATAAAAACTTCGATCTGCTAGTTTCGGAAAACGTTGCTACACTTTTGGTGTCCTGTATCATTCAAAAATTAAATATATGTGTCATACACCTCATCTGAAAGTACGACGATATCTGTTGCCATTCAAAAAAAACATTTTTCCCAACTTCTGCATTATCCCTGCCCATGCGAAAAAATTTGGCTATTCCAGTAGGGTTGTGAGGTTGTGTTGATAATAACCATTTTGGTTCTTTGATTAATCAATTCTTTCTAACATGCATCCCAATCAATTTTATACTCCGGTCACGATTCAATTGAATATAGACAGATCGACCACCATTTAGCTTCTACAGGCCGGCTCATTAACAATTCATATGCAGGTGTTAAAAATCAATTTACCTCATCGCCCTCATTAATGATAGAAGCGATGGCCCGATATAAATAGCCTGAGTGGCACCAGAAGTTAATCGGTGATTCAGTCTGCGCAGGGTCATACTATGTCGGTATAGGAGCGCTTCCGTTTTTTCTGCGATCTAATTTCTCAAAGTAAAGCTCATTACACCAATGGCCATTGGGGCATATTATTTTGTCCATTAGGCATACTCTGATGACCCAACTCAAATTTAGTCTGGATGACAATTAAAATCAGGAAAACCTTGTTGACAATTAATGGCATTGTGCTCATTTGCCAATTGTGGACATCTTACTGAAAATTGTCAACCAACCTGAGGTAACTTGGAATGAATTGAACTTTTTAAATGCGGCAATAATTATTAAAACTTAGCTTACGAAATTATGAATAATCCATTTTGGATTTCTGTCATTAATTCATTGAGAATACTTCCACGATAATTGATGGATCTATTCTTCAAATATAAATTAACCAACTCCCAAACCTCTTCTCCCCCTCCACTTTTTCCTCTCTTTTTCCCCTTCCTCTTCCCTCCTCCCTTTCTCCTCTTATACAATTTACCACTATTTCTCCCTTCGCGAAAGCAAAACCTACTCTTTCGCCGAAAGTATTTTCTATTTGTCCTTCTACATCAGCATAATCTTGAATCAATTAAAAATTGATAAATATGAAAAAATAATACTATTGTGCCGGATGATATCGGTGTAGGCATTTGCTTCAAACTCCAACAAATGGATTGCAGTCTTATTATTCGTGTTGATGCGGGTAGCTCATTGACGGACAGTGTAAAAATAACGATGGAATGGCGTAAATGTAACTTACCACTACTGATAGGTTTGCAAATAGGGCAATGGTGCTGCTTCATTTTAGCTAACGTCAATGTCTTCCTATATTTCTTTACCAGGACTCCGATTTTTTCTAAAAAATACTGTTACTCTTTCATTTTTGGGTTTAAAACGGATTAAAGTGAGGACAGCTTTAATTACCTATCAAAGGTCATCGAGGAAAGGCACCAAGTATTAAATAGTGTACCTATTGCTTAATTACTACCAGATAGCACCTATATCGGATTATGGCTATGTCTGACTCAGGAAGTTCATGGCTAAGCAATTTATAATATGGAGTCTATGCTTGAAAGGTTGTCCGATTAACATGATGGCATCACTTGGTTGTTCGATTAAGCAACTTATTGGATTCAAAACACAGTATTTAGGACAATGTTTTTTTGGGAAGCGGAATACAGAGTACAGGCAGCCCTTAATGACCAACAAAAACCATGACTAATTACTGCAACTATTGGGAGGACGGATACGTTACAAATAGGCCTGGTTTGCCGGCGGCGAGCACTCAACTGTTACTGGTTTCAAATGGGTATGAGCGATAAAGTTTATCATATCAGAAAACTCATGCCTCCTGAGTTCATGTGAATTTACTATTTTACACCCAAAAACATTCTCCCCTAATAAAAAGCAATCTATAGGTTGATTATTCATTTAATCCGCAAATCACGAGATGAGCAAGGCGGATTCAAAACCACGGAACACCTAACCAGTGTAGTTTACTTACGGACTGATCCCGCGTTGCAAACAAATATAATTTTGCTGGCGGGTATTATGTTTTCTGCAAACAAGTACTCCCCTTTCAAGCATCTCATTCCTAAAATTGTTCTATATTTTCAAAAGATGAGCTTCTAACACTTTTTCTGCTTTGTGTTTAGAGAAACAGATCAAAAACTGGGCAAGTTTTGTTCTCCTACCCAAAAGCGCTGCAATTGGCTCAAGATAGTACATACTACGTTCCTTATTGCGATATTATCAGAAGATGATAGTACTTTTAATCTACCCAGGTTTTGGGAAGGGTGGTTCCAATTTTAAGGTATACCAACTTTTTCCAAGCATAAAGGGTGGCTTGACAATAACTGGCATCATTTATCAATAGCGATAGATGGTTTCTGGACAAAAGTTATTTAGATAATCCAATTATTGCGCACGATACGGGAGACCCCATTCAGGTATAACTAGGACATCCCTTTTGTACAATAGGTTGCAGGGATTTTTACAAATTACCCTGATA
>Ga0163217_1091994_pt1 | contig 10613 bp, 5 predicted proteins | sample SynspAceP_FD_185933 | JGI IMG/M metagenome (GOLD analysis project Ga0163217, IMG submission 185933) | Saline lake microbial communities from Ace Lake in Antarctica - Synechococcus sp. Ace-P (PacBio error correction) | ecosystem: Environmental > Aquatic > Non-marine Saline and Alkaline > Saline ... | reverse complement strand
TAAAGGCATGCGCCACTTAAGCGCGAGGAAGGATCATAAAGCTAAGAATTTCGAAAAAGTGCCTGATAAGCAGGGAAATAAACACTGATTTCCAAAGCTCAAAAAAGAATTGTATTGAAGAGCGTCACGACGTGAAAGGTTTGATCAAGAAAGTAAGGGGCATGTTTAGATAGTGTTAACTGGATAGGGAAACTTTTTTATTTTTTGAATAGTCTAGAGTCGAAATCGATGCCCTTTTGGAGATTATCCGACAATTTCAACTTGGACCCCGCTGTTATCTATTTATCTTTCTATTATTTATAAGGAAACGACCAAAGGGGCATTTTCAAAACTATATTGGGTTGTAGCGGGTACTCTTATTTGTACTGGCCTAACTTTCTTTACAAGAGAATAGGGGATAGCGCGCTTTTAAGGCCAAGTTAGGACAGTATTTAAGTGATTATCAGATAGTACTAAGAAGCTTCCGTGTAGGCGTATAGTTTTTTTTCAGGTCAATGATTCTTTTTTACATTTTCACTACCCGATTTTATAGTATTGTTTCTAAAGATAGGTTTTGTGGGTTTGGCTTTTTTTTATCTTTGGGCCTTACTCATTGTTTTAGCCGGTATTTTAATGTGGAGTACATTATCCACTAGATTTAAATATGGGGGCTTAGTGGACAATCTCTGCTATATTTTTTATCTTTTTGTATTGTAATTTACAAAAACGCGGTCAGGCGTACAATCATCCCTTATAGGTAATAAAACGGTTTCTACCTAGGAATATTTTTAGTTTTGATGATTATTGGCTAGTATATTTCAGTGACTTTATCTTGGGTTGAAGGGTTACGACTTGCCAGACCACAAAACGTTATAGATAGATACCACTACCCCGATTTTTTTTCTTATAAGGCTTCAAAAATAGGCATATAACTGCTTTTTCCGATCGGATAATACAATTAAAAACTTCATTCATTTGGGATAAATCTTGAGCGCATCGCAGGTTGTTGTTATCTTGAGGTCGAATTCCGTTTTGTCAGTGCTAAGTGCGTTGATTTGATACAATTCTCATTTATCGATGGTATGTAACACTCATGCTTGTAATCTTCCGCTAAACCATGGGCTGAACTAACTGATGCTACGTTGCCATTTCTAAAATGTCTTTTGGGTGTATTATTTTGGATAGTAACTGAGTACTTCCCTTTGAAATGACCGTATCATCTAGGTTGCAAGTATTTTAGGTTGTGTTTCTTGGTTGAGGCCGTAAAACTTCGGTTCGTTTTGAGAATTGCAGCATATAATTCTCAAGTTGAATGGTGATAAAGGCATGATTAGTATTTTTACAAAAATAAATGATATATTTGCTCGTAAACAGTATAACATGGAACGGACATCACCATTGGCACGCAGAATTAAGATTACCAGTTTTATTGCATTTGAGAGGTATATCAAAGCAGAAAGGGCCTTTTACCGTACACTTGTGCGGACCCCAATTAGTTATTATGATTATTAAAATTTAATACAGATCGTTTCAGTAAATCAGTGGTTGCTGTGATTGGTTGACCATGTGGGTAAGTGGTTTGGAGTTGTTTTACCCGTTCAAAACCCTACGCTGCTCATAAAAAATATGTGAATCTGCATTTCTATGTTTACCGATCCAGAGTTTATCGCGGCATGGCATTAACAGCTTATTATCACGATTAAACAATGGCATTTTGCCCAAGATTTTTTGAAATTAGGCACCGTTATTGCGGATAAGTTAGTTCAGCTATAAAAAGCATATTGAAAAAGTGGGGTTTAAAAATATTTATTGAAATGCGCGTTGTTGTGTATCAAATCGCCCTAAACAGTAATAATGCAAATATGGATGTTGTAATTTGATAAAAAAATAAAAATGGCTTTCCGAAGAATCAATGCTTTTTGAAAGAATTAGATGAACAAGTGTTACTTAAAAAGTACCAGACGAGTTTTTATTCCGGAAATGTAACGGAAAAAGATGTTGATTACTTTTTACGGAAACTCACTAGGCTTTACAGCACTAAGCCGCAAAGGATTTTTTGATGAAGTTATGAAAGATTGGGAGAATGGCGTTGCGGCAGGTACACTTTATGCGCGAAAGCCTTGGTTGTGTGGTGATTATCCGAACGATTTGCAGCACCTTTTAAGCTAAAATATGTTTTTTTTCTGGGGGCTAAAACACCAGAGTCTCCGTACATGGGATACCTTAACCCCGGGTTAAACCTGCACAAAATACACATAACCTTGTTAATTGATTTCTTATTACAGACCACAAAAAAACGCTATAATATACTATGTAAGGAAAAAGCGTTTCCATGCTGAACCAGTATGCTACAAGTCAAATTAGATTTCTGGTTTAGCCGGATGCATGCGATTGTGGAAGTCAAACGCGAAGAGGAGAAAATCATTGCGGAACAGGAAGATGTTTTTAGCAAAATAGCAGCGATAGAGCGATGGAGCTAGCTTGGTTACTTATTGGTGGATTATTATTATAACGGACAGTGTGTTGTTCGATGATGGAAACAATCCAGCAGCGTGGAAAGAAGAAGCAGGTGCTTTGATTAGGTTGCGGATTTGCACATGCAGCCGAGTTGGAATTAAAATCTGCACGAAAATGGCAGGATAGATTTTGCTCTTGGTGGTTAGCTACAATATGATGAATAGTGGGCCAGGGCATCCTTGGGTGTTTTTATCATGAAAAGGCATTTTTCAAGCATCCTGACATCCACGTTGTCTTGAAGGATGGTGGGGCATAAAAAGAGAAATCGTTTTTTTTAATGCGCAGCCGATTTTGTCTATGGAAATATGCTGAATGTTGGCAGTTGAGAAGTAATGCGCAATTTTATCGGTAGCGCCCTATTTAGCTTCTTATCTATGTTCGATAAAGTAGGTATGGAAGCCCAAGTCAAAAAACGTAATTTAAAAATTGTCGCTTAATTTTAGAGTTTTTTTACACGAATAGGACGCTGAGGTCGATAGTTCTTTTGAAATTATACCCCAAAATGATGCGGTTTTGTCAGTTGTCAGTATTATTTACACGGACCCAAGGAAAATTCACTATTCGGACTTTGTTTAATGAAAAACGAGTCGCATTACCGGATTGGCGAGGCTAATGTAATTCATTTGCACCGCACCGTTTTATCATATCGTACGAAGATATGTTATCATTTTGACAGCTGGTTGAAACAGGGAATTTTAATTTAATGAAAGGTGAAAAGTGAAAAAGTGGAAGTGAAATGGAATCGTTTTACGTTGAATGCTTCATCGTTGTCCTTTCTACTTGGTTGAATAGGCACTCTTTTAAACTTTTCCACCACAAACTTGACTATTTTTAAACTTTTTCAACATGACTCTGAGTAACTGAGCCCGAGTCGAAATGTGAATGAACTGTGACTTTGCTCTTTGAGCTAAGACCCTTATTAGAATGAAATCACTTCCGGTTTACTATGTTCTAAATCAGCCGTTACTTTAGCTGTGCTTGGGTTTTTGCTAGTATTAATTATCTTGTTTGGTATTGGGCTATCTATTTCCTACGGTGCAGGCTAACATTGCATGATTGATAAATGCAGGAATTAGGAATTGCTATTTTTTTACTTATCTGCTTGGAGTCTATTACGATTATTACTATAGCCTCGACGCATTTTAATAAATTGGAGTGGAAAAAGGACCGTGCTCGGCGTTGTTTCAAGTTCTTTGCGGCCCTTACTGCCCCATTGGAGCCCCTAGTTATTTATCTTAATGCGAGGATCTTGTATTTTGTTTGAGCTTCGAATGGGTATTACAGATATCTCCATGATAACTTGGTGATTGATTGGAAAAAAAAGACGTCAGAAATTATCGTTCAGCCTTCTCTCATGGATTTTTTTTAGTTTAGGGGGTTTATTGGCGGTTTGGGTAAGTTTTTGATAGGCCAATTAAAATAATCCAAACACTTATATTGGCGGTTGCTGTAGCCTTTAGTTTTAGGTAGTAAATGTAGTATTTTACCCAAATATTTGTGGGTCTTAAAGCAGAAGCCCTGCGTTAGGGAAAAGGGTGGTTTTTGATTAAATGTGTTTAACTTTGTTGTTACTGAGGCGTTATTTATTTTGTGCATGGGTTAGTGAAGGTTGATATTGTAGATTTGGAGCGGATTTGTTCTTAAAGGAGAATTTCAATTAGCCAGAGCTTTATGAGGGTGCGGTTTTCTTGGTTTCAATTACCATGACCTTAGTGTGTTTTTTAGGTGGACTACCGTTAGTTGCTAAATAGGTCCGTTGATATTTGAGGTTTATGGTGCTTGTTTAGCTATTCTAGGCTATATTTGTGCTGATCTCGACTACATTTTGGCTATTGCTGGTTTTCGCATTAAGCGGATTGGAGTTTTTCCGTCATGGTCCCGAATTTTTAGATTGGAGGAACGTGATGGTTATTAGGACTTTCCAAAAGGGTTTCATTTTGCAGTGGCGGCTATGCCGGATTTTTATGTGCTCCACATTTTAGGCTGTTGGGCATTAGTACGTATTCTTTGTGAGTGCTTTTCAGTAACTTTTTAGGTGTGCTTATTGATTTTTGTAGACTTATTGGACTTAAGCCCGACAAAAAGGAATGTATTCAAAGGTATCGTCTTGTTTACGGTAGAATTAAGAAATTTAAAAATTTACTTTTTACATTCATTTTTATTTCTCGTCTTTATTTTAGTATTAAAAATCTTATTTTTCATTCGTCAAAAGTATTGGTTTTTTCTTGATTCCAGAACTCCTTTTATTACTATAGTGTAGTTTAAAAATATCTTCACTTTCTCGGATGATTGACTTTTTCTTTCATTTCTTAATTTCTCTGAGGTAGTCAAGATAAATTTAGATCGTATAGATGTAAGGAATTTTTAAAATCTGTAACTTCTATACGCGTATTGAATTTGGCATAATATATAAATATTTGTTTCTTTAAGGTTCATCTTGAAAGTATATTTTTGTTCGTAAAGTTATCGGCCTTGTATTTTATTTGTTTCGGTGGTTGCGGTAGTTGGTATTTTTTAAGATTTGTTTATTTCAAATACTCAACGGCATTATTTTTTGAGTTTTGATATAAACTTCCTTCTGCCGTTCCTTATTTTGGGATAGGTGAAGTTGAGAATTCCATTTGTTTTCGTACCATTATTCCAAAGCTTTTGTTGCTTTAACTCAAACTATCTTTTGTAACCCAAAGGAGTACAAAATTTAATAATTTAAATAATTAAAGAAGGGAAATTTAAATAGGCATCATTTGATTATTTTTTAAGGACGCCAAATTTTAGCATGTTCCGGTAATTTCGACTTATAATCTTTTTTGAAAGCTTTATGTCTCTGTATTATAACAATGTTTTTTCTGCTTAATTTTCCTGGATTATCTTTGGATTCGCACAATAGTTATCATTGTACATTTAGACAGTCGTATAAGAATTTTTTCCTGGCTAGGTTCAAATGCGTAGAGTTTCTATTCCACTAATAAGTATCTCAATCCCGTTTTTATGGGTTACACTGATTTCATCTAACTCAAAAACACTTTTTTCAAAGGATAAACCGTATCCGGCTATCTCTTAAAAGTACCTTATTTTATTTTTGTATCCTCAACGTAGAAATAGATAGATGTAAATTCGATGTAAATAAAAAAAATTCATCCTCGTTACTTGTTGTAAAACTCTTTGCTTTGTTAAATTTCACCAAATCAATGGGTGCCTTTCTTCTTTATCTAGATAACTGCTCTCTTTTCGTTTGGGAATAGGCTTAGCGTCGCGAAGCGTTAGCATCTAAAATAGGTAATTTGATGGATTTAACTTATTCATAGTCTCAAATTAAATGTGTGATATTTTGGTATTTTTCTCGTTGTTTCAAGGAGATACTTTGAAATAGTTTACCTTTATTTAACTCATTGCACTGTTATATTTTAAAGGGTTAATTCTCACGTGGGTTTCTTTTTTATGTGTCTTCGGCATCTTTTTAAGAGATTAATAGTGGTATAACTCTTCACAAGTGGTCGTCATAGAGGCTTATTTTGGTTTCTTTTTAAAGATCATTCTGTTTAAAGGTTAATCTTTTCAATAAAAGTCATAGGGATCGCCCGGGTAGAGTGCCCCTCATCACCATAACGATGCGTTAGGTTTTCTGCATTGGTTTAACTGATTGGCGATTTAGCGTCTGCAAATAATCATACGTAACTTTTAGCATACTCAACTATGGAAAGGCAGGCAAGCACCAAATTTATCATTGATAAAGCAGCATTGATGGTTGGTTTGTCGAGTCCCCCGACATTTTTTTCTTTGTTATGTGGTGCTCCTGTCGATTGTTTCCCGGTTACTTCGTTGGTTTTCGTTGTTCCAAGTCCATACGCTCCCAAAAATGGGTCCGTTGTCCACGATCTACATTAAAGGTAAATTATTTGTTTTGGGTTTCCCAGCTTTTCCGAAGCCATTGTGATGGTTACTTTATCTAAGATAGTCAATTCGAGGAGGTTTTGTTGGCATAGTTTTCTTGCTTATTTTTCATTCACAGCCGTACACTGTAATAAGGGCTAGGCAGGAGTAGAGGGTGCTTAATTTCTTCATAGATTATTTAATTTATAGACTAAAAAAGTCTTGATGTTTAGGGTTTTAAAGTTTTTTGAAACATATTCCGCTTCAACTGGACAGTCTTTTTTTTTAAGATAAGGGCTTTTGCAGATAACGTTTTAAAATCGTAAGTATTCAGCATATTGTTGATTAATTTTGAATTCGAATAAGAATGAAGAAAATGAGTTCACAAAAAAAAGGAAAAAATACAAGAAGCTATAGATGAAAAAAATGTTGGAGGACGCAAGGTCTTTCTTTGGGGAATAGGTCGATGAGATTCTGCAAAAATGTGATAGATCGTTTGTATGTATTAGATGCAGGAATCATAAAGAAAATTCAATATATACATATCACAGTTCCTGGAGGGTATTGTCACTTCAGATTTTTGCTGTAATTGATACTATTTTAAATCCTTAAGTCCCGGTGTCTACCATTGTACAGGATTAGCCGCTCTTGGGGTCGATTTTATTATCTGTGGGAAAGAAAGGAAGACGTTTTTTTATTCAGGCCACAGCCAAGTTTCATTATAAAAATTCATCAGCCAGTGGTGGTGTAGGGTCAAGATTCTACATTGGAAATTCAAAGCTAGAGAAATTATCCAAAAAAAGAATTAAGTGCTCGAATTTGGGCAGAATTGACGAGATTACGAAAGAGTACCTTAAAGATTTTGTCGGTGACTATTGGATGGGTGCTGAAGAATCCAATTGCTGTTACGGTATGTTGACGGTATTTTAGAATAGTTAGTACCATTAGTTACAAAAATTAGTATACCTTAAGTCTTCACAAGATAAGTGAAGGATTTTAGTTTTCATCTTTATTGTTTTCAGAATATTAACACATTGACCAAGCTCCAAAAAAAAAATAGCTCATAGGTTTTGTTTAGTAGGATCTTATTAGCATCTACCTTAAAAATGGGCACGATATTACCGTTATCTGATGCGACATGATATTCAGTATTGTGGAATTTTTCAGGGCCCGTTCATATTAATTTAGCGATGAGCATAGGGGGTTGGATTGCTTACGGACGAAGTGGGCTATTGAGGACGATTAAAAATTGCCATTCTTTAGATAGCGCGAATAGACGTGTCGGGCAGACGATTTTACCCCCCAAAAATACGGAAAAGAAGGTGAAGGCTATTTTGTGGTCCTATTTCCAGAGGTGGGGTTTATCGTAAAATGTCGATTTGACGAGCAGAAGTGTGTTACTTTTTAAAATTTAAGAAAGGATTTCTGGGATGAAGTCTTAGGATGCCCAATCTTTATTTACAGGGGAAACGAAAAGGGAGTGGCCAGATATCAATGACGATTTAGTTTTTGGTTGTCGGATGGTGCTTTTCAGGTTGTTATAAAAATTGCAAAGAAGAAGTGGTATCGTTATTACAGCATTTTGTGATGTTTTTATTGGGATTAAAAGAGCTTAACGATAGCGGCAATTGAAGACGGCTCTTATAGAAGTTAGATAAAACAATTCGTTTCTATTTTTGGTTAGAGGAATTTATGTGATTTGCAAGCCAATTTGATGGTAGCTTTACCTGTTACTTTATTTGATGCCTTCTTGAGGAGGAATTATCTTTTGAAAATATCAACACTAGAAAGTGCCTAAACCTTTTTTAAGACTTATTTTCAAATGTTTAATGCACGTATAGAAACCTGACGGAGATTCTTTTATAAAATCCGACGAGCGGAATGTTTACGATTGCAAAAAAAGTGTTCCTTGGACTATTGGTAAGGGGCCTTGTGTGGGCGATTCGTCATGCACTTGTGCGTTTTTACGGCCAGGGATGAATGCGGTTTTGAAGATATTTTTGTCATAACATTATCATTAAAAACATGGAGGATGGATTGGAAGATTTTTCAGGATTGAAAAAGAGCGCCAGCCAATGCAGTGCTATAGCAGAATCTAGTTCCCGCATTTTATTGGAAAATGACCAGTTAAGATGCTGATCCCAATGTTTTTAGTCAAAAAAGATTGAGAACACTTCTGCTAAACATCCCGAAAATGGATTCTGTAGTAGTTCAAGGGTTAGTTGTCTTCTTCCTTATGCGAGCGTTAGCGGAAGGTGATGCGAGATCATCGGCAGGTGTAATGCATACCATATTGAAGAAATATGGGATGGACAGAAGTATGAAATTTTGCTAAGTGTTGTAAACGTATTACTCTGTGACTTTTTTTTCATTCGTTGACGATAGGCATGCGCCATTACATTTAAAATTGTTTTTGCTGTTCTTATAAGCTTTTTATTATACCCGTCTTGGCCCATAATGATGCCATTCGAAAATTATTTTTTCGGTAGGTATTATGCATTGGTATTCAACAGGGTTTTATGAGAAAGTATAAGGCTTGTGGGGTACTAATATAGATCGATCCTCTTGCTCAGAATCTCTGGATAGTCTTTAAAAGGCTTGTATGTTGGGTATTTAGCTTTATTATTTAATCCTTGGACCAAGGATTTTAAACTTATTTTTCCTTTAAATCAGATATATTTGAGTAATAGCCATAATTGAAACCAAAGAAAACAAGAGTTCAAAGTAGTTTCTATTTCTTCATTTTTTTTATCTTAAAATTAGATTTTTTTTTTTGTTTTCCATACAAAAAATAAAAAACACAAGCCCCCCAAGCTTGGTTTTTTATATATCGTGTAACTTATAATTGTTTATAATTTAGAAAAAGCTTTTGCAGTTTTTTATGTTGCTCTTCTGATAACAGGATCAACTAAAATCGCCACTGTGTCGTCGTGATAATTTGTTTACGAGATTGGCATTTCTAGCCTGTATTGGGTGGTGAATTGTAAAACGATCCGAGAGCACCTCTTTTCGATGCCACCAAGGCTAACATTTATTAAATTCAGACGTACCGATCGTAAGCAGAACTAAACGCTATCGATTTTGTTTGATATTCCCGAGATTTGCAATTATGCTTTTCTTTCTTTTGCGTTTCAGCAAGGGATGCATTCAGTCCTTTTTTATGCCTGTTAAGTGAGTTTTTCGCTTCTCCGTGGCGCTCTTTGAGTGTCCGCCATTACGCTTTCTTTTGATTATTTGCGTAAATTCTTTGATGTTTTTGAGCCATTGAATTTCAATCCTGAAACTCAACTTCTTGTGTAGGTTGAACTCTTCTACTATTCGACAGTATGTTTTGTTGTTCGAGTGTATTTTTTTCATTAAGTTTAGCTCGTATCATTTGTCTTTTTACCGTAATGTCAGTAAATTGATTGTTCAACGTCGATTTATTTTTCCGCATTTGTTTTAGACCTAATTCATCTTCTAAAATCTTCCAACTTCTAGGTAATTTACTCTAACGTTTGGTTATTTATTTCAAGCTCTAGATTCGATTATTGCAAGTCATATAATGCTCTTCATTCTGTTCTTACCGTTTGTTTTCTGTTTTTGTGCCATATATTAAAGATATTGGATAGGATTTGTTTTACTTTCCGATTTAACCGGATTGCAAAATAGGGATTTTTTTTTGTAGATAAGTAACTAATAAATTTTTTGTAAAACTGTCAGTTTCGTTAGTGGATCCCAATATCAGCACTAATATTGCTATTTTGTTCATAAAATTGATGTTTTGTAAATTCGGCGTTAAATGAAATAATCCAGGCATTAGGCAGCCTTTAGCAGCATGCTATGAGCCAAAAGGAAACCCGCTGCCCCCGTTTAAAAAACAGCCACTATTTTTTTATGGGTCTTATTTTTAAAAATTTTGATGTTCGAATACCGTAGAGCATTCATTTTTTTCTTTGACAATGCTAAAAAAATGTAGCCTTCATTCTCGTTTTTTTAAAGAACCAATTAATCCCCCGATTTGCCGCAAGTATTTTTGGTTTTGTAATTTTCTAAAGGATGCTTGGTTAGCTTACTCTTCCTTGATTGGATTGATGAGGTGTAAAAGCTTTATTATTTGTTTGGCTCAACAGCTTTTCCCCCAAAAGTATGGTTGAATTTGACATTTTTTTTCATATGTATTTTTTCTATCTCAAGTGTTGGGGTTCGAATTTTTCTCCCGGCTTTTTAAAAACCAAAAAAAAAAAACAGACTCTTTCGGTACACAA
>Ga0163217_1064261_pt1 | contig 10613 bp, 5 predicted proteins | sample SynspAceP_FD_185933 | JGI IMG/M metagenome (GOLD analysis project Ga0163217, IMG submission 185933) | Saline lake microbial communities from Ace Lake in Antarctica - Synechococcus sp. Ace-P (PacBio error correction) | ecosystem: Environmental > Aquatic > Non-marine Saline and Alkaline > Saline ... | reverse complement strand
GGGCGTATAATCCTCTTATCAAAAGCAAAATAAAGCAATGGTAACGGTTGCAAAAACACTAATAAATTTAACCCAGGTAAATTTGTTGGGCCAATCAGAGTTGGGACAGATAAAAGACCCAATACACTTCTGGAGTTTTACCCGCCAATTTGGACGAACCACCCAATGTTGTAATTCCAAAAAAATTACGAATGGGCCAAATGCGATGGCCTATACTGCAAAGTTATTTCATTGCCTCTGAGGTACATGATGTGGTATTCGAACCTAGTAAGATGAAATTTGTGGGTGTTTTTGAAGCCAACGCCTTTCCACGCGAGGATGGGATGAGGTATATCTACATAGGCCGATGATAAATGTCATCGGTGCCCAAGGTAAGGACCCGCTACCTTGTTTCGCAATAGGTTAATAAAATTAGTAGGCATTTAGCGAAAACAAACAAACGGCTTTGGATTTGGAGTCGATTAATAGATGCAAACAACATCTGGTATTGGATGTGGGCAAGCCAGTATGAACAATCCGCCAGGGCAGTAGATCTTATTGATAAATCTGTGGTAGTTGTGACTGGCATACGAGAAGGGCCTTACAACCTGCATGTTTGCTTTAAAGGGATCTGGATGTTATTGCTTGCCCTTGGAGGAACCCGAAGTTGCGTATGGAAACGGGTAAATGATGTATTTAATTTAAAAAAAAAATGCTACTTCCCGAAATAAAGGAAAACACTTTTGGGCACTATGGAATACGGTTGGTCATCAGCCGTGAATTATTAAAAGCTACATTCCCAAAAGCTAAGAAATAAATCCCGTTCAACAGAGCTGCCTTAGGGCCATGTTGGCCATAAAAGAGTATGAGAGAACACCAGTCAAAATTCAAATTAGCTTTTACAGTAGATTTATTTAAATAAGCTCATTTCATCTTCATTCAAGTCGCTGCTCGTGGATGGCAGTACAAGGAGAAATAAATTCTAATTAGGCGCATGAAAGAAAGACAAGTGTCAGGTATTCTTCTTATTCCCTTTTAAGGACACCGAAAAGTTTTTACCGGACTGTATTCAGTCGTATCATCGACCAAACTGTATGACGAATGTGGAAATTCTAGCGTGTAGAATGATTGCTCTTCGAGATAGGCCTTGATTACTATGCTTTCTTTTTGCTAAAAAATAGATTCCAGGAATTAAAGTACTGCAAAATGAAGGAAAGGATTATAGAAGCGTAAGAACGCTTATTCCGCTCGTTAGGGCTCCGTTTATAACAGGATGGATTTCCGATGAGCTTAATGACTGAAAATAACACTTTGGAACCATGGTTAGGCACTGGAAAAACATGGGGTTTAGGACATGTGGCCTTGAAAGTGAATACTTTGTCAAAATGAGGACTTTGGCGGTGGCTATCTTTAACTATGAAAAATGTGTTAAATGGCTTAACTTGAAAATGAACAAATTATTCGGAAATACTAGGGTAAAGAAATGCGTAGTACCCTTCCATGTTGGGATGGTAATAAAGCGATTTGGAAAAGGGCTGGAGCTTTTTTATCCGATCGCTTATCCGGAGGATTATGACCTTGCTTTTCGCTTTCATGAACAAGGTCTAAAATGTATTCCGTGTAATGAAGTACTGCAGCCACTGGCGCCGATTATCAGTTATAGAACATCCAGAACCAGTACACTACGCTCAAAATTATTTCTTGGATATTAACGTTCCTATTTTCTAAAACTCGACTATGATGATCAAGGGACGCTGTACTTTGGGAGCAGGAACAAGGGGAAAAAATTAGCCAAAAACCTTATTGAACAATAGATTTTACCTGGGTATGTAATTAACTCTCATAAAATTGGTTTTGCGAAATCTATGAAAAAAAATGGCTCACTATTTAGAAGTAAAACAAAACTGCAAACCCTCAATCTAATTACTGTGGCAATAAGAGGCTCAAGAATTTTATAGTGAGTATTTATTGGCAAAAAGGAAAGGAACCGTCCAGATTATGTCTTTTTTTGTTGACATAAATATTAAGCCTGCCCAAAAACATCAAGGACTTTCGCCAAGAGCTTATTAGCTTTAGATGTCATTTAAAATTAGACGCTCGAATATTTTTCTCTTCTTAATTTGAAAAATTAAATTTAAGGAATGCTGTTTTAAACATCGGAAACTCCTTTGGGCCCTTCTTCTCTCTACTTATTCTATTTTATTCACCTTTTTCACTTCGGTGATTTAAGAAGACGCCGTTCCAATGTGAAGAGGCTTGAAAAAGGTAGTTGCGGAAATCCAGGAAGAGGCATACCCTGAAAAATGGTCCGGTATTATGTAGCGCTTTTATCTAAGTTTGTTATCGTTGCTTTACCCAACCATTTATTCCAGGAAAAATCAGCATGAAGAGGCAGCAAATAGTGGTTTTATCTTGATATTCCCTGAGATATGCAGGGCAAATACCGGAACCGGGACTTAGATTGGAAAACACCATTTCAGGAGATATTAAAATCGGTTCTGAAGGAAAATAACTTTTTAGCCTGTTTTACCATGACAAAGTTTTTTCAGGATGTACGCTAAAGATATAAAAACGATTTGCTAACCCTCCCTATTCCAACAATCAACTACAGGTTGGATGAATCTATTTAAAGCTAACATTGTTCGACGGACGATGGAACCGCATAAATGACTAGTCCTGATTTCAGATTTCGAAAATATTTATTCACTGCCCAAGATTCATTGCCCACATAAAAAATAACATTTGTACAAACCTGGCTGTCCTCTTGTAAACGTTTCAATTTGGACACGATATTTATAGCAGTGTTTCTTCGGAAAATGTAGAACTAAACAAAAGTATCCTGTCATTAATAAAAAAATAGATACGTATCGTTCGGCTATTATAATGGAGAAAGATTGATTGCGAACATCATGCATAACATTCGGTGAGAATAAAAGGTGGAGGTCTATTTACTATTCCTGCCAAATAGGTCTTAACGGGAAAATCCTTATCTCAGACACAGGCTTTTATTATGGATAAAATCAACTTTATTTACATAATAGAGGAGAAAAAAGGTATATCATTGGTAATGACATAGTAATTACTTTGAGTGTATTTTTCCAATGGCGAGGGTTTCCGATATTCCAATTTTAGTTTAAATCTTTGAATTACGTCTATTGGGATCGCAAAACTCATTATATCAATGAACTAGATATCTGCCACTGGCCTTTGCAATGCTTTACAGCCTTCAAAGAAGGACCGCGGGAAGTTTGGTTGTTTTCCAAGTAGAGAAGTAGAGTATCCTAATTACAATACATTTATAAAATAAGTTTGTCATTACCTCGTTGATTTTATACCGTTGTGGAGACGAAAAATTAGTGGGATAGCCTTTTCCAATCTGTATTTTCAAATTTGTGTTCAGAAGAATGAAGTTATAATTTCCTCAGTACCCATCCATTAAAGGCCTTCGTTACTATTAAAGCGAACATGCTAAGATTCCTCTCCTATCAGAGTGGCGATCCATTTTTTTAGTAGGCGGGGGACGGGATATATATATTTACGGCTCTATATTCCCGGACAATTCAACTTCATCTTCTTCCTTTAATGTCCCACATTTTACAATATGGGAATGAGGTAGCTTCAATTTCCCAGAATTATGAATAAATAGGTATAAAACATGGTTGAAATATAGCTGTTAATCTTACAAAAAGATCGGTTTTAAAGCTGTCCAATGGTAAATGGATGATTATCCTTGTCGGACAATTCCTCAGCAATAGAACACCATAACTTTTGATAATTACCAATTGTAACGCAGGGATATTCAAATTAAAGACCAAGTAAGACATTAGAACATGAGTTTTAATTTTCGCTGAGCGGAAAGTCAGTTATTTCTGGATCTAAAATCAAGGCAACTCGGTTAATAGTTCTAAAATACAATGTGTCGCAACTTTATTCGAAATATAGATAAAGAAACCAGCATAATCGAGTTTGGATAATGGGTTTGTTATTTTAAGCTTGGATCTTTATATTTGCTGATAGTTTCTTATCAAGAGAATTTTTAAAATGACAATACTCTTAAATCTGCCCAAAATAGTTAGATCAGGCAACAAGGTCTTCACTTAAAAAAAGCGGGATATTTTATTTAGAACGGAGGTAGTGATGACTATTGCAGTGAATTTGGTTGTTCAAGGCCAACGAAAGTCATCCCCCAGTTTCAAAATTTCACATGTATCCATGGTGAGATGGTTGTTCAGTGTAAGTTTTGGGACCTGGGCTATGAAGAAAGGAACATTGAAAATGGCCCTTTACAGGCAAGCCAGAGTGGCGGTTTACGATATGTTCTTAAAACCCAATACAACCACCTCCCGGATAGTGCTCCGTTATTGTTTCTTTTTAAGAATGCATCTAAACATAGCGCTACACTTTAACGCTTGGGACATTGACGGTTAAAGTCTGGAAGTGTGAATGTTTGGCGGAAACTTTTTGATGATGCAGGTGCCGGTGCGTTGGGTTTTATGATTAAAATTCCCTTAAAAATTCAAACTATTAAAAAGTGCACTGCATTGCCCTTTATTTTGAGCTGGACTTGTAACATTCTTTCCTATGGATTTTGCAGGTTGCGGGAAAATGGTATTGTTAAATGAGGGGGAGGTTTCTCCAAAAGTTAGGCTAAGGGGTAGATACCCAATCTGGCCGAAGACTCATGTGAGAGATTCTTTTTATATTAATGGATTAAAGGAGAAAAATGCAATTTATCCAACGTATTTTATCTACCCGGCCAATGGCGATAAAACTAGTTGCTGAGGCCAAGAAAAGGGATGGATATTAATGAGTGTGGCTATACACAACTTTATAGTTTTACGATGAGATTTGGTGGAATTTTGATGGTCCCATTTTAATTGATGCCACCATTAGAACCAATCGGGACTCAAGGCTTTGAGCCAAAGGCTTAAAGACGGTATATAGATTTTGTTACTACGACATAGACCCATGGATATTGACACAAAGAGTGGAATTTGACAACGCTCCGATGGTACATTGGCTTGCGAAGCGCTTTTGGAATGTTAAGTCAAATTGTTTGACCTAGAATACCCCATTGCCTTATGACCAAGGAAGGGAAAGGTATTAAATTAAGAACCAAGCCTGAATAAGTTTGGTGAAGTTGCTAGTATTCTTTATTCCGATCGGACGAAGTATACTTTGAAGAGCAGACTTATATGTCATTGCAAGACGTAGCTGCTTTTTGGGAAGCAAAATTAATAGGAAAAGGTGACGATGAATTTCCAGACACAAAGAATTAACTAATTTAGGTAATACAGTTATAAGATGGACAGACAAACTATAAAGGTGAAGGCAAAAACGATGGCATAATCAGTTACATTACACGTAATTGGTCTACTGATTGCTTTTATCGTGGACAATGATAAAAAATGAAGTGTGTTGAAATTCATATGGCCCAATCCTTAGGGTCTGTGATATTGGCACTTGCCTGGCTATTGTCCTTGGAATTAATTGCAACTTTAATGGGAAGGAGTTTCTGAGAAATTTGCAAATGGGCGCCTGGGGGTTTTGGCGATAATGGGTCGGCGCAATAATGCATAAGGTATTAAGCGGAAAATTGGCATCATAGGCATATTGGAGATAAAAATCTATTATAAAACATTTAAGAGGTCTATTAGGCTCTTATTTTTGTAACATATAACTTGATCTAACTTTGCCGCTATGGATATGTTATAAGGAAGGAAAGGATACTGCGAATTGTTGGCTATTTAACTATGGTGTGGGCTCTTATTGCCTTCTATGAATTCGAACTAGAACGATTGCCCGGATTTCATTAGCAGGATTTGGTTAATCTTGACTTTTTTAGGGCTTTGATATTTTTTTAAGGAATGGTACAACGGAGGTATGCTGTATGGCCTTTATGTCTTTTATGTGGTATTGTGGTATTTATGGCTTTCTTGCTGCCCTAAAACAATAAACAAGAAGTGCCTGTATTAGGCCTATTTTTTTCAAAAAATGGTTTCTTTTAATCTTAAAATGACTTTACAGCCCCTTATACACTGGAAGACGTTATTAGACATCCCACCGTTACCTTCGGGAAACCGCCGTACCTATTTATTGTTCCGATGTATGGAAGCACGAGGAAGATCTATTTTACTTTGCCTGAATGCAAGGAACTTTGTGTAATATCGCGGCAAAGAGCGCCTCATATTCCATGCAACCATACGGGAATGCATGGGATATGCCATTATTTGAGGCTGACAAAGGGCAAGTGGACGACGAGAAAAAGCGTTTTGTCTGGGAAAAAGTAAGGGTGTTTATAGGAGGAAGCCTGCAAAAACCTATGGCTGGATGAAAAAATTGTAACTATTTAGGGTTTAGCCAAGGACATATATTTAAGTTTATTGCCCTTGCCCTCTCTCCGCTTATGATTAAAAATGTAATTGCTTGTTAAGTGGTTATGCAATGAAAACGATGCTGTTGAAATTATAAGGGAAAAACAATATTGAAAATTAAGGAATTTACGCAGTTCTCATGGCGTGTAGATAGGTAATCCCCGTTTTCTTGGCACAGAAAATACCTGGGATCCTTAAAGATTTAAAAGATTGAATCATATTTATTAGAAGAATTTCCTGTTGGCCTGTGGGCGCCACAAAATTTCACTCTTCGTACTTGCTGGAGATAAATTTTATTACTTCGGGTATACAAAAGATGGGTCTATTAATGAAAAATTCTACTCCTAGATCATTCTTTTCAGTTTATTTGATCAACCTTGCCCAATATTTGCCATCCGAGAAAATCGGCCAGGATCCATTTATGGGTTGTAGAATCTTAATCTTGTTTATTTTTAAATTCTTTTTCTACCCTCATAGAACTAACGGGTTGTCTCCATTACTCTCATTGGTTTTCCATAACTTATCCGAGATATAGCGATAGGGTCCTTTAGTTTTTTAAGTGATCGTTATAGGCCAAGGGTCATCATTTATGTCTCCAAAGAAAAAATATTGGTTTGTCAACCTATTAGATTGCATTTCTGTATAGAAGTCTCCAAATTGAACAAGTTGTGTCCGCTTGCGATTCTATTTTAGTGTTTTTTGCAGTTCACCATATTTGCTGGCATCACAAATTGGTATAGAGCGCTATTAAAGCTACAGATATGAATAGATTACAGGTAATTTTATGTTTTCATGCCTTGTTTTTCGATTATTGTTATGAGTTCAAAGTTAAACTGATTTTCCGGGACTATAAAAGTGGTTTACACATCCAGCAGTAGGTTATCATAGGCCAAATGCAACATTTTTGTGGGAAGCGGCTCTCATTCATCATGGAACCCCATTAAATGGCTAATTATGGGTATATATTATGCCTAGTAGGTTAATAATGGAAATAAACGCAAGGCTATCCTTAGGTTAAAATGTGAACAATGGGTGTGGTTCTACCTAGGCGTTGATCACTAATGTCTTTAACTCCTTATTTATTTCAATTTCTTCCTTTTTCCTACTTTTTACGATCGGTTAAATACCGAAGTCTCGTATTCTAACCAAAACCTGCAATCTTTAGTGTCTGTGCTTCTTAAGCGGTATAGCATCTAGGTCACCTATCTGAATGGGCTTATTATTTCTAATTGGTATTTTGATCTCACGGGGCCGGTGCACAGGGGTATCGATTTTCATCAGCAATATATAATTGAAATCGCTCTTTAATTGATTCACAACACGTTCATGGGCATTAAATGGAATATCTCCTGTCTAAAAAAAAGAATGGTCTTATGTCATCTATTCGCGCCCGTATGATCTGAATGTTCATGGGTTAAAATATTATCACATTTTTTCAAATTGTTGGTCAGCATTTGCTGTTAAAAATCGAGCCGCAATCTCATTACATTATTGTAGGAAATCCCATGAGGACATTCGGAATACCCGAAGCCTTTTTTTTCTTTTGATTTTTGCTTAAACACACAGGGTGTTTGCTCCAAATTACTGGGGAATTCCTGTGATGTTCCTGTTCTAAAGTTATTTTCAATTTCCTGATGTTATTTACCATTTTATAAACTTAATTTATTTAATTGATAGCTCAAACTTTTTACTTTGCTACAGTAAAAGACACTATGTCCTCTATTTTTAAGAAAATTGCTCTGTTACCACGTCGTCAATAAAGGCGAAGACCTTAGGGGATAAACCTAAATCCCGAATTTTATGGTACCTTTTGCTGAAATTGGGTGCAGGACAGAGACTCTGGGCAATTTTTTTAATTGGAGGTGCTTCGGAAACCATTGCCAAGGCAATGGGGCGCCTATGACAAAAGATTTTAACGATTGCCCATTTACGGTACGAGGAGGACGAGAAGATATGTACCCAATCCAGGTTAAAGAAATGTGCCTTGAAATGGAGAAATGGACAACGAATCAGTTTGAAAACCCGGACAGATTTATTCTTTCTTATACGCCAATACAGTTCTGCCATTGATTTTCCAAGAGATATAAAGGCACGGTTGGCGATAGGAATCGATTATCAACTGGATCCCAACAAAGGAGTTTAAATGATTATCTTCATATCAGTTTTAACAGATGAGGCGAGACTGCAACAGGAAACTTTGGGAATTGGAGGGTAATTTATTTATGGGCATTTATTAATACGACAACTAAGAAGTTATTTAAAATTATCTTTATGACCATATCGACAGGGATACTGTTGGAATTAGATATTGTGTTATTTTTCTGGACAATTTCGCCGATGTCGATAAAGATTAATGAGCCTGCAACTTGTTAAATGATATGAATCTGACGCCGTGTAATGTTTTGACCCGATGGGTATTTTAATCTTTTTACGGCGACCTTACTTTACAAAAAGAATTTTTGGCCAGCGTGGAAGCATTTAGGAACCCCAGTGCCAATCGTGAAATATGGATATGTTTTAAAAATCTTATGATAATTCATTAGGGAACCCTGTGTTGAGGAAGAACAATCCATTGTTATTCTTTGAAATTAGCTCTCTAACTGCGGGCTTGCAGGTGAAATAGATTGACAGGATTTTATGAACCGTGCAGAACTTTTATGTTCTTTGGCCATTACCGTATGATTCGAAGTTCAGGTCTTTAAACAAATAGTTCTGATATTTTAGCAATGAATACCAAGTCTAAGAATTGGTCTTTCCATGGGGGTTAAACAATATTGGCGTATTTTTGATGAAAAATTTACCGTCACTTAAGCGGCGGCATCTTAGAAGCTTTTTGGCGAGTTATTCTTTAAAACCTTTATAAGTCTACCGTATTACCATGCGTATGAGGAACTGGTACAATCAATTGACAGTAATGACTTAAGGTACATCCCAGAATGAAAGGAATTGTACAAATTCTTTAAATTACAATGGAGGTGATGGATATTAATTGATTACGATCGAAATTTTACATTGTTTTTCTTCTAGGGAATGTTCTCTCTCAAAAAGTTTATTAATGGCGAGATGGCGGGGAATCTGTGCTTCCAGAGGGATATTGCGGAAATAAGATAAAAAGGAAGAAACTCTTTATCCGTTAAACAATTGAGGAAGAACAGGAAAAAGTATAACTAAGTGCTCTATATAAATAAGCGCCTCTTACTTAAAGATTATGGCAGCTTTTGCTATTTATTTTTTTTTAAAAACTTTTTTTTTTTTAAGTATTGAGCGGCGATGATCTGGTTTTTACCTTTTCGCTCACTTTTTCACTACTCCCTCCGCATCACAATAACAAAGTTCATTCTATGAATCCATTCATATTTTCTCCCCATAAATTGCTTTTGGGCCCATACGCCAAATATTGAGAATGGTTGTGGTCTTCATCTGCCAATAAGGGAAAAGGAAATTCTACTTTATTCTGAATTAAGTTGCCCTTTTTTTTGCGAAATCTGACATTATCCGAGATAAATCCTACTCCGCTTTTAGCGATATAATTATCCTTAGGTTGCAGGCTTCTGTGTAATCCTGGAAGTACTTTGCTTTTTAGGATAAAAAAAGACAACACTAATTTTTTTTCCTGGTAATCAGAAAATTTTATGTCGTATGACCATTTTCGGCACTAGCTGTACAATGCGGGTACCTTATCCCCTACTTTTTAAAGTATTCATATGAATTTAAGTAATTTTTGCTAAAAAACAGGCCATTTTAAGTGGGTGCTTCCTTTATTTAAAGTTTATTAAAATTACGTAATAAATGACGCGGAAAGCGGACAAAGTAAAACTTTCTATTTAAAAACTCTTAAGAAATCTACCCGACCTCCCTGTTCCTTTAGACCACAAAGACCACTATTACGCTGGCTTAATGCGTATTCATTATCGCTCAAAAGTACGGATGTTAAGTGTAAATAAGATAAACACCCTTATTATTTAAAAAGGCGGATATCCTATGACATGGTTAAATGACGCGGAGGAGATTAGGGAAATTATTAAAACCTGTCGGCTATATCCCCTATGAAAGCTTAAAGGTATTTACGGGCTTCGAAAATCTTATTGAGAAATTAAAGGACAGTACCGCAAGAGATTGAGTTATTGGAGAATTCCCCGGCGTTGGACACAATAAACGGCGAGGCGTGGTAGGTTTTCCCAACATTTGGGCATTTCCTTGGATTTCCTGTAGATCCCAAAATATACACTAGGGCTAATGTTACCGCTGGGGAATTTCCAA
>Ga0163217_1049590_pt1 | contig 10613 bp, 4 predicted proteins | sample SynspAceP_FD_185933 | JGI IMG/M metagenome (GOLD analysis project Ga0163217, IMG submission 185933) | Saline lake microbial communities from Ace Lake in Antarctica - Synechococcus sp. Ace-P (PacBio error correction) | ecosystem: Environmental > Aquatic > Non-marine Saline and Alkaline > Saline ... | reverse complement strand
ATAGCATTCATGCTAGTTGGTCTGGATGCAAAAGTCTGCCGATTAATCCAAACCCCACCTTTTGAAAAGTATTAGCTGAAACACTCTTATTACGCGACTATTAGTCTGCTTTAATGGCCTATTTCACGGTGATTTTATTTAGCAGCAATTTCTTTATCAGCAAGCTTCATGAAATCAATTGCAGAGGTTTTGAATCGGATGGATGAAATTCGTATCGAATGGGCAAATTTAAAGAATCCCGTATTGGATACTTTGCCAGCTGCTTTACAGGCAAGTGACGGTCGAAAATTCAAAGGGTGTTTTGAAGGGGAGTTGAGGATAATCTCGAATGAAAAACTAGACGTTCTTCGCCTAAGCGATTATGATGCTTACGACCCTCTTTTGGAGCCATGGAATAGGCATCCACTTTGCAGCTTGCGGAAATCCGCGTTGTGAGGCAAGTAGATCAAGTAGTAACTATCTCTAGCGCTCCAGCATTTATTTCTTGGATCAATGCCCACACATCAATCTCGTGGTATAGCCGCCTCTGAAACTATGACAGGAAATATAGCCTCAATGGAATTCAAATAGATTTAATAAATCAACGCCAATCTTGTGCGTGAACTTGCTGATGGCTGTCAAAACCAATATTCAGTACTGTTTCCCCTATTTTTGGTGGGCTGCATTCCTTTTAGCCTAAAGGTAAGCGATGAAATGCTCCTCAACTTCTCAATTCAGTTTTGGCCAAGTGGATGGGTGCTTGGAGTACGCGGAGAATATCATTTCGCCTCTAGATAAAAGTCAACAGATAAAGGATCGAGACATAAACATTTCGAAAACTTGCAAGAAGCTCATCAACCCCGGTAAATTTCTTCCTTTCTAGTGAAAATTCGTTGCTTTTGCGCCGAATGGAAATCAGTCAGTAAATCCATGATCAATGGAATTGCTTTGTGTATAGATAATGATTAGATGCGTGAGAAATACAAGAATTGAAATTGGAGATTAGCAACAAGCGACCAATAGAACTGCTTTTTCGCATTTCTTAGAATATTGCTTTATCTAACTTTTAAATTCTAGCTCTAGCCTTATTGATCTCTGCTTTCTAGTTTTGACTTTGCTTTCGTTCGATGGTTTTCTCCTTACTTAGCTCATTTCCGCTAAAAATGAGTATCCTGAAAGCTAAACTCACTCTAGCTTTCTGATTACTTTTGCTTTTCACCCACTTTTCGCCATTGAAAGTTTGACTTTGTCTTCTTATGCCAATTCCAACAAATCATCCATAAGGGCCTCTAGCGGGCAAATCAACTTTACAAACTATTGGAGCAGTCTCGATCGCAATAAAAATTTAATATGATAAACACGTTTGCAGAGCCATTGCCCAGCGGATTCTTGCGTCAGTAAGTCTAAGGCATCCATACGAGCTGCCTAGTCCATCAAAGCCATCAATACCCGCCTGTTGCTTTTCAAATTCAATTAGCCGCAGTTAGCTGAAATCGCGAATCTGCTACATCAAGCGTATCAATTCGAATCTGTGCATTTCTTTTCCTAATTCTCCAACGCTAACTAGAGCGGGCATCAACTGGTGCCTCCTTCTTCTTGGCGTTAGTCCCCAGTCCCACAATCCCACGGTTTTCAGTTGTCTTTTCTTCCAAATCGACTTCAGCATCCATATTACCTCTTGAACTTGCGTCATCAAAGGATTTCTGCATTTAGCCAATTCAGCCTTTTAAGCTATCTTTTGAACTTCCAGCGGCTTGCAATTTTTTTCCGGAAACCTTCGCTAATTCAACTTTGAAAGTGGCGATAAATTCCGTTTTCTTTCATTCCAATTTCCGATTGATCTCCCGCCTCAAACATTTTTCAATTCTAAAGGTTTGAAATGGACCAACGCCAATAAAAACTGCTAAAACAATACCTATGAATCGCCAGCGTACCATTCCGCCCATGCCCACTCTCCTTTTTTTCGCATGCTAGAAACAATGAATCCGATCCAAATTGAACATCATCATTCCCCAAATGCAAACAAAAAAAGGCGCAGGCAAAAGACTTCAAAAACTGTTAAAATAGTGCATTATCCTGCCTGCAATAGCTGCAAGAACACCGCTAAAAAATTACCTTAGCTCCTATTCCAATATATTTATTGATTCTTGTGGCGAGTTGTTTTAGAACAGAAAAATTATCGCACCGCTACAAAACCAGAAAAACCGGGTAAGTTGCATTCATTTGAAAGAGGCATTAGGTTGACGTAATAAACTAACGCGGGAATAAAATTCTTACAAAAATGATCCTGCCTAAATGAATATCCTATTTGGTATTACAAAATGTGACAAACACCCTTTATAAGGCCATGATCTATCCTCTTTTAAAAACATAATACCTAATTTTCGCATTCAACCCTAATTTATCTAAAAAGTGTACGAAGTGTTCAATACGAGCACTCACTGCCAACTGCTTCGATATTTTCTAGGCAATTTTGAACAAAACTTATTAAAAATGAAATCTTTACATCGAATATGCCATTTATCGCCCTAATTTTGGCCATCTGAAACATCCTATTTTGCCACAAGAATCAGTTACCGTTTCAAAATGGAAGCTTGAAATCACTACTGAACGAATCGATCGCGCCGGCTTGGCGAGCCAAATTCTTTTGTTTTTACAGGCAGCTTCAAGTGTGCGATTGGTGGGGAAAATCTTCAAGAAGAATTTCCAGAAATCCCCATTATCGAATACCGGATTGGCAGGGACACGGACACGATTATTTGTATTTCATTTTGATGAATTAGTGATTAGGTATAGGCCTGAAAAGTTTTTATTTCGAGGTTAGATAGATGCATCTAAATGCACGGAAAACAAGCTGCCCCTCAAACAATGAAGGATATCGATATGATTGTCAACTCGGATCATAAAAAACTCCCTGCAGACAAACATTGTCCTGATCAGCGCAAAACCAAGCCCATCTCGATGGCAACTAAAAAACCTCCTTACACCGTCTTGAACGACTTGATTCGTCAATATGCCGACTACTCAGCGATTCAAGCTTATTTTTATGAATGTTTGCGAAACGTGATTGCCCTGACAAATCCGGCAAGCACCAATTTTCAGAAATCGTTTATTGCCGGATAGTCTTCACATGCAATGCAAAAGCGCTATTGCAATCTGCGAATAAAGTCAGTGATCCCTTTTATGAAATAAGTATTCAAGAATTTCATCCCTTTCCAGAAAAGTTTCTTGCCTAGCACATTCAAAGCCGTATTTTGTTAGCGTCAGCTCAATCATATATCCTGCGATTCGACTCTCTTACTTCAAAAGTTCCATTTTTGTCCAGCTGCTTGCCAAGAAACTAAAAAGCTCTGTTAGGGCTGGTGTAAATGCTCGCTTGCCTGACAATATCAGAAATGAAAGAATTAGAAATTGGAAATTCAGCATGTAGCCCAACTTAAGAAGAATCTACTTCTTTTTGTCTCCATTACCCAAGTATATATTTGAGTGGCTCAGTATTAAAATTCATTACCTCCTCCCCACCATATCCAAAGTGATAGCCCATCAGTAATAATGCTGCAAGCTATATAGTTGCAGTGGCTGAAATTCGCCCCCAAACCGAAACCTTTCCTTCTTCTCCGCCAAGGCATATCATAACGAATTTACCAAAGCGAATAATCAGGCTATTTGCCCATATAGGGGTTGAGATTAAACTGCACCGATTAATCAAAGGAATATAAATGACGACTCTGGGGGAATGCATAAAGAAGAGTTAAGACCATATTTCAAAACTGATATTCGCTTTCGATAACCAGACCTAAACCAAGATATACACTCAGCATGGGGGAAATCACGATTAGGAATAGTGGGCTTTCCCGTCTATACGCATCCCGAATTCAAAATCAGAATAGCGGCCGCCGTCTTCCTTTACTCATGCATGATTACTCGCGACTGCGTTACCCCAAACGCATTGCTTTTTTCTGGCCTTTAGTTAATATCCTGCAGCCAGCATTGAGGGGCGAGCAAAAACTATAGCCCTAAAACAAATGAAGTAATAACGTAAGTTAAAAAAAAGAAGCGACTTCATAGCTTCTGCGTTGGAGCTTGAGCTTTCATTTAAACTAAAAGTTAGCTTATTTATTGTTTTGGTTTTAAAAAATAAATTTTCGACTGCAAAATGAAAAATAATCCTAGATCACTTTGCCTCAGATCCAAATTATTTTCTTCCAGAAAAACCTGCATTGAATTTCAGCGGCTAATCAGGTTTATCCTTTTAGAAGCTGTTTCGCTTATTTGTATACTTCCAATACAAAACCAGGTCTGAATCTGTTTCGTATTAATGAAATCGAATATAAAACCAAAGTCAACACAACGACAAAAAAAAACTGTTTTAACATTGAATCCATTAAGATTCGATTCAAATAAGCAACATTATCTCAAATGCACTCACTCAAAGTAAAAGTATTTTACCCCATGCTAAGTTTACTAGTAGCGAAACTATAATGTCCTGCTGGAACATCCACAGCAGAATACAAGAAGCGACTGCTTCCAGATGCCGAAATTGCGTTTGGCGAAATTACGATGCGAAACACACAACTCGACTTTTTGCAGGAGGCCTGTTTACTGGTGTGTAGAAAGCACCCTTTTTTGAAGGCAATTGAAGAGTAGTATCAGTAGCGTTTCTGGATATTCTGGCTGCGTAAAGCAAAAAAACCCTACTTTATGCGGGGAAGTAGGCCAGTTGGAAAAACTTCCCATCGAGAATCTAATCAAATCACATTTGTTATCCGGTATAGTAATCAGCTATTTCTGAATTGGCAGATATTTTTGGCCAACTTTTGCACCGACTGGATGTCGGTGCGATCGTTTCTATGACCGCGGTTACTCAATATGAGTTCTGCCGCATCTTTCTACCCACGATGCTGAGCAAAGCAAAGTAGCAGAAGCATTCCCAAAAAAAGTATTTGGATAAGTCTGGTCGCTTTCAAAAACCATCGAAAACTCCAGTGATCAAATACAGCAATTTCTACGCAGCTGAAGAGTATCACAAGGCACTATTATAGCAAAAGCCCAAAGGAAATTACGCTTACCGCACTGCCGATCAGCCCAGAGATGCTTTCATCAAGGCCTCATTGCCCGCAGCTTATGCGCAAAGAAAATTATTTAGCCCACCTTCTAAATACTGAATTTGAAAAAAGTCTTACTGACCTTCAGTATGAAGTTACCATGCGCATTGATGCAACTGAAGTATGGCCTTTCAAATGAATACAATTGGCAATAAAAAGATTGGAAATACTACGTGTGTATTGCGTATCCCGCGATTGCTACCCCTTTCAGTCAAATAGATAAATACGAAATCTGGCTTCAGGATGGCCTAGTTCTCTAAACAATTTGATGCCGTATTCATTGCATAAGCCTGGTTGACAAGATTAGGAATGACTCGGGTGAAGTGGCGAAGCAAACTTGCGAAATAGTCATCTGAGGACACGTATTTTATGACTGGCCCCAGAGCCAACAGTCTTTCGCGTATTGTATGCAACTCCGCCGCAATGAGTTTAGTTCTAAGAAGAAATGCGCAGCCAAAGGCCTATTCAGACTTTATTAGGTTGCCCGTGAATTGATTTGGGAAAAAGCTACTCTTAACGCAGTTAGTAGCCTTTTTTTATGATTTTCAAAATTTTTATAAGCTGTAAAGTCATTTAACTCTTATGATGATTTTTTATATTTAGCTTAAATCTAAATCATGATGAAAAATTTTGGCTGGATCATCCGAATTCAATTCTCTAACAATCTTTTGCCGCGCAGTCTTTTGCTGTATAAGTCTCTCTCTCCTCTGTGAAGAGTAAAGCCTGCGAAGTTTAATATTACCTCTCAAAAAAAGGAGTCTTGTTCAAAACCTACGAGGTTCGCGCTTAGTTCAAGAGGACCGTTTTCAAAGCCCTACTGCCGGCGGATTACAACAGAATTGAATTTAGATTCAGCATCGTTACGCATCCTACGTTGCCCAGAAGCAATTAGAGCGCGTCTTCAGGAAAAACACGTAAGAGCTACGGTAACAAAGAATATAACGAATGGTTCCACTGGAGGGCCACAAGAATTTGCAGCCCGCTCTACTGAAGTTTTAACAATCAAGAAGAGGCCAAAACCGATTCCTTCGGCCTTGCCATATTAATTCAATACATTACTTCCTAGTCCAGTAATCAACCACCGTCACTTTATCAAGTGCAGGCTCCTAATAAGCAATTGCGCCAATGCTTTGTGTGCTGAGATGACGGCCCCAAATTAGCATCTCTAGCTTCATATGGAATAAAAAGTCAGCGTAAATGCCATGAGTTAAGCCTTGATTGATTGCCCCTCTGGCTGAATTCACTCCCCCATTCAAAAATCCTCAATCCATCAATTCTCATTCTGGAAGATTTCTGAAAGAATCTACAACAGATTGCTATATCAGCTTGCGAGACGCGAATGTTTTCTTTTGAAACTAAAATAAACATGGTGCCCTTAAACTGCAATCTTGCTGTTTGTAGCCATAACTTCTTCTTCTGGTATTTCTTTCGTGTAAATTTTCTGTTCGATTTCTTCCCCTCTTTTTCAGCCACATGGCAAAGCCGCCAATGCTAAAGGAAGCGCAAGTAACAGCTCAAAAAAAAAAAAAAAAAAAAAAAAAAAAAAAAAAAAAAAAAAAAACTAGTTTTTTCATAATTCTATATATATATAGAACAATCTAAGGAGATTCAATCATTATTATCCAAACGTTGCAAAAATTGCCAACCCCAAAAAACTTAAAAAAAAATAGATTTCACATTGAATTTTAAATTATTTGAAACTATTCCAATCCAAGCCAATAATACTATACTTGTTATTGCGCTAGCGGCTCTATAGAAATAAAAAAAGCTCAAATCAAAAGGAATAAGAAATTTACAAACCATTAAAAACTGCACTCCTTTCATGGTTAATAATTTTACCGAGAATAAATATCTTGGATTACAACCCTGAAGCGAAAAAAATCACTCAGGCTGCCTGCAATAAATGAAGATGATATTTCTAGAGTTTTAGAAAAAGTTGCAAAAAATTAATAAACCGAGCCACCATAAAAGAGATGCGTCCGAGAAGAGAAATTACGGAATTGGAATCACGTGGCACTTGGGTTTCGCGGCCCGAAAGCTGAACGGCATTAGGTGAATTACATATCGGCGTAATAGCTACGAAAGGAAACTATGAAAAGTACATTGCAATTTCATCTGCATCAGGTTACCTTCTTCCATTTTACGCGGTTGCCCTTACAGGTCTATTAGGAAACCACCTCATTCATCAAGCAATGATACTAAGTTTCCCTATTAGCCGTTCTATACCAACTATCTCAATGCCAACTTATCTTATTTGCAGATCAGAAGGCTAAAAACTCATTCCTCAAAATTTTATCCAATAATTTCATAATCTGGGGCGACAAAAAACAGTAGCTCCGTACGAAGCTAACTCTAGCTATTAATTCGAGAAAAAAATATCTAGCCTGATTTACATGAAGATTTTTATTTCATTATTATAATGAAAAGATTAAATCAATTAGTCTGGACTCCGCTTTAAAACAATCCACTCCAAATTTTGGGAGCCGAATTCCTGACTATTATCCCTGTTCATTTATTGAAACTTTCAATTATCTGATTATAACCGCAGCCAGTACTAAATAGGCCAAGCCTATCGTGCCAAAAAATCAAAAGCCTTTTCAAGCTTGGGAAATAAAAACCTCTCTGTTCAATACTTCACAGCGAATATCGCAGCAGAGTATGAAGTAGCGAATAGAAAAGGCCCCCTTATATAGGCAAACTTTGATGGAACGCGAACGAAGGAGAATTTGATTAATAAAAAAACACTAAACAGATTAAACCTCAAGATTGCAAGAAAAGCATAGTTTAATCTTTCAACTTTCCTGACAACAAAAATATTAGTTCAATAGCTTGAAAATTTCAGAAATTGAGGTTATTTACTTGATTTTTCGATTTACCAACTTCAAACACAAAACTGACTATCGCAGAGTGGCGTTTTCAAGTACAAATCTTATGACAAAGAGCTTCGATAATATGAAACTAAGCATAAGCTTCACCTTTTTTGCAACCCCAAAACTCGCATAAATCAGTTACTGCGGCATTAGCGGCGGGTTATGCATGCAATCTGTTCCTTTGTAAATGATCAATTAGACGGAGAGATCCTCTTGAAACTCTCTGAAATGCAAAGTGAAAAAACATTGCACTGAGATAGTGCTTGTTAAATCAGCTTGATTGAAAAAGGCATACTGATTCTTTTGCCGCTTTCAGAATACTGCCGCGAGTTCCCAGCATACAGTCAGCAAGCGGTGTCGCAGAGCCATGCACTTGCCTCCTTACTAATGACACTTAGTCGAAAGACACACAAAGCATTGATAATAGAAGTTAGCGAAATAATTATTCTTTAGAAGGTTTCTGACTGGATTTAATTAAACATGGTAAAAAACGGCTGGTGCTTAATCGGTACAGCGAACTATTGGACAAAGCCTTTTGCAATATAATGCTTAGGCATGCGATGCTAAAGTTTTAGCTTGCCGATATTATGAAAATGAGCTCTCAAAAATCTTGGTGTTACCTACTTACCAATAGAAGACCTTTTAGCAAAAAAGCGAAATAATATCACTCCATAGGCCATTGACACCTGAAACATTCCATCTTATTAACCGCAAAACACGGAGTAGATGAAAAACGGAGAGCTTAGGTTTTACCTTTCATTCAAAAATTTAACTTAGCAGAGGAGCATTTAAAGAACCAAAGCTAGCTGATAAAGGCCTTAAAAGCCGTTAAAGCTTAGAAACCTTGGCATTGATGCATACGAGCATAGAAGAGGGACTTATTTTTCCAGAAACCTCTCAGAGGAGATTTTACTAGCATGAGGAAATTGCGCGATGCAAATGACCTTTTCCTAAATTACTAATTACAGTCGACATCAAGCATTCAACAAAAGGCATTAGATGAGATCGCAAAGCATCACCCTTTCAAAAACCTAGCATGAATTAGCTAAAAGGAGAAAACTTACCAATGCAAGTAAGTTGGAAAAAAAATAGAACCGTAATTGTCATTAGTAATTAAGCAACATTAGAATCATTTAGCTGGAAGCGCGTATTAACCTATTTCAATTCTAAGATGAACAAAAAAAATATGCCTGCAAATCAAAGATTTGCAGGTCACTTGCGTCAAGTTATATATTTTTCGGATAACCCGAGCCATTAATTACTTAGCTACCTTTACGTTAACAGCGTTAACGCCCTTTTTACTTGAAAAACTATGTCATAAGTAACACGATCGTTTTTCACGCGATTCGTGTACAAGACCCCGAACCTGGCTGTACGAATACATCTTCACTGTTGTCTCTGCTGGTGTGCAAAAACCAAAAACCTTTTGGTTGTGTTAAAGAATTTTACTGTTCCTTCATTCATGATTACTAACTTTTAATTTTGCGTCGTTGTTTCTATTAAATTTTTAGACTCGCCGTGATTAATTTTCTTTTTTTGGTGAGCTCAGGCTTCAGGCTGGAGAGTATCGCCGAATAATATGTTTCCAAATTCATCCACGATAGGCCATCATATCGTCCAAATCACCACTTTAGGTTGATCTGGTCCGACTGCCATTTCTCTTGTTTGTCTCTTGGGTCTTTCGCTTTTTAAGTTCTTGCTTTTTGTGTTGATTGAATGTGTTCTGGTTTTTGACATTTTCCGGCGATTTAATTGCCACAAATGTATTGGCCCTACCGCGTTTTTCCCGCCCGACCTGTCCGGCCTATTCTGCTGGATATAGCTATCCATAGGACATGCGGAAGCTGATAATTATCACATGTGATTACATCAGCCACGCTATACTCTGGCCAGCCACATCGCCGTAGCCCTACAAGCACTTCTTAGTTGTTCCGTTCTTGAACTCTTCTATTGATCGATTTCGGAAATTCTAGGATTTATTGCGTGAATCAATCCCGGCATTTCACTCCAACTTGATTTAAGTTTTATTCGCGATACGCATCTGCAAGTCTTTTTGTCTCATGAAATAATCACACGATTCTAGTGATCATTTTTAAAAAGACCTGATAGAACATCAAATTTACTTTTTCCATCTGCGAACCTCGGATAATTTCCTGATTACAACATTTTCACTTGTTGCTCCCACCTGTATTAACTTTCACTTCTATAGCCGCCGTCCTTCAAAGGCCATCGCATTAGATTCTTCTGAGTAGCGCTCGAGCGTTGCAGAGAAAAGCATAGTTTTGCTCTCTCTTCGTCATCGCCTATTAATGCAGTTTTTTCACATCGCCCTCATGAACAAACCCCATATCAAGCATCCTATCAAATTTCATACTAATTACCGAGAGTGCTTAATTCGATTCAAATGAAGTTAATCGTATCGCTCCCTAAATCACAGCAGTCTTCCTGGCAGTGCCCACTCATGACGCTGGCTTGGAGTTTCTACCCAATGCCTTGCAAATCTGAATTATATTCGTTTCCGCCAATAAAAGTATTAGATATGAAGATTCATTTCCCTTGGACAAGCTTTTTGGAATTCCTCTTCTATTTGTAGTGCCAACTCCCGGTGTGAGGCAGTTACTATCAAAGCTCACGGAAACCTGAAGGATCAGCTTCTTAT
>Ga0163217_1017139_pt1 | contig 10613 bp, 9 predicted proteins | sample SynspAceP_FD_185933 | JGI IMG/M metagenome (GOLD analysis project Ga0163217, IMG submission 185933) | Saline lake microbial communities from Ace Lake in Antarctica - Synechococcus sp. Ace-P (PacBio error correction) | ecosystem: Environmental > Aquatic > Non-marine Saline and Alkaline > Saline ... | reverse complement strand
CCTGCTTGTCGTTGGCGTTGCACCTTGAACCCCTGAGACACACCCATCATGGAGCCGCCAACGCAAGCTGGACGGAACAGTGTTACAACACAGTCCCTCCGGTTATGATCTCTTCCGATACTTGATCCGCCGACTCTCTGCCACGGCCGATACGCTCGCGCTCGGACAGCCGAATGCGCCTGCCGCGACGACCCGACCTGACGCGAGCTGATTTCGGAGCTGTGGACGGCTGCACGCCCGCGGATGTGTCACAAAAAAAAGCCATGCCGAAGAAGCTCAGCCGGCCTTAGCTGGACCACCCCCGGCGATATTGCGCCCCCGAAGGCGAAAGCTGGAACGACGCGCCGCCGCATTCCAACGCAGCCTTTGACCGGATCACCCAAGCCCACCGAACAGCCATTCATCGCCGTGGCGCATTTCGGTGATATTGACCAAGTCCAACGCGCGCTTGGCGTTCGATGCCCAGCCGCAATGGCGCATAGATCGGACAACCTCTCTGTCACTGATATCTCAACATCACGCCACGCGGCTGAGGACAAGTGGCACCATTCAAAACCATCAGGTCTGACGGTCGCCCGCGCCCTGCTCTTTTTGCCAAATAAAACTCAAAATCCTTCCGGTTTCCGCATCCGTTTAACGTTTCTTAAACACCCCGCCCTACCCTGAAGGCATTTAAAGACAGCAGGGGAAACCATGGTGCGCACCGGGCATTACGGTCGCATTCAAGGCATCGACCGCGGCATCGTCGAGGGCAATCGCGCGCTGTCCGCCGGAATACCTGCATTTTCGATTCGTGGGCCTGCCCGACAAAGCGGTGTCAGACAGCACCGATAAGGGTGCGCGCGCGCCTGGCGCGGATGGCGATTAGCTTGCCCAGCAACGCGATCACCAATCAAAACTCAGTCCCTGCCGACCTCCCCAAACGAGGGCAGGCCATATTTGACCTGCATCGCTGTTGGGCGTTGTTGGGGGCGATCGATATCCTCCGCAGGATGTCCATCCAAGCACCGTGGCTATTGGGCGAACTGTCACTGGACGGCAGCCTGATTCCCTGTGATCGGCGCGCTGCCCGCTGCGATGGCAGTGCAGAAAGAAAACGGCGCAGCCTGCTCTTGCCCGCGCCCCGGGGCCGAAGCCGCTTGGGTGCAATTGCTACAGTTTCGCTGCTCGAGCTTCGGCGCGGTCGTGCGTCACTTTACCCGGACAGTCCCCCCTCCCCGCGGCCCCGCCGGGCGAGGTGACACAAAGGCCAAGCCGTCACGACCTCTCGCGATGTCAAAGGGCAGGAACGCGCCAAACGTTGCGGCTTGGAAATCGCGGCGCGGGGCGACATCATTTGAATGCTTCGTCGGCCAGCCCCCGGATTCGGGCAAATCCAGGCTGGCGGCACGGTTGCCCTCATCCTGCCCCCCCGCTCACCCACAAGAGGGCGCTTAGCACCTCTATGATCATTCGCGGATGGCGGGGTATGGACGATGTGCATCTCGCGCGTGCGCCCTTTCGCGAACCGCATCACACAGCGTCTATGGCGGGCGATCATCGCGTGGCGCAGTCCTCGCCAGATCCCGACCGAGGTCAGATCTGGCGCATAATAGGCGGTTGTTGTAATGGGACGATGGCCCTGAATTCCCCGCACCGTTACTGGAAACCCTGCGCCAACCGGTTGGAGACGGGACGAGGTGATGATCGCCCGCGCCAATGCGCATGTTGAAATTTACCCGTGCAAATTCAGTGTTCGTTGGCCCGCAGCCAACCCTGCAAATTGCGGCTACCTCAGCGATCTCGGCCCGCGGCTGCTACGCAAAAAGCACCTTGCCCTTGTGGCGAGGAATTATAGTAGCCGGGTGTCGGGCCCCCTACGGCGGACGTTCGAATTCTGCCGCATTGAGTGTACCACCGTGGGGATACGATCTGAACTGTCGCGCCCCCCAGCGCCGAAGGATGTGCGACCGTGGATCCAGCGCGTGTACTTGCCGCGCGTTGTGCCGAGCACGACCGGTTTGCGGACATCCCCACCGCGACATTAAACGCCGATGCCGAGGGGGGTTCTGCTCGAAAAACAGATTCCAACACTGACCACAGAGGCCGCGCCCTGCCTGTCGCGCGAGGCAGAGCGGTTTCAACCTCTTTCCCGCCCGAGACGGTATCACAGGGTCTTGCGCGTCGCGCGCACCCATGCGCGACCTTGGAAGGGCTTACGATTGCGCGCAAACCGCATGCTTGCGAAGCGCTCAGCTTTCGTCTGCCCGTCCGGAGGCACTTTCTTGATTCCCAACATGTTGGCCAGCGCATCCAGCGTGGGCCCGCGCCTTGGCAGGAAAGGATGCGTTGTGAAATAACTCGGCCAGACATGGGAAGATCATGTTCTTCAACAACGTCACACGTGAACCGATGATCCTGTAGATCGTCGACATGCGTCGCGCGTCATCACGCAGGTTTCGGATCGAGCCGAACTGTGATCCAGACTGGGCGGCGCACCGCGATTAATCAGCGCGCGCGGCTGGACGGCAGGGTCGCTCGGAGTTGCCCCGCCAGATACATTTCTCTCCATAAGACCGCCTGCGCCGGCCGCAAAACGGCCTCTCGCGCCGCCGTTCTCGCGAAGCTGCCCCCTCGTGCAGGAAATCGGTCAATGGTGAAAAGCCAAACAGCCCGCACGCGGCCAATGGCCTGCGTCAGCGCACAAAAACGCTCAGCAGATTGAACGCCAGCGCGCCCCCGCGCTGTCGCCACGAGGAGATGTTTGTTGCGCAGCAACCGGCCCCCCCCCGCTGTCCAGCACCGCCTGATTTTAGGGCCGCGGCGACATCTTCGATCGCGGCGGGGGATGCTGCTTCGGGGCAAGACGATAATAGGGCAGCACCGCCGCGCGCCAAGTCGCGTGCGCAATGCCGCCCAGCATGGCACATGTGGTATCGGGGCTGCCGAAGACAAAACCACCGCCGTGGATCGTAAAAGAGGACCAGAATCTGATCGCGTTTTCTGTGCCGGGGATACCGCAGATACCGTCGGCCGCGCGCAAACGGCTTGGCGCGTGATCTGCGTGCCGCGCGGCGCCCGAAAACAAAGGCGCGCGGTTCTGGCGAAATCACGCCGTATCTTGTGAACGTCGCGCGGTCCGTGCCAGCTTGCGCTTCTCTACAACGAGAATAGCTTGTTCAGCAAAGGGCCGCCAGCAGCTCATGCGCGTTATGCGCCGATTGCTTCCCAGATTTTACCGGCGATAGTTAAAGTGCCGTCGACCGTTTCAAGCTCTTTGGATACCGGTGGGGGAGGTCACGTTGAATCTTGTCAGATTAGTCACGACACATCGATGCCGACAAAAATTTAGACCGTTTTCACGCGCAAAACGCCCCGATTGCGGCAGCAGATTTCCAGGTCGCGCTCTCTGTGTCAGGCCCACCTTTCAGGACGGCCCACCAAACATGGCATGTCGACCGTGTTTCACCCCTCTGCCGGGACACGGTTGAATCGCACCGGACGGGTTCACCATCGTACGAGGATCACACGTTTATCGCCTTGGAACACGGCGGGCAGGAATTTCTGCACAATCAAACGGGCTCGCGCGAGAAAACCGCTGCAACAGGTTCATGCAGTGAGTCTCAGATTTCGGTCATCGCATCCAAAGGAAGACACCCGCACCGCCATGCCATACAGCGGCTTCTGAGCGATGACGTCTGTGCTTGCTTTGAACGCTTTGATCGTAGTCAGATCGCGGGCAATGGTCTGTGGGCGGGATTGAGCTGCGAGGAAATCCAGCACATTAGTTTTCGGAGTACCGCTAGTTGAGCACAGAACGGTTATCATTCACACAGCGTTGTTGGTTGGCTTTCGGTAACGCTCGCACTCGCATTTAAGCGAGGTGATGTAGTGCACTGTCGAAGGCGGTCTTGTCGCAACGCCAGAACCAGCGTCGATAATCTGAACCAGTTCGACTTCGCGCTCTGGGACCCAGCGGTCCTGGGCTAATTGGTCACCCTGCACACAGCTGTACAGTCAGGTCATGCCCCGCGCCGTGATTGACGCCCCTCGTCTTGATAGGCGAAGGATGTCACGGGGTGTGTAGTAGAAAAAGCGTATGCCCGCCGGCCTGCGCCTCCTCTGCGAGACGAAAGCTGCTGTCGCGCGTTAAATTGTTCACGTCCCCGTCGGGTCATCTGAAAGCGATTTTCAATAAGGTTCTCCCTGTTGTTCCCTTTTAGATGGCGCAGCAGGCGTGGGTGCAATGGGTCAGTCGTGGCCCGAAAGGCCTGTTTCAAGATGCGCAGGTCACCGGTTTGAGTCGGACAAAGCCAGTCGAAAACCGTACGCCCGTCAGCGCGCCGTTGTGTCTCGCCGCCTGATGAATTCTTCGCCAGAGCGATAGTCGGCGCATCTGTTTCCGGTTCAAACGCTGCAGGGCGCTGTCGTGCTTTTACTTTTCTTTGACTCGACAAAGATGATCCCGTCCGCCCGTCGCCGCAGATCAGAATCAATTTCACCCCCGCCTTACCGCGCCACGTCGTGGGCCAGTGCAAACCGCGGCCGACGATAATTCCTTGCGCGACTGAAGCTCGCGCGCGGGCCCGCGTGGATCAGGACACCGCCCTTGAAACAGATTTCGCCGTCTGTCGCCAATGTTTTGGTCATCTTACGCTATCTTCCCCAAGTTCAAACGCCGCCTGATTATACCTGACGGGCCGCGGCACGTCGTAGGCTGCGCCACCATATCCGACGGCATCGCGACTCTCGGAATTTGTTTTCCCAATTGCGTTCGTGCGCAAGGTCAGAGTTAAATCAATTTCACTAACGACGTAAACGCCCCGCGATCAATCTCAGCACCACGATTTCACCTTTGGGGAATTTGCCGCTATTGCTAGCGCTCGTCGTAGCGATCATCATCAGGGTTTACTCGCGCTGAATTCCTCGAATTTCTTGCGTCAGCTCTCCGCGGCACTACAGCAAAAAAAAACAGCGGGGCGTTCCCCGCCAAGCGCCTGTGGCCTGCTCCCGCAGCATAGCCCGACGCGTTTGGCAGGTGATTCGTAAAATACCAGCGTGCCTTGCAACCTTCTTTCAACTTCTGCAGTGCCGTCAGCCGTGCCCTTTGCGCTTCGGCAGGAAGCCTGCGAAAAGAACGCATCGGTCGGCAAAACCTGCCAATGCGAGCGCGTGAGCACCGCCGAAAGGGCCCGGCGCACAGGTCAGCATCACGCCGCCTCGCCTGGGCACGCGACAGTTCGAACCCGCGGGCGATCAAGCAATCAGCGCGCAGTCCCTGCTCAGACGCATTAGGCGACAGATTGCCCATCGCCGGATCGCCGGCCACGAAAGCTTGTCCTGCACGCCGCTGCCAGAGTCTGGTCGTGCAACGCAATGATTCTGCGCCCGTTCAATGGGGACTCCGTGGATATTCCCATTCAACTGTAACGCAGGCTGCGCGTGTCCTCGGGGCCAGCAACATCGGCCGGGACCAATTACGTCCAGCGCCCGCGCAAGGTGATGTCGCGGGGCAGTGCATATGGGCACCCGACAAATAAAGCCCCGCCGCAAGGGGAATCTTTGGTAATTCAAGCTGGGACCGCCTTTCGGCACTCTCTATGATCGGTGCATATGTGCCCGGGGCCCATTGCCGCCGACTTGCCACAATGGAGTGACACTTTTTTATGCTCGCTTGTTTCAAAACATCCCTTCGCAAGCCACTTGAGCTTTTGATCTGCCCCTTATCGGCTTAGCGCTCGCCGCGTTGCGAGCCTGTGGGGATGTCAAGGTAAACGGGCAAGGCCCCAAAGTGGATACTAACCAACCTGAATTCGGTGCGTGGCCTTGCGGGATCCGACGGCGGGCATCGGCGGCAGATAATCTGCGGCGCAAGAGCTTGAGAACGCCGGCTCGAAATCTGTGCTGAATTCTCTCAGAATATTTGCCGGGCGGCAAACTCGAATCTTGGGGTCTAGTGTGCGGTGTACGGCGGTAATGCTGCCACGGCAGGCACCCACGGCGGCGCAGGGCGTGAGGCATGTGTGGTGCGCAGATCATTCTTGGGCCCGCTTTACGGTGAGCACGCGAATGCGCAGGCAACGCGGTTGCGGCCCACAGTGGTAGTTGAATGTCCTGTCATTCTCGAACAACCCCAGCATTCGGCGGGCAGTTAACGTTCTTTGTACTGGCTCAAAACCTTTTAACGATACATCAAACCGACTGGTGCGTTTGCCCAAGACCAAACGGCAAGGACCGGATCTCGGCTTGCTATGGCAGGTCTGCGGGCCAGCTGGCCGTGATCGATCCTCAGGGCGATCGCCGCAAATGAATCCACCTCTGGCCTTGGCGCATCGATGGGTACCGATCGATTATGACTCCTTATAGCTCAAACCGCATAAGGCCGGATTAAATATGGCCTGATGAAACCGCCGGACCAAGTATTATCCTGATCGCGGGATGAGGTACGGCTTTCCACCTATGGGTGACCGCTGCCATACCCCGCTGTACAAGCTTGCCATTGATTACCAACGGTTGCCATGCTGTCTCCTCACGAACTGTTCCCTTCGGCCAGCTCCGCGCGCTGCACTCACTGTATTGCCGAACTGCTGCCAGAGAAGCCGCGCATTCAAGAATTCAAACGGACGCCAACACACGTACATCGGTCTGACACGCGCTCAGCGACAGTTCCCTACCTCGCAGAAACACTGGCGTTGCCGCGGGTCCAGGCGGGCTGGTCTCGCAAAAATGCCTGACCCTTTTGTGCGCCAGCAGAGCGCTTTAGCGTCACGCTACAAAGCGGCCTACGGCAACACGCCTAGCCGGTTGCAGGGCTTTGGCCTGACGGATCGCAGCCGTAGGCCTTGCGAAATCCGGTTAAAATCCGTACTGCGCTGTCCGCGGCGTCGACGTCTGACGCAGGCGCGGGCTTCCGTGGGGCCAACGGCGTGTTCCGCTCTAATGTCCGATGCACGGCTGACGCCGGCTCGCGTCGCCACGATCGCGAGCAAGCGGCGTCGTTATCAGTCAGCCCGCGCCCGCTCAGGCCTTTTGGCGGGCCGGTTTCTAAGGGAACCCTCCGTATCCGCTGAAACCCCTTGTTGTGGCACCAGCACTTTAATTCAGGTGTAGGCACCGCGCGTCACCGCCAGCACCCCGACACGTATCTTTGACGAAGCGTTGCCGTCTTGCCGCGCTGAGCGCTAGCTTGGACTGGGCTGAGCGAGCCCGAAGAGATCCAGCCGGCTGCTGTTTGCAGTGCTTTCAGGACGCGCAGAAAAAAACGGCGCGCGAAATCGCGCGCGCCTTTGCCGAGCCATCGCGTTCAATGCGCGGCCAATGACCTCAGGGGCCTATTGCTATCTGACCGATCAGCTTGTTCGCACACCCTGGCAGATCGCCGGGCCAGCGGCTGCACCCGCTAGGAGGCGGGCTGGACCAACGACAGGCTCGCGGTGATCGGCCCGTCAGGGCGGGCTATGCCGCGTGAGATGGCACCTTTTCCGATGTGGACTGCTGTTCCTCATCCCTCAACCCCAGTCAGCGCACTGAAAAGCTGATCGAATCCATGCTTCTATATGCGTGTGGGATCTGAAGCTAAAGGTCGGGCACTTCAACGCGCACCATCCGCGATTTGCGTTGACCCTTGGGCGCGAAGATGTCACCATTCAGACCGCCTTTGTGGAACACCGGTTCTATCGCTGCAGGATACCGCGCTGGCACAGAATCTTGAACGAAACGCTCAAGACCGATCTGTTTGCAGAGCAACGGACCGCAGCTTTATCGAGGCCAAGCTGGAAGAGCCGCGACGCGGCACCCGCAAGCAGGGTCTGCGGCTATGTCGTCGACCCCAACGTCAAGAGAGCCAAGGGGGGCTTGCGCGATCTTGAATCGCTGTTGCTGGATCGCGAAACACATCTATAGCGTCGAAAACGCCGCCGATCTCGTCGACCGCGGCGTATTTCTGGAAGAAGAGTCAAAACATTCTCGCCGCCGAGAATTTTCTTGGGCGGTACTGGGGGGATTATGCACCTCTCTCGGGGACGCGCGACAGAGCAGGTGACTTTGACATGCAGGTCGCCGTGCCGAGCCATGGATACCGCGACACCCGCCGGTCGCGCGGGCGTCGAAGTGTTCATGCAAGCCTATTTCCGCCCCACGCCACTGAAGTTGGCGAGCTTGACGCGATCTCCTGACCAAGCTCGCAAGAGCCCTGCATGTTAAGGCCGAAACCCTTGCTCGTGAGGCGTATCTTTCGCCGCCCGTCCAAAGTCTGGCGCGCCCATAGGTGTACGAGGTCGTGGGCCGTGGGGCGTCTGGTCTGTCTGCGAACGCATGGGTGCAAGCGATGTCATCTCAGCGACAAGGGCTGCAACCTTGCTGCGGACTCGGTTCGAGAAGCGGATGCGCAACGGTATGCTGATCCTCACCCCGACCGCCATGCTCTGGTTCAAATCGAAGCTTGAGCGACTGATCGCACGAAGACATGCGCAAACACACCAGAGCGCGGCGGATCTTTCGGATCTGATGCTGAAAAACACGGCCAACCCGAACGCGGACTGCGCCGGATGAAACGAACTGGCGGTGCTGTCGGCCTTTATCCCCAGAATTCGAACCCATCGTGGACGACTGACCTGCAGTTCTACCTGTCACATGTACCACAGCTAACCGTCGACGAACACACGCAGTTCGCAAGTGCATCACTCAACCTTGCCTGATTGAAATAGGGCGAGTCTGGAAAGACGATTGGCCCGGTCGCCGTGCGTCCATTCCCTCAAGCATTGCGCCTGGTAGAACGCGCATGAGGGTGATCTACGGGTGCAGCGCTCTGGCTGCTCCCATGACCTATTATTGCCAGAGGGCCGCCTCGAGGACCTATTCGATTTGTTGCCCAATTTGGCCGCGCAAGGATTGCCCCCCGTCTTGGCTCAACAAGGCGAGGAGGTCGACACCGTACGGAATGGCTGGTGCGCTGATCATTTGCGTTGATGTCAGGAATATGGCGCAGAAACGCGAATATCTTCTGACCCACGTACGGTGCGGGACTTTGCAAGGACCGTTGCAAAACCGTCAAGCGGCTCTGATCTGCTGTTGTGTGGCTCACGCGTCATGCGATATCCGGGGCGTGGGACCCGAACACGTGGAAACAACTGGAAAGCCGTGTTGGATTCCGTGGATTGTAACCGCCAGCCAAGCGGGCAACCTTTGAAAACCGCGGACTCTGAAGACCTGAATCGCGAGACCGTGGCGCAGGAGCTAAAAAGGGCGCTGCAGTGGCCGCCGCTCGCCCATTGAGCCACGCAAAGACATTTCAGGCTGAAACCGCGCGCCACTACCCGCCCTATTGGCAGGGGCTTCATACAGCAAGCGCAGTAGTCGTGTTCGCGAACAGGCTGCGCGACATTCAGGATGGTGAAAATCCGTACGAACCGTGCACCCTGCCTGAACGATCGAGCGGGGACGCCACCCGCGCCTGCTCTTGTCATGGCGGGACCATCCGGGCATTTCTTGCACGGCTTGGCAGCTGCGCTGCCCTTGTCGCGCCAATGGCGTCGATGCCCGCAGCTTACACCACAAAGACGCGGGGACCGATGCATTCTGGACTTTACAGGACGCGACGGCAACCCCTATGACGTCTCGCGCCCTGCGCGCCTGCGGCAGATGATCTCCAAGACGGCTCCAAGGGGTGAAATTCTGCCCGCGATGCGCTTGAAATCGCGCGACAAGGTGATGAAAAACGCGAAAAGGTGTTCAGTCCCGACGCATATGACCTGTTTGATAACGACGGGTCGGAAAATACTACACGCCATCATCCCGAGGTCGACCACCCGCGACCGTCCCGGCCTGCTATTATGATCTCACCCGGTCGCTGTCTGAATCCACGTCTATATCGCCAATGCAAGTGATCGCGACCTTTATGGCGAACAGGTGTCGATACCTTCTATGTAAAGGGACATGTTCGGCCTGAAATACCTATAGCCGAAAGCAAGCCCACAAAGGACGTCTCGAAAGAAACTTGCGCGCGGCGCAGATCCATTGATGGCTCGCACGGGCGCAAGGACTTAGAATCGGCGCTTTCATGCAGGGCACGCGAGGCTTGTCGCATTTCCCTGATTGCGCCGCGCTTCGGCCAACAGCTAGGCCATTTGCACCGCAAGTTACGAGGGCCAAACTTCACCATGGGCGAAAAACAACCTATTCCCGCCTTTATGTCCGGCTTCTTTACCCGTCGGGGGATCTGAGGAGCCCTTCTCAGCGCGTTATGGGGTTCGTGCGCGAATGTGAATTGATTGGGCCGGCTATCTTGGGGTCGGCCCCGCAAGCCGAGGCGTTTTCTGGGTCGCCTTTTCCCCCTCCCCCCAGACATGTTCGCCGATTCTTGCAGCCGAAGGCGCGTCAAAACCATGGCCTTTTTGTGCGATGTTCTCGGAAAAGCTCGAAAGCGGTTGGACGAACCCCGGAAAATTCGCGGCAGGACGCCCTTTGTCGGGACTGGCGTTTCAATCTGACCCTGCTTCACCATCATTCGGGATTCGTCGCGATTGCGGGAGTGGTGTTGTTGATGGCCTCGGGCTTTTGCGGGGCGACGAAACCGTTGATCTGGCGGTCGAAATACGGCGTCTGCCTTCCTTACATCTTGTTCATCTCTCTCTTTT
>Ga0163217_1006113_pt1 | contig 10613 bp, 7 predicted proteins | sample SynspAceP_FD_185933 | JGI IMG/M metagenome (GOLD analysis project Ga0163217, IMG submission 185933) | Saline lake microbial communities from Ace Lake in Antarctica - Synechococcus sp. Ace-P (PacBio error correction) | ecosystem: Environmental > Aquatic > Non-marine Saline and Alkaline > Saline ... | reverse complement strand
TAAGCTGTGTCCAATTCCGATAATTCCAAATCCCAGAAACAACATTTGTTTCAAGGTTTGTGGGTCCTTAATCAGGGCTTTTGTCCACGATGATTATAGGTTTTCAATATTGAAGTAGCTATCTTTTCATATGTCTAAATTTTTATCCTCGTTATCCTTGGTGTCTTTGGTTTTAAATGAAATCAGATTGAACATTTGGCCGCATGCGACTGCGGACCCGTTTCGCCATAGCGTGTCCAATTCTTCTGCATCAGATTTGGTAGTAAGGTGGGGTAAGTAGTTTATGTTTTTTGGAACAGTTTCGTGACGTGAGATGCAATATCTCGCCATAACATGTTACAGTCTGCTTCCAAAATGTCTTCCCAGGTGGTTCAACCCCTACAATCATCGAAACAAATTTAGAATCGACCATCCCATAATCCCGATATCTATACCCATATATTGAGTTAAAGGCAAAAGTTGATTTGGCGGGCAGTAATAATTTCGTATGGTCTTTCTATGATGGCGAACAATATAACGAATCCAACCATCATGGCTCGTCTTAGCCGCATCCGCTGGACCGCTCAGTTACAGTTACATGCCTTCTTATTCGGTGTCTTATTTTTAGTTGCTTGCAACTCTCAAAAATCCTTGACCATTATAACGTGCATAAGTTTTTCAATTATGGGTTCCCTTATCTTCCTGGTGTAGTTCAAATTTTCCCCGAACAATGTCCTCCCTGGCGTCTAGTAGATCAGCACTTTGGAAAAAGTCGTAAGCGATACGCTTACCATCATCTATTTCCTAGGCGATATCCCATGCCCCCCTCAACGATGATGATGTTGGTTGTATTCGCTGCCCACTTTCATCAAAGGGTTGCCCATAATTTTTGTCTTTGAAGTTTTCAAGTAATCTTCTTTGTTCTTTGTTGGCGTACGATAAATCCAGATTCTTTGTTTTCATTTCTTGGATTTGAGCATCCCAACTTCTCGCTGTGGAATGCCAGTCTTCGATAGGTGATTTGCCGCCCGACCTTCCAGCCTAAAACCTGGTAATATTATAAAATTTAGTGGCTCTGCGTTATGGCCAATTGTTAGTTTTAAAAAATTCCAAAAAAACTTGTTCATTATTTGGTATGTTCTCTCTAGAGAGTTTATTATTTGTTTTATTTATGTTTTTACTGTTTATATATGATACCACCGCCTGTTCAAGTGTCAGTTATCATGGCTGTCACATCTTGTTCAGGAATTGGTTCCAAAATGGGCATATAATACGACTTTCCCTTAAACGATTGTGTGAGGGCAGATAACGAATACTCAATCGCTCAAATTGCTAATACATTTATGAGAGGTTGTCGCAGATCCAAATTTTGGAAAAGTGTCATAGTTTCTTCACGATTTACAAAAAACTCTCTGGGAAACGGTTTCATTTCCAATATTGAAACAGACCCATATACAAACTTACATGGGTCGGTTAAGCCTTGAATCTTGCAAATTGACTGAAAAATACCGCATTGAGGTGCTTTTATAGTATCATTTCTTCCTTTTTGTGTTTTGACAGGTTTTAGCAATTAGGATTTTTCATTTGCCCTGCCTCATAAAAAAATAAAGCCCTCCTTATTCGTAAAGGACAAGGTTCGTTATTCCTAAATCTCTTTAAGTTCTACTGACTAATATTGAGCTTGTCAAAACCTGGAGCTTTTTGGCCATGCCTTTTTGATTACCTTGGGCTCCTTTTCCTTCAAATAACATTCTTAATTTTCCTGAAGGAGCTCCCTCTTTAGTTCTGATAAATGCTTCTGTAGTAATAATTGTAGCTGGCATACGTTTCCGATTTACGCAGGACCAATTGTGAGTGAAATGGATCTGCAATTTGCCTTCAAAATAAAAAGGAGAATGGAATATAAAATAGCCAAAGTCATAGTCAGTTGACAAACTGAATTATTGCGTTAAATTTGAAGAAATGCACTAGGTTAAAAGACCCTTAATTGAGGACAAATTAGGTATAATGGCTCATTCTGGGCCAAAAATGTAAAACAGTCAATTGACTATGACCTGACATTTTTTTAATCTTCCAAGATTGGCATCCAATTTCAGTAAGGAAATTTTAAGTTTATTTATAATTTGTGCGGGTGGGAAACGGTTTCTGATTCGGCATAGAGGTGATTATGGTGTAATCTCCCAGATCCATCCGGATATCTGTTCCAAAAATTGCATACGGATTTTAAAACTTGCATTTTCCATGCATCCTACATCCGCCGCTATAGAACAAGGAGAACCCAAGTTCGGTAAAGGCGGTCTTAGGACCCTGTCCAATTAATTGAGAAGAGGGAATTTTTGGGATAGGTATTGAAGTAGTTAATTTACGTTGGAGAAATTGCAAGAATCCTTGATATCCCAAATAATTGGCGAGCAACCCATCATGGGGGAAGAACTAAATTTAGAGCAAAAACTGAATATCCATGCGGATAGGATTAGCATAGAATTCTTTGTTCTTCGCAAGAAATACTGTCCATTCCAGTCTTTTATATCCCATTCGATATAAAGTACCATAATCCCATATGTTAGACAGAAAATGATTTACTTCCAGGATTTTCCGTTTTCAAAATTACTTCGTTCGAACATAGGCAATTTTTGTGAATTCTAACTCAAATGACAATTTGGTGCGTAAAATCGAGAGTTTGTCCTAAATAAAGGGCTTTTCTTTTAAAAAAGAATGAATTTCAGCATGTTCGTCAATGAGCCCTCGGGATATTACAGGTCCTCACGATATTCCTTCCAAAAATATGTTGGGCAATAAGAAATAGCCTTGTTGTTTTGATATTATCGTATTTAAGAACGATTGTTGTATCTGATGTAATTCAGCATTCAATTTCTCATGGGTCGTAGCCAATCCATTTTATTTCTTTAGTTTCGATCATTAGCTGATAAGATCGAATCTACATAATCAAATCCGACAAACCCCATCATGACCTTCTAAAAAATCATTAAAAAAAAACAAGGAATAAAAAAACGTGAACCGTCATTGATAAAGGCCACACTGCCATTATAAATCAAGGGCGATTACAAAGGAATATCTAGGAATATAATAGTTGTATAATCTGCACATTGAAGTGTTCCTTTACTATTAGCGACAAAGGAGCAATTAATACTCCCGGTCCAAAAGAAGGCAAGAAATTATCTAGTGCTGCATTATTGAAACGGCAAAAGCTAAAATTCGGCATTTTAAATCTATTGAAGCTCAATTTGCTGAATTTTCATGACCTGAATTGATAGTCAATATCCATAAGATGGAGTTTCAGCTATGTTATATTTTTGAAGCTTTGCTTATGTATTTTCCCGCTATTCCATAAGGTATCGTCCATCCACCGTTTTGCTTGGATAAGGTAAAGGTTGCGAGGTAGTACTTATTCTGTTTAGTTTAAATAAGGGTCCATTTGAATAAGCCCTAGGCACTCCAAAACTACTTATCGTACGTATTCAATATAGCTGGTTACACTGGCCGTATTTGGCAAGATATCTAGTCCGAAAGGATACATCTTGGCACTTCAGCAATAAATGAAGAATATAATTCAGGACGTTCATTGACACCATCCCAGCAGTGATCCCTCCGCACGTATTGGTATAAAGGATATAATTCCCTTTCGCGTTGTACCCCATCTTAAAAAGGTTTTCAGTACAGCAATTAAGATTTCCAAGAATATGTATTTTAAAGATTTCATTCCTTGAGTATGCCAGTGCTTCTCCCTTATTCTCCTCCCCCGCGAACATGGGGGAAAGGCAAGAATACCACCTTGATTCACCCACTCCAAGTATGTGGCGGAGAAGAATGGGCTCTACTTTCTCCCAAAGCACCATACACTATAAAACACTTCGTTATTGGATCAAGTTTCATGTTCTTTCGGTAAACAATGACAAAGACTTCTACCCATCATTGGAATGACCATAATTTGTTTGCTGACAAGTTTTCAAATCCGGGAATTGGCAGGATTCCAAGAGACCTTCGTTAATAAAATCTCCCTTTATATCCATTCGATACCTAACATAATGAATCCAGCCATCATGCCCACCCCAATATTGTTGTGGTAAACCACTCCCAAAAAAGATGCATATCCAGGACCAAATGGAGGACTTAGTTGAACTATATTTGTTAAACCATCAAATCGAAAAAATTAGAAATCTCGACCCCAAATTTTTCACAATAAAAAATATGTTGGTCTTTGTTACCTCAAACTGGTAATTGGATTATCCTACTGCCGGTCGCGAAGAATTTTTGGTTGTCGGAAATGGGGATTATGATATACTTGGCCAAAGTTTCATTCCTTCATTTGTGGCCCTACGATAGATAAAATTTGACCCCTAATTTCCCTTGATTATAATAAATCTTATCTGATTGTTTTAAAAAACGGCTTCCCACTTCGGGTTTGCCGTTTACACACATCAGTCACCCGCAATAAAACTATCATAAAACATCCTGGATTTCGCTGCATAACCTATAATGTAGGAGTCCAACTAGAAACCTATCTTTACTTTGGTATTATAATCCGTAAGCATTCCCAAGGACTTATTTCCCACAAAAACCTGGGTTCTTTTTTCGGGCTTTGCCGCCTAAAAATAGAATGACGGAATAGGATTTTTTTTAATTGGCATTCGAGTTTTCCACAAAAGAAATAAAAGAATAATTATCCCAGAAGCTATCAGGCAGCCATTCCTATCCTCCAAATCTGGGTTAATATTTGGTTATCTGATCTTTTACATTTTTTTGTTTACTAAATCATAAAATAAGAAAACTGTGGAGCGTAAACTCCTCCTTGGGGTCGAAACCCAATTGCAATCTTTGTTCCATCGTGGGATGGGTTCCAAATAACTAATATTTTGATTTATGTGAGGTAGGTGCTTGGGTTAAAAAAGTTTCACTTCTGAATTGTTCCACCATTTCTCTATAAAATAACACATCAAACATCCTGCTTCATCGTATCGCAAATAGAAATAATTCCTTTTTCATCAATTCTTATCAAACGAATAAATCCACCACTAGTTCTGCTTTCCAATTCGATGGAAAACGGATTTTTAAATTTGCTCCCAATATAGATATGGTTTAAAAAAGTATGATTCAGCCAAAGAATCTTGGGCCTGAGCCAGTTCTGTTACTTGTTACTATCTTGTAAATCGCGTTAGATTGTGTAACTATCTATTGCGCGGTTGTTCCAAAACATTTCTTGAACCAAAGAGTAGGTTCAATTTCATGGATACTCCAAACTTAGTAACAGACTTCTTTTTGTTACATGAATATTTAAAGAGGGGGGGGGGGGGGGGGGGAGGTGGGTTAAACAGTACAGAAAATAATAAAGATTGGTCTTTACCATATTTTCCACTTTTAACATATAAAGTTAAAGACCGGTCGAAATGGTCCCTTAATTTTTAAATTAAATCATAGTATTAATCTTGGTGTCCTCTTTTCGGTCTTTTTATTTTATCCGTGGTCTATAGTCTCTCCACCTTCCCTTGATTTTGATCAGTGACTTTAAAGCCCTCTTTTTTTGTAGTCTTCCATTTTTTTCCTCATGATATGAATTTAAAAATTAATTTATTATTGTATAGTTCCCCAAGTTAGCACATATTTCTATATTACCCCCTGAGAACATTAAAGCCGCCCATTTATAAAATTAGTCATTTTCTCTATTTTTTAGTTCCTTTTAAATTAATTTGGAAGGATATACCCCGTCTTGCATTGAAATGCTTTAGAGAAGATTTCCCGGTTTTGAATCCAAAAATCCGGGCCAATCGCCTGATAATTATATTTTTAACAGTTCAGAAATCCTTAGAGAGGCATTTCTATAGCGTAAGTTATTTTTAGATCCTTTAAATAATTAGGGAAAACTCATTTCTTTATAATGATTGACAATCGTTTGGACAATAAGTGGTATTACTGTCCATATCTTGGGGCCATGGGCATTGTCCAAAGATCTTTGCCTTCAAATAAGGGCCGGACTTTCAAAAGGCTTCAAGTTTCATCCAAAAGGTTTTCCCTTATTTCTTTGGCGAAAGATGATGGGGTTTCCAACATTAAGGAAGGTGATTTATGATGACTGTAACCCTCCAGTAATTGTTTTTACCCTTATTTGGTCTTTCGAAGCCCTGATATTAAAAGTATACTCCAATCAAAACAGCAAGACCTGTCAAAAATCCCGAAAATTAAAACCAAGAGCTTTTAGGCTTTTAGTCTTCCTCGCCTTTTTCTTTTGTTGTTTTCAGATATGGTTAGAATCATAAGCAACGGTGGCCTGACTGAATTATGTCCCTTTTGCTCAATTGTATCAAACTATCAAAAATAATAAGCTTTTCTATGGACTCAATTTCACGCTGTTGATCATCATTAATCGCTAATACATGACAGTGGTTGTACAATCCTTAAATTGCGTCAAACGGTTTATTGGTTCTTGAACAATTGCATTCGATTTGTTGAAGTAGTAATGGCCAAGATATTATTTCCTCCGTTTGCTGCGCAATTTTCCCTAAATAATAAAGCTTCATGGCCTTTGCTAATTGCCCTTCCAAGAGATGGGCTGTATTTCAATAATGTGTCCCTGCCTTTGAAAGTTCTTTTCATAATTAATCAATTGCGCATCCTACCAGAACAAAATCACATATTCGATGTGTCATTCTCACGAGATTGCCTTATTCAGGCCAGCATTATAATAACTGCGTGAAGAATCCAATTGGGACAATCTTTAAGTGTTGCCAGGATAGGTTGTACATCAACAATATATAATCTTCCCTTATGACTTATTTTCATTATCTTTTCTCCTTTTCAGAGTTTTAACGAACCTAGTGTAAATGTCCGCTGAGCCTGTGCGTTGCCGGTTAAGTTACGTATGGCGGCTATTTGCCATAGACAGCGTAATTGGTCCTCTAAATTCATTTTGTCACCGCAAGTTATAGGCAGTTATATAGTTTCGCATTGCCCAATTTGAAAATCACGTTATCATAATAGATAATTGCTTTAAGAATATAACAAAGTTGGATTGATTAGAATGATAAATCCTTTAGTCGCTTGAATAATTGAATCGCATAGAAATCGTAATTTTCAGGCTCCTTCAATAAATAGTTCGATATAGTAAACCATGGGCCAATTCCCACTGAATTGATTCATTTTTAGCTTTACTAATATGGACTTCGGTTAAACTTCGACTTTTGCAAGGAATTATTTTATAGGCCTCATCTTCCCATATCCATAATACTTTCATACTACTATTGAGCAAATAATCCACATCCAAATGAAGTGAATCTTTAGGAAAATAATGGTTCCTGGGCAAAAGGCATTTTAAAAATGAAAACATAGAAATACCGACCTTGTTTATTAAGGTCATAATCCTTAGGTATTCGAAATTTAACATTACCCCACATCATTGTTTCGTAAGAGACCAAAGGTTTCTGGAACTGATAAAAAAATTCGTTCGAGGATGTAACTTCCTCTAAATAATTTCTGCACTGCCCCATCATCTCCTGGTTTAAATTCCAAGTCTGTTCCGTATTGATGTTGTCAGGATTCTTAATATGTATATACACACATAACCCTCCTTTTAACCTGTTCTTAGGTACTTCGGAAATTATTTTTCAACTTCTCCCGTCCAGTGCCCCCCTTCTCTATAAGGATAATTTGGTCCAATTTTATAATGACACGTTGGCCCCGGTTTTTATCTTTCCAGAATGTTTCGCGAATAGGCACTGACACCTGCCCAATAGTCTTGGATTTCCACTGAACCACCGTAAAAAAACAACTTGGTTCTCCTCTATGTTTTGATTTTTCCCCATACTCGAAAAATGGAGACTTCGTCCTGGATAGGCTCTTAACAGTACCTGCTCCTCCATTTATCAAGGCGAAAAAAAAGCGTCTTCTTGTTCCAATTCCAACTTTGAACTAGGATACCCTCATTTTTGATGCGAGAATTAGCGAACTGCATTTTATGGTTCGAATTACTTGTTCGTCCTAGGCCGCAAACTGGTCAGTTGTTGTTCTGGATCCCAATTCACGCTGGCATTTTCAAAATACCAATCTCCTTATTTCTAAGTCTCGCGGTGGATCCCCTTATTAGGAAGAGTGTGTATAATCGATCAAACAATCAATTTCTGGCAATCTCGTAAGATCTCGTCTGAAGAGCATATATATATTTCTTCGATTTTTTCGAAATGTAGTTGGATATACAGAATACATGCTGCTTCTGGAATTTGACTCTTCCAAGCTTCATTACCCAAAGGACCTATAGAATTATTAGATTGCGATAGGCATTAAGAACCTTATTATAAAAAGGTGCTGGATTTGAGACTACTTAAACGCGTTGATTTGGGAAATTGTTCTGACAAACGCCCTCGCCATATCATAACCAAAGGATATCCCCAAGGACAGTTTTTCTTTTAGGTGTGATTAATATCCTTTACATCCCCATGTTGTTTTCCAAAACCCCTAAAACTGCATCCTTAGAAAAACGGGATATCGCCAGCGATTATAATTTCACCTCTGCCAAATCGTTCCTTTCCTTTCTGTCTTATATGGGCCGGGGATTTGCCGTAGTCAAGACCCACGATTGCTTTACGCTCGCGTTATATCAAAAAAAGTAAGCAAAGCCAATCTGCCAAAGACAAAAAAACCAAATACCAAAAACTGATGCCCATGTTTAACATCCAGTTGGGGTTCGATATATAGTAGGCTCTTCCTCATATATGATATGCCGTGGTCTTCATTAAGAAACTAACACTATAATTGTCATGATGTAGTTTTAGATTAGTATACCTTGTAGCTCTAGGAGTTCGTAGTGACTTCCTTTTCTAACAATATTTCCTTTGTTCATGACTAATATCTGATCGCCATGCGCAACATGGACAGCCTGTGGTGCAACAATAATAAACGGTCTTGTTCTTTGCAAAAAGGACTTAGGTTTTCGGAAATGAACCTTCTCGTTTTTCGGCAGTCCAACGCGGCTTGTTGCTTCATTCAAAAAAAGAGATAGTCCGGATTATTGATAGATAGCTCTTGCAATTAATAAGGTCGTTGTTTTTCGCCACCACTTAGGATTACCGGCCATTGTTTCTTCCTATTAAAGTATCAAAACCTAGGGTAGATTATTCGACCAATTCGGAAAGTTTGGCCATAGCCGTATGCTTCAAGCAAAACGCTTATGTGATTTCCGTGGCTTCATTGCGCCTCGATTCTGTATTATTCGCTCTCTAAAGTATCATTGAACAAGGTTCCGTCTTGAAGAAACGGAAACCAACATGTTCCCGCCACTTTTTCACATTTATAAATTTGAATTCTCTTCCTCCTATTCTGATGTTGCCTTTTCTCGGTTCGTTAAAATTTAGTAATAATTTTAGAGGGGTAGTTTTTCCGAACCAACTAGGACGATATGGCGGTAATCTTCCTTTGGTTTATAGTAATAGGAGAGATTTATCCAGACCTTTACTTGAAACCCCTTCCCATAACCCAAATCTACATGTGCATAGCAATAGCCCAGGTTCTTATGATATTGTTTTTTATTAATTGAGAAGAGCTCAATATTAGAGAATGGATTTCGGACATAAGCCTCTCTAAGGGACAGTGTCCACGTTGTATCAACTATAAAATCCAAAAAGTGTTCGAAATGCGAACAGAAAGAGCTGCCTACAATAAACTGTAATGGCCAAACTGGTGCCCCAAGTCCGTTATTTCTTTCCAAACAAACCACTGCCTTTGCCGACACAAAAAATTATAAGAATACTGGTCATTTCAGTTAGCTCACAAAATCCTCCCTTAATCTGTACCTGGTCAACTTTAAAATTATTTGGTTTTTTAAACGATACAACCTTTGACCTTGAACTTGTATTTCCATTCCAATTTTTCGACGCTCTTTTCAAGATCCATTGAGCTTAAATTTCCGAATGCAGTTATCAATTGAATTCAAAAGGGACTGATCTGCAGGTCAGATTAAAAAGTTATGGATCTAATGTGGCTTTTTCTTTTTAGAAAACAACTATTGTCCAACCTGCAAATAGGAATGTTACCTATTCATGAAAATTATCAAAAAACGGTTCAGTATTGAAGTAACCTAACACTAATCCGAAGGCTACAAATGCTGGAATATATCGAAGGCTATAGAGAGGAACGACCACCTAAAAAATCATGCAATTCGATTGGTGATCGTAGATTCGCTGTCATAAAAATCCCCCTTGGTCTTAGAATCAAAATAGGTAATTAGAAAGAAGAATTAATTTTATCCAGAAAAATCCCGAAAACCATGTAATTGGTGATTTGAGTGGACATATGTATAATAGCCAGTCGCCGGAATTAATCTCGGATGCTGCCGAGTCAAAAAAAGAAAAATCTGAGCGATTACTACAAGGTAGATAAAAGCTAAATCTTCATAGGTCTATTCCATAATCAACAAGCTCATTGTGGTTAGAAAAAAGGGAAGTAACAATTGAAATTATAAACCAAGTAAAAGCCTAGTAAACAATTGGCCTATATACTTTTTAAAAGGCAATAATATTGATAAAGATATTTCCAAGCCAATTGGGCAATTGTCCTCAAACACAGGATTATTTGCCAAATCTGTGGTTAGAATTCAACTAGCAAAAAAGGAAATTCCCTTCCCAATTATG
>Ga0163217_1091279_pt1 | contig 10614 bp, 12 predicted proteins | sample SynspAceP_FD_185933 | JGI IMG/M metagenome (GOLD analysis project Ga0163217, IMG submission 185933) | Saline lake microbial communities from Ace Lake in Antarctica - Synechococcus sp. Ace-P (PacBio error correction) | ecosystem: Environmental > Aquatic > Non-marine Saline and Alkaline > Saline ... | reverse complement strand
CGCTGCCGCCTCCCCACACCACCACTCAGCGCCGTCTTCGATCTGTTGATAGGCGACTCCCGGCGAACGGCCGGATTTGAGAGGGAGCGGCAGGCGATGGGTAGATCCGGCTCATGACTTAACCCTATCCACCGCTTTTATACAGTCTCAACACAGCCGCACCTTGCAGTTGCGTACACCACCTGGCCTGTGATGCGGGCCCGTTTGTTCCAGCGTTTGGAGGCGAAGCGGTGTTGTTCTACGGTATCATGTGATGAATTGGCCCTCAATCACGCACGGCAGAGCCAGCAGGTTGTCAGCCCCCAGGGCCACTGCGATTCAGGGTTCAGAGGGAATAGAGAGCTTGGCAACGCTGGACGATCAGCAACCGATCGGCTTCATCCGCACACCGATCTCGCCACAGGGCAGATGTCGAGCAGTTCTACCGACGGGTTGAGGCTTCAGGCGATGTGTGGAAGGCGCCAGCAGGGCTGTACCGTGGGGGCTTTGCGATTTTCTAAGGATGATGCCCTCGGGGCTGAGGATCGGATGTGCTCGATTCATCCCGCCGGCCGCTGGCAGTGGCGCGATGATGGCTTCAACCTGTTTTTCCGCCTTCGCGTTATCAGGCTCGATCGAGCTTTGTGCAGCCAGTCGCGGCTTCATCGCACCAGGCCAGCCGGCCGCCGCTGAGGTGGGAACTTCGTGGCCCAGAGGGCTACGCGATTTCTCGATCTCGCCTGCACCTGCCCTTGGGGGATCCCTTTCCGGCCATTGCCGATCACACTTTCTATGTGTGGGTTCGATTTTGCCTTGCTGAGGGTACATCACGGCCCTTGCTTGAGCCAGGCGATCCCGCCGAATTGGGACTCGCCATCACCCGCTCGTGCCAAGCCCATGTCACGTGTCGCAAGGACATCCTGCGCCTTCATGCCGCTCTACTGGCCCGCCATTTGTGCTCTCGGCGGGCGTGGAGCCGCCCCAGCAGGTGTTTGGCCATTGGCTTCCTGACCCGGGAGGGCCGAAGATGGGTAATCATGGGCAATGTGCTCTCGATCAGCGAGCTTTCTGAGAGCTACGGCCGCGGACGCGGTTGCGCTGGTAGTCTGCTGCGCGGACATCACCTTTTGGTGATGACGGGGCTTCCAGCAGCACGCTTCCCTCGATCTGAGTTCAACAACGACCTGGGCCAAACGATCGGCAACCTGCTCAACCGCACCACCTCCTGCGCCGCGCCGCTGGTTTGATAAACGCCGTGCCTCCGTCTCGGCTGGATGCATGGCCGACCATCCTTGGGCGGCTCGGCGGCTTACGGCCCGGGCGACTGGTGCTTGCCGCATGGAGCGCCTGGACTTTCCTGTTTCCAGGCCGCTGAAGCGCGTGCAACTGGCGCCGCATCGCCGCTAACGGCTACTCAACGAACAGGCGCCCTGGGAGCCGGATCAAAACAGGGGGACGTTCCGCCTGCAGTTTGGCGATGATCTCTATGTCGTTCTGAGGCCGCCCGGCATGTGGCCCTGCTCCTGCGCCCCTGCTGCGCGACTCTTGCGAAAGGATGTTGAAGCAACATCGGTCAGGCTCCACTGTCCAGTGGCGCTGCCGGCACTTGGTTGGAGAAGCAACTGCGCTTTGGGGGCGTTCTCGAAAGAGGGTCTCCCTTGCCCCAGCCTGACGCGGTCATGGCCCGGCTTGAGCGGGGGACTCGCGGCTGCGGCGCTCCTGCGCCATACTGCTGCTGATCGCCCTGATGGGCGGGCTACGCCTCTCGGATGCACCCGGACGCCAGAAAGAAGGACAGAAACGCAGGCAGTTAGTCTTTCAGTCGCGTCAACCCTGCGCCAAATCCGATGACAAAGCCGCCCTGGCCTGGTCGCTGACAGACTGAAGCCAGCTATTGACTCGAGCGGAAAATTGCCAGGTTTCAACACAGCCCCGGGGGCGTGATCTATGCCAAGGCAAGCCGCAATTACAACATTTCCGTGCCACCAGCGGCACGGTGATCAACGACGGGCGAAGTGATTCAGCTGGAGGGGAAGGTAAGATTTCAGGCGGTCGACCCAGCCCTCGCGTTGATTTCGGGGATCGGGCTGCGGCTGGATCCCCAGGCCGGCAAGATGGGATCTCCATCGAATCGCCGTTCCGATGTTGGTTGATTCGTTCCTTCCGCCTCACGGGGCGTACGGCCTGTTCTTGCTGGCCAGGACAAACTGGGAGTGCGGGCCGCACCCGGCTGGTCAAACTCCCCCCATCGACACTGCAGGGTGGCCCAGGCGACTGTTCGCGGCAGTGGCGTCCTCAAGGCCCCGGGCCGAGTCAAGGGATCCGGCGGACTCAAGAACAAGCAGGAGCAGCCTCACAGCGTCCGCCCTGGAAGGCAACACCCGCACCGAAAAGTGATCGATGGCCTTAGCTCAGTGCGCTTTGTGGGATCCTTCCCAGACGCCGATGTTTCCAATGGCCAGCCAACCCGGCTGGGCGCGCACGCGCAGCGGTCAGCACGGCCTTGCCCTTCGTTGCCCAGATTGGAAACCAGGGAGGGTGCGGGGCCAGTTCTCTGGAACTTGCAACTCGTGAGAGTGGCCTTGATTCCGGCCGGCTGCCGGACCGCGCCCACCGGCGAGCCTGACGGCTAACGATTGTCTCTACAACTGGGCTGACCGTCGGTGCGGGCCGGGGAACCGTTGGTGTTTCGTCGCGAAGCCAACCAACAGGTCACCGCAGTAGGTGCTCAACGGCAAGGGTGGATGGGAAGGGTCTCGCCGTGTTCACGCACCGGGGGGTCGGGGTGAAATCCCAGCTTCAGGTTCCGCCGGCAAAAGAGTCTTCCGCAGGGGAATTCGGGCGGGCAGCGGACTCTTCCCCGCTCCAGGGCCTCCATAGTGAGTTCTGATCTTTCTCCGTCCAGCCCTCAAGCCAGTTTCATCGGCCTTGCTGAAGCAGCGTGGTGACCAGCCACGGAGCACAGCAGCCGCCGCGCCGATCGGCTGGATCAGAACGGGCAGGGTGCGGCGGTAGGCAGTGAACTCTGCCGGCCCGGGTAGAGCGCCAGGTTCACCAGGGAGATCGCCTTTCCGGTTTGGCAGGGACCTCCGTTGATGGCACCGGGCCCAGCGCTCCGTGCAAAGCACCCCCCGCCGCAGGGATCGCCACTTCTCTTGCCATGGGATCAGCACACTGGCCGCATGTGAGTGGGCGATTGAGCCAGCAGCGGCTCCCCAGCTCAAGTCGGCAGCCAGCGCTTTCTGGCAGGCCATTGATCAACTCCAGGCCCTCCGTCCCCTTCCAGGGGGACACCCGTTCGGTTTGCTTTCGGGTTGGCCCGGGGGTCCAGAGCAGGGCACCAGGCATCAACCCCACGGGCCATTCAGGCTGGCGGAGCAGGCAGAACGCTGCAGGGCGGGCTGAGTTCAGGCGCGCTGGCCTGGTGATCAGGCAAAGCAGCAGGCCAGCAGACCGGTGCCAGGCAGGCGCAGGGCGGGGGCCGGAGGCCGTTCACGGGACGTTGGCTGCAGATGGTGTTTGACGGTGCGAGCTGAGGGCGGACGCGGTTCGTGCAACGCTGGACACATGAGCACCAGGGGGGCCTGAGGCCATGACAGGTTTTACAGCGATGCCCTTTTGCACCCAATCTCGCCATGTAATGCCAGCAGGGCATTCGCCGGCGATCGCCTTTTAGGCGGGCGGTGGGCCTTGTGACGGCAGCCATGGGCCTGGAGGAGGCCAAAATCGCTGCCGCGCCCGTCATCACCGAACCCCCTTCGCCCTGCCGGAGCAGACCATCGCGACGATGTCGATCGATTTGCTGCAGATTCTGCGCAATGACTCGGCATAGAGGCCTCGTCTCTTGCCGCCATTCCTGTTGCCCTCAACAGGAGCAGCGCGAACGGCCCTGGCTTTGGCGGCCAACTGGTTCATTAGCGATCGGATGTGGTCGAAACCCGATGACAGGTCTTTCTCGACCGGCTCTCGCTGCAGCTGGAGCTGCCGAGTCGGAGAGGCGCAGCCAAATTTCTTGAGGTTGATTCAGATCCTCACCTCGCGGACAGCCTGGCGAGTGAAGGCAGACTGAAGTCAGCCCGCCTTGCCATCGTCATCCTGTTGCGTTGCGGCCGCCGCTCCTGCCCGACTCTTGGCGGCCTTGGCCGTTCTGGTGTTTTCCTGTTCTTCCCCTGCAGCCTTGCTGGCAGCGGAGTGGCACGGACTACGCCCGCGCTCCCGCAGACGCCTTGATCGATCCGGGGCCAGTCTGTTCAGTCGCTCCACGCCAGGAGTTGGGATACATCGGCCTCGAAGATTTCGAAGCAGGGCCTTGCCAGGCCCATTCTTGATTCCAGTACGATTCGCCTCCGCTACGGACTGGAAACTACGAGAGCTGGGCGCCCCAGATGGAGGAGCGCTGGAGCCAGGCCAAACCCCGGCGGGATTCCAACCTTGTTTTGCTGGCTTATCGACGCCCAGACCAACCAACAGCCTTTCTGTGGTGGCATTCGCCCGATCTTGTTGATGCAGTTGCCAAAGACTGTTAGATCAGCACGGCGGACCGACCATGGGCAATTCCTATGCGGATGGGATCGCAGCTACCGCCAGGCCTCACTCGATGCGCTCAAACCGCTGGGAAGTGGTGCTCAACGGCGCCGATGATCCCGGTTCCTCCCGAGCAGGCAGGGCTTGCAGCGTCGAGATCGTCTCACAACATCCCAACCCAAGCTGAAACGCTGCGGGAAGTGGCTATTACCTGGGTGGTCGTGCTTGTTTGGTGGTCGGCACGATTGTGCCGATGCTCACTTGGTGGGTTCTTCTCACGCTTGAATCTGCCATGACCCTGGTTGATTTGGATTCGACCTGTCGGCAGGGGCTCGGCTCGGTTTGGAATCTCAGCAATGAGCCTTGAACGGGCCTATGAAGGCGGCGCTGGCTGACCAGAGCCTGGACTTGAGTTACTACAACGATCGTCCGGTACGCCCGAACTTTGCCCTGGAGCCTGCCTCGCACGGTGCAGGCTCAGATGCTGCGCCGCTTCGCACGGCCCTGCAGGATATCTGCAGCGATTTTCTCGATGGGCCGGCACCCTCGCCGCCAAAGAGCTCGACGCCAGGAGCTGCGCCCAGCTGCAGCTGATCGGGAATCCGTGGAGGGGCGCTACAGCAACGCCCACCTCGGTGGCGGTCATGAGGGCGCTACACGGACTCCTGCCCGCAAGCCTGATCGGCGTGGGTGGGAGCGGGTCCGCCGCCGCTGGATCCGAGGCGAGGCCAATGTGGTCGCCGGCTTTCGTCGTCGCCGCGACCACCTGGTTTCGCTGCGGCATCCCCTCCTAGTGTTGGTGCTCGTGCCCTGTTGGTTCCGCGGTCAGCCGAATATCGTTTCGTGATTTCCGCGGTGTCGATCGTCTGGCCCCTGACGTTCCATTCCTGAGCTACACCCAAGCCCCAACTGGAGGTGAAGGCGGCGGGTTTGAGAAGTTACGCATCTAAAGCGGGAGATCGAGTTCGAGCCCTGGCTCAAGGGCGACGATCTGCCAGCCCGGAACTTGCTGCACAAGGCCCTCTCCTCGGAGCCCGCAGAGCTGAAGCAGGAGGCCAGATGGGTCAGAGCATCCGGGCGATCCAGAACGTGCTCTCGAGGGGTGGGACTTGCTGGGCTTCGTGCTGGGGTTCTTGCTTCCTGGCAGGGAGGAACTGCGGGTTTCTGCGGGGCTTCCGTTGATGAAGCGATCTATGGCCTCAGCGACAGCGCCAAAGCCTTTGCCATCATTCTGTTCAACGATATTTTTGTGGGTTTTCACAGCCCGGAGGTTGGACGGTGTGACTGCTCCGATGGGGTTTCGAACCACCTCGTTTGCCCAGCGGGAGAATTTTGTGCTCCTGTTTCATCGCCACTCCGTGATCCTGGCCACGATTCTTTCAAGTTATTGGATCTTCCGTTATCTCAACCGGGATGTCGGCCCTCTTCGGTGTGCCACCCTGACGCACATGAACGGCGGGTGCGTTGAGGGGCTATCAGCCGGTCCCAGCCGTCCCGCCTGACGCTTCGGTGACGGGCCAAGCCGCGGTGGCAGAGCGCTGGGCCGAGCATCTCGCCACACCAGCGGGTCTGCCCGTTCTGTACTTGGCCAACAGGACCCCTCTATCCGGGGATCTGGCCTGCAGCAAGCGGGGCCTGGCCCTTTTCACCGCCCATGCAGCGGTCCAGCCAGCTGGCCACCTGGAGGTGAGAGGGGGGCCCTGCTGAGCGCTTGATTCGGGTTCTCCGGCTGTTGTGTCTTGATGATTCCCTGGGCACCTGGCTGAAGTCATCACTTGGAGCTGGAGTCCGCGGACTGGCGCGCCAGCAGAACGGCTTGTTTGGCGGCCCGGAGCGTTTGCTGCAAGCCCGCAGCTGGTCGTGTGTGAGGAGACCGGGCTTGGGGCGTCGTGCCCGCCCACGGGCGATCGGTGGCCGCTTCGGGACCGCCTCGGGGCGGGCTTTGGACAGCTTCTCCAGGCCCGTTAGCAGGCGCCAGTTTGCTTGTGGTACCACGGCAGGGCCCTCGGACTTGTTGGCGCTCAGCCAGCTGTTCCCCCTGAGCCACGCCCCACAGCTGGTGGGGCCACGCCCTGACTCCCATGCCCCGTCTGGTTTCTTTTTCAGCCCCAGATCCCTTCCCAACACCTGGCAACCGTGGCGCGTACCCTGCGCCGCTACAACACCGAGTGCACCTGATCTGTCCCCTGGCTTCGCTTCGCGACCGTCAGCTCAAACGCGCCGGGCTCGACTACTGCCTTGGGTGTCGCTGCCATGGTCCACGCGACCTTGCCGCCCTTGAGCTGGAAGCGCTCCAGACGGGGTGGGGACGGATGGGCCCTTGACCACCAGGTGGAACGCTCTACAGCGCCTTTCGCTTCGGAGGCAGCTGGATTGGCTGCTGCTGGGACAAGAGAAACCGATGGACTGCCTCCGGACCTTGTTGAAGCTGGCCGACGTTGCGGACTCCACTATCCCGATGACCGGATCGGTGCGCTCGGGCGGGAGGGTTCGCCAGCCTGAATCTTCTCGGTCGCAGCGGCCGTTGCCTGTTTCGAGTGCCTTGCGCCAGACTGGGAGACCAATCCCGTCGCTGCCGAGCCACTGCGGAAGTCATGACAAAACCAGTCTGCGACCAAAGCAACGAAGAGCAGTGAGCGCAAGGGGTTGGGGCCTGCATCGGGCCCTTGCTCAGGTTTCTGATTCGGGTTCAAGGGTGGCCGGTCGTCCTGGGCCGCGCTTGAAGTCTTGATGCTTGTTTCGAGAGTTGCCCAAGACGCTTAACTCTCAAGCGCGGCGCAGGGATAGTTGGCTTTCTCCACCGTGCTTGTCCCTTGTGGAAACTGCATGGAAGGCCCTGTTTTCACTTCTTTCTGGGCAATTGGCGGGCGATTCCGGTCCTCTACGCTCGTTAGCAGCTGGAGCGTTTGGCCCGGTGGTAGCCGATTCCCGCTCGCTCAGCTGCGGACGACTTGCCGAGCCTGGTTGAGGCTCACCTGGCGTAGCGCCAGGTGAGTCCTTCTGCCAATCGCTTCTGGATCAAATCAGCAGCCAAGTCACGCATCAGGGAAGCTGCGGTGCCTTGAGCCTTGTGCCAAACAGACCTTAGCCCAACTCCAACAAAGCGTTCAGGTTGGCCATCGCCTTCAAAAACCAGGTTGAATGGGCTGCAAATTGGCCTGGCGAGTCCCAGGAAGCGTGCTCGGCGGCTGGGACTCCACTCGACGGCCGGACAGATCCGCCAGTACGCACCCGCTTCGGTTTCTGGCCTGTTGCCTCCACTGGAGTGGTTCGGCTTCGTGTGATGATCTTGGCAAGCTGGCGCACGCGTAATTATGCGCATGGCGTCTTTCAGGATCTGTTACAGCTGAATCCAGGACTCCAGGCTGCCAGCCTGGAACCGGCACTCAGATTCGTGATCGCTATTTTCTTTCTCAGGCCCGCAGCCGCATTGGTGCTGGGGGCTCAATTCCTGTCAGGTAGCGGATGGTCTGAGCTGGCCTGAAACTGCCCAGTTCGGCGGTGAAAAGCTGAGGTTCGCCCGCCCGACCACCCCACCTGGATCTGGCCAAGCGAAGGGGGTGCTTCACTTCGGGATTCGGTTGGCTGGGGTCGCATGCACCAAGGGCGTCGGGACATTGCCAGCAACGTCGGCACGCCGATCTGTGCAGCCCGCTCAGGCCGCGTCAGTTATGCGGGATGGCAACGGCGGCTTACGGGCTATCTCGTTGAGATCATCCATGATGATGCCAGCAAAACTTCTCTACGCCACAACAGGCCGCGGTGACGGTCCAAGTCGGCCAGAACGGTTAGCATCAGGGCACCAAGATTCGCGGTCGAATGGGCAGTACGGCCGCAGCACAGGGCCCCCACCTTCAATTTTCGAGATATCACCTGCCGGTCGCGTTAATGAGCCACGTGCGGCAATCCACTTCAAGTTTTCTTCTGGAGAGCTGAACAGAAGCTGGTTGGAATCGGCGATCGTCTAAACTCCAGAGGATAAGGCTTCGGGTAGCTCAGCTGGTTTAAGAGCGTGGGAATCATAACCCCAAGGTCGTGTGTTCCAAGTCACTCTCGAGCATTTGATTCTTTCACTCCATGCGACTGGAATTGTGATGCGTTATTTCATCTATTCGATGTCAACTGTTTCTTGATTGGTTACGAGTTTTTTTATTTGTCCTCAGTTAATTTAATAGGCCCAAATTGACAGGGCCTAACTTAATTCGATGTAGTAAGACAACTTTCAAAAAATCACCTTTTTGCCAGTTCCTGTCGAGTCAGAACCTGTTGTCAGGACTTGAAATCCGCATGGCAGCCTCGGCGGGCATGTCGGATTTTTCAAGGTCGCCCTTTAAATTGGGAATTTCCTGAAAAACTAAAGCAAAGGCACTCACGCAAATGCAAGTCTTCGCAAAACCGAACAGCCAGCGACGCGCATGCTGCCTATACCGCAAGCAGCCAAATTCGTGCGATGGCCTCTGAGAGAGTAGTAGCCCTCTGAGTTTCTCCTCCTGGGAGGCTGTAAAGACCCAATAACCCAACCCAGAATAAGGACAAAAAAGAGGCGACAGCAGCCTCAGCAACCTGTCTCGGGAGAACATTCACGATTGAAGCCATCGAGATCGTTGGTCTCCGGCACCATGCTTGAGTTGGCCGCCATGATCTTGGATCAATGAATACTTACGCTTTCCAGCTCCAACGGGATCCCTCTAACCTCTTGCGTCGGCGCTGATCAGCATTGAGTTTGCTGGCTTGCGGGCAGCATTCAGCTCTGGGTTCTTTTGGGGGACGCCCAAAGGCTTGCCTGAGAGCCGGATCCGTTCTCATTGCAGAAGTGTCTATTCTGCGGATTGTGTAGATTACGATCAGCGCAGATCCGCTTCTGGGTAGCAACCATTGTCTTCTTTTATTATTTTCTGCCTGAGAATGAGATCTCCACCTTCGTTGTATGCCATCCCAACTGATGCATGAAGAAATGGAAAAACCCATTTCTCCACAGTGAGCTTGATTTTGGCACCAAACTCCCACAGCTGCCCTTGCTTTCTCGAACGATCGGCCTTCACCTGGCTTCTGAACCAGGTCTTGCCCAGCGATGGGGAATGCTTCTGGTATTGCTTTCGAGAAGGATGGCTTGCGGCCGTGCCAGTTTTCAACTGCAGGCCAGAAGCTTCTGCCACCAGTGCTGCTTTGAGGGGAGAAGGGGCTTGACCCCAACAGCGATCAACGCGTCGATCGACTCAGATTGCGCTGCAGGTAGCTGAGCTGGCTTTCCTCACTGCAGCCTTGATTTTGCGCAGCCTTGGCTTTTTTTCTGCTTTGGCCGATCGTGAGGGAAGCTGAAAACGAGCTCTTTTCGCGGTTTGTAGTGGGGGCGATGGCGTCCAAAACCTTTGGGGACTGATGGCAAAGATCATCGATTAATCTTTCAGTGCCATTCCGTCCGCCTCGTTTGGAGCAGCTTCAAATCGGTAGGGTAGGTTGATTGTCTTCAGGGGTCAGGAAGCATCATGCTGATTCGTTCCCAGTTCTTGCCTTCTGGCCAGTCCAGCTGGGCTTGATTCATCGAATCAAGTGGAGAAGGCTTTGGCGCGCCACCGTCTTCCATCTGATTTTGATCCGGCTTCATCGCTGTCATCAAACTCTGGCAGCTAACAGCTTTCAACCAGCAATTCTCTTGCGCCTCGCTGCACAATCAGGCTCATTGATTCTTGCGCAGATCTTTATCTGATAGTCGCTTTACGGAAATGAAACCATTCATCCGATGGATCAAAAAGGGGGGCTTTGCTTTGAGTAGCCAGAGAAGCCAAGAAAAATACTGGCATGTATGGATTTCCTGGATTCTTGCCAGTTACAGTCTCCTTCATCACTCAGACAAGCCGCTGGCTTTGATTGTACAAGAGCGCCAACGCTAGGCGTACTGTTTGGCAGGGAGGCTTTCGATTCGTGCCGGCTTTTGAACTGTGGTTGCGTAGGGGGACCGATTTCAAAGGCCTCTTCCCCACGTATTTCAACTGAAAGCAAAGGAACCCACCCCAGCGGTTATTCTGGATTTTTCAAAAAGTGTGCGCCAAAAGGAAGGGTGGATAAAAACTTCCTCCGGATGGGGGATCTCCCTCCTTCCTTTTTTTTTTT
>Ga0163217_1031243_pt1 | contig 10614 bp, 8 predicted proteins | sample SynspAceP_FD_185933 | JGI IMG/M metagenome (GOLD analysis project Ga0163217, IMG submission 185933) | Saline lake microbial communities from Ace Lake in Antarctica - Synechococcus sp. Ace-P (PacBio error correction) | ecosystem: Environmental > Aquatic > Non-marine Saline and Alkaline > Saline ... | reverse complement strand
TTCCCTCTCCGTTGTTGTTGTACGGAGAGACGTTAGTGATAGATCAAGATTAATGAAGTGAAATTACTCTAAAATCATCGTATTAACATAGACCACCACCGGCCAACCTGATGAATCATGGATGAAATTGAATCTCTTTTGGTTGGGAAGGCAACCAGAGAATAGGGGACACATTTTTACAAGAAACTATTTTCCTAAAAAAATTTTAAATTATTCAATAGATTAATCAAATGACACCTCTATAATAACGGAAGAAGTTAAAAAAATGATTTTATTTGGATAAAATCCAAAAGTGACTTAAGGGTGAGTTATAAGCGCAAAACTTCGTTTTTTTCAGGCCCCTAATTTGCCAATACATCCCCGGTAAATATGCCGCTGTGAATTGGTAATAGCATGTTAGGAGCTAATAAAGTTGAATTAAGTTGATCCCAAGATAAGAAAAAAATATTCAGTTGAGCCACCGTAAAGTCAATACGCGCGTCTTGCCGTTTACCTGAATATGAATCAAAACAAAACTCGTTTCGTTGTAATACATTTAGACATTGGAGGAGAATAGGACCGATCATCTGTTATGAATCAGTACACTATGAAGGAAGAATTTATCAAGGGATATTATGGGACAGGGCTGGTTGCAGATAAATAGGCGAATTTCTATTTCGGGGAAACCAAGAAATATCAGCAGGTATTAACTATGAATTTTTTACAATAGTGATGACAGATAACCGAACTTCCCCCGAAAGACCTTGGGTAGATTATATTCAAATTAATTCATTAAAATGGGAGGATATCCTCCCTACGCAGAAAGTTTTCAAGTGACTATTAGTAACTTGAACGCGAGGTACCCACAGGGTATTTTTAATAAACGCTTGTGTTCGTGGCAAGTATCACTAGGTGTCCCAGTCCTAAATTTTACTTCCCAGATACTGGATCGGACTGTTTTTCATCTGGTGAGGCTTTTTTTGATTGTGACAGAAAAGAATAATAAGGGACCCCTTTTATTGTTAAATGCCGAATAATAATGAGTGAGGGTTTTGGGAACCCAGCTTTAATGTACTTCCGCATAACCGAAGACCAGTCAAGTATTCAATCTCGACACTACCTTGTGAATGTGGCATGCGCATCATGAGCTTAGTGTGATCGGCGCATTGTATAAAGAGCAACGGATGCAGTGCACCACTTCCTAGGTATCAGATATAGGTACAGCTTAGAAAACATGATTGACACCGTTCAGTTCTTCTAAATCATAACCTGAACACGACAGCTATTTGGAACAAAGAGTTTGAAACCAAACCCACAAACATGGTGTTCAAAAAGGGCCAGTGAGATTGCTTTTCTCCACAATGGCTATGTGGTATGAACGGGTCAATTGGTATATGGTCGCACCGGGCGCAAGTTTGCACTTCTCTTTAAGAATGTAATTAGGTTAAAATGACAATGAGTGATACGAAGTATAGGGCTACTATTACTTACATGCTACTAACTATTCATTAAATACAATAAGTTGAAGACGGTGGAATAATGATAAGTTTTCACTGCGAGATTCCTAATTTAATGTTGTGGAGATTGAAAATGATCTAGAACAGCGTTTAATGAGCTACATTTCCAACAAACACCTCACCTGAACCAACGATTAACAAAGAGCTTAATACGCGTGATAACATGTACAGCCAAAGTAAAGCACGAAGTCATCACTATAAACTAAACAATAGCCTATGAGAGATAATACTCGGTGCAATACTAAAAATGAATTCACATTGATTTAATTCCACGTAAAACGGGAATGTCCGAACCCATCCCCCGCGAACTTCGAAAATTTAAGACAAAGTGCACAATCGGTTAACGATCTCAACAATTGTTAAAATGCCGATGGAATTATCAACCAAAAACCAAAATAACCCACATGAAAAATAATTGCCAGTTCTCTAAGCCTGTTAGGGCCTCTAGGCTACTATATTTCACATTTTTCAAAATAGAACACCTCGCAAAATGAGAGAGACTTAGCGTACTGCAACAATTTTTGCATTACTTAGTACGTTTCACTTTTTAAGAAATAATCAAGCAAATTCCTATTACAAAGACTGACACAGATACTTCACCACTTTGTGAATGAATTTAAAATATAAACTCATGCACAGATAACTATCTTTAATAGTAAGTATGGCGATGCTATATTATAGGATTATACCATTCCACGCAAACACCTAGAAGCATAAAATGGCCCAAAACAGGCCAATTCGAGTGAAAACTATCAGACTTTTCTTATGATCCAAAATAAATTTATACGAGGAAGCTAGGAACCTCAATTAAAATTCACTCTCATAGGTTGTCATACTTCTATTTCTTATCCATGTTTCGAAGGATATGATTTATGGATAGTTGCACAATATATGTGAAAAGATCTGTAAAAGTTGGCGACATTTTTAAAGATTTAGCTGTTAAATATTGAAGTGTCTGGCTGACAATAGCAACGAACACTCGTGCTTTACTAAGCAATTTTCATGAAATAATAAAAACCTGACGTGCTAGACTTTTCTGAGCGTGTTCCTATTGGTATAAACATTCGTTATTTCTACAGCAGTATCGACACCCCGTCTGGAATACAAGGGACTAGTATATAGAGTGGTGATTTCGGAGAAGGAACCCTCATATTCTAGACTCGGAAGCAGCTATCAATTTTTACACGCTGTGGGAAAAAGGAAGACATAGCGGAAACTGAGGGCGCAGATTTGCGATTTGGAAATTTTCAATCATATGCCTCAAATTGACACGTTAATGCCAGGTGCAACGCTAATTCATCCTCTATCCTATTGTACAGTAATTGGTTTTTCTACGAAGGAGAATAAGCTTTTAATTAAAAGCCAAAAACTAATTTGATGAATTTTCTGGTGGTGGAGGGATATAAAGTTGCTTTCCTTAATGAGGTCTTTTCCGTTTGTTGAGACTGTACATAAGTTGCTTGCTGGGTTGGATTTGACTCAGTTAATGTATTTGCACGCTACTTCAAAGGGTACTCGTAACCTTACGGTGCTTGTGGATGTTATTGATAGCGACTTAATTCAAAGATCAACTCGAATCACATCTTTCCCGACGCCGGCTTAATAATTGTTTTTCCCATCTGCTGTAGTGTACAGGATTAGTGTGAACAAGTCAGTCCGTTAACGCTCTTTAACTTTTTTATTGACTCAGGAGACCAGTGAGATTTTCGGTATCGAACCTGGAGTACCTGATAGCTTGGGGTATTCAGATTTAGAGCCCTCTAATGCCAGATCTCTATTAATGGGGTGGATCACCATTACATAGTAATAGATGGATACCTGGCAGACAGATATATAAGTAGATTGAATACTTAAGACGCTGCGTTAAGTTCAATTTCCAGACAAATAGTGCGTGACTTATATAATTATACGTGAGAGATTACCTATTGCCGGCATGTCTCATTATCAAAGAATTAATAGGATTTGTGGGCATTTTCCAAGTCAAACCATCAATCGATGTACATAAGTTAAGTCGATATAGTGGAGGCCATAACTTATTGTGAAAAGCTGTCAATTTGAAAAACGCTACGAAAGGATTAAAATTATAATTTTCATCCGTATCATTTCACTTTTAAAAAACTCAAAAATACGTAATTTCTTAAACAATACACAAAAGACGGCATAATACACGGTGTGTACTAAATGAAAGATTACAGTACTGACGCGCACAATTTAAATCAGGGAATGAAAAAATAAAAAAATGTCAAAAAAAATCGGCGTTAACGTTATTGCAAGCCGTAACGTTTAATGTGAAATCAAGCGTACGCCTATGATGCTATAGCAGGAAAGGCACTTCCAAGTTATGCTTAATTCTATACCATGCAAAAGGGTTATAAATGAATCCTTGGAGTGCTGAGGTGACGATAGAGAGAGTAGGGCTTTTTAATAATAGATATTATCTGACAAATTATATATGGCGTTTCCAAGGCGGAGCGATGTCAATAAAAAATTTATATTTATAAGGAAGAGTTAACGTCCCAAATTTATTCCAAAGCATGTTTATGCGATCCTTCTTTGGAAATACATAAAACACATCCCTAGCCAGCCCGAAGCCATCGTACTTAACTACACCGAGAATCTTTTTATTTGACTGGGGCACTTTTATTCACATCCTTTGAGAGAGATGCCGCTAATTAGGGATTTGTAGAACATTTGAAAATGAATAATTTAAAATGATAGCTTTGAACTAATTTAACTCAAAATAAACATTGATCTTTCCTATTTCTGGTGGTTAACCGAACAAGGTACTATCATGTATTACTTATCTTATTCTCGGCACGTTGCAGGCACTTTTGGAAATTCGACACTGTAAGAAGGTTTTAGGTTTGTCCATCGCTGGATGCGATTATCCTATTATGGTCTACCTTAAGTAATTGGAACGGAATGTTGTATCACGCTAGATACTCAACCATCTCACAATGGAACATAAAGCATGCAAAAGATATACTACTTGCGCCGCCTTGAGAAATTGATAAGATTTGCGGATTTCACGATAATCAAACCACGGTATTTTCATAAGAACATGAAGGTGATCCAATGTGCCGAATATTATTGCCGGAACCGGCACGGGTTCCTATGATCTTTAATTTTCCTCCAATCACCATTAATAGCCAGAAACGGTTAATAGGTGAATAGCATAAGACATTATTTTCTCTGAATGTTGTTTTTTACGCACCGAATGATGCACTCACTAATTACGTTTTAAAAAATGGGGTATGGAAATATAATGATATCACATCTAAGCACTAATATCTTCTCTTGACTGGGTCAACGGATGCTTTTGGAACTACGCAGCGTTTACAGGAAACGGACCGACACAACTGGTTGCCCTTCACGCATCTTCTTCCGTCTTTCTTACATTGCGATATGACAGCTTCTTCGTCCGCGGGCTAAAGCACTTTTTTTACCATTGAATTACAAAGGTTGGAAATTATTAATGCCGAGTCGTGTCGCCCATTCGAAAATACTCCGGATGAGATATTTTTATACCCAGTTTCAGAATAATAAGGGACTTACCGTATTTTTGACGTATCATTTATGATTGGACTAGCACTTTACAACTCCAAGTTCAACGTGGAAATGTACATCTTTTTCTTTTTGCTGTGCTATGGAGTCGCACCACTTAGTGAACTATAATAATAAAATTTACATATTAGAAACCCAAACATTATCGGTCAATACTCATCCGACTTTGTCTACTTTAGCATAACGGAAGGTTTTCTATGGCACATTAAACGTATCCACAATATTTAGTAATAATCTTTCTCCATTATGTGATTATTCCTAATAAGAATAATTTGACACTAGAAACGCCCCAATAATGAGTTTTTCAAGCAAAAAGATTGGTGTAGTATTTCCTTTAAACAGAGGATCACAGCAATTTGATTCCTTTACAAGGACTTTAAAAATTCATTCGCAGGGAATATACACTTCATGTCGTGTAGCAAAAAAATTGAAGACTGACTATACATAATCAAGAAGACCAATCTCTTGGTTTCAGGATGTGCCGTGTCATTCTGATAACACATTGCATCGTGTAAATCGGTGAGATGAGAAGATACAAAGCGCGAATGAAAAAGAAATAATATAACTATTGTGACCGTTTTAAGCACGCTTCTCTACGCATTAATTTTCCCTTCGCATGTGGGACCTCCGTTCGAATAACTTGTAGATTGCGATTGCAGGAAGTTCGTATCTATATTACCAGGTAGCCTCAGATGTTTCACAATATGACCTCTCGTATTCATACTTTCACGCCTCTTGGCAGAGTCGTCAAGGGTGGGAGAAAACGCGATCCATTGCGCGCACATCCTGAACCAAGGAAGATTGGTCCGAAAGCAGAGTTAATCCCCTATTTTGTTTCCTTTCAAATTGCCGTTCCGGCTAACAAGGGAAAAAATTGTCATTTGCTCTGCGACGTATTCGAGCAATATCAAAACCATTAGGAAGTTTATTAAATATTTTGGTAGTCCAGTACTCGTGTGCTTTCGATGAGTTGACCTAATATTTACTAGGAATCTGTTATTTCCACTTGCGAAAGCATTTGGTCTTGGACGTGATCCCCTTAAATTTTCAAAAACGGTTAAGATTCCTTACTCTGATAAAAAAACCTCGTATTCGAATGGCGAAATCAAGGTTAACTGTAATTGAGATTTTCCAACCCTTTTACCGGGGCCATGAAACTGACAACTCCTAGTATAACCTACGAAATCTTCTGTAGCAAATGTATGATTGCCGTTTTACGGTCGTATCTCAAACGTAAGAACGTGGGGGTGGGGGGGGGGTTTTATCTATTTTTGGCATCTTCTTGTCATTAGGGCTTGTCCAGCTTTGGAATTTAGTTGACCCATGGAATTTTTGTTGAATTATTGATCATTATAGTTATTGCCCTCTTATAACCGCTCCATCCATATTTAGCAGTTGTAGGCATAGTATCTGGCTATTTGGTGAAAAAAATAGTCATGGAACCTTCGTGCCGGAGTCCTATATTTCGGTACTATTTCCTTTTTTTGATTGGGTTTTTGAATACCGTTTTAGGTTGGATACTTAGTCTGAAAAATCCCACTGATCATTTTCGAAATGGGCGCTACACGTAAGTTTTGATTTTTGCGCGCATCTATGTTTTTATAGCGTGTCAAATTGTTATTCCGTACCATAGTTGCGTCATCGGAAAACCCGTATTCCTCTTGTCCAAAGAAAATGTCGCTCCTGGCGAGTTGGAAAAAAGTAGATAAAGAGTTTATCGAAGTTTGCTTTTCGGAACCACCAGAAATAGAAAGATTAAAAGTGAGACTTTTGATTGCTTAAAGTTATAATCCCGCTACCATAATATTCATACAAACCAATCCCTATGGGCATTTCCAAATTGATTAAATCCCCATTGATTGGAGGTTATTCGGGATCTGGGGTTGGATTGTTGTTCAAAAAAAGGGTTGACCACTGCTGGGAAAAAGGTATATTGGTGAGAATTAAAAGACAATCTGCTTTACAATTACAAAGAAATATCATAATCATGTCCCGCTTTAAATGCAGGATGGAGTGAATACGCCCCATAACATTGTCAATAATATTCATTATTATTAAAAAAACCTTACTCCATGTAGCACCAGAAACTGCCAGTCATATTATTAGAACCCGTTGCATGTGTATGGAGGAAACATTTTAAGCCATACTTGGTCAGGAAGGTTTTCTAGACAAGCACTCTGCACGCATACTGACACACTTTCCTCGAAATTTTTATATAAGTTAAGGTTTACGCTTAGTTTTTTTTATTTTTGGCATCCCCGATTTTTAATGCTCACCGTAATAGGAGCAAGGTAACTAACAATAACACCGAAGAAGTAAGAGGCAAGCTAAAAAATTAAAAGCGAGATATTGGCAGCTTGCATTTCCATTGCTAGAAAAAGCAGGTTGTTTTGACTTTGGCTGTAGAATAGAAACTCACATAATACTATTGGCCACAGAAGCTGCACAATTAGCAAAGAAGTTGCGGCACTCTGATTTAATGTATTTCGAATGAATTGACTCACGTCTTCAGGAGTTCAATCTAATTTATAATCGTCCAGGCTTATGTCTTCTTCTATACTATGTTGGAATATGGGGTGACTTGAAACCAATGGCCGCACCATTAATAGTCCAAGGCTCTAATCGAATACCCAAATCAGCTCTCGGTTTCGAATCCGAAAATCACCTATTACAAAAAGTTAAGCTCGGTGACGTACCCTGTAAAAGCGGGAACCACGGGTGGGAGATGGGACGATTTTGAATTAAAATCTCTATCAATAAACATCCCACAGCACCGGTAAGGTTAGATACTTTTGAAGTACCATTTAGCCAAACCACAAACAACTTCGTCCAAGCCTGAAGCACTTTCCTCCAAAACAATATCAAAATAGTTTGCTTATTAATAGCTATCTCCTTTCGTTAGAAAAAACCAATTAAGGATTATGATTAGCGTGTGTGCACTGGCATCGTCGGTCAACATAACGTTTGAAATCAAGTCTTTTCCATCGTGTTCGCGATCACACTCATGCCGATTCTTCAGTTTCCAGTGGGTTGGGTCGTTTCCTTTTTTCACAATGTGGCTCCGGTAATGGGAGTTTCCCTTTCCGATAAATCACAAGAGTTTAATCCTTAGATTTTTACGTCCACATATACTTTCCGCTTGACGGTTGATTCTGCTGTATAAGTTTTCCAATAGGAACGCTCTCTCAGGTTTTATTATTTCCTGAAATTGCTTAGTAAGCACGAATTTGGTCTATTGTCCAGCAACTTCATATTTAACAAGGGCTTAGAAATCTTTTGAAAAATTCATTCAGAATCTCATAAATTATTTACCTCTTCGAAACATGGATAGGAGAACCTTTGAATTAATATCACTTTCTCTAATTTTTGGATAGCTTATTTTTTGAAAGATATAAGAAATCGTGGAAATTATAACTTTAAGTCATCTGCTCTATATTATCCTTAATATCACTAATTATACGTTGCAGATGCCAAACCTTATTTGTTCGGTAATTCTATAAGTGAAATCATTTCTAAGAGTGTTATGTATTGTGGATATTAGGAATCTCTGCTTGAATTTTAAAAAGTGAAACTATAAGGTGAATATGGTCGTATCAGTTTCATTTGAGGGGTCATTTTGAAAGGATAGGCCACAGTAAGAACTAGGCCCTCCCTTAAAAACGGAAGTTAATTTTTCATATTAAGGGTATTTTTGTTTGGATCTTATCGGAATTATTGTTATTTTCTTTAACAATTATATGCTAGATGATGTAGATACTAATGGTTTTAAAGTTCACTTTATACTTCTTTACATAAATCCGAATGTGGTATGGTCGGGACTATTATCCCATAGGAGATGATGATAGAATTGTGTTTGCTACTATCACGAATCAAAAACCAGGAAAACCCACGTTTATTATGTGTCAATAACATCATAATATACTTCATTTTAAGTCATTATTGGTTACAATTCTACGCATATCTAGTTTTAACTAAGGCTTTATTAGTGATTGACTCGTTTTTGCTCATGTTTATAGTTATAAGGGGTGTTTTTGGAATAGTAGCTCATACTAACCATACTGTTTAAGACAATTATCTTTCAATCTTTACCACATTTATTAAATTTGTGGTGCAGTGAAAAACTTTCATTATTTCAGCGTCTCATATTATTTTATGAAGACGATTAACAGTTGTAGCTTCATTATTTCACAAAATTTTATATTTAACCAATTATTTCTCCCTTACACAAGCAAACATTCCAAAAAATCTCCGATCAAGTTATTTATGAAAACAAATATCACCTATATAATTGCCATACAAATAATTAAGAACCTTCCGTTGATCAGCCATTGTGGATGAGAAGAATCGGACCTTTGTTGAACCTAGACCTTCAAATTTGTTTTTTTGCAACCTTGATGGATATCCAAACAATAGACTTGGCGATGCGCCATTTAAGCGAGGTCGTAAAGAATATATTAAAATATAAAATACCAATAAGCCTCGTGTTCACGGGGTATTATGGTGTATTAGTAGAAGAAAGCTGTTAAGGATTCCCCACATTTTCAGGATACTACCTAGGGAATGATGCACTTGGATCTTCCACCAATATGACTGTATTCAGTTAGATGCAAGCTGAGTTCTTCAGCCCCCAATCTGTCCAACTTGTGCCTTCCAATCAAACCGCTTTAGCATTTGTCGGGTAATACGTGGATATTTCCAAACCCGCCGCCAGTAATATGTGAAATTTAGCGTTCACTATCAACTTGTTTCTAGCAAGGGACAATACATTTTTTAACGTTAGATACGAGTTGGCTCTAATAGACATTCACAACGTTCCTGCAAAAATTTCATCAGTAGAGGCTACTGAGACTCTTATGATTTTGCGTATTAAGAGAATAGCATAGAATGAGACCCGAAGAGGCTTAGGGCAATGAACGCATTCGCCCGCTTTGCAACTTTTAGTTGCCATCAAATTACATCACTCAGCTTAACTAACAAGAGACAAACAAACCAGGTAATCAGTCTATTAACATTATTGCGTTGTAAATGCGGGCATTTCGGCGGTTTATGCCTACTAGAGAGCAAACCAGCAAAGTTACAAACGCGTTGACATGCCATGTGAACAAAAACTATCTGCAGCCGGTATCAATGTTGCAGTTTACCGGTTGCATAATAGTCAAGGAAAAACAGGGTTCGGCTCTTGACAATTAAGTCGTTGAACAATGCAAAAATAGATCATGCCATACCTTGATGCTTTTTTTAAATCAATGGCCAAGCGTAATTAGTACTAACGCCATCGCGGTCCATTGAACAAGTAATGGTTTACGATTATTTTTTTGGTATGGCACTAGAGCACCAAGCCACCTTTATCCACTTCTACTCGGGACGTTGCGTTTTTTTAGCTACCGATTTAAATTCTTTCAACGAGTTGGTTACCCGATCAATATTCGACACTGCGTCTTTATAGTCTTAATGATGAATTGTTTTCGCTCACGTAGGACCAAAAAAGTAACACTGAAAAAGAGCGGGATTTAGCAAGTTTTTTGCTCGATTAATACCAATCACACGACCAGTG
>Ga0163217_1012647_pt1 | contig 10615 bp, 6 predicted proteins | sample SynspAceP_FD_185933 | JGI IMG/M metagenome (GOLD analysis project Ga0163217, IMG submission 185933) | Saline lake microbial communities from Ace Lake in Antarctica - Synechococcus sp. Ace-P (PacBio error correction) | ecosystem: Environmental > Aquatic > Non-marine Saline and Alkaline > Saline ... | reverse complement strand
GTCTCTTATCTTTCCCAAAAGGGATTTAAAATATATACCTGGACACTGGACTTAGCGAGCGCCCCTGGACATTACCTCAAAACTCGCCGGTTTCTCCCTCGCTTCCTGTGCAGTGGGGCACCACTTAGTGCTGGACCCAACCTTTTTCTCCACAGCCCCAAAAGTGAGTCTTGCTGCGATTTGCCTAAAAGCGGATGAATTTCATCAATAAAGGAGAATTGGGGTTTTTGGTTAGTGAACCACATCCCACCACTTTGGTCTGGCCTTTCTATAACTTCCCGTATATCCTTTACCACCGACGTACTTGATGGCGGCTTTAAGGTGTAAAAAGGTCTGGCCACTGGGGTATGGGCGTATTATGATTGGGCCAAAGTGCGTATTGCTTTTCCAGATTCCAGCGTGCGTCTCCCAATTAGAATTAAGGACTTACGGTGAAAAATCCACTTTTTATGTTGACTGTGTCATGATCCCTCTTCTTCCCCCACCAATAGATCTGATTTTTGGCCCTATACTATATATTCTACTCTAAGGGTTTATTGGGAACCGGTACCCCGTTTCTGCTATTGGGCTCGTCATAATTGTAAAATAAACAAAGTTGTGGATATCATTGAGCTCGGGCTTTCTTTTTCGGTGTACTTATAAAGGGATTTTAAGTTAGAATAAAAAACAAATGGAGCATTTTTAACCCTGATATGTTTAAATTGTTGGTTAAGCAATATTGCATAATAGATTATATTTCCGTTATGACCCAGAGAGCAACTATTTTAAATTTTTCACATGCCCCCCGCGTAATTGCTATTCCAATTGGCGGTGCTCTCTATTGGACTGTATATTGGTTTGAAATACGGTTTCAGGTTAACTCATTTAACCATTATGGTATTTATCTAGGCACTAAAAGGATGCGGGGATAGTTTTAAGTCCTTTTTTGCATGCCTCGTAGAACATTTGTACAATAATACTATTCGTTCGGCCTGCTTACAGCCATCCTTGGTTTATTTCGATAGTAAGCATAGCTTCTAACGCGTGTTGTTATGGGGATACTTATTTTCGGGCTTTATAAACTTGCGCTCATAGGAAGGGCCGTTTATCATATTGGAGCAAGCGGATTAAATTTATCGTTGTTCTGGTCAAGTTTTATATTTTTAAAGAATTATTCCAAACACTGAACCGATTGGTAGCCCTATCGCCTTACTGATTGCTATGTTTTCTTTTATCTTACCTCGCAGTACGGCTGACGTGCTCCACTGTGGTATATTTTTTCCGGTTAAGGACGCGAATTTCATGGGGAGGGCCATTTAGGGCGGCCTTTGTTACAGGCTTGTTTTTGCATTCGTATTGGAAGGGCCCTTTGCCCAAATAAAAATTACGATGGGAAGAGGAGGATTATAACGAAGAGGGGCGGATGAATCTAAAGGCCATTTGTGATGAAAAAATGGTAAATTGTATTTGGAAACACAGACCACAGACCCAAATCCTGCAAAGAAGAAGCATTAAAAATCACTTATCACTATATATTAAAAAAATCCGAAGATTCGGGATTGGGATTCTCAACCTATGGCATGTCCTTATAAATATGAGGCCAACATTATTTCACTTAAGGGTCGCTCTTCTTAGCCTGTTGCCATTAACCGCTGTATAGAAAGGAATCATGCGCTACAGGTCTACCGCTACGAAACTATTCTAGCCGACACCCACAACTCGCCAGCCCTGCGCGCTAGTTTGTGCCACTGTGGGTCTGACTAACTTTAGAACATAGATAGGGCGGGACTCCGACGTACCTCACTCCTCTTCCAGAGCCCCTACATAATGGCACAGGGGTTCTTTAAACGGTGAAATCCTAATAAATGGGCACTTGACATCACTGTTTCTGTTCTTTCGATCCAGCGTTGCCAACTGCTCCCAATAATCTTTATGTCCTAGTGAGGCGTGAAAATACTAAAAATGACCAGGCATCTGATTGTATGATGGTCAAGCTATTAGGCAATAGCACAGCGATAAAAGTAGCGCCGGGCACCTTGCGTATGTTTTTAATGGTATCTGCTGTTAATGGAGGCACGCGCTTTTTTCTGTATAAGTGATTCCATCTACCCCCAGTGCAAGCTCCAGCAGGGTTCTGATACTGCACAAAGTTGCGCACATCCGACAGTTGGATCCAAATAATGAGGAATAGTGGTGTGTTTGTTATTTGGTTTCCAGCACTTTTTCGACAGTTTTCTCCTCCCACGGCTCTACAAAAGGCTGTATCGGAGAGAGAGATTATCATTGTGGCAATCCACACCTTCGCTGATTGCCTCTTCCGGTTACGTCGCCGCTTCAACCTCTCTTATTTCACATGGGCCACATAGATCACATATGAGCGGTACTCCCGACCCTCCTTCCTTCCGCGCCCATCTAGCGTTTGCTCCATCCCTATCCTTAGACAGAGTGTCGGCCTTAAGGCCTTTTTTGACTGAAGCGACTAAAAAACGCTATTCATCATGCCGGATTCATCGCCTTTTACGCTGGCTCAATCTACGGCTCGGAAGTGCCATAAAATGTTTGTTATCATCCATAAAGAGTATCATTTCCGCAGTTGTGTCCTCGGTGTAAACGGCTAGAACTTACACCCGTGATGCAGGATATATACATACACACTCTATAATAGTACTTAGCTTTGGGCATCTCATATATTAATGGGTGTTCCTGATCGTATATTAAGGCCAAAAGTTCTGACACTTATTTATTGATAGAATAACAAAGATAACCGCTGAAACCGAGTATAATTATCCCAACGGTTTCTTATATACGACTCCTACATGTTATTCACCTACGATTATACATGGGTTTTTACTGTGGAGATATAAAACAGCCATTCTCCGCAGTTATCATCATTTACCAGTGTGTTATCCAAGTAATGGAAACAGTACGAGCGTGATCCCATCTGGCCCCATTGAACCTAGTTCTCGTCTTCGTACCGGCGGACTCTCAGTAACCTGGCTTCGTATTTAACTATGCGACATTCGCGGTTCTCGCATAAATGGTCTCTCGCCCAGGAGTACTCCGATTACTTGCACAACATATGTTCTCGGTGAAATTACCCGGGAGTTTTTCACCTCTCGAGCTCGTTGATAACAGTATGATATTCTGCATATTATTCCTACGTAGTTAATATATAGACACGGCAAAATCCCATCTGAAAGACAGTATCAGTATCTTCCAGTCCGCTCTAATTACCATCTTGTCCGCTTAGGACACCCACTCTCAAGTGTTATGTCATTTAATCAACAATAGGGTTTTAATCTTGGTGTTGGTCCTGAATCAGTAGAAGTAAGAGAAGATCACACTAAAGAACCGTGTAGGTGCCAGCCAAATCGGTAAGGGACCAAAGATACAACATACTCCAATTTTACCGTAAAGGTCGGAGTAGGTATTAAATCGGAGAAGCAAGGTTAATTTGGTTTTCCGCCTTTGCTATTTAGAATATCCATTCTGGAACCATCTTTTAAATGTATAAAGCGTCGAATTAATTTTTAAAACGATCTCCAAATCTTGGGAATATCATCCAGCGCTTACTGAGTTCTGAAAAGGCACTACAAGATTCCCGGTCCCCCTGCGTAATTTGAATATTCCTATGGAAACAGGGGTTACGCCGGGCATCCAAAAACTATTGGGCCATTACAAATTGCACCATCCCACGTAAGGTAGCAATGCTTTAAGGTCAAAAAGATGTTGGTTTTCCTTACCCCCAACACAACTGTGATTGAGTTTTAGGTTTCGTCCAAGCCTGTAAGGTCAATAAATGCCAGAACCTTACCTGCAAAACTACTGCGAAATCGGGTAGAGCACCATTTGTGGTCGGGTACTGCCGACGTTGCTCCGTCATTCATCACAAGATGTAGCCGCAAATACCGGCTAAAAGAGGCTTAGCAATATATATATTTTTCGATGGATATGAATTTATGAATTTTAGTATCCCAATATTTTATACGTGGTGTTGCCGTCTTTCTGGGCAAGGTCAGCATTTTCATTAACGTTTAATTCAGGCTGTAGCGGCCAGAATATGAAACCTTGATATGGTCTTAGGTAAAGTTGTGTTCACTGTTCAAAGCAAAGGCCATTTCATTCTTCATTGTCCAATTGATATTCCAGGAGAGGTAGAATTTTGGATCGCGATCTAACAACAGGAAAATCAGTTCTTTCTATACATCATTTATATTGATTCCAATGGGATGCCAAAAAGTGGATACCATTTTTGGGTTTCATAATGATTTCCATTTTCATTGGTATCGGATTGCCCGCACTCGAATTCAGCCAAAATACCATCAATTAAAATCGTGTTAACAGCAGTAGTTCCAATTAATTTAGCGACGGTCTTGGGGATGTTTCTGATTGCTACTATGCATCATCTACCTTTTTAAAGCCGCGGTCATTTTTCGGTTTCCAACATTTGTTCTTGCATCGCAGATATGACATTGGCTTGAATTAATTCTGCCTGAATAAACAAGAGATTCATGAAAGTTAACACTTCCTATGTGCGCAGCCTGCTGCCGGTACCTGCATTTTACATCGCCATCACCCACTAGACCATCTCATCATATCTACCTCAGCAGGATATATTTCCTGGAATAGTGGAAGATTCTCTGGAACGGAACTCCCTGTTGGCACTTTACGCTACCAAATCTAATAGTATTGGAAATCCTGTTATTTTTCATATCCCCAGTTAATCGCTTTGGGGATTCTCGTGTTGTAGGGTCACCAACATCGGAGGTAACTGACTGGTGTTTTAATTGATCTTAAAGAAATAGTTAAGAGAAGCTTGGACGGCCAATCCGTTGTGAATTGTTCCGGATTCCATCCGTTTTATATTTTCGTAGGAACCAAGGGCTCGCATAATGGGGAAGTTTTGTACCTGTTAAGTTTAAGTAGTTCTGAAAAGCTGGATTCTTCTTTCTGCGGTGATTGGGTAGTAGAATAAGGGAAAATTCGGAAATCGTTCACTGCTACTAGCCATAAAGTTATTTGCAGAAATTAAAGCATTCAATTTACTTGGCATTATAACATAGTGGACAACTAATTTCTGTACAATTTTAATTTAGGGTATTTCACAAATTTGTTCCACTGAGGAATACTGCCATAGTAAAATTAAATCTTGGGGGTACAGGATTGGCACCTGTCCACTATTAAATGTTGGCTAGACCTTCGTTTCAATAAAGCGGACATGCACATTTTCGTCTTAGATGCGGTTCTGACTGTCAAAACAGGGCTTACCACGCCAGGGTGGCAAGTTTGAGGCTTTCTGAATAAGGAGCATCTCCCAAATGTCCCAGCAATAATGGTCGCGCTCGTCAGTAATAATCCTTAAGAACCTTGGCCATTCCAACAATGCATCATCTCCCGTTCTCAGCAGTACCTTTGCTCAATAATAATATTCAGCTTCGGTGATTTACGCGAAATAGGCCAAGCCGTTCCAAGAATTTTGAATATGGGTATTGTCTTGTTTGGTTACCATTATTATGTCCTCCTCTTACGGACGTAAACACTTGCGTGCTACATCACCCGCGCGCAAAATTCCTCTGCCATATAAAATCCCTAAATTCCTGTTTCAAGTTAAAGTTCCTCTCCGTGTCTGTCAATAGTTTCGATCCAAGGGAGCTTACTGTAGATTGTGGGTCTTGTAATTCACATCCAATAGTCACTACAACTTGTAGAAAAGTAAAGACACCAATTGCTACCGGCGACCCATTTGTGCGGGTCTTTTCAGATTTTATTTTTAAATATATTTTTCATTTCTTGTTTATTAACAAATGTTACGTTAAAGTGTTAAACCAACCTTTTGGAACTTAGGGGCAGATTGAGGTCTCAATACCTTGTAGGTACCTGACCCATTAAGCAGTAACCACTGGGTCAAAAATTGCCTGCTCCACTTGCGCACGTCTAGTCGCAAAATACCATAAGTTGTTTCCTGTACCACTGAAAATGTCATTTACCACCAATAAAGGTTTTGTCCCAAAAAACTTTTCTTTGGACATTCTCTGTATGCCACAATGCTTCTCACATTTCCCTTAATCTTAAATACAGTTCTCCATCATAGAAATGGTGACGCCTCATTCGTACGGAATTAATACGAACAGGTGTTACTACTTGGCTTGACGTGAGAATATACTGGTTGTTCCATTGTCATTTGTGCGGTCAGATTATTTCGGATTTTGTTCCAGACACCATCCAAAATAAGGTTCCCCGTGTTGGTGGGAGTACCATAAAAAACCGGGAAGAATAAAAAGTGCGCTTTCACGGTCTTCTGTATCCTTGGTACTCCTCTACCCTAATAGGTGCTGCTAATTCTCTGAAGATCGGAAATTGTGTCGCCTACCTTCTTTCCCAGTCCAATTGGTGCTGTAAACTTAAAGTCTTATATTTAAGGGTATTGGTAATACCAATTTTGAAATCAGGTTAGGGTCAGCCAACGTACTTGCGTTGTCACAGGCTTGGTAATGATACCCCGCTCACTTTGTTCAATTAATAAAATTCCCCCTCCTCATCCTCATGAATGCGGTTTCCGTAGATACTCCAAAACTTTCCTTCGTCTACAAAGGCTATCTTGGCTTAACATCTTATTGGAAACCTTGTCTAAGACTTCGTATCAATTTGTTTACCACGTTCTTGTTCTTTGTTAAAAGAGGTGAAAGTGGGCGACCAGTTTAGAAGTGTCGGGTTCTCACTGGAAAAGTGTGTATCAACTTCGATACCTTTAAATTTTTCCATTTCACCTATATTGTCACAATGAAGTGTAACCGGAGGAAGTAAGGTACATTAACTAGAATATAAGATTCGCGCGTGCGTTTTTTCGCATTACCATGTAAGTCAACTATCGCTCTTTTGTTAAGAGTTCCAAATCTATACCTACTTCAAACTCTTCGGCCTCCGCTTCTCCGGACTTAAATTGGGTATTACCAGAGGATAGTTTAGGAACGGAATACGCGACGGTCCTGCTGAGCTAACCCTCGTCACCACCTACGCGTAATATTTTATTGATTTGGTAAGGATCCGTCCATCTCTGCTGCTTACGTGTGGCCAACCACCTTTAATTACAATGCAATATGACTAAATAGCATGTCATTTACTTTATTCCTAAAGCCTCAGAGTAAAATAAATGAAGGTAGAAACTGATGGGATATCCAGGAAAGAGCTGTTGTCTGATTGAGGTAGAGTAGAGGACCAGGTCATTCTCTGGCGCGTAGCATTCAGGTACTACGCACAAATCCCTCTCTATCCTAATCCTAAATCCCAGCCAAAAACACCAGCACGATCCTTGTTGTTGTTGGCTTTCATCTACATCCGAAAACTACATTGGCCGTACTGTTCACCGGTAAAATATTGTCTGCAATTAGCATCGCTACCCGGTATAACCAACACGATGGCTGGAAATTTGGTTTACGTTATTTTTTCCGACTCAAGAAGTTTCAGTATTTAAATTCCTCGGCAACGGTCATAATAAGTTTAGCACGAAGGGTAAAGATTTCGATTTCTTCGCTCCCGTAATCATCAGTTACACGCTTCCAGGTTGCCCGAAGACACCTTCTAGAAACCTTTATCTGATATATTTCTATAACGAGCTAGATCGCGTACTTATGAATACCCAATTTGATACCTTGCATTCACACTGTGCTCCCTCTCTAACAGTCCATTAGGCAAAAAAGATTTAATTTGGCAAAACATCTGTTTACTCGTCTAATTTGAATTGTGTTCCCAAGACCATAATGGGTGGCTGATGCCCATAACCCACCGTTGGGGTATACTTGGCGGCTTCCATTGGCACTCTTCATTACCCGGAAGGCTTAAGTCCAGTTTTCTCCCCTAGACCACCCACCGTCCTGCAAAGAAGAAGCGGCCCTGTGAATTGGTTTTCTCCAAGCGAACGGGCAACTTGGTAAACTGTCAGAGTAACTTAGATTTTTGGCTCCAAGCTTTTTTTATAACCCATTTGTCCAATTTGAAATTACCACCTGCAGCAAATATTGGTCCTTTTTGTATGAGTTTAAAAAGGGATATAGCCTTGTTGGGTCTATATTGGATTATTGGTTTAAGCTTGAAATTGGAATTTTCCTTAGCAGAACTAATGTTAACCGAATTAATCGCAAACAAATCCTGTTTCTAGACACAAGTCCTTTACAGTTGTTACGGTTGTGCTACATAAGGAACCGTAGCCCTAAATTGGTCAGGAAATGCATTAAGCACCCATTTGCCAGGGTAGGAATGTTCGCCGAGAATCAAATTCTTGCGCCCCAGAACGTTGGGCATTATTGTAATGAAATTGGTTCCGTTACCGTAAGTGTTTTTGGTACTCCTGGAACGATTTGGCAATTTTTTCAAAATATACCACCGTATTTAGTGATACTCTTCGAATTTTTTATTGTGACAATCCGCTCGATTTACCAGCTTTTGGTTCGGTTAATTTTTGATGATTAACACAGTTTACCGCCTAGACCGTTTAACGTGCTGCGGCCTACTGCTCTTTAAAGACTTCAACATTGGCTATATTCTTAGGTCCAAAGATGAAAATAACCGGATTCATATCCTCACCGCCTGTAATTTGGCTAGTAGTGGTTACTTGGTCATTTGCTATATGGTTGATGCCTCAACTACACAATAAAGGTTGGTTTCCTCTTGAAAGAAGTAGTCCCCTTCCTCGCTTCCACCCTCTCTTCCCGCTCTCGGCGCGGCACCCCCGGCAACACCCGTTGACTTACCATTAAACGTTTACTCCGGGTACCTTACCGTTAAGTGACTTTATTAAAGGTGGTTCTTGAGGTTTGTCGGTTATTTGGCTTCAGCCTCAACACAGGACTTACAGAATATCCTAAAGATCTTGGGATTTTCTCTTAATACCTAAGGCTGTTACAACCATTCTTCCAGTGCCCTTGAGCAATCGTTCCTCCATTTGCGTTGAGGTGTTTGCTGGCGCCATGTGGTCATTTTGGCATTACTTTGACCTATATGACGAGAACACCAACAATTTCACCAAACACCTTGCCGTTAATAGTGTAAAGTCTCGTCAAAATCCGGATTGGGTTACCTTGTTGTAGTTCCTTCTACTTAGGATGTTCACTCAGGTCAGCGCGGCAGACCATCTGTGGTCCGTAAAGCCGTACCTGAATTCGATCTTTTCTTGGCACAAAGATGTTGCCCACAATCAACGCTAGAAACAGCGTTAGGATTCCCAATTTAACTTTGTTTTCCATTTTATTAATTCATTTGAAGTAGCGATGCAAATCCTAATTTATTGTTAATAAACAACTTTTAGGCACATTTTATTATGCGCCGCATAATAAATAACTGTTAAAATTGCGTCTTATTGCATTTTAAATTGATGTTTTGTCACAGATTGTTAAGCTTTATTTTTATATTAGTAGAACAATTTTATTGACGTGATCGTAGAATTTATTGCAACTTAAACAGTTAAAATTAATGACCATTCAATAATAATTCTCAATTGATTAACGGTTTATTTGCATTTAAAATTGCGACATTATACAGATTAATCGATTAAGCTGAGATTTATCAAAAAACGAAGTTATGTGTAGTAGTTATCTATTTTCTGATTATTCGCACGGACCTTAGTTTGGGTTTTTTCACGTTCTTTATTCTGTGATATGTATTCCTTCTTTTTAGTCCATTTGGGCATCTTGAATATTGTATTGTTACACACTATAAACACCTAAGCCAATTGAATCTGTTGAGGTATAAAAAATTAAAATTAAATTCCATTAGGGTTTGAAATATGCGAATAATTACTACATTTCGCCAGCCCTTTAAAAGGAGGGGTTAGTTTTTTATTATTACAAAATAGATGCCAACATTTTCACAATTTAGTACACGATAAGGAAGAGTCACGATTACTTAAGAAGAGTAAATTCGGCTTGCTTGGATTCGTGTCCTTCAAAGAAGAGGGTGTATGTAACACGTGTTTATTACAAACCACTCCTTAAGAAACCAAACTCTTGCAATGCGCTAAAAGTAGCAAAGGGTTAGGGTTGAACCAATGGAAAGGAAGTAAAAACGCATATATATACCAGGTGAGGGTTCACAATTTACAAGAGCACTCGATAGTATTTAGTAAAAGGCGGAAGGGTAAAGGATTTTGCCAGGAGTTTAAGGTATCCACATCGTTAGAGGTGCTTTTGGATTACAGCACGCGCCGTCCGTTGCTGGAAAGGACACAACGTAGATTCTACAGTCTAAGTCCGGAGCAAAACGCCCACTAAGAGAGTAAAAATTTTGTTTAACAGTTTACTAGTTAAAGGTAGGAATCACTTTTGATTCACACCTTCGCCACTCCTTCCGCCCATCTAACCAACTCAAAAAGCAAACGACCCAATTCTGAGAACAACAAGCACGGCAAAAAAAAGAGGACCACTTTTTAACCCGAATCCAAGGGGTTTATATTGACAAATGGTGACACGTTTTGTGAACATTTGATGATGGGCGGATCTGGTAAGAAGGGTCGGGCTTGGCCCTTTTTTTAAAAAAGTCTGGTTTTACCCCGATTGCTAATTTAAGATATTCGTAAGGAGGGAAAAAAAAAAAGGGGAACAAAGACGAAAGGAAAAAATTTTTCTTTTCTTCCCTTTTCTTCTCA
>Ga0163217_1074687_pt1 | contig 10616 bp, 12 predicted proteins | sample SynspAceP_FD_185933 | JGI IMG/M metagenome (GOLD analysis project Ga0163217, IMG submission 185933) | Saline lake microbial communities from Ace Lake in Antarctica - Synechococcus sp. Ace-P (PacBio error correction) | ecosystem: Environmental > Aquatic > Non-marine Saline and Alkaline > Saline ... | reverse complement strand
TTATGATCGCCCGTCGAGGAGGTCATCAAAGATTTATCCCGACGGTATCGTGGCGTGCCCTCGAACCAGGTGAGTTTCGAGATTCGATCGGGGCGAGTATGTCGCGATTCATGGCCGTCCGAGCGGAAGCGGCAAGTCGACGTTGTTGAGTATTCTCGGAAACGCTCGACTCAACCGACATCGGGTTCCTTGTCTTTCGAGGGGACAACGAGGTCGACCGCCGGGCACGGATTTTGGACGAGTTGCGTCGCGAAAGGATCGGTTATCATCGGGTTCGTGTTCCAGTCTTTCTATTGTTGCCGACGTTGACAGCGTTGGAAACGTTCAAGGTACCAATGTTCGGTCGCGGGTATGGACGGCCGGCCAACGAATCGGAAAAGGCGCGCGGAGTTGATCGAAACGGTGGGCATGGATCGAACGCAGAAAAACAATCTTCCCAAAACACCTCTTCCGGCGGCCCCAGCGGGCAACGGATCGGCGATCGCCCGATCGCTCGGCCAAACGATCCGCGATTGCTGCTCGCCGACGAACCGACCGGGCAACCTCGACACGGTCACGGCGGCCGGGGATTTTAGACTGTTTGAAAAACTACGCGAGGCCACGCGAATGACCTAATCACGGTTCACGCACAGCGAAGAGGTTGGGGGGCACTCGCGGCCGGTCCGCGTATTCCGCATGCGCGACGGACCGAAATCGAATCAGATTCAAACCCAACGGAATCGTTGCAGGAGCGAGCTAGGAAATTCCGTCGGCTAAAACGTCATCTGCACCAATTCACTGGCGCCTTAAGTTTTCGCTGGCGCGGATCCGCTTTGTGCCTCCAGCTCCTCGTCGACGAGGATTGTAAAACCACGTCGCCGCTGTCGAGGCCTCGAAACCGTGCTCCTGGATCGGACTCGCGGATCTGTTTAGCAGCGAATAGGACAGTAACCGTCCGGCTTCGGCGACACGTTTCTCCTCGCATCATGAGACTGCCCATGTCCGTTGGTCACCGAAACATCAACGGCCACTCTGGCCGATCTTTTCAGTCCCTGAGCTCACCCAACCTGCTTCTGGAGGTTAGGCGATGTTGTCGAGGTACAACCCGCGACACGGCGAGATTTTCGAACTCGAAAACGAACCGATTTTCGGCAGGTCGCTCATGTCGGGTTTTTTTTTTTTTTTTTTTCGGGTTGAACGTCCAACAGATTGAACGCCGTGAACCCGCCCCCGATCTCGTCTTTGAAGTTCACGCAAATCGGGCGCAGGTGCTCGACCCGTTCGGCATCGTTTTCGAAACGTGGCCGAACATCATCGTTCGCTGAGCTGATACCGCCGGTTCGTGCCAGGCTCAGCATCACGCCCAAACCAATCGTCCGCATGACTTTGCCACGCGTGATCTCACCGCGAACCCGGTCGGATAGAATCTCGCACCGCCGCCCGGGAACGCTTGCCCAAACCGGCCGCCCTTGGAGCCGCGTCAACCTCGGTGATCGACAACTTATTCATTTTGGTGAAGTGGTGCAGTTCTGGAGGGTGGAATCCGTGAATGTGAACTTGCGTGGAATTTCGATTGGATGTCGCCGGCAATTCCTCGCGTACCAATCGGAGGTTTTGTGTACTTCGGATGCAAAACCGCCTTGCAACCAAAATTTGGTTGCCCCCGAGTTCCACCGTCTCTTCGAATCTTTTTTCAACAAAAAACAACGCTCCGCGGCAACACGTACCCCTCGTCACTTTTCGGGGCCACGGTAGAACGCACAGAAATTCGCAAACCGCCGTACAGACGTTCGTGTAGTTGATGTTCCGGTCGATGTTGTTAGGTGCCGGTACGGCTCCGGATGTTTTTTGCCGGCGACACGGTCATCGGCCGCCGCCGATGCGGCGAGGTCGTGCGATTGCAGCAAACGTTGATCGCGTCCTCATCGCTGAGGCGGTCCCCGTCGACGACGCTGTCGAGAATTTTCACGAACGACGCGGAGGTAGGAGCGATGGCGACAGGTGAGTTCAGCATGGTGGGGACGGGATGAGCTGGAGATGGGTGATTTTGAGGATTGGCGAGTGAACCGGACCAAGGGGCGACGGGAAGGACGGGACGGATGCGGGCACCAACCGATCGATTGGGCTTTTTCTTGACGAAATAGGTCCCAATCCGGCCCGTTCGCCTGGGCGAGTGAGAAGTGTAGGTTCTTCATGCAAAATAACGGTGCAGGTTCCTTCGTTTCGTCAAAACCTTGGCGGCCGCTTCACGGAATCGCGATCGATTCCATTGCGCGATTCCCTCGGCTCGGGACGCACACCAACGTGTCGCTGATCCGTTTCATCAGCGGTGTTGTCGGCGATCTCGCGGCGGGCGACCCACATCGCGAACACGAACGGCAATTCGCGTCCATTGCGTAACCACGGTCGCGAGATCCCAAATTTCCTGGTAAAGTGCGCGAGCCGGGTGCATTCGCCCGGTCACGATCATTAACAACGCGTCCGCAGGTCGTTTCCGAGGGACCGAAACCGCATCGGAAAGGGGACGGTTTCGGGGACGAAGACCGTGCATTTCCGACAGCAGCACTTGGGCACGCTGGGCGCTGGTCCGGCTGCCCTCGTCGAGCGCGAGCGTTCGGGATCTGGTCATCGGCACCCGGCTAAGCAATCGAAACGCTTCCACACCGGGGGCCGCGCAGGCGATCGCGGCATCTCGGACACGATTTCGTAATCGGGCAAACCCACGGAAATACTCGACGCTCGGAATCAAGGAAGCCCACGTCCAGCTCTTGCCGCTCGCCAAATTCCGCCGCTAAACGAGACGGCAAATCCAAACGAAGGCGACCCCCAACCGGACAACCTCTCGCGAGAGTCTCGATCAGCGGTTTCGTATTGAGATAAGAGGGGACGGCACCAAAACGGGAGCATGAGATTTTTTATTCGTGAGAGGGGGGATGGGGTTGGTCCGCATCCCTTGACGTTGAAACGGGAAGGGTGCGTCGTCGCGTCGCAATCAAAGGACTTTAAAACCTCCGTGTCCACGAAGAAATCGGCGATCCGGTCAATAGACTCCTGAGGCCGCGAGGGTGCCAGTAGCTCGATCGCCGGATTGCACTTTTTCCGATATCGGTTTCGCAACGCCGCGAGTGTACCTCCGCGGCATCGCTTGGACGAAAGCAGGCGCATCACCCGAGCAAGCCGATCGTCCGGGGCGGAGCGTAATGCGTCGAGGCGCCTCAGGGACGCCGATGACGTGTTCTCGTGTCGTAGCAACGGATTCAACGGGTAGCGTGATTGTGCCTTGTGCCAAATCCGTCCCCAACGCTCTGCCGACTTTCATCCCCGTCGCCCCACAAATCCGAAGAAATCGTCCGGCGATCTGGAACGCGATGCGAGGTCGTTGCCGTAACCGCATTGGCATTGGACGACGGACATCATCGGGCACCGCTGAGTTGGGCACCGAGCCGCAGGACACGTTGGTCCAGTTCTGCGGTCTTGCCACGGACTTTGAGTCGAGATAAGTTTCCTCGTCGATGTCCAAACCAATCGCGACGAGAATTTGCCCGCAGGTTCGCCTTCGCAAACACGCTGTGCGGTTGGCCGACCCAACGGCACGCCAACGTCGAGGCAGCGTCGCGGCGAGGTAAAAAAAACTCTGCGCGAAACAGATAATCGCCCAACAGCGATTGACTCGTGTTCGTCGTTCCCACGGGCAGTTGATTCGTCCGGCCACGTGCCGGCGGGTGTCGGCTTTGGTCAAAGCACGTCGTCGTGGACCGCGTTGCGGTATGGACCATTTCCACGGACCGTCGCATCACGACTGTGCATCTTCTCTAAGCTGTGATCGGCTTGGACGCCCGGCGTTCAACCCTTGCAATCGCCTGTCTTGTTCCCCAGGGCCTGCCCGATCCGCTGCCGTTCAACGCCCAATCCCGGAAGAGCAGCAATAACGCCGGCCGTAGCCGTTGCCACCGGAGTTGGGTGCCGTGACGCCAGCAACCGGCCTGATCCGTTGCACCCGTAGCGAGATTCAGTTCGCGATGCAAGCGGGCGCGAGCCGGCGAGCAGCCATTCGGGCGTCGGTTTCGTAACGCGACGCATCGCATCGGCGGTTGCTTCGTCGGCGTTAGCGCTGGGATTCAAACTCGGTTCGTTCGGGCTCGCTTGCTGCGGGTTTGCTTGCTTCGGGGTCGCTTGCTTCGGGGTCGCTGCTTCGGGCGTTTCGCTTGCTTCGGGTCGCTTGCGAATCCAGGGTTTTTTCCGTAGACGCGACACGGGCCGGCAGGGCCGCGATGCACGCTCGATTGAATGGAGCACTCGGAGGAGGAGGGGAAGGAAATCCATCAAACGTCGACGTTGGAAGTTAAATTAAGATGAAAAAACAATGGTCCAATGTTCCCGAACCGTTTCTGGGGAGCTTCTCGGCAACTCCTGGACGGCTCACGGAGCGAGAAAAATCGCGCCGATTTCCGGCCCTGTTTCGTTCCAACCGGGTTTTCCAGCAATCACCATCGACCGGTCGACGCTTTTGAGCATGGTCCGGTAACGGTCAGACGCCGGCGATCGAGGCGCCGTCATGGCCTCCATTTCCCACACCGGTTTTGAACGTCGTTCTCACCGTGGCGAGGCTTCGAGCGTTCTCGCGGGTGACCGCGGGGCGGTTCCTCCGCCCCTCCCCCGTGTTTCGCTGCTGCCAGTGTTTCTGTTCCACCGGAATTCGACCTCGACGCCCTCGATCGGGTCGCGATGAACACTAGGGGAATGAGGGTAGGAGTCCATTTCTGAGGCCCCGATTCGCGGCGAGTCTCGCGACGGCGAGGCACGGTCGCCCTTCCGGCTGTTCGCCGGCACGAATCGTCTCAGGCCGCCCGGGCCCGTCATGCGGTCGACGCACTCGCGGTCGCCTGCCGCGCGACCACCGCCTTGGCCGTTTGATGTCGACCAGTGGTGGGCATTGCCCGACGCGTTAAAACTGCGTCCGCGTTTTCCTTTCTACCTTCGACGCCCCGCGTCGAGGTCCCCGAATTTTCCCGAGGGGTCCCCCGACGCATTCCCCAACGGCTCTTCGACTGGTTTCAACGGATCACTCATTTCGCACTTAACTACGTTAAAATTAAACTTATTGGGGGGCGAGGGGATCAAACGAGGAACCGAACTTTAGAAATTTCCATTCGTCTACCGATGAGTCAGAAAAAACTTTCTTTACAGTTCGAATTGATTCTTGACTCGCGCATTTAACGGCCAATTCTCCGCTCGATCCCGCTGATAGTGTTTATTCCTCTGAATCACATTAAAGAGTTACCCCGGTTTTTACTCGGACACTAAGCCTGGAAGGACACTTTCTTTTCTCTTCAGTTTTTCTGCCCCCGGTGGCGTGGTCGCGTGATTTCGCTTGCGGGGCCTCCTCCTACCACAGCCGGCAGCGTACCCAGGAGAGTCCGAAGCCAGTCCGCCCCCCACGCCGCACACCACGGCCGGCCCACATCTCCTGCCGGCCCACCCCCACCCACCCACGTGTTGAATCGTTTTGCTCGCTGATACCGACGGAAACTCATTCGACTTGTGAGACGGGGGAGTCGACGGATGGAGCGGAGTCGGACAGCCCACGGTCGATGAGCGGGTCTCTACAGATCGTTCCCGACGGCCTGCAAGAAAACCGGATCACCTGAATCGCGGACGGGCTGGGACTTCGCCGGCGGACTCGGTTGTTGCGTTTACTCAGTGTGTTTGGAAGCGAACGGGTCGAGGTTTTGCAATCACGCGACCATCTATCTTTTCCCCGAACGGTCACGACCCGCGTGATCCGAAATCCATCTCATTTAACACATTTATAAACCGCGAGGAATTTCACTTCGCGCAGAGCGTTCAGGCAGGATGCGAGCCGGCTGTGGTCCAGACCAGCGTTTTGAAACTCGTTTTGTGAAAACTGTTTGCGACCCACCGCAGATTTGTTTTGACATTCGAACGAGCCGACGAACGACCACGGACCATCGAGAACTTGGTTACCGCACGCACCAAATCTAAGATATTGATTCAACGAGGATATATAGAGAGAACCTAGAATGAAGGTTTTCACAAACTGGTCGGTCGGCGACAAGATCTTGAAAGTTGCCCCGAGAACTGTTTAGCAAATGGTTTGACTCGGGACGTTTAAAAGGCTAACCGGATTCCCGGATCGCAAGATCGACGGATTCCGAGGAGAACTATCTTTGATCAAATTCCTGAAAGAGAGCCACGGCATGCCGCTGGGCGACTTGGAAGACGAAGCGATGCCAAAGTGCTCTGATCGTCCGCCCAAGATCAGGTCTTGATCGAAATCTGAAGCGAGAACTTCCCCCTGAAAGATCGTTCAAAGTCGCAGTCGCGGCGAGCGGTTTCGAAAGGCCGGGGATTTCAAGCCGAAAAGTTTCAACCCGGAATTGCATCATACGTGGACTTCTCGATCGGTAAGGTCGAAGCGGTTTCAAATTTGTCAAAACTGAGGAAGAACATCGACTTCACGGACATCGTTCTGATTCGCGTTGCTTGCCCGCATGACGGCCACCGCATTGAGCTTCGATCGCCAGGCCACATCAACTAGACGTTCAAAAAACCATTCGACGCGCACTTGCTCGCCGAACGTTTGCGGGAAACCCTCGTCGGTGCGAAAAAAGAGTGGTGTAACCCACCGACCCTAATGCGCCTCGCTCAGAAAAACGCACTGACGCGTTGCCCGCTCGCTGTCAGTGGCGTTCTTTCGTTTTTTGTAGGTCCATTGTCCCAATTGACCCGACGGACACATCGCAACGCATGTTCCAACAGGGACGTCGATCCGTTGTCCTTCAATGTTCGTCGTCATCGTCGCTGAAAATACTGACCCTTGCCACCATGCCACCATGCCGCCCTGCCACCCGTGCCGCCCGAAACCGCCCGACTGATCGCGATTTGGGGCGACCGAAACCTCGGTTCTCACTTCACCAATCCAATTTGCGCGAACGCGGAGCCGAAACGTTTTGCTCGCTAACGCTATCTCGAAACGGATTTTTGCGGTTGCGTTGGGACCGCGGCCGGTTTACTTCCGTGATCGTCCCCTCTCGCCATATTCGGCGTGACGGGACCGTGGCCTGCCTTCTTCGGTAAGGCGGTCAACGGAACCTGATCGGCTCGCCATCAAATCCGCTGGCCGTCTGGCAACTTCGCGCGATCGAAAGTGGCTGACTTTTCGGCTTCGGTTTCTTGACTACCGGCGGGTTCCAGTAGATCTCGGGGATCGCCGACGGTTTTCTCCGGTGTACGTTGTGGTAACCGATCGACCGGTCGATTGCAGTGGGGCGCTCGCTTCGTTGGCGTCGTTCGTTCCGGTGGCGGCGTTCGGCGTTCCGCGTTGTTACTCCTGTTCCGCCGTCTCTCGGTGCCGGTTCTTGGGACAAAGGTCCCACGAGTCGGGACTAGGCTTCGTCGACACTGTCGTCGAAGGAATGACGATCCGTCGACGACTTCGATCACGGTCATGTCCGCTCGCGGCAATTCGCTGAGGGAAACATGCTGGGGGATCGCGACTCGGAAATCGGCCTCTCATGCTGCGCCGTTTCGCGTACTGAGCGCAACCATTTTTCGCGCGGGTGATTCCAACGAATTAACAACCGACGTTCCTCTTCGTGCTGCGTCGTTCTTGTTTGCTCGGTAATGCGGGGGCAACAAAATCGCTTCCACGGGCGATCACGGAACACTCGTGGGAATTCCGGAGTCCGGCGCGTGGCAACGTCATCAAGGTGACGCGGTTGTTGGAGTCCTCGAATTTGTCGAGTGGTCGGATTACCAACGCGACCGTCGAGGAAACGCTTTTCGAGCGACCCGTCCTCCGGTGCATGCGGTCGAACTCGACGGCGGCGGATTAAAAACTTCGTCACGTTTTCCAACCGGGTTGGGCGTCTTCTTTTTCAACTGCAGGCGTCAGAACGCGATTATTTGGTTTCTTTCAACGAGAGGTACCGGACGAGGTCTTCGGACGGACGCGGTTGGCCTTTTCTTTCGCAACGGTTCGTTACAGCGTCCACGGAAACTCCATACCATCGATTTGGCACGTTTGCTGAGGCGTGTCGATTTTCGTTGGCACGTCGGGCCGCCTCGAGCATCGGGATTGCGGTTGGCGGTCGGCGAAATCCTGCAGCCGTTTCAAAACAGTTCGTCGCCCGATTACTGCGGCGGGTGTGTTTGATGACGCGTTGCAAGGCGGACGTTTCGTGCGAGGGGTTGTTGATCAAGTGCAAGTACGCGAGCAGGTCTTTGACTTCCTTGCGGCTGATAGAACTCGACTCCGTTGACGATTTGATTAAGGCAACCCACGGTTACGCAACGCTGTGTTCGAACGAGGCGTGTGAGCGCGTTCATTCGACAAAAAAATTCGCGAATCGCGGTGGCTCGGCGTTCCCAGCAACCATTTGGTCGGCGATCTCGTCGGCGATCGCAATCGGCTTCTTGGTACCCGTCGTCGAATTGCCTCAGGATGACGTTGTCACCTTCTGGGGTTTTCCTTGTGAACAGTTCCTTGGCGTTTCGTCTGCGTTGTGCCGGGATCAATGATCGGCGACGGCGAGGATGTTCGGCTGCCTGCTGCGTATTAGTTCTGCTCCAAACGGACACTCTTGGAGGGGTAATCCCTTCTCGAAATCGAGAATGTGTTTCAGGTTCGGCGCCCGCCATCGTAGATCGATTGATCCGGGTCGCGGTGACCGGCGAGGGTTTGGGGTGGTCGACCGAACATTGGCGCGGGACGATGCGTATTGAGCCCAGGTTCGTGTTCCTGGTACTCATCGACCATGATGTATTTTGAGTTCGCATCGATGGTTCGCCGCGAACCTCAGGGTTTTCACGCATAAACGGCGAAGTGGTACAGCAGATCGTCGAAATCGACGGCGTGGCCTAGTAACAGTGTCTTGTAGACCGGGTACACGCGGGGCGGCGACGGTGTGGAGGCTCGCCCGGATTGCTGTTTGCTCATCTCGGGCGTGATGAGAGCGATTTTCGCGTTGGAAATCGGACGAGGCGATTTGTTCCGGCGTCGCGTGGGAGGTGGACACGCCCGCAGCTTGGATGGCCCGTTCTCGCCGAGCGGAGGTCGGACCATGTCGTAGATCGAGTTAATTTTTCGGCGAGTCGACGAAGCAGGCGTACTCGGCGAAGTTGTTGGGCGCAAGAACCGGTGGAACGTTTGCCCATCCAAACGGGTTCGTTGGGCCCGCGGGGCAATTCACCCGCATCCGCATTTTCATCAGCGGCTTTGTTGGTGAACGTAAGTGCCGCGATCTGCCAGGGGCGGACTCCTGAGCGGCATTGTTACGCGATTCGGTGCGTCACACACGGGTTTTGCGCTTGCCCGGTGCCCGCGATTGATGAGCAGCGTTCCGTTCCAAATGCGTGACCGCCTCGGGCCGGGGCCCCGGTTCAAATTTTGTGTGAATTTTCTCCATAGCGAGAAAGGGATACCCCGAACGAGGGCACCATCGGCACGGGAAAGGCGTTTGGCTGGTGGCTTGTTGGCTGTGGCTGGTGGCTGTTGGCTGGTTGGCTGTTGGCTGTTGGCTTGTTGGCTGGTGGGCTGTGTGGGCTGTGGCGGTGGCTGTTGGCTGGTGGCTGTTGGCTGGTGGCTGGGTGGCTGGTGGTGGTGGCTGGTGGCTGGTGGCTGGTGGCTGGTGGCTGGTGGCTGGTGGCTGTTGGTGGTTGGCTGTTGGCTGGTGGCTGGTTGGCTGGTGGCTGGTGGGCTGTTGGGCTGGTGGCTGGTGGCTGGTGGCTGGTGGCTGGTGGCTGGTGGCTGGTGGCTGTTAGCTGTTGGCTGTTGGCTGGTTGGCTGGTGGCCTGGTGGCTGGTGGCTGTTGGCTGTTGGCTGGTTGGCTGTTGGCTGTTGGTGTTGGGCTGTTGGCTGGTTGGCTGCGTGCAAATCTATTAGACCAACCATCGCAGTCGCCAGTGCCAGTCGCCAGTTCGCCAGTCGCCAGTCGCCAGTCGCCAGTCGCCCAGTCGCCAGTCCGCCAATCGCCAACCGCCAACAGCAATCAGGCCAACAGCCAAACAGCCAACAGCTAAACGCCAACCGCACAATCGCCAATCGCAAACCGCCAACCGCCCAACCGCCAATCGCCAATCGCCAACCGCTCAAACGCCAAAACTTAATTATACGCCCAAATTCGCCCAACAGCCAACAGCCAACCGCCACGCCAAAACGCCAAACAGCCTACTGCCCTAAACCGTCCACAACATCTACAGCCATAGCTCTCCAAAGCCTCCCAATCAGCCTCGGAGGCGTTCTGTGTATTATGCGGAGCGGCACGTCTGCTCCCTGGATCTGATCGGTGCGGGCATGGGTCTCGTACGATTGCTGGCGGCCGGTGGACACCGGTTGCTTGTTAAATCCATATTCGGAGGTCGCGGGTCCCGATCTTTCAGGCCAACGCCTGGCGGGCGTGCGCGTGCGGTTGGCCTCCCTTCTGGCAGTGCCGAGGCATGAACAGACGCCGCTGGGCCCGTCCCCGCTTGTGCTGGGAATGCGGGTGCTGTACGATCAAAGGGCCGAACGCTGACGGAGCGTCGGGTCGAGTGGGGTGATGGGCAGTTCTCACGCCTCGGAGCGAGCCGGCCCTATTAGCTATCGCGTTAGCTTTTCCTGCCGCTGGATTCTCTCT
>Ga0163217_1008392_pt1 | contig 10616 bp, 14 predicted proteins | sample SynspAceP_FD_185933 | JGI IMG/M metagenome (GOLD analysis project Ga0163217, IMG submission 185933) | Saline lake microbial communities from Ace Lake in Antarctica - Synechococcus sp. Ace-P (PacBio error correction) | ecosystem: Environmental > Aquatic > Non-marine Saline and Alkaline > Saline ... | reverse complement strand
CCTGATATAGCAAATCCCTTGCCGAGAAACGGGCCGAGCTGAAGTTGCAGGGCACAAAGCCGGGCAGGCTTTATCCTCGCTGGCTAACTTGCGGGGGCAGGGGCTGTCGGCTCGCAGGTTCAAGCGCGTCTGCCTGTCCTTTCGCGCCTCGCGTGCCCAGTTTTTGCCGTGCGCGTCGCGGTTGCCGTTTCGAGAAGGCCTGATCGCCCCGGTTTGCGTTTGTTGAAGTCTGGCCGTCACTGACCATCGGTCCTGCCGGACGCAGATGATCAAGGATGCGTGGCAGTGCAGGAACTTGCGCGGCAGGTCTCGGCTTTTGGCCACTGCTGAACTGGCGCAGGTGCTTGACGTGCAGGCAACCGGAAGAAGGGGTGGAAATCTTGGGGCTGGGGGTTGAAACACCGCTCAAGGCACCCACACTCGTCTGAGAATTAAGAATATTTGCCGCCGGGGTGCGAGTTGGACGCCCGTGCGACCGATGCGCTGGAACAGACTACGCGCGCGTCTGCATCCGTGCTTGACCTGCCGAAGAAGCTGCGCCTTTGGGCGATGACGCGTTGGGCGGATGCAGCAGCCGAACGTCGCCTGGCACGGCAAGCGTCGCGAAACCCGCAACTGCCGAATACCGCAGTTAGACGGTTTACGGGTCGCGGGCGGACGTGCTGCCGGTGCGCATGCGCTGCGCTGGCCGAAGGCGCGCCAGCGCGCGTGGGACTTTTGCCGCCGAGGGAGCAATTGGCCCGCCGGTTATGCGTACGTGTTTGGACGGGCGCCGGCGCTGCCGCAGGTGTCGATACGTGGTTGCTGCAATGAGGACGTGACGATTGTTGGTGACTGGACGCTGCGGTTCAATGACGTCAAGCAAGGGCAACGCTAACAACGCAAAAGCAGGACGAGGGGACGGTCACGCAGGCCGCTGAGTTGACGAGAGCTTGCCCGCCCAGGGCGCGGATCACGGCGGCGGATACTTGCCTTGTTGGCGGCCCACCGGCCACAGCATCTGTGTTTGGTTCATAAAACAAGTTTGCGGTTGCGGCATGCTTTTTTTTTACCTCGATCAGGCTCCGACGAGATCGTCGGAGGCGGGCAAACGCGGCTGTGAGGGGCAGATATTCGATGCAAAACCGCCCGATTGGCTGTTGGGTTGCTAGGCGCAGTTCGGGCATCGGGGCGTCGATCTGGCGGCCATTGTAGGCTGACGAGCGCGAAGCGCTGCGTCGCACAACAAACAGAGCTCGACTAGGCGTGATGCGGCGTCAGGGGCGAGGCTCGATGCGATCCTGACCAGCGGGGTGTCGTCGGCCGCGGGACGGCTACTGAGACCACGTGTCCGCCTGGTGCTCTTCACGAAAGCCGCATCTACTGGATACTTGTGGCGCGTACTCGCGGTCCAAACCGGGGCGCCATTGCGCATTGGCATGTGGCCGGGCACGCCTGTTTTTGGCCTAATGCGGGCCTCACCTTGTGCCGCTAATCGCGTCTGCAAACATTGATACTTGGATCTCGCGATGCCCACCTCGTCTCGTTGGAGCGTCGGCTATGGCAGGGTCGCTATGCACCATGCGCACATGTGCCAGCAGGGCTTTGGACTGGTATATATAAATAAATATATAGCACGACTCCCTTTTGTGCTCGAGGACCGTCACTGTAGAAAGATAGAAGAAGAACATCTGCCCACAAATGCTCAAGTGATTCGAGGCGTTCCCATAGGCGAACGAATCATGGGACAGGGCGGCTTGCGGCACAATCCGAAATTCCACAGTCTTATTGATGCCTACGATTTTGCACTCCGATCGCATGACTGGGGGCAAAGAGGGCTGATCCGGAAGTACATTCTGCTCAGGGCGTATGTAAAACGATATATGAATCTCACTGCACCCGTCTTGCGGCCGATGGGACAGGGCCTGCAGAGACTGCACGGTGCATCTAGATCTCACACCCACACTTAGTGATCGCGTCAACTCTGATCGCTGGAGCACCCGGCTCGCTCTCTCACTCTCGACTCCAGTCAGAACAAGGTATTGGCTTGCTTCTCTACCACTCGGCGCATATACATCACGCCTGGTTCGATCGCACCAGACTCACCCAATCGTGCCCCCAGCTTTGCGGGTTGGAAATTCGATCCCAAGCGCCACCCCGCCTCTGCCAAAGCAAGCTGTGTGCGTCGTCCGGCCCAATGTAGACCGCGCCGCCCAACGCCGGTCCGCGGACGGGTGCACGAACTTGAGCGGGGCGAACTATGGTCACGGCCAGAACCGTCACCAGGCACCAGCGAGACCACCACGGCGGCGGACAGGGAACAGCCACCAGCACCAGCCATGCTCCAGCACCCTTGGGAAAGCCCCAAAAGGTATTGATTTTTGTTTTCATTGACCGATGTATCGCAGAATTACATGGCGTTGAGGCGAAGTCGACGATCGATGAGTCATGACCCAGCCCCGCTCCACCGTCATGAGGCCCGGATTGGCAACGATGCGCAAGGCCCGCGAATAAACATGAACACATCGGTCAGGGTGTGGATGATTCAGATGCAAAGCAGTCACGCTCACTCAAACTCGGCGACCGTTCTGGGTCTTAACATTCGTACTATTTACGGCCCCAGCGGCCGTCGGATCCCGTCTTACGAAAAACGCAACCACCAGCCAGAGGAACGTCAAACTTGTCCAACGTTTCTTCGGGCGGCGGCGCAGCATGGCCAGCCATGCATGAAATCGCACCAGGTCCCGTTGCAGTAAACAGTGGACAAAGGAAGGGGCGCGGAACATGAATTGTTCATCTGCGCGACAGATAGCCAAATTCTTTATAGACAGAGAGATGACAAAAAGGCAAAGCGTGCGGACTGCCGTGCCAGGCTTGGGTTGACTCCCGCTCTTCGATATCCAGCCTAACAGCTCCAGAAACACCCCAATTGCTCAGGAGTTTGCCGCGACGCGCGGCCCCATATCGGGTATTTGCCTCCCGGAATCGCCGGAAAATGCCGCAGCAAAAGTGATAGACCCATGTACGCGCGGTTGCGAAATTGACCGGAAAAGGACCGATTCGACGCAGGCACAACAACGATCAAGGCCACGCAGAACCCGCACCACGTCGCCGGTTCTTGCAAACCTGAACGATGTTACCCTTCAGTCCGAAGCACTGGGGCCGTGTTCAGTTCCGCATCTCGGCAGCTGCCTCTTGCGGCACTGTTGATCACCCGCGTTGTTTGGAACAGATTCATTGGCGATAGGCCAAAGGACATCTGAGCTTGTTCCGTCAGGCGCGTAGAAGTTTAAGAAAGCAACTTGCAAAGCTCCACGCGTCACTACGCGAAGCGGCTGTCGTTAAGACTTTCTAATTGCGCTACCGATGTTTTGCAGCCCTGGCCCCTTGGCACCGCCTGGCCTCTTGCGTTCGTTTTGGGGCAGCGTGTCATGTTTCACCTACGCAGCTTTGGCTTAGGGCTTGCGGCCCTATCGACCCTGCGTTTACTTCCTTTCAACTTTTGCTGTTCGTGAGGCCTGGCCCTGAGCGGCGGCAAGGCATGGCCGTTGCCAGTCTGCGACACGCGTCGGCCGCACGTAGGTCAGATCGGTGCTGTTACCGGCGATGCTCCGTAGCCGTATCGGAATCTCTCTGACGCGCCCAGTGGCTAAGCCCCACCGACGCCCCGCATATATGCTCGCTCGATTTTCGTGCGCTCAACACGTATATCACCGTGTGACCTCAATGATATATACAGGCAAAGCGAGATTCTTGCGCCCATTTTTGTCGCACATCGTTGCAGGTCTCTGACAGAGTCTGATGTCTGCGCGTCAACTCGTCCAAAACGCGCTATGACCCCCCAGAGCACGGCCTGTTGCTGCTTGCCTGAACGTAGACTTTCACGTGACATTTTGAATATTTACGACAGGATACATCAATGACCCATCCTGTCTTTGCTGACCCCCGCGCCGTTGCGCGTATTCTCTTTTTCCCTGCCCTCTCGCGCCGACACAATGGCATTCTATGGTGGTATGACGCCCTACATCTCGCGCATCTACCGCGAAATTCACATCCTGGTGCGGCGTTCTAATTGGGTAGCTCGGATGAACCACTGTGGCGCAGATGACCGTTTGATGCGGTGCGTCATCTCGTGAGTCGGCCACTAGAGGTCGAGCTGCCATTCGCCACCGTTCTGACCGAATATGGCATCAACTGCGACATGAGAGCTCGAGATCGAAGGCGCGTGGCCATCGCCTGCGGATGAAATGCACGCGCTTTTAAACGCGGCGGCGACTCACCTCGTATGTTCATGGGGCTGAAAGAGACCCGCTGGTCTGCAAGCGGCCACTAGAATGTGGTGTGCCCGTCACTGGCCACTTCGGACTTCTGGTGCGAACCGCGCGAGCGTCAAAACGTCGGGAAGGTCGAGAGGTGTAGCATGAGCTCGATCAGAGACCAGCACACCGAGGCCATGGACAAGATGAATAGCACCGACAAGACTCTGGAGGAGCAACTATGATGGTGACAATCTCCGGAACCACCTCTTCACTCGAGAGATCAATACCGAAGAGAGCGTCTTCCATTTCGAAAGGGCGGCCGGCCGGCGTTTGGTACGAACGCGGGGCCGCTGTTCTTTGCGTGCGGTGCCCAGCAATTCTCTTACCCAATGTCTGGTGTACCGACGCGCGGTCGCGGTGCCTGTGCGTTGCCATGCAAAATAGGTTGCCCACGGCTTCGAACGTTCTAGGTTCAGCTCTATCGTGTGTGCACCCCGTGTTTGCTTTGGGCCTCCCTGACGACGAAAAAACTCCGCGCGGGTAAGACGTTTGCCCGATGTGCCCCGATTGCCGCGAAAAGAATCGGCCTCTCGGCCAAAATGGTCAAAGATTTGCATCCATGTCATAGGGCATCTCCGTCCGCAAACACACGATTTCAGCCCGTCGCTGCGGCGGGGGGCTTGGCAGGCGGGGCAGGCGGATCCCCCACCAGCCGATGAGACTCACGGAGTGGCGTGGTCTTATAGATCACACGCCTGTGGCTGAATCAACGCGCCGTGCATATGGATCACCCGCGCACCCTTGTTCATGCAAGTCATCGGACGTTTGGGTCACGATGACGACCTGACTCCGCATTACTGCTGCTTGCCAGCTTGGCCCACACGCGCCTGCGTGCGCGGCCGTTCGGGCTGATACCTCTGCCCTGCCTTGCGGCGGCCTATTATAAAAATCCCACGCACCAGCCTGCGGTCATCGGGCAAAGAAGCCTTCGGGGTTGGCGAAAAAAGTCTCGACGACGGTGCATGCGCCCATAGCCGTTGGTTTCGGCACGCGAAGTTTCATTTACCGCTTTCCGCATAGAAACGGCCTGCGCCTGTCAGAATAAAACTCGCGGAGTTTTGCGCATTCAGCCCCGATCTTGTATTCTATGGCGCCTTGAGCTGAAACCAGCTCTCGCCACGTCTTGGGCAAGCGGTCAGCCGCTAACGTGGTCAAAACTGGGGGCGAGGCACTGGCAATGCGTCTCAGACCGGTCGGCGCGATCATTATGTCCGAGCAGTTGGCGCATTCGTAGCAGCGTATTTCTGCGGCACCAGGCCCGTTCCAATCCACCTGCGAACAGGGGAAAGCTGATGCGACAGCCCTCGGTACGGGCTGCAGCGGATGCACCGCGAGCTGTTGGTATGCAAACCGTTGGCAGCGCGACAATAGCCGAAAGGGCGTTGATGCATCGCCAGCGCGAGTGTGCCCCGTGCCACCATTTCGCCACCGTCAGCGGCAAGGTTGGCTGCGATTCCTCGGAACTGGGAGGGCAGGTGGATATTGCTGCGCGTGGGTGGTTGGACTGGTCGCAATCGCTGGTCGCCGTGGCGTATTCTTCACGAACCGGCAAAGTCGTCGCCCGCTCATTACGGTCGCGACTGGTTACCCTCTCAAACACGGCAGGAGTCACGATCCAACGAATCCGTGTAGGTCGCGCTGCAGCGGGGAATTTCGATGAGCCCGCTTTCTGGCATCCCCGCTGGTGGCCTCGGCGATAGCCAAATGTGAAGATCGCATTTTGTCCTGAAAATCCGCCTGACATCATACCTCCTCTTGCTGCCTCGGTGGATCCAATCGGAAGCGGGCCAGCCTGCCATCTGTTCCGGCCCAGAAAGCGCTTGCGAGGCGAGGGGCGTCAGGTCATTGTCAAAATCGTCGATCACCCCGAGGGACTCAGGTACGCTGAGGTCTGCAAGGTCCATCACGTCAGTTCGGATTTCGCTGCCATAGCGGATCCGAATGGCGCAGCGCGCACTCGCTGTGACGCCAGGAAGCTCTCTCCCGCAGCGGTCAGTTTCATCGGAGGCCGCGTACTGTTGATACGACAAGCGCGCCCCATTAAGCGGCTCGAGTTTGCTGATCTGTGACTTGGACGGACGGGTTGGCTTATGGCCCTGTCAACGCAAGCGGCCTCTCGCACAGCGCCAACAGAACCACGGGCTTGGCCAGATTGCCTTCGAGAACCACTTCTATGCGCGTTAGGGTGATGCTCCTTTTATGATCATGATGTCCCCCCTTTCGGTCCTTTTTGAGCTTACGCTCCGGAAGCATTGACCAATATTTGGCAAGGTTCGCTGCGCCTATTTCAAGCATTGGTTCTACAAAACTGAAATGAACTGCGAAACACCGCGTTCCCCTTGAAGCCTGCGCCCGTTGCGCCAGCGCCACCTTATTGGCTCATCAACGGCAACCGGAGGTTCTTTCATGAAAATCGCACCAAAAGCCGCATACCCGCTGGACGTTTTGTCCAGCTGCACATTACGAAGATAAAATTGGGCAGCTGGTCGCAAATGCGGCGGCCAGTGGGCTACGATGCTGCTGGTTATTCCTCCGAATTATGCGCGATGGAACTGGCCACGCTCTTCGCGGGGCTGGACTGCTAGCCGCTTGGCAACCTGGAGGCGTCGGCTGTTCGCTGTTATTCTGCCGGCTGGCAAGATGTGGCAAGATGCGGCACACATCAGAAACTTTGCAGTAATATTTATGGCGTGCACTATCGGTCGCAGCTGGAGCTGCGGTCACCGATGCAGCCCCCCGTCCGGTAAAACCGCGCCCGCCTGATCACGCCTCGGGCGAAATCGGGGTGCAGGCACAAACCGAGATCATGACCCGATGCTTCGACGTGAAGTGGTCTGGGACGGGTCGTGGAGAAGCCTTTGCGCATCTTCGAGACGGCTTTTGGGCAAGATCAGGCATCCTGATCTTGCCGTTATGATAGCGAATTTCCCTTTGCTGGCGTCGGCGCTTGCAGATTGCGACAGGCATCGCCGTCCCAGTTGTGACGAAGCCTAGCAGGCTACTGGCGACGTCCGACATTGGATCCTGGCGCGCGCGCTGGAGAAATCAAGCGTTACGGCATGTCATCCTGCGTAGGGCTGCGGATTGCGTCCGAATCTCGCGCTTTGCTGTACGCACTTTCTTATGCTAGGTCGGCATATTCTGCCCGCCGGATGCTGGATTTCCGCCACCGGCGTACTTGCCGCCGCAGAGATCAACGCTGCCCGGCTGGACCTTCTTGCCCGAGCGACATCGCCAGATAGCCGCTGTGCGTGCAGATGGGGTGGTTTTTTGAACCGAAACCATGGGAGACCAGTTCGCGTGACCAAACGGCCATAAAACGTGCCTTTGATGTGAATACCTTGAAAAAGGAAAGGCGCCATTTAGCCGCGTCCTGTAAATTGCAGGAGACAAAGTGGTTCAAGGAGAGGACCATGGGCCAAGGAAGGACACGTCGAATTTCCCGGTATCGTGAAGAACTTCTGCGAACGCGACGGTTCCGGGTCGAGCTTGAAAACGGCCCATGAGATCAGCGCGCATACGGCAGGCAAGTGATGCGTAAGAAGCCGCATCGCGTGTTCTCGGCTGCGCGGCATATAGTGCTCACGCAGGTGGCGCGAAAGTGCCCCCATTGATCTGTGAGCTAAAGAGCCGGATCAATTTTACCGCTTGAAATAAAACGCTCATTCGCTGCGTGGTCTTTCGTCGCAGCGATCTAGGAATCCCATATGAGTTTTCATCTCGTTCCACGAGAAGCCCGCGCCGCAAGGAATTGCCTGGCCGCCAAATTGGCGTGGTCCCAGACGATATTCGCGCTAGTTCCCGATATTGACGAAACCCCCTTGGCTTCCCCAGAACATGCCGCGCCCCTATGCGCGACGCATTGGCCCGTGAAAAGGCCGCCGCCGTTGCAGGCGGGGGGGATGATATCGTGCTCTGTGCCGGATACAACGTCGCTGTTCGGCCGCCGTACTTGGGCAAACCCGAAGACGAGGCCGAGGCGATTCCGCTTTTGAGTCTCCATGTCGGGGCGTCGTCACCAAATTTATCACGGCAGTCGCGGAATAAGCGCGGTGACGAAGCTGTGTCAGGCGTGCACTCTCTAGGTCAGCACCGTCCGCATGAAAACGCCTGTCGGATGCTTGACAATCCTCGGCTTATCTGCAATCAGTGTGACTGCAGGAGTAAGGCCGGCGGGCTAACTGGCATCCAAGGACGGCTGGCGCGTTGATCCCTTGGATCAGCGTCTCGGATCTTTCAACCGGTGCGTCCACTTCGGCGGCCTGCCATGCCCGAAACCGCAAACCTGTCGCTCAGGATATGTTTTCTACAGGCAGAGACCTCATGGAAGGGCCGTCAGATCGTTCTGACGCCCATTTTTGGCGACACCGAAGCCGCCGCGCTGAATCGGTGAGACGGCATAAGTCTGGATTGATCTTTTGATAGCGGCAGTGACCGGGCGCGCCCCGAGCACGATGCTCACCGCTCGGCCATTGGCGGACCGCTCGGTCAAAGGGCAGGGGGGTGAGTGTCCCAAGACGCCTTGATCGGCTTCTGGGTATCTTGCGCCAGATCAAAGGGGCTGGCCACCCGGACAAGCCCAGATTCTTGTGCAGGTTTCGGGCTATGCGACGAACGGGCAAAAGCTCATTTCGCGTGACGCCAAGAAGCTACTGTTCAAAAAGCCGCTATGCTATCGTGACCCCGGCGCGCCGGCACAATATCTCGCGCAGCATTCGCGCGGGGAAGAACGCGACGGCGTGTCGAGACTCGCCCATGAGCCGCGACGGGCCACGCACGGCTGATTCTGCCGTTCCTTCTTTGCACGGGCGCAGATGCCCGGATGACATCGTTGATGATATCGACGCGATGGCTGACGCTGGCCGACAAGGTGCTGGACGATCTCTTTTCGCAATCTCGATGACTGGAAACTGTTGTTCCGCGCGCGTGTGAAGAAACGCCCCGTGCATAAATGGTCCTCCGCGCTCGCGCTCCGGTTAACGCGCCTGCCGAACATTGTGACTGGATCGTGTGAGAGCATACTGGCGTTTTGCGGCATAACTCTGTCGGATTAGCTTTCGCCATGCGCGTGCGTTCGCTCTTGACGGCGGTGCCTCCATGTTTGTGGGAGCCGACACGCGCCTTGTTCAGCAGTTGATGGAAATACAGGGGCTGATGTGTCGCTCGCGGCTGTATCAGAGGGCCAACATGGCGCGCCCGCGCCTTGGCCCCGTGCCTGTGCGTCTGCTGCTGCGTCTGGGGGGGCAGACACGTTGGATCTTGCACCCATGCCCAGAAAGACCCGCGGCCCTATCGCGAGTGACTCGGCTCCTGCGTACAGGCCGTTTCGTGCGCCGGATGACGTCGAAACCACGTTGGTAGGTTGGAACCGCTGGGGGCACCCTCACGCGCACCTGCAGCCGCAAACGCGCCCGTATGCCCTGGGCAGAGGTGCTTAATAGAAGTGACCTGCCCAGATCTGTTAAACACGGTGAACCACCGCTCCCAAAGTATCGCCCCTTCGTTCGGGGCGCTGCGCGGATGTGGATTCTGGCGGGAAGTGGCTAAACGCAGCTACGCGCACGAACCAAGACCGTTGATCCCCGAGATGTCGAGGCGGCACTAGAGGCCAGCGTAGGGCCGCTGGGCCCCCTTGGTGAACGCTCCGGACAAGCCATAGCATTTACGAACTTTTCCGAAAAAAGCCTTGCCAAACATCGCGAAAGCCTCTGACACCCCGCCGCAAAAATCCTAGAAAACGCGCACACGCCGAACCACTACGGTGGTCTTCCGGTTCCGGGTAGCCTCAGGGGTAGAGCAGTGGATTTGAGAAATATAAGATATAGAAGAGATATAGATTCCGCCCTGGGTGCACTTTTTTTAGTAAAACCATTTATATTATAAAGTCATAGCGCTTGAAGTTGTCCCACTGTTTTTCGACCTTCTGAATTTCGGTGGGACACTTTTGTTATTTCTGACTCCATTAGCTCATTTCGGCTCAAAGCGCTTTTGGCGACGCAGCTTTTGAGATGCGCCCGCGTTAATCGTAACAACCTCTTTGCTTGTGCGAGACCTGTAATTTCGCCATAAGTCTCTTGTTCATGTGCAGCCAAGTTCGAGCAAGGCGAATGCTGCTGGCTTTACGCAGGCCGTGGACGAGCAATTGGAACAAGCCAGCGTTCATCCCGACAGCCATTTGCGTGAAACGTTGCAAAATAGCGTCAGATGTGAAGCTTATCGAAGGCCGTCGAAATGAAAGGTTGTTCCGGCCGAGGGCTGTGGCGTCGATTAATCTTTGGTAGTTCTTTCTCTCAGGACCTATGTTTTATCTGCATAATA
>Ga0163217_1092132_pt1 | contig 10617 bp, 7 predicted proteins | sample SynspAceP_FD_185933 | JGI IMG/M metagenome (GOLD analysis project Ga0163217, IMG submission 185933) | Saline lake microbial communities from Ace Lake in Antarctica - Synechococcus sp. Ace-P (PacBio error correction) | ecosystem: Environmental > Aquatic > Non-marine Saline and Alkaline > Saline ... | reverse complement strand
GGTTCCAGAAACGGTCAGATTGATTTTTCGCCCGGACGATGGTAAAGGCAGCCATCCGTCTTCCCACCAGACTCAGACATCGCTTGCCCTTCACGCAGAGCAGCTTTCGCCACAGAGACGAATATTGCACTGTCGCAGTAGGCGAAAATCAAGGGATAATTTGATGTGAGTTCCATTCTCGCCGCCATACACCGGAATCCTCTCAGCATTACGCTCTTTGTAAACGCATATTACATGCCCAGGCCTGGGTTTGCCGCCAACACCGCGCCGCCTCACTGTCCAATGTATTTCACACAACGGTAATGGATGATGCGAGCGCAGGTTCTTTCTGCAAAAGCTTCAGCAAGCCCGGGACGATGTATTAATACTTCAATAAAGCGCCATGTTCATTCAAACAGAAACGCGGTCAAATCGCCCATCCAGGCGATTGCCATTCAGCCGTGTCAGACTGCTCGCGGTAGCCGCGGTTTCAGGAGGATTTGGGATATAGGTATTGCAATTTAGGGAAACTTTGCCATCGGGTTCATGACGATTTTGATTAACTCGACCGGCAAAGCAACGTTGAATGCTTCTCAAGCGCATCGATCGCAGGGCCGCAGCGCCGGTTGCCGGCATTCACCAGCAACTTCAAACGGGGGTAAAATTGCCGGTCGATAGTAGCTCAGGCGTGTGATTACGCTTTCGCGAGTATCCACCAACTCATAATTTGCACAGCGCTTTCGTAGCAGTCGGGTCCCTCCCGTTATGAGGCTTCTTAACATTTAAGCTCGGCAATCGCGGAATCTGCACAGGCCAGTATCAGCGAGTACGGCCGAGACCCTTCGACGCACCAGTTTGAGGCCGTTGTAGTCGTCGGGGTTGTGGAAGCCGTCACCTCAATGCCCCTTCCACACCCAGGTGGAGGTCGCGAAGTACCACCTTCTTTCATGTTGCCCGCCACCAGGTCCAGCACGTTCCACGCCTCGTGCTCGCAAAAGCGTTGGCCAAAGCCGCCTTGAGGTCGGAGGTGTTCGCGCACCATCGCACCAGTACGATTGGGATTTCAGGCTTAGAATGGGGCAAAAGCCGGGCGATTGCGGTAGGCAATGTCTTGTTAAGCTGCGTCCAAGTGGCACCGGATGCTACGCTTTGAAACAGGTGATTTCAGAATGCTGATCTTAGATGAGAAAGGTATTGCACTAATGTTACAGACCCCGAAAGTCAAAATGGAATTTCGCGTTGCTGGAATGACTATGAGGGGGGGCGGGAGGATGAAAAAAAGGGGCGGCGCGAGAGTGCGGGAAACGGGCAACCCTTAGCCCCGTCATTCTCGGAACGCGGGGATCCCATTTTTGCCTTTTTATAAAAGGCGGTCTGTGATTATTGCCCAAGGAGCAGCGCGCGAGGGCACCCCCCTACCCATTAAAAAACCCGCAAAATCCGCCGCAAAACCCTGCAGTGGCGATTCCGTTATCTTCCGATCAGCCCTTCGCCCGGATTGATCAGCGTATCACGCAATCTTATCTTTGACCATCTCCACTTCCCATGATCGAAGGGATTTTGATTGTTCCCAGATCCCGATTGCACAAACACTATGCTATACAGTGCGGAAATCAGCGCACCCAAGCTATAGGGCGTCAGTCATCCAAAGGCAACGTAGAGCTGGGCTGATTGCCGCAGGTAGGTGTTATTCGTTGGCAGCGAGGCCGGCCTTCCACAGCCAGCATCACCGGACAGAAGCGCGACTGCGAGGCAGTTAGCAGGGCAACTCGTGTGTGCACCAGTCGGTTTGCCGCTTTATATGTGGCCTCCAGATTACGCCGCCGTGGCACAATAAATCGAAAGGTCACCGCTTCGTGCCCTAGGGCAGCAATGGTAAAGCGTGCTGTGATTCGGCCCCAGTTGCCCCATACAATCGGGCAAGTGCATAAATCAACTGGTTCCGAGCGGTTTTACGCTCTTGCGTTGGATTCCATTCAGCTGTTCAAAATAATTCGGCAGTATCTTATCAGCGACCATCGTAGGCAGGATTCGCATGGGATTGATGTTCAGAAATTGTATTCAGATACCGATCATTTACGAGCAATACGGAATTTCTGGCTCCCAAGGAGCCTTACGAGTGCTTCTTCCATATCTGCCACAGGCAAGCAACTCCGAAAGCCAGATTGCAATGGTGTCAGGGCCACGGGCAACCAATCGCGGACACAATGAATTAGCGGACGCCTACCATTCCCAGAGCGCATCTGGTTGTATTCGGGGATGCCCCTGGGCATTCGCACGCAGACAGAAGACACGCCGATAAGTGAAATTACAAGGCCCGTGCGGTCACCAGTTCGCGCTCGAGCAAATGCCGCGCACGTCGCCGCATTTAGGTCAGCGTCATCATAGTGGAAAAGGATTTGGACGAAATTGATAACAGAGTGGGGGTGCGGGCTCAACCGCAAGCAGCTGCGATAATTGGTTGCCATCAATAGGTCGAGGGCAAGTGCAACATTTCAGCTCTTGAACGCGCTAGGCAGCGCGAATCGGTCAACTCCTGCGTTCACATCGCGGGGCAGGGTCAGATCGCCACGCCAATATTCACAATCCCGGTAATCACTGTCCCGGTAGACGCGCCATTAGACGGCACGAATTTTGCGTGGATATATTCTCCATTCGTGCGTTGAGGCATGACCTGGCAGTATGGTTCCTTGCCGTCTACTCGCAAAATTCGCTTTGCGGGTAGCGCAGTGGCCCAGTGATGGGCCCGTCGAATTTCGCTGTATTTTCTTTTCCGCCAAAGAAGAGGCATCCATTCCACGCGGAGTCTGCTCCCGCGCCGCGCGAGAGTGGAGTGAGGGTTGGTCTTATACACTGTTTGGCAGAAAATCAAAAAGAATGGGGGCAAAACTGGCGATGTAGTTTCTCTTCGAAACGCTGGCCCATGGCCGGCGACATTTGTCGATAGATGTTGCGCGCATTTACTTCGCCAGTGGGCAGAACGTTGCCAGGCTTCACTGTTTTGCTTGGATGTTTGCATCACTCAGCGCCGCCCTATGCCAAAGTAGGTCAAAACCATTTTGCTTGATAAATGCCGGATCCCACATTTCGCCCGTAAGGCCAATAGGCGGAGTCGCCATTTGCTCATACTTCAGGCGCAGCAAAATCGGGCTCCAGTAGATTCCATTCAGTGACAAGGCTCAGAGCATCAGCGCCTTCGCTGGCTCGTAAGGGTCCGTATGCAGATCAGGTTCCTCACGCTCACCCGCAGTACGCCAGCGCGCTCCAGGCCCGGGATCGTGCACATTGCATTTCCACGCATGCGCCCAGGCGTTATCAATTCAATGCGGTGGGAGTTATCGATACGGGACGATTTCAGGATGAAGGCCGCCAGAGCGGACCCTTGCGCCACGCAGTTCAGTGCCGTAATGGCGCCACAGGTTTGCGAAACAGGGACCTCTTTTGGCGTATTGATGCGCAGATTTTCCGCAACTGCGCCTGCATCCCGTACCTGCAGTGGTAAGGGCAGGCTTTTTTCTACATCAGGAAAAGGCTAAACACAAACGGCACAGGGGTACAGTAGGTTCGCAATGGCTTATTTCGCACCATGCTTTGGCGATAGTTCAATATCACGGGGTCCAGGCTGTCTTTGCCAGATTCGCATATCATTCATATAGTCAGGCGGGTAGCCAACACCCAGGTATCGCCAGCTTGGGTGGAATTCGTTCACGGAGGTCGCATCACATCACGCATCCGGCGCCGGTTGAAGGCCGCGCAGCTCCAAGAACGAGTTTTGTCCAGGGTCTTCTATCCGCCGCCAAGCAACCAGTATCGGGAGCATATCCCCGCAACGCATTACCCTTTGTCCCGGCAATCGGGAGGCTTACACCCAGTATGCTGGATACCCTGCGCCTTCTTTGCCTCTTCCAGTAGCGTCTGAAATCTCGCTGGTGCCCGGAAAGTCGGACTGATTTGAACACACCAAGCTGCGCTCGGTTTATCGGCAAGGCACGGAAATGTCGTGGCTGAAAAGGCTCGGGTCAATGCCAACAGATCACCCGGCTTGCTGCTCAGGGCGGCGTATGCAATATCGCCAGCACAGACCTACCGGCTGGCTTTGTTGGGCATCAGTCAGCAGCCAGGTTCACGGTGGGGTACTCGCCCTTAGCAATTGGGAGCCACAGGCCGTCTGGATGGAGAAACCTGGATTTACCCGGCGACGCCAAAGCAGCCAGCACTCACCAGTGCGCCAGGTTATCGCCCGTATATTCATGTGCATTAAAGTCTCAGCGCTGAAGCGGCCAGCATGGTTGAAATCGTTGGCCCAGTTACAGGTGCGCCCAACGTAGCCGGGTGGCTTCCAAGTAAACCCAGTTTACTGCGCAATCATAGGGACGGCGCGAATTGTGATAGCTTCACGCCTGTTGTTGATGAGAGCGCTAATTAGATCAGTCAGCTGTATTCTCACCGCCGCCCGGTGTGTCTGGCTAACATTCAAAATACTTCGCGGAACTAGCGGCAACGATAGCCGATTTGATGGGGTTCTGGCTCCGCGCAGGCTTTTTACTACCTGGCTCATCGGGCATTGTTGCCTGATGACAGATCCGCGGTTCATCACCACGCTACTGGTTGGATCGCTGTAAGGAGGCTCAACCGATGGAATTGGCTGGCCATCCAAGCCAAAACGGTCGTCATTTCTGCCGCAAGTCCCACCCACAGCGTGATGTGTCACAGGAGTCCGGCAGCAAGACGGCCAAAGGGCGCAATACCACAATGGCGCGCAACATACCGCATGCCCCAACGAGCGCTTTGCCTGGGGCATGCCGTTGACCTTCAGGCAGGCCCCGGGGCCCCCCGTTCGCGGCAGAAGTTTCCAGAGCCTCTTTTGCGGCGTTTCAGCTCGGTTTCAGCTCGTAGTTCAGTCAAAGTGATCTTCAATAGCCTTCTTGCTCGGAGTGGGTCACCGACAATTCGTTGATTGCGGCCGCCATGGCTCTAACACGTATGGATTACGGTTTTATCAACCACGGTAACCTTTCCTTTGGGTTGATGGCCTTGCTAGGCGGAGAAGCGCGTGCAGACGGCAACGGGTAATACGGGTTTTTGGTACCTTCCGTTAATCATTGATGTACGTCGAACACAGCTGTGATTTAGAGGCCGAGTGGCTAGAGTCAGGGAGGCGGACTCTGTCATTGCCCTTTTTCGGCCCAAAATTCTGAGCGGTGGGTAGTACATAGGGCCGAAGGAAAGAGTGCCGTAATTTGCTGAATATGTCTCGCATGGAACCAATGATCAGCGATGCCCATTGATGCGACGGCGATCCGATTCAGGTGTTAGGGAAATTCGGGGAAATTTCAAACCAGGCGTAGCCTCATATCAATAGTATAGGGAGCGGGATTACCTTTGCATCTTTCTGTTTAGAATCGCAACCTGACAGTGATATAAATTCAGTTGGGGTGATCTGTTTCTTTGAATCCCCGCAACGCCGGAAGAATTCCCTGTAGTCACTTTCTGTAATCAAATACAGGCGCCCAATAGCCTTGGCTGTTAAGGCACTGGGCCGGTAACATGATCCGGATGACAGATGCTTTCACCTGTAACGGGAGGCTCCAACTCATGAGCAGGCTACCACAAAGAGTCGAAGAGCTTTATAATTGGGCTTGCATTTGGCGCTCACAGAGCCGTGGTGTATTGCGAGTGAAGTTTTATTAGTTACAACGGACGGGACAGTTGATGCGGGCCACCAGCACACATCGTTAACAGTCGAAGCTGGAACTTCTTGCTCGTCATTCTGGTCGCCAAACTCAGCCCGATACTCAGCAGCGCAAAAGCCTGCGGGCACGATAGCAACGGCATATTGGTCATCGGCTCTCGATTGCGAGGGACGTTCTCATTATCATAATTATAAGCGACCGGCCCACCACAAAACTGAGCGGTACGGATTGGGACAACCCTAACTTTTTCAGATCCTTATTGGCTACGTCAAAGGGCATCCACTGTTTATGGAAAGCTAAACCAGCCGTTGTTGCGCGCAAGTGATTGAACAGGCTGATCACCACCGCAACTATCGAACCCCCAGCAAAGCCCGGGTATCTGAGCGATCGCTTTATATTAAGGTTTCTGTCGGATTTTTGATAGCTTCACCACAAACGGGGAATTAGCCATTCATGATTTTCATAAAGGCACTATTTATAGTGATTCATAAGTTGAAGAGAGACAACAGGAACACCAGCCAGTCGAACCTATGGCAAATTTGACGTAGTTACTCATTATATCTTTAAACAATCGTTCGATTCCCGCGTTTCAAAATGTGTATGCGTCACTTGCTTGACCAGCAACCGCGTTTCCGCCCCAAATTCCCCACCTTGAGTTCGATACCCGGCCAGGACTAGGGGTTGCCGCAAAAAGTATCTTAGGCTTTCATGCAATCGACTTTAGATTTGAATAGTCCTTGGCCTTAGGTTACAACCGAATATCAGCTAGAGCGCAACACGTCCTTTATCGGATAAATGTGCAACCAGTTGTGTCGGACGCCTGCCTGAATTCCCGGCCCGGCCTCGCAGTTAAGGCTAAGGTTAGCTTTATTACCTTGTTTTGGTAAGTTCTGTATTCAGACTACATTCCGTCGGAAGTTGTGTCGCAAAAAAAACGCCATTCACCGGGGTCAGGTCCGATAAGTCGGGACTATGGTGGAGTCACCGTACTTGCCCACACCCAAGCCCAATACCAACGAGTTCTCAAACGGACACCCCATGTTGCACCCATAACTAACCGGCCCGGATTCTGACGAAGGTCACAACAAGGAAAGGTATGGACAAAAGCGCCTTTTTCTATGCCTTTGGATGACCTGGAACTCCACGAAAGAGCCCGACAATATCCCAACGTGGTCCCCAAGCTTTGCGCTCCATCCCCTGTGTGGCGGCAGATGGTTACCAGCAGTTCTTTACTACGCGGCGTGGGCCACTAGCAGGGGTGAAAAATTGGCGGCCCGGGCTCGGCGGGTTTGGCACATGGATCGAAAGATCATCACGCCTACCGCTTCCTTGCAACAATACCCAGCAGGTGAGAAATCTATATTTGGTTTTTCCCACCCGGGCCCGGCCGCCTATACGCGCCCGCAGCTGGCAGGTTGATTTCAATCGCGGGGTTATTGCACTTCCACTGCCTTGGCAGCAACTGGATTGGAAATTATCCGATCCGGCCGCCAAGCAAGTACGAACAGAGGCAAGCGCATGCAACATTCTGGAATCGGCCGCATGCCAACCGTCGCTAATGATGGGGTGTGGGATACCGTAGGCTCATGGGCATACGGCGGTGGGGCAAGGCAGTCCTTTTTCGGCTGGTACTTCCATGACGTAACTTGGCCGATGTTCAGGAGCCTGCCGCCTGGCCCCATCGATGAAAGCGCCGCATTCCGCCATGTTGGGAAAGCACACTTGAAAGCCCTTACGTGGGCATGTTTCCGAAGGTATATGTGGTTTTGCGGGTGTGGCCATTCGATATGGAGGGGTATATGGGATTAGCCGGTGTACGAATAATGGATGGATTGCTCAGCTGAGAGCCAACCCGTTGGAAGTAAACCGGAACAGTGAACGTGCCGAAGATAGAGGCTGCATTCAAGGAAAGGCGTGGGAAAGCCGAACGGTCTATGCATGATGCTCAGCTATTCCTTCCCCTACTTACGACCTGTATTCGTGTGAGCACGCGACGGGGACCGTAGACGGCCTGTGCGCAAGCTGGCCAGTTACAGCGGCCGGAACTTTGCCCGCCCCAGAAAGGTGATGAACATCAATGAAGGCTGATATATGCCCTGCAGCCGTGGGCAATGGAGGGTGGAATGATGCCCGATAACAAGGCTCAAACTTGCCCCTACCGCCCGGAAACTGGTAAGTGTCAAATCAAGCAATCACTGACGAGGTTTCTGTAGTGGATGGGACGGCGAAACGCTTCCGAGAAAGTACCCTGGCCGCTTACCTATATAGTACGGGCATAACTGGACGCCCCGGTCCAACCGTGATAGCAAACTGCTACCGCTGTACAGGCGCGAGCTCCCCAATCGATTCACAGCAATTTTGCAGAGACCGATTATTGCGATGTATTCATACCATTCTGGTCTACGGGTGGCGTTGCATTATGGATCACACGACCGGTAGAAACCCGTACAACCGCGTTCATACAGCCGTGCCGGGTGAAATCGCGTAGGGATCCATGCTGTTAGGTGGGAATATTGAAACGTTTTTTGATGGCGCTGTTAAAGACTAATCCACTTGTTCGAACAATTTGCGACAGCGCTATCCACCTGGACAAAGATGTGCATTGCATTAGATGATTTTGCCATTACAGGGGAGTCCCCAAGCTTCTGTAATTCCGGCCAATTAGTGGTTGGGAAAGATCACTATTTCCAATCCTCACGCTAGCAGTGCTTGCCGGCACAGACTGCATTTCCCTCCCCAGGACCAATACAGCCAAGTTTTACAACGAGCCAAGCTGAACGGGTAACGGGACATCGAAGATAAGTTGGCGAATATCTTGATCCTAGAAACTTCTTTGGAATCACTAATCAGAAAGGGCGTTATGAAGTTTTACCGGATGACTTCAATATAAGCAATATGGGGTCATCCGGGGTCCCGGCACTGTCTTCATCTTTGTATTTGATTGAGGGCATCTGTATACGGGTTAGATATTTTGTCCTGTATTGAAGGGTAAATTGAAATAGGGGGACTTTCAGGACGCGGACCACAGGCTCATCTTACGCGCCGTAATAGCAATGGGGCAGCTATCAAGTTTGTACTTCCTTAAGGTGGGCTATCGGGTGATCCTGGTCCTTTACACAGTATCTGCATCGCTGTTCCAGGTCCGTACTTGGTTCCGATTTGGTGTTATGCGAATGTTGCCGCTGGACTACCGTTTGCCTAAGAACATTTAGGGCAGTGGCTTTCCGATTTTAATGGGTTCAATGGGGATATCCAAAGTAAGGCTAAATAACCCAACCTATGCGTGCGACCAGGTAAAGGAGTTTTAAGCAATAGGACATCTTTGACCGAGGACTCACGTGACATTATCTTCGTCTTGTTGTGAGAGGGTACGTCGCGTCTTTCAAAGATAGATTGTGACAGGAAATTTTAGGCGTTGAGGGTGTAGGTTATCGCGCATATGGATGAGGTGGAGCGGGATTATAATGACGCTGAACCATATTTGTGAAATTCTCGCCAAACTGTCTCGGTCATTATTTTAGTTTTCAATGGTAAGGTTGAGGTGCAGGAGTGGGATGTTCCTTTTCAGCCGGATGAGGGGGCAATATTATGGGCAGTCGCCAGCAATCATATTATATCTGCTAGCCTGTTGACCCGCTTTTCTTGGAGCTTTTATTTTTTGGCTGTGGATGACCGTTGATGCAGCGATTTCCCCAGTATTTATATTTTAGCAGGCGCGACTATTCTTATACCAACTTGGCGCTTAGCCCAGTAAACGATAACGCATCACGTTTGTACATTGGGGCGCATGACTCGTGCACGCCCTATGCGATTTCAGGTTCTGCGTGGTTAACTAGCTTCCGGCCCTACGGTGGGTAATTGTTTTTATTGGCCCTGAATTCATAGTAAGTGCACGCTTGAACGATAGGAGAGAGCAGCTCGGTACATTCAGGCTCTCAAACGGGCTTTCCAAGCGCATATGATGACTTACGGCATGGATCGAAGCCAACGTTACAGATTGAAAAGCCGGTTTGGTTCAGGAATGTCCCTGTGGCGTTGCCAAAAGATTTTTGGCGTCCATATCGAAGTAGTCGGGAGGTTAGACGGATAGCTTCGAGGCCGTCGGAAAGCCCCGGCGCCATGGGTGGCGGCATGCGTGACGGCGCCACCCCAATGCACGCAAGTCTGTAAGCCAGAGCGGAGTTAACAGAATTTTGAGCGGGTCTGGCTGGAGATGAAGTTAACCCTGAGCAATAGCAACCGCTTCCGGTTTGAAAGGCTCCGATCATGTGGTCAAGCATGAATTGGAAATACCCGTTTTTATCGATTACCCGAAAAACGCAGGTGGGGGAGCTCTACCTGCATACTGCGCAGGGCAGGCTTCCGGACGGCTACGGGAAGCCATGGAACAGGCGGGTGGTTCGAATGAGGTATCTATCAGCGAGGTCCTTTTGAGGCTGCAACCGGTGAAACGATCGGGCGATGGGAAAGGCGGACACTGGTGCATGAGCAAGGGGCAGTACTTTTTTGGTACGTGGTGGATTCCGGAAAAAAAGTGGCTTATTCCCAGCGCTATTCGGTCCAGCGCGGAAAACCGCGCCGCAGTGCGCGGGGATTTATCTTCAATAAAGGACAACAGGTGCATTACGCTTACGGTGAGAACGGCAGGAGTTTGCGGAGGGCACGAACGGATTCGCCTTGAAAAAAGCGGATGTAGCGTTTACTTTTGCCGAACTTATGCGTGCCTGGCAGCGGCGAGGCACCCAATTGAGGGGAACAACAATGGTCTGTTTGGGCCAGTATTCCAGGGAGCCGTTGTTTCAGCACCCCGATGGGACCGTTGAGTCGGTTAAGGAAGGTTCGCAGCGCAGATCAATTTAGCCCACGGGGAAAAAGCTTGGGAATGGGGGGAAGACGCGCCCCGTTTTTTTTCCCCGAAGTTAAATTTTTTCTTCTCCTCCGCCCC
>Ga0163217_1054063_pt1 | contig 10617 bp, 10 predicted proteins | sample SynspAceP_FD_185933 | JGI IMG/M metagenome (GOLD analysis project Ga0163217, IMG submission 185933) | Saline lake microbial communities from Ace Lake in Antarctica - Synechococcus sp. Ace-P (PacBio error correction) | ecosystem: Environmental > Aquatic > Non-marine Saline and Alkaline > Saline ... | reverse complement strand
CGTCTCCCGCCATTTTCGCGGCCAATACCAGAGAGTTTGTAGCCGGCCCACGGGCATTTTCAGCCGGCGAAGCTCCGTAGCTGTAATCAGCAAATACCTGCCTTGCAAGCCGCATGAACACTCGATGAGCGCCGGCGAATTTATTCATGGTAAAAACACGCCTGCCGCCAGTCCGGTATTTCAGGTCGAATTCGCAGCGATTCATTACTTCATTTTCGGTGCTGAACGTAAGCACCGACATCACCGGCCCGAAAATTCTTCCCGCACGATGGCCATATCGTCAGGCAGTCAGTGAAGATGGTCGGCCTCAAACAAAGTAGCCGCCCTTTGGGAATCTTCCGGCTCAAACGGCGTGACCTCCATGACGGAGCGTTGCGCCTTCTGCTGCACACCTTTAGCGATATGCTCAATACCAGCTTTCGCGATGCTTTTCAGGAAATAAGCGCCGAAACCAAAAGTGGTTTGCGATTCTCGATCGCCCGGCAGGATGTGTTTGCCGAGTGCGCTCCAGCAAAAACGCTCCATGAATTTCGGTAGATATCTCATGCACGAACATCGGGTGCCGTTTGGTGCAGGACCTCGCCCTGGGTATAAAATTGCCCACATTGGCGGCCGAGATGGCATTTCTCAAATTCAGCGTCCCGTCAAAAATGATTGAGCGGGGATTTGCCCCTAGCTCCATGGTGGAACTTTTCAACGTAGTCGCCGAGCGGCATGAACTTTTTGCCGGGGCCTACTTCGCCATTGAACGATACTTTGGCGATTTCAGGATGGTGGGTGAGCCAGGAGCCGACTCGCTGCGCCCTGTACGACGTTTAAACAACACCGGCGGGAACACCTGCTTCAATATAAAATCTCAGCCAGGTTTGGTTGGCGCCCATTGCGGGTTTCTTTCAGACGGTTTGAAGATATCGCGTTCTGCCACAGCCAGTGCCGGAGCAGACTTCAACAAGCGATTCTGTAGGCGGGTAGTTCCAAGCCGCCGATTACCGGGGGCGCATATTACCCAGGCGGCTTCTCGGCGGTGTAAATTAGAAGTCCACCGCCAAGATCCTGTTGGTTACCCTCCGATCGACGGCGCCAGCAGCAAAAAACTCAAGAGTATCGGCACCGTTGCGATGTTCCACCGCTTGCGCTTCCTGCAAAGGGTTGCCTGGTACCCAAACCTCAATGGCGGCCAGGCTCATCGTTACGTTCACGCAGTAAAATGCCGACGGCTTTAGAAGAATGCGGGGGGCTGCGCTGCACGGCGGCATTGGCAGCCCACTGTTTGTAAATCCAACCCGGGCGCTCTCAATGGCGGGCCTGCTCACAGATTTCGTTTCCGCTATTGTCTACTTCGTAGATCAACTTTGCCGTTGGGCCGGATGACCACTGGAAAACACCTCACCGGTATTGTTGGCAAAGGAAGCGACCGTGGAATGAAGGTTCTGTAAACGAGGTATTGGATGAGACATAAAAACTTACAACCTTAAACGTGAATAATGGATTGTTCTCTTCGGGGCGGTTGTTCTCTCTGAGTGCGCTAACGGGATGCTGTCTGGGCTGGACCAGCGTTGTCCTTGTACAAAGCGTTTACAACAGCCGCTTCCCGCTTCGAAAACTTTCTGTGGGTCCAGACTTTCAATGCCACTGCGCAGCCAAAAGCCGTCTATTAATCGCAGCCGTTTGCCTCGCCGGCCTCAGTCGCTGCCGTAGGCTCCAATCAACTTGAGCGAAGGCGTTTAGCGCAGGTTGGTATTACAGACGCGCATTGTTGATCTGTTGCAACGCTGCAGCCTGGGCCTCATGCATGGGACGCGCCAGAAAACTCAACCAGGTTTTTGCCGCCAGTTCTGAGCGCTGGAAATTGGGAAAAGTTGGGCTTCAACGTTGCCTGTTAAGAGCTTGTTCCGGCGACCCGGTCGTTCTTCTCCATACTTTTTAAAGAGCTCTTTTTTCCGAGCTGATCCAGTAAATATTTCGAAGCGCTCGCTTCAATCCAGACCTGACTTACCACCGAAATAGTTGGCTTGATGATGCCCGACGACATTCTCCGCGCGGTTGCTGATGCTGATAAATGGTGGTTCTTCTGCATCCCCAGCTCGGGCAATCGACTTCCATCGTTGCTTGGAATAAGCTTGCTGGTTTCCGGGTGTCTTTTACTTCCAACTTTGGCCATGAATTATCCGATGTTTTTTGTCGTTCTTAAAAATCATTAATTGAACGTTCAATTAGCTTTAAGGCTACAGAAACTAAGTGGGTTAGCTTGCACCTGCAGGTAAGTACAAGAATAAACCGACTAAGGTCTCGTAAGCGGTGGACGGAGGTTCAAAAGATACCCCCTACCACCAGGGCCGAGCATGTATCTTACGAAGAAGAAAAAATGCCAAGGCCTCCCCAGCTTAATGGGTTCTCGCCGGATGAATGATTGTCTTGCCTGAATCTGTCCCGAGGGCAGTTCAGGCTCTCTACTTTTTTTCTTTAAGGCCTAACTGCTTGCCCTTGATAGATCATGTGCTTTCAGTTTTTCTGTCACTTTAATACAAAAGCCGGGGGCGGTCAGGAAGAGACTTTGATAACCGTTTTTGGATAACCCTCCGCTTTTCGCCAATGACAGCGGAGTCCACGTTTCATTTTACGTAATGACACCTCGTTGCGATGAACAACCACCGAGAAAAGCAGGCAAGAGCAAGAAGCAAGAGCAATAGTGATGATTTTTTTCAATGTCTTCCTCTTTCAATGCCAAGCACATCGACTACTGCTTCCGCTAGTCTGCGGAACAATGCCCAACGTTAATTGGCCGATGACAATCTTATTCCACGTGGGCTTTAGCGCCTGATTGTTGGCCGGACAAATGTGGTGCAAGCGCGGCAACTCCACCATGGGATCGTCACAGTTGACGGACAATATTCGAACGGGCAATCACATAACTCTTGCCGGTAATCTGGGTTCTTAAACCATTCATGGAATTTCGCCGCTCTGCTCCCACAGCACTGAACTCGCCGATTTGAAGCTGGTTTCCCGCAAAGAAAACGTTTCCAGCCGGTCAACCGGGTTTGCATTTTTGCTGCCTCGTAAATTTCATCAAGGCCAGCCGCGCCGACGTTCCCGTACCGGGTGTTGCTGCGGGCAGCATAACGCCCAGGAATGACAAAGTAGCTGAAACTGGAACGGTTAATATCCTTCACCCACATGTTTTCCACTGTCCCATGAAGTGGAGGAACGGCAAGGGCCCCACATCGCCTTAACGTTGTGATGCGGAGAAAGAAACGTCGTTCCGCCTGCGCACGCTTTCAACATGGCATGAGCCGCTTCAGCAAGCCTTGCGCTCTTCGTTCCAGACGTCAGGGTCCAAAACCCCCAAACTCTTTCGCATCTACCCAGCGCATAGAACCGCCACTGTAAGCAACGCTGTAGTTCACCCTCCCCAAACTCGGCACCTCAACGGGTAGAACCTTGTAGGTGTGAATGTAGCTGGGCAGACCTTCACAGGTGATGGATTCCCACCAACCCCGTCGCGCACCCGTTGGGTCTATTTGCACCAGCCCGGCTGGCGATTCCAGTTAGAAACTTGTTGCCTGCCTTTCCTGCTTGGGCACAATGCCCGCTTTCCAGAACAGCGGTGGCGGTTGCAGATTGGTGTTGGAACGGAGTAAATCGGATAACCATCACCTCCATGATGATGTACCCGGCCGCTGCGCGTGGGTCTGTCGGCCGGCACCCAGCAGGTTACCGACCATCCTCGGGAATACCGTAGGCTCTTTTTATTCACAAACAACCGCGCAAAGCCATCGGCATTGGTCCCGCAGTATTCCAATCTGGGCGCGCACGGTGTCCCCCGGCAGCGAAGGCAATACCGCGGTGACATTCCGGCTGACATCGCCACCGGCATGGGTATCCATCAACTTTGAATTGGTCAGTTCCGGGTTTCATCACACATTCCCCAGGGTTAAAAGGCTTGCCATCTCGTTCCACTCGGCGTCGGGAACAATCACGATCTTGCCGAGGTAATTTTGCTGCCCCGATTCTCAAAATAAACCTCGGGGTCGTGAATGCAGATCCGACAGTTTGAAACGCGCCGGTGAAGCACTCGGGCTTCAATTGCCCGCCTCGAATCCAGGCCATAAAGCTGATCGGCTTCCTTCACGGGTACCGTGAGGACACCCCAAAAAATCTGTACCTGATAAAGGTAAATACGAGTCCAGGGAATCTCGCTTGATGTTGCCATCCCACTTGGCACCGGCAATGCTTTCAACCTCGGATAGTACTCGAGCATTTTCATATCAAAGGATCATTGGTGTCGATGGAACGTGTCAGTCATCTCTCACCCACCAGATCCATCACCGCGGTTCAAACGGGTTTTTGCGCCCGTTACCGCCTTTACCCGGTCAACAAAAGCTGCTCATATCAGAGCCGGTCCAATTTACGGCCTCGGCCCCAAGCTTAAGTTAAACGATCGGCCTTGTTCGTCTTTACTAAGAGCATAGGGGATAGCGCCCACATGCGGCACACTGGATCAGCGCGGTACCCACGCCGCCACTGGCACCGTAAACCTGTACCCGGCTCGCGCCTGCCTGAAATATTGGCGGGAGGTAACCATAGGTAGGCGGTCTTGGTACGCAGCACATACCCATGGAGGCCAGTTCGGCATCAGCCAGTTCCGGGTTGGGAATGTTGATGAAATTGGTGAGGGCAGTGCGACATACTCTGCATAGCCCCGGTCTGCACCGTGGGCCGTATGTAATCAGGGTCAGGTTGATTGTCCCTGCGGGCATCGGACGTAAGATTGTTTAAAATCCAGTAAACCCACGCTTCGCCCAGGCAGCTTTCACTAACGCCCTTCACCCACTGCCACCACGCGACCGCTATGTTCGGCGCCTTGAATGCGGGGAAAAAATCAACGTCGGTTGCCACCCATCTGGAAAGACGTCATCTCTTCCCTTTTTGGTGGGATAAAGGCCTTCGCGAGCTTACGGTCGTGTTGTCTTGGGGCGGTTGCCGTTTACCTTGCCACCGCACCTGCCAGGCGCGGATGCGGGTGTCCGGTTTTTACGCTCTGGTATTTTGAGCTTGTTCGATCCCACCGTTGACCGGTAGAACCATCGCTTTCATAGTATTAGGAATCATAGGCGAACCCTCCGTGTCAGGTTATAAATATGTACCTGAAATAGACTTGGTCCGGTTTGTAGTGACTTCTTTATTCCAGCCACCCCGGCAATTTTGCGTTGGGCCTTGAGAATTAAAGCTTTCCGGGTCTGCAAGCCAATTGGTCGTGCCTGATTTGTGACGTTCAGATACAACCGCCCGTTTTCTGATAGCCCAAATGCTTGCGGGTCGCCCTTGGCCAGATAGCCTTGGCTTACAGCCCAGGCACAATTAACCTCCGTAGGAAGGCGCGGTAGCGTTGTTGGATCGTTTTTGAATCTTAAGCAGATTTTCGGGGTTCGCCGAAAGCGCCAGGTGGCGCCGTTATTACTCGGTTTGCGTTGCCCGGCAGAGCCCTGGCTGGATGCCCTGACTCAAAGTAGCTACGCTGTCGTAGCCACCTAAAGCGGTGTCATTGTTTACTCAGCAAGCCGGTGCAACGAGTGGTCAGACGCCAGCGCCGCTTGCTGGTGGAAAAGCAGAATTATGGGGGGGGTTTCTTTTTTTTTTCTCATTTTTTTTTTTTCATTGTTTTAACTTTCTACTTTTTTTTTCTTTTTTATTTTTTTTTTTTTTTTTTCTTTTCCTCTTTTCTTTCAATTCATTTTTTCTTGTTTTTTTCTTTCTTTTTTTTTTTTTCTGTTTCTTCAATTTCTTTTCTTTTTCTTTTTTTTCCATCTTTTTCGATTTTTTTTTTTCGTTTTTTTTCCTTTTTTCTTTTTTTTTTTTTCAATCAAGAGAAGTGCCCGCGTCATGTCATTTTTCCTTCAAATGGAGGTGGTAAGACTAGACACTATTGAACAAATTTTGTTACCAAAGGCTTTGAATATTTTGCTTCAAGCTGCATACCAAACACACGAACAAGCACAGCTGGCCGTTGCGGGCAGTCACGTCAAGCCAGCGTACTGGCCTGGCACACGGTCTGCTTCAGAGATTGCGTTTCTAAATTCTAACCAACCGCTCTCTGTTACCGCCACATAATGGCGTGACCTATAGCCCCAAATCCATCACCGGAGATACCTTTCCACTCAATATTGAAAGGAGAGTACCGTCTTTGCGATAAATTAAACAGTGCTTACCGTTGGAAGGTCCGATTGTTCTTCAAATTCTTCAGACAAAAACGATTCTGTCTCGGCTTTATCGGCTTTTTCGGCCCCTGCAGCAGACCAGGCGTTTTGCCCAGCACTTCGTTCAGCCGAATAGCCGTCAGGTCGGTGAAGGCCTTGGTTGACATAATGATCACTGAATTCTTATGATTATCAGTCACGTCCGTTTCACCATCACCGGACTTCGAAAAGCCAGACCTGCACAGACTGAAAAAAGTGGGGATTGCAGTAATTCTTTGGAATGATTCTTAACATTTCCTTTTCGGTATTACAAAACTGATCGGAGTTTCAAGGACCTTGCAGACAGTATACGCACCAGCAGCCAGTGCTGTATCAACTCCAGCAGCACGAAGGCGAGCACATTTATTTTTTGAAAACTGGCTTTAAACCGGTTGTTCCTCAAGCGAAAAAAACGCTTCGCAGCCAGGATGTGTTAAACCTAAAGGGGTTTGGGCATACGAAGTTATTCAAGTAGTTTTCTGCTTGACCAGTTCGAGCGCTCTCTTTCCGGCGTATTCTCGAGGATTCTCGCGTTTTCATCGGGCCGCCTTGCCCGCCCCGGCCCTCTGTTTTCACCGACCAGATAAAGCCTGCCTCAAAGGACAGATAAGCCTTCATAGAATTGCGCCATTAATACATTTCGACCCCTTGGCGCGCACTACCTAAAAACCGAAGTCGTTATTGCTTTTAGAAGTACTTTTTGCGGCGCCGGATTAATGACGTGCTTTTAAAGGAAAGCTCGCGACGCCGTCATTTGTCGTTCTATTTTTTTTGCCCAGTATATTTTTGCCGCCAAAACATACAACGACAGGACTTTGCCTATAATCAAAAGAAAGTACGATAATAATCCATTTTGGATAACAATACTTTTCGGAGATGTGCTATGAAATTTTTTAAATAAAACTTTGCGACTGCCGCTGCCGTATGCTCACTGGGCTTGGCGGCGACGTAGTCCAAGGCAGATTCAAAAAGGCCTATTGTAAATTGCCACCCCATAACTGCGACCAGCCAAATTACGATGGGCTTTACGTTATGTGGCTGGATTGAAAAGCATTGGCGAATAACGTTTCTTACGTTACCTGCTGATAGCCAAGCGGTTTTATGGAATCTCTGTTCGTAAACGGGACGTTTCTATTTGCCCATGAAGTCTGGCTCAGGTCTTACTTTTGGAAAGTTCTTTTAACAACGCTTTAGACGCCGGCGGTATTATTGATGTAGGCACCGGCACGGCCTCTGCGACTTTCAAGAAAAGAGTTGGTTTGGTAACCCTGCGTTATGTAGGCGATTTTATGCCCGGGCCTACCCTCTTTGGGAAGCACTGACGATTGCGCCGAACTGTTTGCAACTCCAGGCAGTGGTGGCAAAGGCCGTTATTTTCTTGACGGCCCATGGAACTGGCACGGCCAAGAAACCCTAGACCGCATTGAAAGCACTTTGATATGAACTTTTACGCAAGTTTGGCCGGATCATTCCGTGCAACTTTGGGCTGAGCTAGAGTTCTGCAGCAAAAGACAACCGCGCCGTAGTGGTTTTTAACTGGTCACCTAACTTCACCGATGCCCTGGTGACGGTTGGCAGCTTCGTTGAATTCCCCGCGTATACGGCCAGGCTGCAAAAAAGTCAGCGGCGGTGATGGTAAGTGTTGGCTCGCCCCCGGCTCCGGTTGGTTGAAGAAAGCCGCTTTATTATCAAATGCCCGCAAAATGGGCCAACTGCTTATAAGGGATCTTTAACAACGTATCCTTTTACCAAAAACGATTTTGGCAACATGGCAGCATTGAGTAGACATCGATGGCATGTCCCACGAAGCAAGCGCTGCTTAAATGGCGCGCTGTGATAACGAAGCAACTTGGAAAGGCCTGGTTGTAAAGCTAATACGCTAACCTGAGTGGCGCTGCATTCAGCGTTAGCTATTATATTCAGAATTCTCTATTTATTTGTTCTTTTTCAGTTGACAGCAGTGCCTATTGGCACGGAGTGCAACAATAATTCTATTGCGTTTTGTTAGTCCAATATATTCACTGAATTATTTGCCATCAACTCATCTTTTTAGCACCTCTTTTTTTTACAGGAATTTGATTAATGTTTCAACGTCAGCCAAGCCGGTCATCAAGGTGCGGAGTCTGTCTATAAAATTTTTGGCGATAACGCTGCTTAAAAAAATTTCTGGAAAAATCCGGCGGCAAAGTAGATTACAGCCAGGCATTACTTAAAGCAGGGATGTGTAATTGGTGTTAACAACGCTTCTTTTGAAGTACAAAAAGGTTGAAATGCTTCGTTATTATGGGCCTGTCAGGTTCTTGGCAAATCCACACTTCTGCGTCGTATTTCACGGTTCTTGATCGACACCCAACTGCAGGGCGATATTTTTATTTGATGGTTTTGAAGACCTGCTTGCGATGGTTAAATGCAAAAGGAACTCTATCAACACGGCGTAATAAAATTGGGCTATGGTATTCCAAAGTTTTTGCCCTTCTTGCCCACAAAACCGTTCTCGAAAACATTGCCCTACCATTACAGGCAAAAAGGCATTAAGCACTCGCGGACAGCAAGCATGGCCGTGCGATGGAACCATGGTGAACCTGGTAGAGCTCACAAATTGCGGGGAAAACGACTTTCCCGCCCAACTCTCCGGTGGACAACAGCAGCGTGTCGGCATTGCCCGCTCATTGCCGTAGAACCCGAAAATCTGGTTTTTCTCGATAGCCCTTCTCAGCTCTGGACCCCACTGATTCCGGCAGGGAAATGCAGGACGAGTTCCTGCGCTTACAAAGCGTCTTCACAAAACCATCTTATTCGTTACCCAAGACCTTTCGATGAGGCGCTACGCCTTTGCCGAACCGCATCGCCATTTATGAAAGATGGCGTGATTCGAACAAATTGATACCCCAGCCAACATCCGTAACTCAAGCCAGCCACGGAGTGACGTCGCAAGTTTTCACGCGTGGCGTGCCGCAGGTGAGCGCCGTTACTTTTTGCAAAGCCGACATGGAAGAATTACGACGCCACCGCCAAGATGAGCGACGTCCCACTGTTCCTGCCAATGCCATTATTCGAAAACCGTAGCCGGATCCGTGCTGACCGAGCAACACCCAGTGGCTGTAAACATGATGCCGAGGCCATATTGTTGGTTGCGTTAACGCAACCATTATGATAGACGTCTTGTTTGGTGGGAAACTAACAGCATTGCCAGTAATAACAAGTTATGAGCAAAGCCTAATGCAATATTTTACCGAACATAAATGACGCAGTTGTCGCCTTATTTGGTTGGTGTTTCTTTTGCCTTGTTATTGGGCTATCGACCCCAGCCACAAGGCGGTAACCTGTGGCGCTCTGCCAGGAAACCCAATTCTGGTTGCTGCCGGGACGCCGGTTAACGACGGCCTTAGAAATTTCCTTCATCAATGGATTTTTTGGGTGGTCGAAACTTACGATGCCGAGTTAGACATTCATCGAACCAGTCAACCATGATGAAAGAGTTTTACCCGCGACCTGTCTGGCGTGTTTCTGTTCAGCATCAATTTGATCGTGAGCTGCCTGTGTAGGGAGGCGTCAAAAACCGTTGGGCTTTCAACCAGGCTGGGACTTTATCAGCGAAAAACGAGTGGGCCTCCGAATCCCGGGCACTGCCGTGGGCCCGGGCTGTTTGCTGCGGGTTGGCCTTTTTAGCAGGGCAGGTATTCTTTTTGGTGGCCGCGAACCTGTCACTTTTTAGCCGCATCAGCACCGATTTACATTTGCTGTGTTTTGGTCAGTGGAACACCCCATGCCAAACCCTATCGTTTGGTTAGTTGGCTGTACCTTTTTATCGGGTTTTTTCTGGGGTTAACCCTGGGCATTTCATTCGCCTTCAGGAACAGAAACTTCGAGGCTGTTCCTCGCCCACTGCCTGAACGTGGCTCAACATGCCCATTCTCGTACCTGATCCCGGTCGTTGGTGTTCTCGGCATTTGGTTGACCATGGCGGGTGCTATTTCAAACGGTTATTTTGCCACCCCCCCAAATGATTCGCCTCACTAGTTTCTGGCCTGAAGAAAGGTCTCCTCCAGAATTGGTAGAAGCCGGCGATGATGAGTGGCTGCAATGCCACGCACAGCTTATGGTTTTAAAGTGTTGATCCCTACCGCCGCCATGACATTTTGATCGGTGTTTTAAACCAGGTTCATCATGCAGCTGTTTTTGGCCATGGCCGTTTATCGCATCGTTTTATCGGCGGCAAAGGTTCTAGGTTACGACCTTACTCGTTGTCTTTGAATATGCCTTCAAAGAATTAGGCCGGCCCCTCGAACTTGGTATATTCAGTTGTCTTGATTGCAGGTGTTCGGACAGTTATTCTCTGGCCTGGCAAAAAAAACAGGTTTGATTTACTTTGCTGACGTACCGT
>Ga0163217_1035465_pt1 | contig 10618 bp, 5 predicted proteins | sample SynspAceP_FD_185933 | JGI IMG/M metagenome (GOLD analysis project Ga0163217, IMG submission 185933) | Saline lake microbial communities from Ace Lake in Antarctica - Synechococcus sp. Ace-P (PacBio error correction) | ecosystem: Environmental > Aquatic > Non-marine Saline and Alkaline > Saline ... | reverse complement strand
TTAATCCAGAATACTTGCCGCCGTGGTGGGGTTTCTTGCACGGATACAAAAATCCTTCCTCCTTTTCGACAATCCAGTCTTACCGGATTTCCATGAATATTACTTTATCTGCTTTCCGATGTATATTCTGCGAGTTAGCTCATTGCATGGTTTTTCATGCGTCAAAATGCATTGTCACCACACTCGCTATATTGAATTTTGGCTTGGTATCAAAATCATTTTTAGCATTCCTTCTCACTTTCTTGATTTTCAAGAATTAGTTTTAGCCAGTATTCTTTATGGTTAAAACTTTTGAAATCCAAACCATTCAGATGTTTGCATCTTTCTGCTGAACAATCAGATGTATATGTTGCTATAATTCACCCCTTAGCCATACAAATTACAAACCTTTTTTTTTCGGAATTAGTCAAGTTTTTCTAGATAAAACTCTCGGTTTCATGATTTTTGTAAAAATTGGTCTCTGCCCAACCTACCACTTGAAAGTCAAAAAGTAAGGCATTACTTGATCTTTGATTTGATAGGCTCTCCCATGAATATGAAAATACTTTTGTATCGCGCGAATTGCAAAATCTTAAAAATAGGGTGTATTGCAAAACTACACCTAGACAACGCTCTACGCCTAGCGGGGCTTTTTATTACACTCGAGGGCCACTATAATGAATTAACAAATCTTAAAATATAAAAGCGTAGTTATGAACGCTTAGTGCGAGATTTACAGGACAATTTTATTCTTGTCAAATTTAAAATTTTGGTTTAATTACAATTAAATTTCTGAAATTTTAAATTCAAAAAAAACATATATCCTCTTTAATAGTTAACATATTTGAGTATTATGCTTCATTAGGTTAGGATGCTATAAATAATTTATATATGATTATTTTTCCAATTCTGCAGTGGATACATATTTTCTTTTGCTTACTTGGCGGGGAAGACCATTACTTCGGCTAAGCTTCATACAAGTGATGGGTGACCAGAAGTATCTCAATTCTAGTGTTTATTATATTTAAGCCGCCTTTATTCTTTAAACTGGTTCAATTGCGAGATACATTATTTAAAATCAAACTTATTAAAGTGGTATAACCCATGAAGGCAATTTAAAATCAGAAATATTCCTAATGCTTTGGTATGTAGTTTGATTGCAACGTCGGAATATTATTTTTTAGTTGCTAAGAAGGAGCACTAACTATTCTTTTTGGGTTATGGTGTCCTACCATATTGGGTTTTTGTAATAATATTTAATATGAAAGAAATTGATATGGGAAATTTAGTAATTGTCTTAACGGCTCTGTAGTTATTGCATTATAATTTTGTATAATTTTCTTCCTTAAAGAATTAGCCGCATGGTAATGAGCCTTACAAATATGAAAAGGCCTTCGTTTTACTCGTGCGGCAATTATTTAATGCCTAAGTTTCTCTGGAGGATGACGAAATATTCTAAAGAAAAAAAGGAAAAAGTTTTGAGAATATACTCCTAGAACGGGACAATTTCTTGATATGGAGACAAACGGAATTTTTAGTTTTGAGCGAACAATACCAAAGCCCAACGTTTATAAAACGAAAACTGACGATGATTCTTCGGAAGGCCATCGGTTTAATTTCAACCCAAAATCTCGAGAGATTCTTAAATTTTAGCTGATTTATTTTACTGAGCCACTTAAGAGATTTTTTCGGAGTGGGATATTAGAGTAGATACCAAGACTCAGGGCTTAGTCAAATATCTTACCTTCTTAATTGTAGTCAAACTGCAGTGGCTGGGTGAAGTTTGTAATTCACCTAAGTTTCTTACAATTTGCAATTGGATTAGGAGGTTACTACCAGTAATCTACTTCAATTAAGCCTTTTTAACAGATACTTGCCGCCCGTTGTGGGGTTCTTGCACTGGAAATACAAAAAATCTTCCTTCCTTCGACAATTCCCAGCTCTTACCGGATTTATGAATATACGTCATCTACTTTCGATTATATCTACTCGGATAAACCGTATTAGCATGATTGTCGTGCGTCCAAAATTGATGTCACCCAACGGTATTGAATTTGCTTGGATTCAAAGATTTTTTTTAGCATTCCTTTCTGCTGTCCTTGAGGATTTTCAAGAATCATTTTTCCAGAAGTTCTTATGTGTAAACTTTTGAAAATCCGAACCCGTCAATAGTTTTCATTTCTTTTCTGTTTATACCAAATGATGTGGTTAGTCTGGCCATAGCCGTACAAATACAATCTTTTCTTTTCTGCAATAGGTCAAGTTTTTAGAATAACAATCTCGTTATGATTTTTGGTAAAAATGTCTGCCCAAGCCTACCACTTGGAAGTCAAAAGAGTAAGGCATTTCTTGATCTCTGATTTGGATAGCATCTTCCCATAGAATGACAATAATCTTATCGCCCGAATTGGCAAATTTCTAAAAATATAAAAGCGTAGTTTCAAACTACGTTCAGGCTAGTGCATACGCCAGACGTGGTGGTGGCTGCGTGAAGTTTGTAAACTTCACCTTATATTATTTACCATCGTTACAGCTGTCGGGTTGTAATTAGGGATCCGAGGTTACTACAGTAATCTACTCAATTAAGCCTTTAATCCAGAATAGTTTCTTGCACTGGAATACCAAAAAAGTCTTCCTCCATTTTCGGGACAATCCCAGCTCTTACGAGTTTTCATGATATACGTCATTCCTCTTTCTTCAATATCTACTCGAAATAACCTCTAATTTGCATTGTTGTCGTGCGTCCAAATTGATGTCACAACCCGCGTAATTGAATTGGCTTGGTATTCAAAGATCATTTTTTAGCCATTCCTTTCTGCTTCTTGAGATTTTCAAGAATTCATTATTCAGAAGTTCTTATGGTAACTTTTTGAAATCCTAAGGCCAGTCAGGATAGTTTTCCATCTTTTGTTGAACTACCAAATGGATGTGGTTTGCTCTGAATCCACATAGCCCGTACAAATCAATCTTTTTTATTCTGGAATAGGTTCAAGTTTCTAAAATAAAAATCCCCGGTACGATTTTTCTTGTAAATAATCTGCCCAAGCGACACTTGAAAAAGTTAGATTATAGCGAGTTTTCTTGGTCTGCTGATCTGATAGGATCTTCTATAGAATGAAACATAAATCTTATCGCCCGAATTGCCTCCCCGACTGGCTGTACGGGTTCTTAAAAGTATTTAGGTGTAGTTGCATCGACCCTGTACGGATTTCGCTTTTAGTCAAAGTGCTTTTAATCCCAGAGGGGGATTGCAATCCCTAGACTCAAGGTTCGAGATTAAAAATCTCGAACACTCTGGATTTTCTTAGGTATAATAGCGATATATTTTAGTAGGCCTAGGTTTTAACCCTACGGTAAAAATATGCAAAAAATGATTTCCGGGTTTTGGGCCGAAAAGATATCAATGTACGAAATGACCGGTTCGCCCAAAACAAGGGAAAGGTTTGTTTGTGGATTTATCCAGATAATCCATCGGGACCCAGGATAAAATTTCGAGATAACTCCCGTTACGCTGTCGGGGACTCGACAGCAGGAGTTGATAAATTTTGTCCAAGGCCAAACGAACTCAGATATTAAAAACTTCATTAAAATCGTATCTTTTGTTTCGGACTTTTCAGTATTCATCAAATCCAAAAAAGAATCCATGAACCTAGCTGCCATCGATATCGGTACCAATTCCATTTCATATGGTCATCGGTCAAAGTCACCTCGGGAACCAGTATGAGGTGTTGGTTCAGGAGAAGGAAAATGGTCAAATGGCGTGGGGGTGTTTTGCAAATAACGGTAATCAGTCAGGAGCATTGACAATGCTTGGCAACCATTTCCAGTATGTGAAGCTAGCCGACCAATATGGGAGTCGAAAACCTATGATCACTGTGTACACGCACACTTCGTGAAGCCCAAAACGGCAGGGAATTTTAGACCGATTGATCCAGGATGTGGGACTTATCACCCAGTGATCTTCCGGAAAAGAGGAAGTCAGATTTGATTTTTGGCAGTGAAAAAACATAGATCTTAGGAAGAAAAAATGCGGATGGTCCTTGATATCGGCGGTGGAAGTACTTGAAGCAGTGTAAGGAAATTCGGGAAGAGTCTCGTTCATGGCAGGTATGAAATTGGTGTCCTGAGACTATTAGACGACGCGGTAGGAAATCAGGATTTCCCTTAGACAGAAACACAAAAAAACCTCAAAGAACATTATCCGTTCTATTGCCAGTAAAAGTATTCCCAAAAAGCTCACAGTGGGGTTTTCAGTAGTAGGCACTTCAGGTACCATTCGAACTTGGGGAGCAAGCTTTGGCCCTAATACTAAAACCATTATCAGTTTCCTCAATTCTGAAGGTGGTTTAAAAAATAAAGGATCTGGTTGAAAAAGTCACTCGATAAGCTCTTGGAACTTGGGCTGGGAAAAGATCGACTATTCCCGATCAAGTGCCAACCGAAGTAAGATGCCATCCATTGGGTGACTGTTGCTTTTGGAATTCGTTGAATGTCCAAGGTGGGATGAAAGTCAACCCTTTCGGGTGCTTCCTTGGAGAGACGGGATGATCATAGACTATTTGGAGAAAAATGGGCCAGAAACTAGGACCGTTGGAGCAGGGCGTAAAGATGTCGTGAAAGCGTTCGGCTGATGATGGCCTTGCGCTAGGGATACGGATATCGAAGAGAAAAAGCATATCTCGAAGTCTTTCAGCTTTGCTTGGACCAACTGAAGGCCCTGCACGGCTTGGAGGATTCAAGCGGAGTGCTGTGACATGCAAGCCTAATCTTGATAATCGTCAGGTTTGTGAATTTAAGGATTTCCATAAGCATTCCGAGTATTTGATTTTGGGAAGGGAAGACTAAGGGGCTTCAACAATGATGAACTTACCATACTAAGGGCCCCATCTGTCCAGATACCCAGGAAATCTGGTCCAAAAAAAACGTCACAAAAAGTTCAAAAAAGCTGGATAAGAATTTCGAAGATTTGGTCAAAGGACTTCAGGGATTTTGAGGATCGCAGTAGGGATGGATAAAAACCAAAAATCAATGGGTGGAAAAGTCTATTGCCATCTACTTCAGCAAATAGCTGATCATCAAGCTATTCGGAGAAGAAAGTTCTGGATCTGGAAAATCTGGAGCGCAGCGTTTTTTCGGGATACCTTGGGAGAATTTTAGGATGAAGAGAAATTTGTCAAAGGTTGAGTCTGTTTCCTCCGTACAGCTGTTCGGCTACGCTTAGCGACAAGATTTCATGACCTCCTAGGCGGAGGGAACCATGAGGAATGAGACAAGAAATTTCAGTTCCCGAACTCGTATATTCACTTTTCTTATAGGCCTCAGCAACCACCAATTCCAATTTTAAAGCAGTAATTCTTCGAAAACTACAATTATGCATAGTTAATTAATGTAGATCATATAGAAATGACTTTAGCAACAGCGGCATAAAACAAAAAAGAACTTCTGATTCACTTTTGGCCGGAAATTAGACTTCATCTAGAGATACATTTCTTTTATTAATTCACCCAAATAAAAAAGTCAATTGTTAACTGGCAAATAGACATAACTTAGAAATGAAATTTGTAAGAGCCAATATCCAGATGTTCAGAAAAAACTTTCTCCTGATGCATACCACGCAAAAAACATTTTTTGGGCAACGTTGAAAATTATAGGCATCTAGGAAAAGGCTATGGGTTCAATGATTCAATTCTACCTGAATTAATACAGGCGATAATGGCAATATTCATTATGCCAAGATTTCAGAAAGGATAAATTCTTAAACAAGCCACGATCAAAGAAATGGCGAGGTTGAGTTTACACCTTCCTGGATCTGCAATGCTCAAAATTAATTTAATCATGCTTCATGGTTTTGGGGAAAGATGTCTTTAAACCGAAAGCAAAAAATTGCATAATTCTTTGGACTGGGAGACCAAACATGATATAGTCACCTTTCCAAATGGAAAAAACTTGGAAGGTTATATCGAGGGATACACGCCTTGAAATGAGCTTGTGGAGAAGCTCCTTACATCACAAGCAGATATGATGGCACAACTGGCGGTATTATTCCTGTCGAAAATAGATTGGAATTTTGGATATAAAATTTGGGTGATCATTGAAAATTGTGAATGCTTCAGGAGATTGGCTAAAGAGGCAAATCGCACAGAAGTTTATGCATTTGAATGGCAGCGACAGCCTTCTTCTAGCTAGAAAGCGAATGCTAGTGACCTGATTCATCGAAAACTACCAACTCAAGTTTGCTAAAGAGCTTAGCAAGATCAATTGCTAATTTTTTCTATAGCTACAATTATAATTCGTAGGGATGTATGGCCAACTCTCTCTCTGTCAAGGGTTGTGCCAATTCATGCGGCACAGTGTGATCTGTAAACAAAGATTATCCGACCTTCTTTGGCAAAATAAAGGCCGATAATAAATTTTGTGTTGGATGTTTATGGATGGATGATTTTTAAGAATCATCACTGCATCAAATGTTTATTAAAGGATTGGGACCAGAAAGACTTGTTCATCAGGCAGACTGGAAGAAATTTGTAATTTATAGATCTCTAAAAACCGCATAGATTGAAATTTAATCCTCATTAAAGCTAAAAATTTTATGTGTTCGGATCAATGACGATCTCACAAAGGATGTTTAAAATAGGAGAGGCGACTCGGAAATGAAAATATTTGGGGGTTAGAACCTTAACAAGTAAATGCACTTAAATTAGAGCTGCTTAAAACCGTATAATCAATACACTTCAAACAGCAGGGGTTACTTACGAATTACTTTTACTGAGGTTCATTTTGCTGAAAAGGAGTAATAAAGGCCTTACTCAGATTCAGAAGTTCTTATGTATTGATTCGCTTCTCGGATCAAACGCAAACATTTGACACAAAGAACAAAGCGAGATGGTTGGTTTATTTACTGACTTGAAAGGTCAAAAAAGCAGCATCAAGCGTTAAGATGAGAGTTCGCTGCTAACTATGTGAAGTGTCTGTCACAAGTCCCATTAGTTATTAGACCAGGCAAAAAGAAGTATCTAAAAAACTGAAAAGTATTTAAAAGAATTGAAATGCTCTGTTTTTGCTAAAAGTGCGATTTGTAAGACGCTTTCTGCCTTAAAGTAGTTAAAAGCTGGATTCACTCGTACGTTAATATTAACCCATCGACCAGTAGTTGATAAAGGTTGGTTTGAAAGACTTTGGCAATAATTCTACGATCAAAAATAACATATTCATATGGTTCGAAAGGCAACGTGATTAAATTTGAAAACCTTAGAAAAAGTTTGTGTAAAAAAAGCCAAGCTAAGTAATCTATGTTGCCTCCATGCAAGGACCCTGTAGAGGATTGAATTGGTGGTGGAAATTTATTAAGAAACGGGAGACTGTTTGATATTCTGGAGTTTATTTGTAGATGAGGCACACGAAGCACGCAAACTGAACTGGAAAAAATGTTTTAGATGATTAAAGCGAGGAATATAAAGTACTCCCACTATTAGGTACCCCTTTAATTTGCTAGACAATCACAGAGAGAGATCTTCACTTGGATTATTTGATGGGAGCAAAAAAGCACAAAACTGAATGGGATAAATTCGACTTTGGTGACCTAACCCACTACGCCTCTTCCTAACGTAATATTTATATTATGCTTGGAAAACTAGTTCAAGATATAGCGTGAAAAAGAGTGCATTCAACTTTAGAGAGATTTTTTTAGAGTCGATGAAAAGGTGATTTTTGCCGATGTTTACACCGATGGTTCTTTCCTTTGCTAAACTTGATTTGTTAAAGAAGATTCGGAAAGCAATTATCCTTTCTCCACGGCTGGTATCGCGATTATTTTCCGCATTCGCTTGGATGTTCCAGGTGTCAGGAGCAAAAGCTTTAAGCAAATGCTTACAAGCCCACCTTTTTGGTTCAATTAAATAGTAAGGTAGCGGTGATGAGTTGAGAGAGCTATGAAGAGGCGCTTAAAAGTGTTGAAAGAGCATTGGAGACAATCCACTCGACTAAAATTGCACAACTTTCCTGCGGGACGATAAAACGGACTGGTGTTTCGGTTAAAAGCTTGGACTGTGTTTTTTGCTTTCAGGATCTATTAATACTTCGTTCGGCCTACATGCAACCATTTTTAGAGTGCAACCCCCAGCGACAAATTACGGGAAGGTGAGAGGAGTGTTTTGTATTTGACTTTGACCTGATCGAACGGCTAAAGTGATTGCTGGAATGGCCCAATATCAGCCAAAGCAGGGGAAAACCTCCAGTTGAGATCGCACATTATGGGGTGAGTTCCTCATTTTGTCCCATCTTGCCTTTGATGGTTCTCGTATGAAAGGACTAGATTCAATGGAATGCTCGAAACAACCACAAAAAGTATTATATCGAGGCGAGTCATAATGGTTTTTGAAGACACCCACTGTATAACAAGACCAAACTTATCAATTGGGACGATGTTGAGTGGAGATTTCACATGGCATGGGGGAAAAAAAAAAAAAAAAAAGGTGATGAGCAGCCAAGCAATCCCCAAAGCAAGGCATTGAATAAAACAAGCAAGTTTTAACCGAAGAGGATTTATGAGAAAATCGAAAAGCTGAGAGAGAAAAAAGCTGATTGTCACCAGAACAAAAGGAGTTACTGACAAATATAAAGAGTTAAGAAATCCGAGGATATCATTTCTTTTTACGAGGCATAATCGATTCGGAATGCCCTTGTTTGATTCTATGGTGCCGAAGTTTCAAACGAAAAGCGAAATATCCATAGATAACTTTACCGACCTTGATTGGATACCAATCTGGGGAGAGTTTAGGCAGCTGGCGTGACTAAACAAACATCAAAATTCAAGAAAATACTACGACAGATGTTTTTTTCTAGCAGCGGCATGCGATCGAGCAATGGCCCGAGCGGCAGATTTGCTTACGATAGGAGACGTATCGAAAGAATTACGCATATTTTCGACCCTTCCGTAATCCCAGACAGAACTGTATTGACTGCCTTTGGCGAGTGCTAAATATGCCTTTGGGTGACGCTTGGGGATATGTTTTTTAGTCCGGATGAAAAAGACAATTGCTTCGATTCAACCTTGTTGAAGTTGAAATATCACAAAGAGGTCTTTTACAACGATGGCGAGATCTTGGAGATTAATTCCAAATCTGGTCTTTATCATTTTGTTACCTTTACAGTATTTTCGAAAAAGACTTAAGAACAAGTTCCAGATAGAACTCCTAACACACTTTACGATTCTTCCAACAGCAAGGGTATGGATAAACGGTTAGCAGAAACTTATTTGTGATCTGCAAAATCCAATCGCAAAAAAGATTACAAAAACGGACTTTGTAGGATTTAGGGAAGGCGCGAGTAATACTCATCATTTTGAAGGATTTTGATTTATCAAACACCATAAAACGAGTAATTTTATCAAAGGAAAAAAAAGGAAGAAACATTGGAAGTATCACACAACGACATTGAAATTTAAACGCAATCGTAGGTAATTCCACCTTACCAAATCACTACAGAAGGAACAAGTGACAACCTATCTTATTATTTGTTCATGGACATTGCTTTTAGAATATCAGGATTAAAGTATCTTTTATCACCCCTGAGATGCCTTTCATGCGGGCAAAAACGCCAAAGATTGTGAATAAAAATTTTAAATTGATAAACTTTTTAAAGTGTATGGTAACGAAGTGTAGTGCCCAAGTGTTCCGATGTGGACATTTAAAGGAGGCGTTGGCGTACATGAGAGACCAAGGAACAGATTTTCGGAATTGGTTGTATTTACGGCACTCCAGGAATTGAGCTGTCAATTTGCTGATTAAGTAATTCAAAACCCTAATTTTCTCCATTGAAGCAGTATTAATTTACTCTCAAAAATATTGAAACTTAGACGCGATTAAGGATTTCCTCAATATCGAAAATAATAGGCAGCAACGGAACTGAGAAAAGGATTTAAGCTACTTCAATTTTCCAGGCAACTTGATATCTTCAAAGAAAAACAACGTAACGGAAAGAGATGATTACTATCCTAGGGCTAATAAAACAGTAGGCTTCATCGGTTTATTTCACTTCAAATATATAGATTAAAAAGCGATTAAACCCTTAATAAATACTAAAGCTTTCTTTACCTAAAGTAATTGGATTCGGTATCAACTTAGGAGAAATTGCTAATCTTCACGGCCGCTGTTGCAGATCCACAAACTTGGAGTATTACTTCAATCATTTATTGGAAATAGGATCATTTTCGCTTCGAATTTCTGAAACGACTTTGCAAAGTCTTGTTTTGAGAGTTTATTCAAACAAAGAAAGATTTGTAGAGCCTATCCTATCCCGCGTACGTGCACGAACTTACGATGCGTAGGACCGGCATAGATTGCTAGTAAAGGGTTACTTAGGATAATAGTTCAAGGTGAGTTATGGAGATTTGTCCCATTCAAAGATTTTTACCCTCAGATTCAGGAAATAGTTGGGAAGGGCAAGTCAATTGCTTGAAAATCGTAACCCAAACAGCTTACAAAAAAGATAATTAAGCTTAGTTTGTTTAATTTCGAGATAGAAATTTTATAAAGGGAAAAAATGTATCTCAAGGATGTTTATATGCTCTACTCGTATGGTATAAGGGATTAATTTTTTTTTTTTATTCTTCCCCTCTTCCACCTATATTGGTTTTTTTTTG
>Ga0163217_1058122_pt1 | contig 10619 bp, 7 predicted proteins | sample SynspAceP_FD_185933 | JGI IMG/M metagenome (GOLD analysis project Ga0163217, IMG submission 185933) | Saline lake microbial communities from Ace Lake in Antarctica - Synechococcus sp. Ace-P (PacBio error correction) | ecosystem: Environmental > Aquatic > Non-marine Saline and Alkaline > Saline ... | reverse complement strand
TATTCATTGTCTCAATTTTGGTGAACTTGACATCACGTAAAACTTTTGACTTCTTAAAGACACGTATTTTGGATTTAGGTTTTTTTTCTTAATTCAGGTTAATTTTTGCAAATATTACATTTATTTTAATTATAAACTTTATTTTTTTTAATATTTTGTATGAATATTTTATTTAGTATAATTGAAAATTAATTATTTTTTTTTTTTCAAGGATTATATAGATTGCGCCAAATTTCGTCAATTACATTCATAATCAATTTGCTTTAATATTTTTAACGATTTTTTTTTATTGTCATCACTAAATTTGGACAGATATTTTTATCTCCTTTTTTTCCTTTTTTTTGTATTAACGTTTCATTTTCCAGACATAAATTTTTAGGGTCATTTTTACACTGTTGTATGTTAAATTTATGTTCTTATCTCTATTTTTTTTTTGTGCTGCTGACTGGTCTTTTTAAAGCCTGGAAGAAAAATTGCTTTTCGTTCATATGGTAGTTGCCCCGTTTCGTCGACATATCCGTGAGTACCCCCCTGACGAATGTGGAAAAATTGAAAGCCTTCCCCCCGCTTGTGTCGATCTGCGGCCTATTCATATTATGGCGTTTTGGCAAAATTAGGATCCCGTATTTGTTAGCTGTTTTATTGCAATTGTTTAACAGCGTTAGCCATTACCTTAATACTTCATTCGATCATTGGAAAATGATTACAGAAGATGCTCGTATAGATTTTTGACGTGATTTTAGATAGTTTGTGTTGAAATTAGACTTCAACTGATAAATTTAAAGTTATTCTTACGATGCTGGTAATATTGTTTTTCGTCGTCTATATTTGACACAATAACCACAATTTAGAAGCATACCTGATTAACCTAGGGATTATTTAGAATGTTTCTGCTTTATTTGCTATTGTACTGTTGCAACTTTTTTTATTGTGTTCGTAATGTCTTTGCTTCATTGTTTTAAGGAAAAAAATAGTCATTATTTCCCGCCTGTTTCGTGGCTTGTTTTTACGTTGTTTGTGAAATAATTTTAGCTTTAATTCACCTGACTTAAAAAATCTTTGATCTTTTTAATATCATCATCATTTAATTGATTTTCTGTTCATTTGCTACTTTTGCGAGTTGATTTTTAAATTTATTTTTCCATCAACTTAAATTAAAGGTTGATTTAAACTTTTAAAGAATCGCCCATTCTTATTCTACATAAACCTTTAAAGCCTTTTCCATATTCATATAATGAATAATGTAAGCTCCCAGTTTCAATCCAGCAGTTTCTTTTCTGCTCGTCGTTGTTACAATCAATAAAAGTTTTATCATTCTACTCTTATGTGAATACTTTTTTTCTATTTTTTTTTATTGTTTTCCATTTTCAATTCCTTTTGTTGATTAATTTATACAAGTGCAAAAACGCGGGAAATTATTGCTGTTTATTGATTATCTATCTTCTCAACATTAATTTATTAAATTTCATTATTTTCGGAGCAAATCAAGTTAGTTTGGGGGAACCCAAGCTTCACTGTGAATATAATACATTAGCAATATTTGATTGATCTGTCAAATGCATATTAAAAAAAAGAGAAAAGGAAAAGAAAAAGAAAGGCAACTTCGTGCCCTTTGGAAAGGAAATTAGGGGGGTTATTTGTTATGTTGAAAAACTCGGTCAGCTTTGATTATAAAAACTTATAATTCAAGCTTCTGGTTAGGAAATCTGGCGGTAATTTTATATCATCATAATTCCTGTTAAGATACATATTTAGAATAGCTTTTAATTCTAATCATTTGCCGAGTAAAATCTGTCAAACTATCATAGTATGCGCTGTCCTGCTGTGAGAATTTATAACTATCCATAATGTTTCTCTACATGCTCAAAACCGAAACTACAAACGTATTCGCAATAGATAAATATCAGACGGCCTTGCATAAAGTCGTTTTGTCTTTTTGTTTTGAACGTATATGGCGACAACTGCTATTAAAAGTTATAATGAGATTTATTAATTATTTTCTTTCAATAGTCTTGTAAATTGTTTAAAAAAATGCGCTAAATTCTTAGCGGATTATTAAAAGAAGTTTCTAAACATCAATTTATTACTGTATATAAAATGTTATCAACTAGTGATTATTCTTATCTGCTTTCTGGTGGTAATTTTTAGCATGTTACAATTGCAGTTAATTGCTTTTTGACTTAAAGCGAATACACGGACCGATTCGAATATTTTTTCGTCTTTGCCTTTGCTGATTTTCAACAAGTAAGGTATCATTTTCTATCCAATTTAAATCATCTTGTAAGTAGAATGGTTTTTTCTTCTTGATATCATTAAAACGTAAAATTAATAAAAATTCTTCGCCAGTCCTCAATCCCGTTTCTAATCAATATTAAGAAAATATTTCATAAGTAGTTTTTCTGTACTTCCACAGTCTGTAAAAATTAGCTTTTTGTCCATTTTTTTCGATTCGGTAGAAAATTGGTAGATGCTCTAAAGAATAATCTTTAAAATCTTCCATCATTTAAAAGCGCTCTCTGCCTCAACTTTAAAAGATTTTACCTCGGAATTATAGAATATTTCATTTTCTTAATTATTTTTCTCTCTTCTAAATATTCAGTATCATTTTAAAACAAGATTTATTAATCATTTTTTCTCGTGACAGGATATTCTTTGGGACTATCAAAATAATCCCTTATTTTTTAGTTGTGTTAAATTCAACGATTTCGACATTTTTAAAAAGAATGGAAGATAAAATTTGAAAAGAACTGTTTTTATAGTCTTTATGATTTGTAGCTGGTTTTTTTACATATCTAATGAATTAAATTAACGATTATTTACAATATCTCAATGTAAATTTTTTTATTAGCTAAATAGCATAATCCTTGTTATTTTCGGTTTCGAGTCGGAACGGAGTCCCAGCTACTGGACTTCGGCTTCGTCTCGCTGACACTTCCTTAAGCTTCGCTTTTAATTTCTACATCATTCACTCGTATACGAGCGTAAAAAATTATTTTGGTTTTTAACTCTATAAATTAGCTAAACTCTTCGCTTAAAACGCTCGTATTTTGCTACCATATGGCAATCTCTTATGTAATAGTTGGATAGTAAGTTGTATAGTAGTTGATATAGCAAGCTTCTAAATAACTACGATAAGACTATTGGGATTTTCAAGGGCTTTATGTAAAGAACAGTATAAGTTTCAAAATCCGTTGCCTTCGGTGTGGCGTTCGAGTCCGCCTATGGTACAACATACTAAAAAAAAGCGTTACTTCGGTAAGCGGCTTTTTTTTTCCTATTTAGTGCCCAATAAATTTAATGGTCATCAAACCATGAAGCACATATCTGGTAAATCTTTCATTCGTATTGGTAGTCGAAGCGCCTGTTTCATCAATCGCAACAAACTTAACAATCTCCCTTCCTGTCACTTTTTTCGCCGCTTGACCAATCACGGCCCACGACGAACCCCAGCTTCAACAAGGAATATTCATCGACGTACGCACCCCACTGATTTCTATACTGTCGTATAGACACTAGGAGATCACCGACTTTGCACAGTCGAATTAAAACTCATTTACTATCACGCACTGTTTACAAACGGATTGAGCCTCGCTGTCCGGCACATATACCGCTGCAATATTCCATTTGCGAAAACTACCCCAACCACCAAAATATCACCGCAGGATTGTATACCCCTGGCAATCCGCGACCTCCTAGTCGTAAGAACGACCCTTTGCCTTTTTTCGAACCCTGACATAACGCTCGTCTCATTCGGTTTTTATCGTTTTTGGACACTGCTTGGATCGGCTCTGTTTGTTAAAAAGCACAGAGCCAAAAAAAATAATCATCACAGGGACGAACCAAAACACTTACCGGTAATTAAGGGAAAATATCCAAAGGCGGCCTTTAAACCACATCTGACGATTAATAAATACGCTGTTCCAGTCCACTTCTGCCGTTAGGAAAGAAAAGCTTGAACCAATGGAAGTACCAAACTCCACCGCCACTGCCGACAGCAAGCCAAACGCCTGTTACCTAAACGTCGAAACGACAAACTGCGTAAAACGGCCATCCAGCATCACACATTTGCACCAAATCTTAGCCGCCTTGCTCTCGCATCTCTAAAAGTGGCTTTTTCGTTTCCTAGCGCTTTGAGAAGGCCATTGTCACTCATGGCTCGGCACACTAGCCAATTTATTTCATAGTCGAAACGCAGGCGCTTCTACAAAACAACAGACAGCTTGATCTACTTCAATCTCTGGACGCTGCTGCCCCGTGACAACATTTGAGACCGGAAGCGCAGACCAAAAAGGAGCACAGGCAATGCCAACACTGTAGGTCATTTTAATACGTTTCCATCATTTTAACCTCCTCATCTGAAGTTCACATCATGACAGGTTACATAAATAGAATGAAAGCAGATAAGATAACACTGTGATTTTTGAACAGAGGATTACAAAACAAACTAAATAAACCCACAAGCGAGTAGACTACTTCTTATCTTATCGATCAAAGCGAAAGCGGCCTTCAATAAGATTAGGACTCAAAGCAACCCAGACCACCAAAGCAACTTTCATACACCAAAAAAAACGATATGAAAGAAACGGGTTCAGTGAGCGACTTATAGAAAGACAATTTCAGGCCCTTATTGCGCGAGGAAGTATCGACGTCGTCATTGAAATTATTAGGGAATAATCAAGAAAATTGAAGCTGCCAAGTCTGCTGACCGACCATTGTCTTCAATAATTGAAGTAGCATTTGATGGCTCACCTTACGATTCTCTGTCCACTCGGAGATGAGACGTATTAATAACTGAAGATAAAAGTCACCCAATAAAACTTGCGAAGTATTTAATGCCAGTGTTTGATTTTCAAAAATACATATGTAACAAAAGAAAGAACTGATTAAAAAAGCAGGAGATATTATACGAGATTGAGCAAGATAAAGAGCTCTTTAGAAGGAACAGGGCAAAAAAAAAAGCACCATAAATGGTTGCCGGGACGGAATTTCGAACCGGTACGCTTATTACAGCGCAAGATGTTTAAGTCTTGTGATTGTTCTAACAATTTCACCCCCGGGCCATATTGATTTTGGAGGCCGGAGTCGGAACGAGCCGGCGTTAACGGAGTTTGCAGGCCGCTGATGGACCATCTGCCTCCGGCCTTCTATCGAAATTCTTTGATTGGAGCGGGGAAACGAGGCTCGAAATCGCGACCCCAACCTTGCAAGGTTGTGCTTACACCTGAGCTATTCCCGCGTCTCAAAAGGACGGTGCTATTCTACTGTATTTGAGCTTTCTCGTAAGGGAAATCCAATAAAAATAACTAAACTTAAGCACTTTTTGCATAAGCTGTTAATTTTTGTGCGACTCTTTAGACATTAGCTCAGGCCACGCCGCCTTTAAGTATATTATACATTGACAAAGCGTTACAAACGCCGCTGCGATTTAATACCGCCTCCCCCAACAATTGTGCCGCCAATTCAAAGTATTAGGACGACTGTCCCAGGAGGATAAAATGGCCAGCATGTGGCATCGTGTTTTTAGCTTACAATATAAGGGACACTTGCGACGGCTGGCTCGCTTGCCATTGTTCTGCCATCCATCACGCAGTGCAGAATAACCATTTCTCGACCAACGATAACGGCACTGGCAATGTCAGCAGTGGATTTGCGCATAACTCGCACCAAGCATAACAAGGCAATCGACACTAGTTTTCCGCCACTGGATCAAAAAAAGCGCAAACGCGGTACTTGATCAAAAGCTTTCTCGCTAAATACCCATCACCAACCATCGGTAATGGCGGCCAGGGAGCAAAAAATAATGGCACAGGCGTAATAGCGCCTTCCCACGGCAATAATAAACAGCACTTAAGATTGGAATCATGAAGATCCGTTATACGGACGTAAAATTATTCAGTAATGTTCATTTATTCCTAATTCATTACGCGAAATGCACCAGAACGACTTAACCAACTTAACTTTTATGAAGGTAAAGGTAAATTTCTTGCTTTTTTTAGCACTAATTCCTTTTACCTTTGAAATATTGTCTATGGCTCGCAGAACAACACTCTTGATAACCGCCAAAACGCAGATCAAACAGCTCTTTACGGCGATTGGGGCCTATTTCCAAGACATATCCTCAGCACCGAATGTCGGACGCTTTTTACTCGTCTGTTATACGGCGATGGGTTTTTATTGCAAATCGATGGGCCTCGTCTCGTAATGTGCTGAATCAAAATGTAAGGCAGAGGAATTCAGGTGGCAATTACCACCTTCGTCTTCTTTTGGAACCTCATGTTTACAATGTTTCCAGGACCCGGCTTACGAAGTGTCACCCTTGCATACGCCCAATAAAGTATGACCAACCCCAGCTCTTTCCAAAACGTCTTTCCGCTTGGGTTAATTGACCTTTACCACCGTCATAATCCAATAATCCGAGCATCAAGCTCACCCGTTGTAACCGCGATTATAACGACGCATTCAACGCTTGCTTCAGTCGCCACCATTAATCATGCCAGGCTCAACACTTCCGATGTTAAGAAGAGCAGATAGCGTTTTTTTATTCCGGCCATCAGGGCCAAAAACCACACACGATGCGTCGGTTTGCTTCACCATCAGAGTGGCTGATTATCAAAAACATTCCATGTGCATTGGTGGCATCAGAAGGGCCAACAATTTTTGCAACGGCTGTTATACGGGCTTTAAAATGTTACCAGTTTGTCGGTATAAAACGCGCCTGCAATCCTTGTCAGCGTTTCAACTTGCGACCCAATTCGAGCCATCGCGCACGTTGACCTCGAAACATTGTCAGCACTTCAATTTTCTTCTGGGTGGTTTCCAAAAAAAATTACCTTCCACCAACGCATCATATCCGTTCTAGTCATGATAATGGATAAGCGTCTGAGGTAAACTCTTGAATACTCCAAGGTAAAATTGAGCCAATAAAAAGACGACATAATTCACCTTCGTTGAATCTCATCGGCAGATTTAGGGTAGTAACTTTTACTACCAACGACTTTCCTTTACCGCCACCATATCACATGAACACACCAACCGCCCGGCGAATTGCATGGAGGCGATTGGACATCTGCTTCGCGTTTTGCCCATAAAACATTGCTGCATGCTCTTGAATGGTTAAGCTGGAATACTTGGTCACGTAACTCCGCAGCACGCTCAAAATTCCATGCCACTGCGGCGCAAACTCCATTGAGAAGTAATCTCGGTCGTAGCTCTTGGTCTTTTACCTGCAAACATGCGGGCGTGACGAACATTCAAAGACATACTGCTCATCGCTGATCAAACCGAACAAGGCAGAGCACGTTAATTTGATACTGCAAGCAAAGTCGTGACTCGGATGGCGTAAGTACTGTCTTCCATGTGGCGCACTTTGAGATACTTTTGCATGGTGTTCAAGCTTTCTTTAAACAGCGGTTGTGCATTGTAAAGGGGGACCGTACAAAGTGCCTTGGTACGTTTTATCGCCCTCGAGCGAAACGAATAACGATGATGGAAAAGGATGGTTAAAGGCAATAAAGGGTAGACGATTGTCGTCCTAAGTAAAACATTTGTAGGGTGACGATGGCTGTTAATGAGCGTTGCCAAGCAATAACGGCTTCCGTTTCGCTTTTAGCACAGCATTTTCAATGCTTGTGGAATACGATCACCAAGGCCATGGTCTTTTGTCAGATAATCCAGTCACTCTAAAATAGGATAGTAACACGATTTCTTAACTTTTTGTGCTTTTCCAAAAACATACAGCACTCACGCCTTAGTTTCGTACATGCGATTAAACGCCGGACGAGTGGTAAGTGCTGATAAAATGCTTTGGAGTCAAAATTCCTGGAATGGCTAAACCAAAACCTCGTTTTTCGCCTTAGCCCATTACCAAGCACATTGTAACGAACGCCAAATGAATAAGCTCGACGTCACTTCAAACTCAACTTTTGTAAAAAGAATCGAGTACGGTTAGGATACTTCGGTTTTAGGACTGACATTTAGTGCTCGGGCCAAATTTTCATTGGATTTTTTACAAGTCCACGATTCATTGAGCACTTGTAACTCTCGATCTGACAACTGCCCAATGGCGACCTTGCCCATGCGATGAAACTTGGAACAGCGCCATTTTTTGCGCCCAGTCTGTAGAAATATAATTGCTCCGCCTTTCCGCCCACCATCTGATCGCTCTCTAGCAGCTCAGGAGTTTTTCGGTTACCTTTGGTTAAGTAACCAGAACGCGCCCGTCTTGTCTATAGTTTACTGGGTACAGATTGTGTCTAATGCGATAAGCGCAATGATCTTTGTTTTGGCCAAATACGTTTCTATTTCTTTCGGTTGCCCCTAAACCACCAATTCCCGGATATGTACACCATAAGAATGATGTGCCGCAAGAGGCGCCGTTGGACTGAATAATGGGCATTTCTTCTCCGCTGTGCACAAACAGCAAAAACTCTACGCCTTTTACATCTGGCAGTACGGAACTAATACCATGGACTAATACGTCATGTCATCAACAATCAATACTTTCAACATAAAACCTCACCAAACTATCCTTGTTTCGATTTCACTCGTACCTAGATGAATCGTCGCTTATAGCATTCTCGCTTATATGAAAATCATATTCATCCAATAGAAATATAAAACAGAAAAGATGCATCATAAACTATTTAGGAGTTTATCTTTATATTTCCCATTTCTAATAACTTTTTTTGGCTATTTCTCGATAACGAATACGCACACCCCGATCCATAGGTTTTTTGGGTGTAATTTAAAGCCAAATGGTGCAATCTTCTGCGTCAGCAACGGATAGATCATTGGCAATTGCTCGCTTAAGTCTTTCACGCTCAGGGTTGCTTATCGTTCAATATAATGACTGTTAGGGATAATCAAACGCTTCACCAGGCAATCACACGGTTCCACTAATTTTCAAATAGATCTGCTCAAACAAAGGCAGGAACACGCTCTTCTTCTGACTTAAGCTTGTACCAGCCAGCCTGAGGAGCCAGCAAAAAATTTACCGCTGGGTGGCTCCCTTAGGTATTGCAAAGGATCTGATTCGACAGAACACGCTTCCAGGTAGGCAGAACGAGGATCAGGCTTAAACCATAAGCTTTTATAAGCGGACTTGATCAGCTTCAAAAAGTCCGCGATGGTTGGCGGGCCATGATGCTCTTCTTTTGTGCGCTCAACGGAATAAAGCAAGGCAAAGGTTCTTTGAAAAGCCGTTTTAGGCAATCGCCCATTCACGTTTGGCTTACTTCCACTTCCGCTGAGATGGCTGTAAGCCGCATGCAAACTATTGAGTGTAAATCGCCTTCTTAAAACGCCGCAAACAGCATTATTCACTAGGAACGCGTGTTTGCTGCTCTGCCTTTGTTGCCCCGACGCCACGAGTTTCGTTGTTGCCATAATCTGAGCATAACCTCATACTCACCAGTCTGTGTCGTGGATTGTTGTTGAGGGCGTCACTAATTGCTCTCTAGAGGTTTTGGTAGTAAATTTTGGAAACTGCCTGAGGTTCCTTCATATAGAAAGGACCGATACCGATGTTGTATTGCCACTGACGGTTTTAGTATTTGAAAAACTCACTATTTCCCAAGTCCTAAACATTTTTTGCGTCTCTTTAAATCTTAAGCAAAAACTCAGTTTGCAAAGACAGGGCAAATGTCACGAGCAAGCCAGATTGAGCTATTTGCTTTATAATGTCGCCTCTTCAGGTTGCCACTGATCGGCTGTCCGAGGCACGCTTCTTTTTGCTCTAGATACAAAATCAAAAAATCGGTGGACGGCCTCGGCGCGTCGTTAACCACGGAGGGAAGACGGGCGCTCAATTATTAGTCGAAACGGTTGCTTGGGCTTGGATTAAGCTCTGCGGGCTGAGGGATAAATTCCTCGGCTTATCCGAGGAGGCTTTGTTGCAACATCGGTCCTTTTATTCATTCAAAGAAATCGTCTTTTGAACCATAATATCCGCAGCGGTTTAACGCTTGGCGCTGCCTATTCTGAGCGATGCCAAATTGGGGATATTCTAATAATTTTTATTCTTGACGCTGAAAACTTAATAGCTGGCAATTGGTAAATTTGCCAGTAAGGCGCATCAGCATTCGGTACCGTCCAAAAAGGGGTAATTGGAACACCTGAGACGGCTTCATTTTCAATCGATATAGCACGTAGAATAGTTAAGGTAGGCTTGCTGTTTCAAAAAAGTCCAGCATATACTGTTTTCATTCTAACCGAATTTGAGCTGCCAATGAGAAAAATTTGATATCGGTAATGGAATTAGGTCGTTAGTCCAACATAAGTCTCGCTTTCGCACTATTTAAGCTCAAATAGATCTATCAAAAAAAGCCCCGTTGCCATAAGCCCACGGGAAAAACACTTGAAGCTCTTTTTACTATTTCCCATTTCAATTAAAAAAAGGGCATTAAACTCCCATTTCCAATTTTTTTAAAAGCACTTATTTTTTTTTAAGGGCGGTCCTTGTCAAGGGGAAAAACATGGGGGATTTTTTTAGTTTTTTATTTTAGTTTAGATTTTAAGGGGGGGAAAAAAAAAAAAAAAACCCCCCCCAAAATTCCCTTCCCCCCCCAAACTTTTGAAAAAACTTTTTTGGAAAACTTTCAGCACTCACGATCTCTCTCTTT
>Ga0163217_1041105_pt1 | contig 10619 bp, 8 predicted proteins | sample SynspAceP_FD_185933 | JGI IMG/M metagenome (GOLD analysis project Ga0163217, IMG submission 185933) | Saline lake microbial communities from Ace Lake in Antarctica - Synechococcus sp. Ace-P (PacBio error correction) | ecosystem: Environmental > Aquatic > Non-marine Saline and Alkaline > Saline ... | reverse complement strand
TCCCAACTTAATCCACAAGTTATATTTAACCTACCTAGTGTTTAGGATAGCTTCACTCTTCCTCACAAAAAACATATGACCGGAGTAAATAATGACATACGATCTTGTGTTTTAGGCAGCGGTTCCTGGCCGGTTATTGCGGCCGCCTTTCGTTGCTGCGGATTTTAGGGTTAAACCGTTGGCCATCGATAGAACGTTCATAACACCTTGGGTGGCGTTGTCTTAATGTTGGCTGCATTTCCCTCCAAAGCACTTTTGCACGTCGCCGCGGAAAAAATCCTCATGCCGATGAAACCAGCCCATGGGCGTGCAATTGCCAAACCAACCCATTCATCTAGACGACGTTCGGGCAAACACAAGACAAATCGACATAGACACATTAATGGCGGCCTCCACAATGATGGGGCTAAGGGAAGGAAGGTCACCGTCCTGCATGAGCGAAGGGAAGTTTGACTTCCACCAGTTCCATTATTGTTACCAAAGAAGGTCAGAGGAAAAAGTAGAATTTAAAAAATGCCATTATTGCCGTCGGTTTCTCGTGCTATTAAAACTGCCTTTTGTGGCCTTACGACGACCCACATATTTAAGGACTCCACCAGCGCACTGCAACTCGAGGCGAATTCCTGAGCATCTTCTATAGTCCTTGGGGTGGCATTATTTGGCTTGGAAATTGGCCCACGGTTTACCAATCCACTCGGCGCGAAAATCACCGTCGCGGGAGGCTTGGTGAGCAAATCATGACCGGCGCCGGACAAAGATCTCGTGCAATCTGTCGAGCAAGTAAAAAGATCGTATGACATTTTTGACCAAGACCAAGTCACCACATAGAAGCCACACACGAAGCCTTGAATGTCACCTTGCAAGGACAAAGATGGCGAACGCAAATCTAGCCGTTAGGACGCCGTACTCGTCGCTGTTTTGGTCCGCTCTCCCAATGGCAAAAAAAGCCGCTGGGAATTTCGACGTCGGGAGTAAAACTAGGACGAACGCGATTTGTATTGATTAATGACAGGTGTCAAAACATCTGTTAATCTAATATTTACGCCATGGTATGTAACTCATGCCCGATGCTAGCACACAAAGCGTCTCACCAAGGGCCACGCGGCGCGGAAGTGATTGGCGGGCCACAGGTGGACTTCCTCCACTGGCGATCCCTTCCAATTGCTTATACTTTTCCAGAAGTAGCTTGGGTTGGTTTGGACGCAAACCGAAGCGAAAAAAACAAGATATTGCCGTCAAAACCGCTGTTTCCCTTGCGAGTTGCCAGCGTCGAGCCATCGCGTCTGGCGTGACTCAGGGCAAAACCAAAAACTCATCTATGATGGAAAACTACGACGCTCTTTAGGCGCTGGCATCGTTGGCCTCATGCCGGCGAATTACTTGGGGGAACTGACTTTAGCCATCGAATTCGGCGGCCACACTGGAAGACATCGCTTAACGATTCGATGCCCATCCAAGCTCTTCATTGAAAACGGTGGCTTAGCGGCGGGAATTGGGTGCTGGGACGATTAACCGACCTGGCCGAATAAGAAGCGAAGAAACAACAGACTTAACTAAAAAAAAAAACATTTCTTCAGTAACGTATGAGAAAAACCAAATTCCTTTTATCGTGAAAGCGATAAAAGGATACTTAAATCTGTGGCTTAGCTGACATAAAAACCAATATGTTTGCTGCGTCATCATAACTAAAATTGAGAACAATCTGGATTTGGTTTTCTGTTCAAGATGCAGCTTAGAGACAAGATCAAGGTGCCTTGTTCGGCTTTCTTCGCGATTCTCTTAACGCCTTCTCTAGCATTTCCAAGCGATAGCGTCGCTTTGATTCATCAAAGCCATCATCGGCTTTAGAGGCCGTCCGCAGCCAACTGAAATAAATCAACGAATTGCTTGATATCAAAAAATCGCCGTCCCTTTGTTCCAGATTAGACAAATCGTGAGCGTTAAATTCGTTCGACAAATACGCTTTCCACTGCTGCATAAACTGCTCTGTAAATAATGGCAATTTTTTACTCCTAAAGAACCACATTCAACGGCTCGATTTTAGCTGGTAAAAAACCATCAAAGTTCAACCCTCCCTAATCCTCCCCTTCGAAACAAAGAGGAGGGAGCTGTAGTTCTCATGCAATGCACATTGAAATGAGCAACGCTTTTTTATACCGTCGTCTGCACGCCAAAAAACAGATTTTCTCTTTCAAACAATTGTTGAACAACATCAAACATGAATTGATAGCTTCTCATTTTTAAACTCGACATTGGCCTACTATGGATGCTATTAACAGTTGCGATTTGTTAGTCTAAAGATTCACTTATTAATAAAACTACATTCGCCAAGCTTGGAGTCTTAATATTGAAAGCAATACTATCTCAGCCTACTCTATTAAAAAGCCATTCTTATATTGGAGGCGAAGTGGGTCGGTGCTAAGTCGGGTAAAGACGTTTTCATTTACCAACCCTGCAAACGGTGAAAAACCTTATAGACGTCGCAGACTTAGGGGCGGAAGAAACAACGCGGCGGTTGAAGCCGCTGAAAAGCCCAAAAAGAAATGGCAAGGCCGAACCGCAAAAGAACGTGCAACTTTATTACGTCGCTGGAATCAGCGTTGATTTTAGACAAACAAGACGACTTGGCGACCTTGATGACCATTAGAGCAGGCAAAGCCGCTGTGAGCCCAAAGGGGAAGTCGCTTATGGCCGCGTCCTTTATTGATTGGATTTGCCGACTGAAGCGCGTCGCTTGAAATGGCCGATGTGATTCCCACATTTGCCAAAGACAAGCGCATATTAACGATTAAACAAACCATTGGTGTTGGTCGCCGCTATACCACCATGGAAACTTTCCTATCGCAATGATCACTCGTAAAGCAGGTCCAGGCGCTTAGGCGGCCGGGTTGTACATTGTCATCAAACCCTCTGCACGAAACGCCTTTGTTGCGCGCTAGCGCTAGCGGAGCTGGCCACATCAAGCGGGTATTTCCGGCCGGTTTGTAAACGTCGTGGTTTGCGACAAGACGCCAAAAGCCCATTGGTGGCGTTATAACGGGTTCATCCTACGGTGCGTAAATTGTCATTCACTGGGGTCAACGCCGGTTGGCAACATTTTAACTTGTATCCCAATGTTGCGCAAACCGTTAAAACGTTAACCTCGAGTGGAATTGGGCGGAACGCGCCTTTCATTGGTGTTTGACCGATGCCGACCTAGGACGCCGCCGTAGGGAAGGCCGCGATTGGCGTCCAAAATACCGTAACGCTGCCAAAACCTGCGTGTGTGCAAATCGCCTGCTGATTCAAGAGGGCGTGTACGATGCTTTCGCTGAAAAATTAGCGAAGCGGGTAGCGACATTCAAAAACTGGCGACGCGTTTTTCTGACGGCGTTTCCATTGGCCGCTTATTAATAATGCGGCCATCAGCAAATAGTCGAAAAAGATGCGTGAGCGATTGCGGTATTGCCCAAAGGGCCAAAATACTCATCGGCGGAAAGCAAGTTCAAACAGGGCCGGGCGAGCGTTTCTTTTGAGCCATACCATTTTGGACTGGCGTGACCGAAAACATGGACATTTTCTCTAACGAATCTTTGGTCCTGTTTGCGCCCTTGTTTAAATTCAAAACGAAGAAGAAGCCGTACGTTTGCCATGGCGAAACAATACCCCATTGGCTTGGCGTCTTACTTCTATTCCAAATATTTTGCGCGTATTCTGGGCGTGTTTCTGAAGCCTTGGAATACGGCAGGTGGGCATTAACGAAGGCATTATTCAGCGAAAGTCGCCGCCATTGTGGTGTGAAAGGTCAGGAAGTGGCCGCGGAAGGTTCTCAATACGTATCGACGAATACGTTGAAATCAATACATTGGTGCATGGGTGGATTAGCGTAATCCGCTACTAAACAACTTACGACATAACACAGGACTCTTTTGCGTGACGCCACGTGTTCCCAGTGCTTCCAAAAAAATTTAGCAGCCATCTTATTGATAAGGTGAAGAAAAATGAACAACGCTGATCTACCAAAAAACGTAAAGAGAGGCTATCGCTCGTGGACCAAGCCAACATGGCGCCAGTCTAGTTGGACCGTGCTTTAAACGCTTGAGATTGCGGATGTGGAAAGGCAAACGCTACAGCGATTTTTTGGTGCTGGTATCGCCGTCGTCAAATACCGCCATAATCATCCTAAAGTAAAAGCTGGCGGTTACTCGCACAGCTAGAACGTTTCACTCACACTTGCGTTGATGTTAGCCCATACGATCCGCCGTAGCATTGGCTGAAAAAGCTAAACGCGGGCGGCTCCGGGAAGACACTCTAAAAAATCTATTTTTTGTCACTACTGGCGCTGAAAGCCGTCGAGAAATTGCGTGAAAATAGCCCGCGCTCACACTGGCCGCCCACGGTATTATCGCGTTTAACGGTGGTTATCACGGCGTACGAATATGACGTTGGGCTCTAACAGGAAAAGTGACGCCATATAAAATTGGTTTCGTCCTTTTCCCAGCGATATTTTTCCATATTCCTTACCCCAATGACAATTTAGGCATTACGGAAGAACAAGCACTTGCTGACCTTCAATTACGCTTTATTTGTGACATTGAACTTCTCGTGTTGCCGCTATCATCATTGAACCCGTTCAAGGTGAAAAGGTGGTTTTTACAAAGCCTCAGCAAGCTTTTTGAAGAAGTTGTGCCCTGTGGCTGATGAGCAACGCGAATGCTTACTTATCCTTTGATGAAATTCAATCGGGGTTTTGCGGCGTACAGGCACTATTGTCTGCACGAACAAGCTGGCATTGAGCAGACCTATGACCACAGCAAAAGGCATCGCTGGAGGGATACCACTAGCAGCCGTTGTTGGTAAAGCAGACATTATGGGGACGCTCAATCCCCAGGCGCCTAGGTGGGGACGTTATGGCGGTTTCTCCTGTCGGTTGTGCGGCAGGCCTTGCGGTATTTGACGTGATAGAAGAAGAGAAACTATGCGGACCGCGCGACACCAAATAGGCGCTCGTTTGTCGATATCTAACCGCACTGACAAAGCGGACTATCCCACACATTATTGGTGATTGTACGTAACGCGGCGGCGATGATCGCGGTGGAAATTTGTACACGAGGTGTGTGGAATAAACCTTACAGAGCTTGCTAAAAAATTATCGGGCAAAGCGCTGTTCTGAAAACGGCCTAGTGTTATTGGTTTGTGCGTATTCGCGGGCAACGTTATCCGTTTCCTACCCGCGTTAACCATCGAGATTGGGACCATTCATCGAGAGGCATTGAGCATCTTTAAGCGCTGCTTCAAGCGCTTGTTTAAGTCTTTTAGGGAACCGATTAAGACAGTACCTTGCTAGATAATGCTACTTTAAAGCCACAGCGGTAACGTGTGGTTTTTTTATTTTTTTAACATCTCCTTTTCATTCAATATTCTCATCAAAAATCATTCACTTATTAAAGTTACCAACTTCTTTAGATAGCCCCTCTTTTTTTCGATTTTCTTTGTTTTAATTTTTAAGTTCTTTCTTGACGTCGCTTAACTTCAAATTATTTGTATCCAATATCCCGTAAAACAAAAATAAAACTCTCTAAGAAAGGAATATTACAAATGAAGAAAATAATTAACGGTGGCTTTTGTCTATCGCAGCCTTGAATTCCATCGCGGTCAAGGCAGATACGCTAGAGATGTGGCAGACAGAGCGAACGCTACGCTGCGGCGTGTGTACTTGATTCCCGCCATTGGCTATCGTTGATTGCGAACAACGAAACCTGCAGGGGGTTCGACGGGGATTACCTGTCACGATCTTGTCTAAGTCGCTGGAAGTGGATGTGAAAATAATGCCTCTCACGTGGTCTGACGCTTACCGGTTATCGCGACAGGTCGCACGCTGATGTTGGTTTGGTGACCTCTGACAGCTGGCGCGTGCACGAAAACGGTCGGCTTTAGTATTCCTTATGCCATTTATTACTTACTCAGAGTGGTGAATTCAAAAAAGTAAACATACATCAATTGAACGATATTCGCGGCAAACGTTGTTGCGCCGCGCTAGGCCATCTGCCAGAGCAGGAGTGGTTAAAAATCGCAGCGAAAATGGGGGCGAAGAAAAACTTATATCAGAGCTACCAAATCTGAAAACGAGGTTTTTCTTGCTGTCGCTTCAGGCAAGGCCGACATCGGTCTTACGAGAAACACCGCATTAAACCCACCACTCAGCAGTACGCTAATTTAGAAGGCAGGCCCTCGATGGCCTTGGGTGGCGGATTACACTTCCATTGTTGGCAACGCCAGGATTCACTTTGGTTAAAATTACTTAAACTTGTTTGTAACCCATCAAGTTCGTTTCAGGTCGCTACCAGAGCTTTGGGGCAATATGTTGGAAGTGATGCACCTGATCTTGCGTATACCTTTGGCGTCATGTATTAATAAATAGAGGATGACCATCGCTTCCCCTTGTGATTAGAGGGGAATGCGCTCAGGAGATACCAAGAATGTTTGATTATAATTCCATTGGCGTGCCTGTTTTAAAAAAGCCTTCCCCGACCTATCCAAGCGGGTTTTCGTCACCCCTTGAAATAGCCTCCTTGCGATGTTTTTTGGGGGTTGTTATTGGTCTTTGTTGGCGTTAATGCGCATGAATATGAAAAGCCACTAAAGTGCGTTGCCGTAACCTGGATCGAATCGCCACGTAAACACACCCGCACTGTTCCAGCTGCTTCTTTTTTAGGCTTGGTTAGGTTGCTTTGTGCATCAACTTATCGCCTTTTACTATTATTTTACGGGCCTCAGTTTTAACTGCGCAGGCTACCTTGCTGAAAATTTTCGAGGTGGCTTCCAAGCCATTCCCGTGATTGCAATCAACTCGCGGCTCGCTGCTTAGGCATGAACAGTTGCCAGGCTTACACTCGTATTTGTCCATTGCCTCAGGTTTTACGGGATTGGGTCTATTACCCCATCACCAATCAAATGTCTGGGCGGTACTAATTGTCTTTCTCTAGGCATTGCTAGTTGGCTTTAAAAACTCAGTGGCGGAAAACTCAGTTCTTTCCAGTTAAAACCTTCCGCGTAATTCGAGTATTTTGCAGTCGCAGCTGTTATTTACTATGTCATTGTCAAAATAGTACTAGGGGCCTCTCGCTGGTTAGCGATGCGTCTATTTCCGATATTAACGAGGCTTTATATTATCAAGAACCTATAGCTTCTTGTACTTGTTTTAATCCAAATGACCTTTGGTTTCTAGGAGAGGCGGCACTTAAAACGCTCTGGATTCCATACTGTCGATTACCATAGGCAGATGTGATTGGGCTGTGTTTTCGGTTGAGGGTACTCCATAAAAGCAAATCGGTGGCCGGTATCATTCCTTGCCCCTATTTTTAGAATGGTTTTCGCTTCTGTCCCTCTGCTTATTCAAGTTGGTACTTTTTTATAATTTCGCCCCTAGGTTGGTTTGACCTTAACCCCGTTTCTTTCTGGTGTTGTCATTCTGACTTTCTATACCGCGTCATTAGTTACTAACGCTAGCAAGAGGCGGAATAGAGTCCGTTGAGACGTCCATTTTGGCGTCGAGCCTCTCGCTCTCTTCGGTCTCACTTACTGGCAAGATTTGTTTCATGTTGTTTGCCCATTGGCGGTCTTACTGTGTTCCTGCTTGGATCGGTGTTGTATCTTGGGTGCATGAGACAGCGCGGGTTGTCTCTGTGTTGGGCTTTGGAGTTACTTAAGGCCAGTCAAATCTTATTACTAGAACACAAGAACCCTTGCTCATACTGTCTATCGCTGGCGCGTTTTTACTTTGCGCTTTTCTTATTCCAATTTCACTTTATTTGCTTCTAAATTTCGAAAAAAAGGTGGGCCGAAATGATTCAAATACGTTTGATCTGCATAAACCACTTCGGCGACCTTCATGTTCTTAAAGGCATTAACCCTCGATGCAGTAAGGGAGAAGTATTATCCATTATGGTCTTCAGGCTCGGGGAAATCCACCTTGCTGTACTGCATTAATGGTCTTGAGGCCATTCAGCAAGTACGGTTCATATCAAGGCACCGATGTACACGCTAGAATACGACATTAACAAAATTGCCGCCAAAAAAACTGGGGATGGTATTCCAACAATGGAACAGTTTTCCTCAACTTAAACCCACCTAGAGAATGTGGCTTGGCTCCTCGTATTGTAAAAGGTAATAAGTTCTTAAGGGGAAGCTCTAGAGCTTGCCGCTAAACAGTTAAAAACACGTTGGGCTGGGCGACAAGTTAAAAAAAATTACCCCGTTTTCCATGTCTTGGTGGTCAACAACAACGCTTGGCCATAGGCGCGGCGCGCTTCGCTATGGAGCCAGAATACATGTATTTGATGAAGCGACGTCGGCCACTGGACCCTGAAAAGTAGGCGAAGTTCTCGACACATTGCGTCTTCTTGCAGAAGAAGGAGACTGACGGATTGATTTGTGTTTACCCATGAATGGAGATTTGCACGAGAAAGTCTCCGATAGAGTGCTTATTCCATGAGGGAATCATGGAAGAAATTGGCCCACCACAACAAATTTTGAAGACGCTCAGTCAGAACACACGCGTAAATTCTTATGAATGGTCCGCTAGCCTATGCAGTTTAGACCAACTTAATATTATTAGTTAAGCAAGCAACACTAAACACCACATTAATTAATGAAAATAAAAAAGGTAACAGGATGAACAAAGAGATATTTTTTACGGGCGTAATACCGGCTTTAATGACACCCAGCAAAGCAGACCTACACCGGATTACGACGGCGTAGTGAAAAAAGGCAAAACAGATGATAGAAGCAGGGATGTCTGCTGTTGTGTATTGGGATCCAGGGTTGATTGGCCGTTGTGACGATTGAAGGCGTATGGAAGGCGTAGATTCGCCTTGTTAAAGCGGGGCGTTCCCGTCATGGTGGTTTACTTGGTGCGATCCAACACGAAATCGGCTGTCGGCTTCTTCGCGGCTCATGCCGAGAAGGTCGGTTGCCGCTGGCCTCATGGTTATTCACGTGTTTTTGTCTCGTGGCTCGGTTGATTTCTGCGCCAAAAATTTAATCATTGTCAAAGCCATTCTTGCGGCGGCACCGTCATATCCAAGCCATCATCTACAAACAGCCCTTGTATACGGTTTTTGAAACACGAGCTGATGTTCTTCTTTGCGCTTCGTAAAGAACACAAAAAACCTGATTTGGCTTCAAAGAGTTGGCAGAAATAAGCCATGCGCTATGCCGCTGAAAACATTAACGGTCTAACGATGGAAGAAGTGTTGTTGATGGTTGGCGTAGATCACTCGAGTGTTTCATGGATCGTAAACTTGGCGCCACCAGGAGTCCATCAAACCGGTATCTACCGCATTACCAAAAGGAAGTATTGTTGCTTACTCATCTTTCAAAAAATGGCCGCGACTGGAAATGCAGAAGGCTCGTATGCCGAGCTCAAGAGTTAGAAGAAGGCCATGTCCGTTCTTGCCAGTTTTTTGGACGAATGGTCCAGAGCTTGTATTGTTCTTTAAATACCTATTGGTATTGAATGGTGAAGGAAGAGTATCGCCTTACACTTTAATGAACAGATGAACTAAAACGAAGAGCAACCGCAGATACTGCCGAAAAAAACAATCACCAGCTTTTCAAACATGGTTTGCTCAGTGTGGTAAAACAAGTGGAGTCATTACTGAATGCTTATCGTAGATAGCCATAACGAAGGCGAAACCTACCCGAGTCATTCTAGAAGGGGAGGCCTGATCTTGGATCAGGGTCTTTATCGGAACGGCAGCCCACGTTCTAGCAAACTGAATATAAAGATTTTTATCGTTCTTGTGGTGCTTGAAACCCTATGCGGCAAGAAGCCATGGTTGGTGCTTTATTTAACCGAGCCAAAACAAAAAACCCTGGGAATGCCGTCGCCGGTGTTAATCTATTTTGATTGCGGCGGCGGTGTCATTGGAGTGTGGCACGGGGCACAAATTGGTGTCGCCGCCACCACTGGCTTGCACATTGTAAAAATTGGCAATTGGCACCCATAAAAATAGAAAAACCACCCGCGTTCCGGCATTGTTGGAAGTCACACTGAGGGCGATAAAAAATTACGGATAACGTAGAAACATCCGACAGTTTACCGATTTCAAAAAAAAAGCATTCACGTTAGGAAGTGGGAAGGCATTAGGTAAAAGTAAAACAGGTGAATATTGCTTTACGGCGTTAACTGGTTTTTCTTTATGGTCGATTTGATAGTCCCACTCCCCGTGCTTACCAAGCAAATATTCGTGGTTTGAACGGAAAGGCAGGATTGCCATTCGAGAAAAGGCCCATTTACGCTTCAAGGTATTAAAAGGGGGAAAATGGACGGCATTACGATCATATTGTGCTGTATTGGCCCTTGCCGCTTTTACTGAGAAAGGACACACGCGTTTAAATTTTCGTCTATGCCCCAGACGGATGCCTTATTTGGATTTAGCTCACCTTGGTGGCGAAAACCCGGTTGTTCGCCCGCTTTTTGTCATTTTGCCTTGCGGGCGATTAATTTCGGACTTTGCCCCCTGGGTTTTGAGGGAAAAATTTTATTTCAAAGGGGGGGAAAAGCCAAACCATTGGTAGTGGGTTAATTACGTTTGAAGTTTTTTTTAAAAAAAAATCTCTTTTTTCTTCTTGTTTTG
>Ga0163217_1003950_pt1 | contig 10619 bp, 8 predicted proteins | sample SynspAceP_FD_185933 | JGI IMG/M metagenome (GOLD analysis project Ga0163217, IMG submission 185933) | Saline lake microbial communities from Ace Lake in Antarctica - Synechococcus sp. Ace-P (PacBio error correction) | ecosystem: Environmental > Aquatic > Non-marine Saline and Alkaline > Saline ... | reverse complement strand
AACGAGAGATGTTCTTCGCGTCTTACTGATCGTAAATAATTTCAAGTCAATTGTTATAGCTATTCAAAATTCTTTTTCTTCACGAACTTATTCCACACCGAACAAAAGTTTGTGCCACGTTGAAAAACAATCCTGGACAAACACCTTATTCATTGGAAAGTACGGCGAAGCTCTTCTTGAAGAAAATTACTGTACTATGCTGACGCATTTTCAGCGAGTAAGGCCATGTCCCCAAGCATTGAGCTTTTCCGACACCATCTTTTCGGTTTCTTTGCGGAAAGGCCTTTAAGCTGCGCAAGATCTTTGTTCTGCCGAACTTTTGACTCTTCTGCAGGTCTTGTAAGAAGTCGATAAACTTGTTGGGACCGTTCTCAGCCATTTAGTGGCGACCGGACAATCTGCCGTAGTTATTCAAAACCAATATTGCGCCATTCATGACGTAATTGACCAAAATCTCATCGGATTTCAACGGTGCGTTGTTGTATTTAATATTCACCGCCCTGATCCGAAGCACGAGTCACAAAACGCACGATACATTTCTGTTCGCGCAATGCTGCACGTCAGCCTAATTCATCACCGGAATGTAAGAAGGAAATCTAACGTAATAACCAAACCCTTGTTGCGCTTTGGCCTCCGCCATGTTATGGCTTGGGCAAGCGCGACTTCTGGCAAACGGCCAATTCACTTTTCATCCGTAATCAACTTGCTCCCACGCTTTGTTCGCATCTAAGAGTTTTCACCAAATGGGCTGCCCAACTCAGACAAAACGTTGGCTCCATTTCGCCGAGCGTTTTTGGTCGGCGCCTTCTAACCCACACCGGAACAATTCCAAAATCACGAAATCGTTTGAGGTTAAGGCTTCCGTTTTTGCGCTGGCGTTAGGTCTTTCCGACATTGCTGTCAGCCAATGTTTGTAGGCTGATAAAGTTGCTTTGTTCGACCAAGATCTGTATAGACTGAGTTCAATTTTGCAAACACGCATGTAAGCCGCTCGAAGCGCTGGCGTATCTTTTACCCGAGTTCAATTGCCCAATGGCGACCAGAAATTATTAAGGTCTTCGTGTAAATTGATGCCAGTGGTAAACAAGGCTTCCACGTTGGGTTAGCGTTTTTCGCTTCACACAAGATTCAATGGCTTTTTTTTGTTAATCTCAAGAAGCGCGTCAAGTCGGATTTCGATGCTTGGCAACATCGACGCCGGTAAAAATTTGGCAAGCTGGGTCGCATTCCCATACAGGACTGTGACATATCGTGTATCCTTTATGAAATTTTATGGCGTTTGCTTCGGCGTTTTTCGCATTTCCATACGTCGTCTTAAAAAGACACAGTAGAATGTTACATAACGATCTCTATGCTTAATAAGATAGGTGGTCTCTTTGTGGTTTTCAATGCGTCTATCGCTATGTATTAATAGTTCCTTCATTCTATAACGCAAAAACATTTCTGATAAGAGAGGATTTATGGTGATGAAATTCCTTTTCCGTGGCAAAGTGCCACAACTGGGGAGGACCGAGTTTGCGGTCGATTGAAAACGCTGGTTAGTATTGGCGATTACCATTGGTGATGACAGTTCAGTTTGGCCTTAGTTGCAATTCGTGGCGACATGCACAGTATCCACTATTGGGTCCGCTCGCCACCAGCATTCAAGACAAACTCCTTGTTACACATCACTCACGCCAGCAACTTACAAGCCTGAAGGCTAACCCTTTTGTCGATTGGTGATGATGTCAACGGTGCTGGGGCACATTTGGCAATGCTGCACGGCTGCACGGTCCGGCAGTAGAGTGTTAGTAGGTATGGGCACAAACTATTTAGATGGCGCCGTCGTTGAAGACGAATCATTATCGGGGCAGGTTCATTAAGTACCAACCTGGTAAACGCTTAAGAATCTTGGTTTATGTACATGGGGTCCGCCACGTAAAAACAAATTCGGACCCGTTAAACAAAAAAAAATCGAATACTTTCAATACGCTGGGCCAAATTACGTCAAGGAAAGATGATACCTCGCAGAAAGCCGAACTTTTACTTAAAAAAGAAGACTAAAACAGCCAAGTCCGAAAAAAAAATCGACTACTTGTAATAAAAGCGATTCCCCAACACCGTCTAAACCACTGACATGATTCCCGAGGCTTAAATGGACTAATGTGAAACCTATCTCCAGAGATAGACAATTCAGCAATGACTAACGCATTTCATGTGCCGAAGTTTATAGCAGAAACTGCGTATACAAATGCTGAAATTGCAACATTGCAAGTTCGAGATAGCAATTAGCAGAAGATGCAGTGCAAGAAGCCATGCTATCGGCGTATCCAACATATTGATTCGCTTGCTCGGCAACAGCGGCCTTTAAAAACGTGGGTTTTTCTATCCTTTGAAAAATAGGTGATTGATTTATTACGTAAAGAAAAAAACGCCATATCGCCGTCAGTCAATTAGAGACCGGCCCAAACCTTAACGGTGAAGAATAAGGCGACCAATTATCAAAGACAACGGTCATTGGCAGAAGCAAGGAGACGCCCACAAAAGTGGGATCAGCCAGATCACGCGATGTTTGAAACGTCCCATTTTTTGGCGTGTTGTTTGATGACTCTTAAATGCGTTACCAGAAAATGATGGCGAATTCTTTATTGATGCAGTTGAATTTCTTAGGAAATGGAAACACCAAAGAAATTTGCCATAACGGAAAGAAGTATCGGTTTAGCAATCTTAACGTCACCTTGTATCGTGCTCGACTACGTTTACGAGAGTGCCTAGAAGACAATTGGGTATTCAAGCTAAGTGCCCTACATTGTTGAACTTGCAAGACAAGCGACCCAAATGCCTCTCTGAAAAAACTTGGACCGGCCACTTTCGACAAAAGAAAAAGCTGAGTTTAGGGATGCATTACTTCTATGTGCTTACCTTGTCGTCAATTTGGTAAGGCAAATGCAAGAATTACGTTTATGTCAAAGCGTTATACAAGAGGCGAAAAGCGAGATGTGGGAAAAAATAATGTGTTTAATTTGTAATAACCACAAACCTCGCTACGTCAAAGCAAATGTAAAACAATAGGACTTCCCTGTCTTTCCCTTTATACGAATGAGGATCTACCCCATTGAAAAACAAAACAGCATTTCATTAGCCTCTTTGCACCTTGGTACTGCCGTCGCTATCTCTGCGGTATCTGTTCCTGCACAGCCGCAAGCCCAAGAAAAAATGTACGCGTAGCACTTGCTGGACAAAACGAATTTGCGCTGCGGGCCCAGGACATCTTGCGCCGGTACCTCTAAAACTGACTACCAAGCAAATGCGTGGAAATTAGTTCCAGCTGGCTCTTGTGTCGACATTGGAATCTAAAACGTCTTCAACTGGCCACGGCCAAACTGAAAGCTTTCTAAGAGACGGATCACAAAAATGTCTCCTGTTCTTCTGAACAAATCGTTTTACGCAAGCGAAGATACTCCCTTTTCTTCGAGCTTTGCGGAGCGTTTCTTTCTCGCTCTGGCAAATCAGCCTAAAACCCGCTTACTACAAACTTTATCTTTAGCTGAATTACCTGACGTCGTTTTTTTGAGATTCATGCTGAAAAACTATTTAATCAAGGCTGAGACCAGCACGTCATTATTATCGCTAATTCGTCAGCACTATCCAATTGACGATACACGGGGGTCGGATGTCGATCGGGCGGCGAACATCCCCATTAATACACAACATCTCGATTCGGTTGCCGCGATTAGTCGATGAGGTGCGCCTGAAGTCTTTTCAGAGCATTAGCCCTGTGTTCTTCGCACGGACAAAACGCCTTTTTAAACGATTTACTGCCTGTTGCCTATGATGAGGCGACCATACGAGAGTGTGCGAGCACATTTGACCAAATACCAGACGCGCCCTAAAACCGCCAAGTATTTAATCGAAAATCCCATCGACCTATTTGAGTTTAAAACCGTGCGAAATGAGCGAAATCGCCTTTCTGGACCGGAAATGAGCAAACGCACAGACTTGTGGCTTGCTTCTAGACATTAACAACGTGGAAAGTGTCTTGCTTTTAATCACGGCCAAAACCCTTACCACTTATATGGACGCGTTTTCCTGTTTCAGCTGTAGGACCAAATGCATTTAGCCGTCACACCACAGACCAGTAACCTTGGTCGTTCCATTAAAAATAAGACAGTCATGACGAACCTGTATCGCAAGGACGTATTGGTCTCCTTTACCAATATAACCTTAGCATTGACTGGGTGACTGCCCTACACTGATTGAAACGCGATGGTAAAAACTTGCCGCCAATGTCAATAATGCCTTGAAGAAGGCGAACATGGCAAACCGGCATACGAAGAGTCTATCCCACCATTGGAGATACGCCGTGAAACAACGTCATTTAAAACCGCCTTACTCACGGAGGACACTCGCTTTTATAACGAGATTCAAAGCTGCAAACATGCAACAACAAGAAGTCAGACTAAACGTTTATCGCAATAACGTGGTGGTCTCACTGATGGTTACGCTTTATGCGATATTTTTCCGCTGGACGGAAAAAACGCTTGTGGGTGAGGTTTTTTTCCGCGCGATGGCGCGGAATTATATTTAATTAGAAAAAACCAACCTAGTTCACCCATTATTAGCGAATATGGTGTGAATTTTTCAGATTTTATCCGCACTTCGAACCAGCCATATATAAACCTGCCCTTTTTTGGCGATGTCGCCGCCACTCGAACATTGAAATGTTAACGCTTCACTTCACAGTGAAGATACAAAAACCCTTGCCATGATGCCTGTTTCTACTGCGTTCTCATCGGTTAGAAAGACCCCAGTGTTTTTATTACTGAACGTTCCACCAACCACAAAAATCTTAGCATCACCTTCCATTGGTCTTTGTAACCAAGCCGCATTTCAGCGAATGGGCACCAACGCATTAACAACGTCGAATATAAACAAAAAGTGATACCTTGCTACTAATCAAGTCTCATCTTTACGCGCAACTTCATGTCATCCCAAAAAAGAAGAAAGCGATTTATTAAAAAACCTAATGCAACAAAAATCGTCGAAGACGCCCGTACCGGATTCAGGATTGTTTGATTTAGGGGAAACCACTTGGCGCGAAACTGATTTGAATGGAAAGTAACTAACTCAAATCAAATAAACAAAAACTAAAAATAAGAATGAATCATGCTGCTTATTATCAATAAACAAAAGCGAAGGGATATTTCGAAAAATACCTGAGTCCGTGATTTTACTGGTGGCTCGTTTTGCCCATCGCAGCGGTCTTTTGGCGTCAGGTCAAACTAAAATAGAAGGCTTCTCTCTCGATTTGATTTGCCAATGAAAAGAAAGCTTGGTTTGCCAAGATTGGCTGATCAAACCAGGCTTCTTGTTTGAATAGAATTACGGACCTACACTCATTCCGCCTATTGATCTTGCCCGGCGGTACTGGCGACATTAGCAAGAGCATCTTTTTGCCATACTGATTCTGAGCCGGGCTTTTTACTCGTCTTGCTGGGTTGGTATCCGCAATGTGACCACTGGTTGATTCAACGTGTTTACCCTGATCTTTTATCCAACTCATGCGACTTGGTTGGCCATCGCATTGTTATTGATGTATCGAGGGAGCGGGGTTTTCTCTTTGGACCATTGCTAGCAAAACGCTAACCAATGGTGCTCTCGATGTCGTCATTATTAATGGATGTCGTTTTTTGGCATTAATCTTGCAAAGTAAACGTAGAGCGGCTTGTGAGTTTGCTCTTGCCGCACCTGATAAGGTGTCGGTGAGTTGACTCAGCGCTTCGATGTCGCTTTCATTGCTCGCAGTTACTTCCACTATACGAGTCACATGTTGTGCAATAATCATTGGCTTCTCTAGCTATGTTGCTGAGCCATTTGAGATAAGTCATTCTAAACTATTGTAATGACTTAGCAGAATCCGTTTCTAACTGGGCTTAACGGGGCGATAACATCTTGAATTTTGTGCGACGCCCTGACGCATTTTCTCCCTGACCTATGACCCAATTTCATTTTGGAAAATTTGCAGAGACCAAACTGCTTAATTGTGGTGGATCACTTTTATCAATTGAATTCCGTCACGTGGCCCAGTATGGCTGCCCAAGTTACGAACTTCATCGGCAACCACCGCAAAACCGTCGGACCACCTTCTCACCGGCTCTCCGAGGCGGCCTCAATGGAAAGCGTCAATGCTAATTAAGTCGTCTGATCTGCCCACATTACGATACTGTTGACGAATTCAGACACTGTACTGCACTTTTATTCAGCTCCGCACCACATGAGAAGTCTCTTCTAATAAGCCGCCACCTGCGGTAATGTTCAGGTTGCTTGCGAGGTAATAACTTGTTTACCATGTTGGCTAATCATGTGCACCGCTTCTGCCTGATTGCGTGACACTACTGACATGCCTCAAGCCATCACATCAGCCGCGTTAGATAAACCTGAACCAAACCGAACCTTGAATATCACTCGCCCATCGCCGATTGCGTTTATTAGAGCCTTGTTTGAACGCCTTTCCACACTGGTGTGTATTTCGCCCACCCACACCACAAACCGTTTTTGGCGCTTTTATCAATTTTTTTCGATTCACGCCAGCCAAGCTGACACGCATGCGTTAGCACTGTCCAAAACAATTGGACGATTTCACCTTTTTGATTGGTGATTAATGGCTTGTTGAAAGATCCACCACGAGCAAATTTGTCCAGCAGGTCATCACATTGAATCAATGATTAACAATGCTACGAGTGATCAACACGGAACATCCACCAACCGATTCAATATAGCCAAAATACCCAGCGACGATCAACCAGATCCGCAATTAGAACTCAGACAACACTTTCTTTCGTCGTACCTGCCATCAATCCCCGCGCTTCATACCTCTGGCTAAGACGTGCGGTTTGTTTTAAAAAGTGTTTGCAGTTCGTCACGAGGTAGAACCCGCCATGAGCTTTTTAGCATTCCTCCAGTTCACCGAACTCTAGCGCTTCAACCGTTCGATTGAAGTGCGCTTGGTACACTATACGCTGGGCTTGAAGCCTTCAACAATCGGACTTTTCTTTCGCTGAACTGTACCAGACCGCCATTGACTCTAGATTGTTGTCTTTAATTTTTTATTGCGCGCATCGATCTCTTTATAAAATTCGCAACACCCGAGCATCACGCTCCTCAAGCACAAACAGCAATAATAAACGGCTCCGCTAAAGCTTCAGCGTTAACATTAGCTTCGCCTGTTAACTCAAACCAAGGCCCGGCATTTTCATCAAACGATGCCACGAATACTGCCAGACAAAACTGAAACCGAGAAACAGATTAGCTTACGATTCACCAAGCACCAACATTGCCCAACAACACCACATAAATCGTCTGCAGACGACCTCGAAGACTCGTAAACCCAGCATTTAGACAAACCTTTTTGAAGGAATTGTTTAGATCAGGAACAAACACTTTTTATTATTAGACGTAATATCCAACTTTTTTATTACAAATTTACACGTTTTAGCATAACAAAAAAAGCCACTTGGTTTTCTAAACGAAGAAAATTCAAAGTGGCTTCCATTTCTCTATTCTCGAACTAAATACCTAACGTTTTCGCTTAACGGCAGAGTATAAGCGATTAAAAACAGCAAGCGGCGCCCATACCACCACACTTTGGTCCCGTCGGTGTGTCCCAACGATAGATGCCCACAAAACCACCACACACGGCAGACAGCCCAATCAAACTCGCGAACGACGCCATCTGTACTGGCGTTATTAGAACAAAACTTTCGCGCCGTCGCTGCGGAAGATCATCAAAGAGGTAATCCAATAACACACCAACAATCCTTCATCGCCACCGGCGATTCCACCAAAAGCCACCAGCAAACATAAGCCAATAAAAACGAATGGCTTCCAACGGATAGCCTGTCCACTTTAGCCAGCTCTTCGTTCACTGTCATCGCCAAAAGTGTGTTTCCAAAAAAGAACCAATAAGGCAATAACCGCAAAACCGCCCGCGTAAAATCCCAATACACGTTCCGTTTGGTTAATCGCCAGTAAAATTCACCAAACAAATAAGCATCAATCAATGGCGGATGTTATCGAGAAAACTGCACCGCGACCAATCCCAGCGACAACGCAGAATGCGCCAAAATCCCCAACAAGGTATCCGTTGCGATAATGTGTTTTCTGGTTTCTGCAATGTCACCAACACCAAGCCAAACCGGACACACAAGACAATAATTGCGAGGTTTCAAAAATTGATGTCGAAATAAAAAGCCCAGGCCGGACGCCCAGCAAACGCGGAATGCGCAAGGTATCGCCGAAATCATTGCCATACGCGCCAAAACAACAAATGCGCCCAACGGCCAAGCAACGCCGCCACACCCAATCCACCTAACAGGCTCTGAGTAAAAGATCTAACATGGTATTACTGACTCCAAACTTAGCAAACGAAAATAATATTAATGATGCTGACAATCGGTAATGGAGTATGAGTGTCGTCGCCATCCGATTTAAATACTTGCCGTGTTCGTTCATAACATGATTCATGCTGAATGGCATAAAATAAGCGATGCGATTATCCGCGCCCAGGCACGCCAAACAAGGTTGGATAAGCCGGTGGCCAGTCACGTTGCTGTGGACTTACCAGAGCAACAAAAACATTGCTGGTTAATACACACCACCGTATCAGTTTTCGCCATCACCAAATGCAAATCCATGCGACACCATCAAAACGCCACAATCACTTCGTTTCCGAATTGCTCTTCAATCAAGTTATAAAGCTCCACTTGACCGTTCAACATCTACGCCTTGGCACGTTCATCCAACACCAAAAAAGTTTCGGTCGATTCAAGTAAAGCCCGCCAACAAAACACGCCTGTGTCTCGCCTTCCAGACAGCACCTGTACTGGGAGTGAATAAGATGCGCAATGCCCAGCTTTTCAAGCGTCGGAAGAATTTTTGATGTTTATCGACACCACGCACCAGCGCAAGAAATGCTTCACCGTGGAAGCCGGCAACGTCGATCAATATGAAAGCTTTTGCGGCATGTAACAATACGGCAACGCTTTATGACGCACACCTTTCCTGGACGTACGCTTCGTGCAACCCAGTATTAAAATGCGAATCAAGCGTACTTTTCCCGCTTGCCATCGGGCCAATCAGGTGACGATTTCACCTTTCCACTGATGCTCATATCAATACTTTCAGCAGCACTCGACCATCAAAACGCCAATGCCCAATTTTCTCAAACGCCATAGCTGTTTGTCATGCGTTAGCTCCTTGCCACTTTGGAATTTTGCCACTTCGCACACAAGCCCGTCAGTTCAATGAGTTTCTGCGCGCAGTTCAAAGCCTTGTTGGGCGCTTGGCAATCAGCGCAGGCATTGGAATATCTTGGGAGTCAAAATTTCCATGACAATTGTGACAATCATCACAAATCAAAAAAATAAGGCCTTTATGAGCTTTATCGGCATGGCGCAACCCAGGTAGCGTTCATATGATTCCACCTTTGTGAATCAAAACCCGCCAGCCAATAAAAAATCCATTGCACGATACACCAGTAGGTGGCGCAGAGTTAAAGCCTTCTTCTGCCAATTTGCCCAATCGCTGATACGCCCCCAGTGGGCGATGACTTTTCCCAATCAACTCCAACCACGGCGGCGGACTTTCGTCAAACGCTTTGACCTTGCGTACACACAAGGTTTCTGCCGTTGGGCGAGCGCACCTATCAATTACAAGTCGTTGTGATAGGACCAGAAACCTTGATGATCCTGTGGCTCTATTGTGTTTCATTAAAAACGCCCTCCGGCATTGCTTAAATAGCTCCCAAATCATGGAACCCACTTAATTTGATGATCAAAGCGAAAGCCGCCACAAAAACCAAAAAACTCGCGACACTCTTTGTCGCCAGACTTGATTGTTGGCTGCTTAAACGCTAATCCCGGTATCTCGACCCAACACAGTACGCCCGCCAGCGCCCGCCACCGTAATGGCAGTTGCCAAGCGCCATCGCCGAACGTCGCCACCAGCCCCCACACAAAAATGGCCCGCGCTTCAATGAGAACAACAGTACCAAAACCACCCGCCCCTGTTACCAAGACGAATCCCGACGGCGACCACCATCGCCCAATACTACGGGGCGTTTGCTGTTTTGGCTTCTTGCTTCATGGACGAGGCAAAACACGCATGGACCTGTCGTGTTTCGTGCCGGAAATGATCGTGTTCGTTCGAATGGTCGTGTGCATGAGCATTGACCGTGAGCATTGATGATTGACGTTCAAGGTTGATTCATGGGGAATGATCGTGTCCGCAAACCCCCGATTGAACCGCGCAGCAAACGCACAAAAATCCAGGGGGACCACCGATTTCAAAAAAGCCACCGCAGCAAAGCTCGGCAATCTTCAAAAAGCGGGACTAATCTTGCATGGCTTTGGCCCGCTAAAAAGGGGAAAAAACAACTTGGCCTAAAAGCCACCAAAAAATTAAAAACCCGCGGACGCCCATGCCACCGCCTGAAAACCCCCGGCCCAGCACAACCCAAAAAAAAAAAGGGGGCCCAAGGGGCTAAAAATTTTTTTCCCGGCGGGGCCCGCAAAAGGCGGGGGGCCCCGCTTTGCTTTCCCCCCCCCGGCTAGGCAATTATTTACCCGCATCTCCTCTCTTCT
>Ga0163217_1106606_pt1 | contig 10620 bp, 22 predicted proteins | sample SynspAceP_FD_185933 | JGI IMG/M metagenome (GOLD analysis project Ga0163217, IMG submission 185933) | Saline lake microbial communities from Ace Lake in Antarctica - Synechococcus sp. Ace-P (PacBio error correction) | ecosystem: Environmental > Aquatic > Non-marine Saline and Alkaline > Saline ... | reverse complement strand
GCCTCGCTGCTGGTGTCCAGCTTTCTCCACTGGCTGGAGCAGCCCGAGGCGCACCTGGAGCGTTGGTGCCCAGTCTTTGGGCCCGGGCAGGCTGCTGGCTGGCAGGTTCCCACGGCCGGCAGTTGTTCCAATGGGCGCCAGGCCGCCCAGGCGGGGGCCTGCCTGCAGCGGCCTTGCCTTGAACCCGGGGCCAGCCGCCTGGTGGAGCTGGCCAGCCGGCAACCGTGCGGATCGCGAACGCGTCGACCACCTGCGCTTCAGCCGCCAGGCTCGAGCGCCCTGCCTTTTTCTGCGCCAGAATCGAAGCCTTGGGCCGGCACGCAGCCCTGTGGCGCCGTTGCGCGGGGGAGTGCGCGGATCGAGGCCCATTGGCCCGCCGTCCCCGCTTGAGGGGTGGCGGCAGCGGCCTGAGCTGGGAGATGCTGTGTGGTGGGGCGAAACCCCGCGCCATGACCTCCTCTCTGCCGATGGACCAGCGGCTGAATCGTCTGCGGGCACCGACACCGATGTGGCAAAGACGCTGGTGAGCGCCCTGGGGCTGGTTCAGGGCCTGAAGGCCCGCTACTGGGAAGCGTGCAATGCGGCTCGAAAGACGGACGCGCGAACAAGCAGCGGGTCAGGCGCCATGCTGGGCCTCAGTTGAGGCCGAGGCGAAGGCGGATCTGCCGGGAGGCTCCTACCGCTTACAGCCATCGGTTTCTCCCCCCACTGGGCGGCGAGCTGGAGCAGCGAACCTGCTCGACCAAAGCCGCCTGGAGTTTGCGTCGGACGGGCCCCCTGGTGGTGGAGACGGCCGGCGGATGTTGGTGCCGTTGCGCGTGAAGCCTGCTTCAGATCAGACCCAGGGCGCCATTGGGACTGACCGGCTGCTGGTGCCCGCAGCGGCCTGGGACCTTGAACCACACCCTGCTGTCTGATGGAGGCCCTGGCCCACGGGGGATCCCCGCTGCTGGGCCGTGGTCCACGGACCATCCATGCCGACAACCCCAGCAACCCTGTCGCCCTACGGTGCCCCCGTGCTGCTTGTCTGCCGCCGCTGGCCTCGCTCACAGCCCACGACCCTGGCTGCGGCCTGCACGACTCCGGCCTGGCACGAGCCTCACTTGTAAACGTAGCCCCATGACACGCACCACCTGCTGCTCAGCACGGGGTCGTCCTCCTCTGCGGTGGTCCTGCGTGCTGTTCACCGACATCCGAAACTGCACCGGTTCGGTGGGTCAATACTGTCCCTGATGCGAGGGCCGCCAAGCTCGACCCCGCTGCCCGTTAGCCTTTTCCTCAACCTGGCAACCCCAACCTCTGGCATCGACCACCCAGGTGGCGAGGTGAGCGCCGCTGCGCGTAATTCGCGCGTGGCGCCGCTGCTGGAACTCGCGATGGGCGCCGCTGATCGATGCGACAGCAGCTGGTGGTCACCCTCACGGCCATGCGGAGCCCAAGACATCGCGCGGCCATCGCCGCCCAGCCCTGGAGCTTGAGCAGGTGATCTTCCGCCAACTTTCGCCACCCAGGCCGAGCGTCGTCGATGCGCTGAGCGCGCCAGCGGGCCTGGAGCGTCTGTTTTCTCCGGACAACGGCTCCACCGCCGTGGAGGTGGACCTCCAAGATCGCGGCAGTCGGTGGCGGAACCAAGGCAGCCCTCGGCGCCAAGCTGATCGCTTTGAGGGGCTTCACGGTGACACCTTCGGGGCCATGGCCCTGGGCGAGCGGTCCGCTGTTTCTACCGCCCCGTTCGAGCCCTGCTTGCCGTCGCCCGGCCCCTGGCCGGCCAGTTGGTGGAGGCGAACGAAGCGGTGGAGGCCAAGGAACCGCGGCCCTGGGCCAGACTGGCAAGAGGTTGCTGGCGGTACCCACCGCTGCGGTGATCCTCGGCCGCTTTGCAGGGGCCAGTGGCATGAGCGATGGTCGGCCCGAGTTTCTGCGGGCGATGCAGGAGGCGTACCGCCAGGCTGGGCCCTGTTGATCACCGTGAGGTGATGACGGCTTCGCCGCCCGGCTCCCTGTTCGCGCCCAGCCGCGGCTCCAACCTGACCTGGGTAGCTCTCTCCAAGGGGCTCACCGGGTGGCTTCCTGCCGATGGGGGTGACCCCTGGCCCGTGAAAGGCCCTCTACTCAGGGCTTCTCAGCGAACAACCCGCCACAACCCTGTATCACGGCCATAGCTTCACGCCAACCCGCTGGCTGCGCCGCCAGCCCCATGCCAGCTGAGCTGCTGGAAGCACGCCCGCTCTTCGCAAGCTTCGAAGCGACGCCATCAGCCCAGCTTGCTTTCTTTTTTTTTTTTCTGCGCCTGGGCGCGCCCCGCGGGTCTTGCGGGCCGCGCCTGCGCAGCACGAATCGCGCCTTCGATCTGAGTGGCAGAATCCCGGCTAGTCTCACGGAGCTGCGCCGGCCAGAATCCATCGCCATGCCTCGCCATGGCGTGCTTCCTGCGGCCCTTGGGCCATGTGGTGTACCTACTGCCGGGCCGCTCTGCCCTCGATGGGACGCCCAGCTGAGAGCGGTGCTACACGCCATCGAAGACAGCTCGACAGCTCTGCATCCGGCGCAGCAGGTCGCGATTCGCGGCTATTAGCTTCGCCGTGTGGGTCGGGCCCAGCCAGGATGCTGAAAGATACACCGTCGCACGGGAGAGGCCGTAGGGGTAGAACAAGCGCTACGGTGGTGTCGGCCCTGCTGCTGCCAGCTCACCTTGAGTCTCGACCTCCAGTTCAATCAGGCACTCCAGCGGGTTGGGCAGGTCCGCTGCTGGAGATCCGCCATGGCCCGGGCCGCACGCCAGCTGCCACGCATATACCAGATCAAGGGCCGGCCAAAGGATGGCTGTTGAGGGGGGTGTGGCGTGATGGCAAAGCGCGGTCATACCTCGCCGATGTCGTCTGTTGGGGAAGGGCAGCTCTGTCTGGGAGCCTCCAGACCAGCTGATGAGTGGGTGACCAGCATGCCCCGCACAGGGCCAGGCTGATGCCAGCACAGGCTCAGCAGCAGGGCCCCGCCAGCAGAAACCAGGGCAAACCGACTCGCCGCCCGAGGGCCCGGCGCCACCGACTGGGACTCTCTCGACCGCCGCACAGCTACAGCGGGGAGCTACACTGCCCATATATGGTTGTACACTAGGCCCGGCGTCTGACTTGGGATCGCTCAGGTGAAAGATAGGGCCAGACTGCAAGAAAGCCGAACATCTGTTTTGCCGCAGTCAGCGGCCCGTAGGTAGATTGGTGGTACGTGGGTGATTAAGCTTGCTTGAGAGAGACGAAAAGCTCGCCGCAGATCCTGGGGCGTGGCGCTTGGGGAGCTGCTAGCAATTGGTAGTGCATTTGTGGGGCCGGACGAGGGCGGATTTCGGTCATTATCCTGCCACCACACGCCGCAGGACTGCGCCATCCTAGAGAAACCTTCCCTGTATTGATGCGTGGATGGGTGCTGAGCAGGGACGGACGCGGTGTGGTCCGCTCTGGCTGCAGCATCGGCACGCAACGCCGAACAGTGTCCTGCCTTGCAGCAGGTCCTGCGCACTGGAACTCAGCGCCTCACCTCACCCGGCCTTGTCCAGAGGCAGGACGACTACTGGATTTCCCTCAGACTCGCTACGACAGCCTTCTGGCACCTGGCAACAGCTGCCTCGCTGGCATTCACCGCAACTCGCATCTCGCTCGCTGATCGATGTCGGCAACCGCGCAGGTTATCCAGACTAGCCCTGGCGCATCGCCCTACCCAGGCCCGCTCCTGGTCGATTCGGTGGGCCGCAAGCGAGCAGAACCCAGTACGGGCACATGGCCAATAAGCCTGGGTTGAGCCGCGGGTTCATGGTGCGTGGGAGACGGGCGGAGACACGGCAAGCCCTGATTGCGTGGCCGCTTCGACTGGGCCCTGGCCAGGGCCGTGGCGGGACGCGCCAGTGGTCGCGAATATCTGTTGCGCCTTGCTGGCTCCCACTGGCCACGCCCTGCTGTATCGCAGGCCAAGTGGGGCCAGCCGATCAGCAAAGCCTGCGAGCGCGGCGCGGCAGCCACTGTGGCGGCCGCCGAGCGGGTGGAGCGCTGCGGACCCCCATCGCTCGTGGCGTGCGCCAGCCGGTGGTGCTCGGCCCCTGGCCCCCTGCCCGGCCATGCTATCCAGGGCCGGCTGGGATACGGCCAAGTTGCACTCGGCGTCCTCTGACCCCACAACAGGGGAGCCCTGAGGATCGTCTTGGGAGATCGTCAGTCCCGCCGTGATCAGAAGCTTGGCTGGGGGGCTGCCCCCCCAGCCGCTGGCGCAGGCGGCGCAGGAGTTCTGGATCGCTCGGCCCCAGGGGCTATCGCCAGCACCGCAAGCAGCTACCGCCTTCAGAAACGCCGTGATCGAGCGCATCGCGCATTTGGCGCAGGGAGAAAGCAGTGTCCCCTGGACCAACAGGCCATAGCGGCTCGCGTAGTCTCAGATCGCCAGGCCTCCAGCAGATATGTGGAGCAGTCAGCAGCACGGCAGGTTATGACATGCCGCCGGGCGTGTCGCGGCCACCGGCAGCTCCCGGGGACAAACTCTCAGCAGGCGGCGCCGAGGGTCCTGCCCGGGGCGTTCTCCAGGCGCTCCAGGATCGGCCGGGCAACAGGCGAGGAGCCTGCGGCAGCAACGCCACGGCTTCGAGGTGAAGTCGAGATCGGCCGGACCGGCCGCACCACACTGATCGTGTGGATTCCTGGAGCTCGAGAGGCAGGAATCAGATCGTTGAACACGATTCGGGGGGCAACGCGCGCACAAGAAGATTCGTTCAAACGCGGCGAAAGGCTATGCAGGGATGGCCCCTTTGTCGGTAGGGGCTGATCACGAACTGAGGCCATGTTCGTTGGCGCACTCGGGCGGCAATCCAAGTCCGGGGCCGTTCTGTGGCGGATGCAATACCAGTGCAGAGTTGATGTAGCGAGGCATCGATTCGATCGCACTCAAGAATCCAGGAGGCAGTGGCGCATGGGTGGAGAAACCGATCGAACCGTCCGCCTGCTTGCTGCCAACTGCCTGGCACCTCAGGAAACCACGGCGATGCAGGGTGTCTGGTCCAGTGCTCGGAAGAGTTGAGGCCTATGGAACGGCAGCATGTGCACGGTGCTGACGCTCCCAGCGCTCGAAACTGCGCTCCAGTTCGGCTCGAACCACGGCCGGGGTCAATGGTTAGTGGTGGGTCTTGAAACCCTTCGTTGCAGCGAGGCGGCGGCACACGGACGAAAACTTGTCAAAGCGGGGTTGCGCACGCTCGGGCAAGAGCCAGCCAATTGTCTCTTGTGATTTCGCAACGATGCACCCAAACCCAAGTCGCTGTGCGCGATGGTTGCGCAGTGTGGGTGCAGTCGCCCACCGCAGCGGCGCGCTCCACGGTGGCCGAACCTGGCCTGGGCTTTGGGCAGTGACTCTGATCAGCGGGGCAGGCATCACTCCAAGCGTCTGTGGATAGCGCATGCCGCCAGAGAAAGCGAGCGCGATTGGCCAATTCGGTGCGCCGAACGCCGGATGGGCACACTCAATGGGGGGAGCGTTGCGCTTCATGCGGGAGGGAGGAAGCACGGCAACACCAAGCCGGGCTGGATTCTCCTGATATGTTCTCGCAACACTGCTCGTCGAGGCCGCCACCTTCCTCATTAGGCCACCAGTCGAAATGCAGTCGACCGGGCAGGGGTATCGATCGACACTCCTCGATCCTTATCGGTTGCTGTTGCCCGTCTCTGGCGCGATTGGCCTTGGTGAGCGGCCCCTCCAGAGGGTTCTATACCAAAAGAGGTATTCCAAGCTCCTCATGGCGCAGTAAGCCGGCAGCCGATACACAGACGGCTTCATCCAACCCAGACGGCTTTTTGCCGGAGCGAACACACCAGAACGCGGCTCCTCCGCCCTGGCACTGGACGGACCTGGGCCGTGCGCAGTGAAAGGACGAGCGACGGATACCATCACAACTAGCGTAGCCCAGCGGTGGGCCCAGGAGATTGTCACGCCTACCAGTTCAATGCTGCCGTCGTGGCAAAAGTGTGGTGCGCTGTTCACTCACCCTTGAAAACCTCAAGTGACAGATAGCGCGCCAAGTGGATCGTCGCGCAGGGCGTTAGCGCCTGGGTAGCTGGGCCCTGGAACACGCTCCACGCACGGCTCAGTTCCAGAGGCCAGGTCAGTCGACCAGGCTCATAGCTTGCCGGATTGCTGTTCCAGCGAAACCGATTGTCCACCGCACTTACGCTTCTGGGGAGCAAAGGCCAATTCGGCTGAGACACGCGGTCTGGCCGCGGTAACTCAACCGGACGCCTTCCACCCAGTTTTCAGGCTCATGGCCCAGGTCACGGAGGCGCTCAAGGAGAGCACGTCGCGATCTTGTGGTCCGTTGTGACGGTGCTGGAAGTGGACCATCGATCGGCGTGGCGAAGACGAAGAAGGGAACAGACCTTGAGTCGAGGAAGGTCCTACTCGCTGGTAGGGAGGCAGGCTAGGGGGTCAAGGTTCTGGTGTGGCTGGGCTTTTGGAACGTTTTCGGGTGCTAGCGGGCGCGTTTCTGAACTCAGCGTGCCAAAGCCTTTCTGGCCTTTGATCCGTCGGTGAGCTGTTTTCACAGCGTGGCCACTAACAACATTTCTTTCCACCACCTCTCTTCCACCCGCCGTCGGTCCGAATGCGAAACCGACTTGACGTAATGGATCGTGCTGGACATCACCGAGGTCAGTTATCGTCGGGTTCTCAACTCCATTAATCCGGGTTCCAGCTCAGCTGAGAGATGGCCGAGCCAGCGGCGATTAACAGCCTAGCAGCTAGCCCATTCAGACTGAGCACTCTTTCCACAGCGTCCTGTGATCTTCTCTCACCGGGCGCCCGGGGGTTTCCGAATTGCTACCGAAGCGCCACCCTTGCCTCATCGCGCCTACCCCGGTTTCGACGTTTCGATGTCTTTGAGCATCACACTGTATAGCACTACGCGCCTCCCACTCTGAACTGCTCCGACGGGTAGCTCAACGCGGAGCTTTACGTTAAAGACAGCCAGCGCGACAGGCGCTTTTTGCTTCGGCTGATCGGGGACAGTCATCATGTTCGGTTCCGTCCAGCGCCGGCTTAGCAAACAGATGACGCGGGCCGTGAGTCAGGTTCGGCGCCGCGCCCCCCCCCCGGAGCGCCCGGGGGCGGAGGCGCGGGGCGGCCAGTGGATTCATTGGTCTTATGCCGGTCATTCGAGACGTGGGACCCGGTCTGTGCCAGAGTCCGCCGCCACGGCCGCTCACCGTCCACTGCAGCCCGGCACCATCAACAAGGCTCGGTGCAACGCAGACGGCCTGGGGGTCGTCTGCTACAACGACTCCACGGGCCACGGCCTTGCGAACTTAACGTTAGCTGTCTCTGTTCTGCAGCAGCTCGCTGGCTATGGCGGGCTCACATGGCCTTGCCGATCGGAGGGTTGACGGCCAGTGCCATAGACGGCGCTCAGTATCTGCAGTGAATACGGTACATGCTCTTGCGCCTTCCGCGGGGTCCCGCCTTTTGGGTGTTCGCGCCAAAGAAGATCCGCAACCCCTGCATGCCGGTTCTATTTTCGTGGTCCCTGGCCAAGGGCGTACAGAGCTGCAAGGACGAGATGCCGCACTCGGCAGGCGTCCGATGTCGGAAGCTGGAGGGCTCAATGTGCTGTCGAGGAATGACATCGAGCGGATCGACGGCAGCTCTTTCGGCCAGCTCCCCGGCCCAGCCAATTGCCATAACAGCATGCTCTCCGGATCAGAAAAGCCCTAGCTCAGCGGCGGCTGGATTGGAAAACGTACGGCACAGATTCCTGCATGGGTTTCTATTATTCTCCCTCAGCTTCATCTACTCGAGCGTAGCGGCGCCATCATGGTCTGCCGAGAGCGTGCCAGCCAAAGCCGGCACTCACAATACGAGCAGGGGCAGGCCGGATAACAACGACACGAGCGCAGTGCCAGATTAGGCAGCAACTGGTGGAGGCGGTCCACCATTCGAAGGACACAGGCCGTGATCGCGGTTTCCTTCGCATTCTCGAACGCATTAGGGTTCGCCCAGTTGTGCCTGGTGTTCTGCTGCTACCTAGAAACTCCTGACCCCCTTCATTTTTTATTTCGGGGTGGGGGGGTGGGGAGAAAAGCCTCTAGATTTTTTCACTCGACTTCATCGGTGGTCATTCAGGAGCTCGACGCTCCGCTCGGCGGTTTGTAGTAGCTCAACGTGGCGCCCACGGGAAGTTGGCCAGCGGGCGCAACCCCTTACAATATGGTGCACGGCAGCGGGCTGTTTGCGAAGAGTTTTGGCTGGCATGCTCATGCAACGTGTGCCCCTCCGGCCTGATCCGGCATGCTTCATAGGACCTCTGGCAGGAGCTCTGCCCTACACGTCAAAATGTTCTGGCGCCGTTTGCCTTGGATTCGCTGGCTTTGCATAGGCCAACCTCGGGCTGTTTCGTGGGCGGTTGTGGGTGCTGCAGCCATCACCCTGAGTGATGGTGAGTCGGTGGCACGTGGCCTGCCTGCGGGCCCAAGCCTCAGCGCGATATTGCTTGGGCTCTCATGCTCTCGTCCAGTTTGATTGGCCTGGTGCTGCTAGGACGCAGCTGTGGTCCTAGAGTTGACCAGCCAGGACAAATTGCCGTTGGAACGGTCCTACCGCACCGCACCTGCTGCCAGCAAGCGAACTCGGCCGATTGGTGGTGGCGGCGGCCTCTTCGCGGTTCGCCTAGAATACCGCGCGGCGATAGATTGGCCGTATCGGCGCCGGGCGGCTTTGTGCTGATGTCCGTGCGCTTCAGGCTGGCCGGTGCCTTCCTGGCCGCCGCCGCCCTTGATGCTGGCCGTGTTGCCGTTCCCCTGCGTCGGCGCCACGGGCTGCTCCGATGTCGGATCCTATGGTTAGACGCAGCCTGCGCCTAGGCTCTAAACGGTGGTGGGGCCGGCGAAAGAATCGTTCTGCGCCCGCACAGGCGGGCAGCCCGGGCGCTGCTGATTCCTCTTACTGGTGCTCTCTACGCTGGCTGATGTGACTGCGGGGCTTGATAGGTCAGGTGCCTGTTCTCTTGATCAAGTGATAGCATTTGAGCGCCAGGAGAGTCTGTCGGAAACGGTGGCAGGGCGGCGCCATGGAGCATCGCCGCCACCGTGGCCGGCACGGTGTTGGGGGGGTGCTGTTTTCGCCGCGCCACTTGCAATTTGAACCGGCTCGCTGTGGTCTGTTTTCAAATTGCAGGCGCCGGATTCATTGGCAAAGTTGAGTACTGGGGCTGGCCTCACCGTTTTTGGCGAATCAAGGCGTGCGGTGCCGGGGTTTTGCTGAGTGTTGGCGTGGTGAGTGTGGGAGAACCTGGCGGGGCGGAATGGTTGGGAAAGAAATTTCGTGTTGTCGGCCTTGCTGATGAGCCTTGCTTGCATCCGACGTTTAACTCCTGCCGATCCAACAGGCTCCTGCTCTTCCGGGGTCTAATGCCCGGAGCGCGATCAATCTGGCCGCCCCGGCATGAGATGTTTGAGTGGAAATCCGATGGCTAGGTGGCTGGAGCCCAGCTTTTCTCTGTTCACGGCCTTGCTCGGCCCTCTGCGGCTTTCTCTGCTGATCTGGCGACTCACCCATGTGGAGTGTCAAACGGCGTGGATTCGGCGCGTCTTGTCGCGAGATTCGCCGACGCCAACCTTGAGCTATCTCAGTTAGCTCGAGCTCAGCTCAAGTGAGAGGTCAGGACCTCTTCTATTTCCTTGATGCTTTTTCCATGACTTTATCGCGCCATTCTGCGTGAAGACCGTATCTGTTCCCTCACGCCGTGTATCACTTGCCGTGCAGCACTTGGGTCAGTAAATTCCTGTGTGTCTGGCGAGAGACGGAGCACACCTCATCTTTTCCACAAAGAGTTCGTTTTTGTGATGAGCTTCTGTCTCAGAGACAAAAACAGAACGGTGTGGGACTCAGCAAGAGGACGTAGGCCAGCACAGCGTCGATCGCTTTAAACAAACGAAACCCGGTCATGCATCTTTCGTCCTGCCACTTGCGCCACTAAAGCATTCCTCAGTCTTGCAAACGAGGCTTTTGCTGATCCCTTCTCATGACGGGCTTGGCGGATCCAGCCAGAAGGTGGGCAAGGCAAGTCATGAGGGCGAGATTAGTACTGAGGCAAAACCTCGCTCCTAATGTTGAGAGGAGAGAGATAAATACTCTCACACTTTTCCATCACGATCAGGAGCTCAGGCAACTTGGGTTGGTTTCCGGTTACACATTTTCGAGCTCGTCCGCCCCGCAATCTTCTCAGACTTGCTTGGCCACAGGCGTGTTCGTCAAGAACCACATGCGCCTTTAGTGAGCGTTTTCGTGCTTACTGCACACTCGGACACGGACTGAGCTCCCAGAATCCAAAGCCTTGGCCTTGGGATTGTGACCCACCTCTTCAACCGATTTCCTCTGATCACTTTCCAGCTTCCCGATATAAGCCCTGAGGATTTCCCCGTATCGGGTTTGTTCGAAGACAAGAGGTAGAAATCACTAGTCGTCTTTCCAAAGCTCCTTCCCGCGACAAGCAAATGTCAGTCAAGTGCTCCGTTCGCGGTCGCTCGAAAAAGAGTGCCACTTTACCGTGATCACAATTAGGGAAAACATTCGCCAACCCGAAAGTCGTCTTGGCCATCT
>Ga0163217_1104032_pt1 | contig 10620 bp, 13 predicted proteins | sample SynspAceP_FD_185933 | JGI IMG/M metagenome (GOLD analysis project Ga0163217, IMG submission 185933) | Saline lake microbial communities from Ace Lake in Antarctica - Synechococcus sp. Ace-P (PacBio error correction) | ecosystem: Environmental > Aquatic > Non-marine Saline and Alkaline > Saline ... | reverse complement strand
CTGGTCCTGAGGGTGAAGTCGGAAAGCTGCATCTCGCCAATGCTCAAGGCCATGTGAAAAACGAAACGGTTTTGTCGCGCGAGACTAGGGCTAAGGTCTCAAACCTTCGGGATTCCTGATGGTCATTGCGCCCGTGTGGTCTGTTTCTCGCTGCTGCTGGGCCTAGATCGAGTAGCAGCCGGATTAGCTGGATCTGCCGATGACACGTCCTCCATGACTCAGCCGTGGACCGCGTGGACACTAGCGAATTCTGGTGGAACATCAATAACGCGCAGAGGCGTTGATGGATCAACGTCAGAGAGACAAGCCGTACTGCTTGATCGCTCGTGGCGCTGGAAAAATCACTCCGTATATTTCTGGGGCATTTCAGCGGCTATACCTCGATGTGCTGGGAATTGAGAAGCCCTGAGAATTATACAACCGTGACCCTCAGAAGACCTATGTATATCTGTCCAATGCTCCATTGCTTGGAGCCCTAGAGGCGGTCCGAAAACCTACGTGGCCAGGGTCTGTAGGCGAATCGTGACGTGTGCCCGTGGCGTGGTCTGCAGGGGGAGGGAACCCCTGGGGGCTTTCCCGCTGCGAGCTCGCGTTCTGACCTGCCCCAGGGCTGTGTTGCGCTCCGCTCCCAACATTGCGACCGCCATACCCCCGGCTGATTCTGATCTAGTTTTAATCTGTTTGTGAATCTGTCAATATCAGGACAAACAGCTGAGATTGTTGGCCAAAATGCACTCAAGAAGGCTAGGTTAAAAGGTGATTCTGGCTTTTTCTCACGTGGCTTAAGTCGTACCTTACTGCCCACCCTGCTTGTGGGTGCTGTCTCTCTCGACGGCAGCGCTGCCCGCTTCGCGACCGTCGATATCTCGACCTTACCTCTGGTTCTCGTCTGGAACACCCGTTTGGCGTCTGTGTGGTCATACCCAGCCTTAGATTCCTCGTTACCTTCATCCGGAGCGGCGAAGTCACCGACCGTGGCCTTCTGGTGTATGGGCTGTCCCCGCATCTGGCTGGACGTCCGAGGAGGTCCGCGCTGGTTCTTTCCAAGACCTACAGCGTTGATGTGGTGTCGGCTGGACTCGCTTCACTCCTACTTCGATGACTCGGTCAGTCTAATGTTCCTTCAAGGTATTCAAAGAGCTCTTGGAGCTTACTTTTCCCGTACGGAGCATGAGCACCTATGCGGTGCAAGCCCGCGCTGCGCCATCATCGCGTAGTTCTGTCGATGGTGAGCTGCTCCTCCGCCGGCCATCATGGCGCCCTGCCCACCGATTGCCGCCTCGCCGACACCTGCGGCACTACGACGGAAGCAGAACATCTGCGTCCGAAGGCAAATGCGAAGCAGAAGCCCCAGATGCACCTCGCTGCTGTCCTGGTATTCTTCCTGCCTCCGCCTGCATCCAGAGCCAACCAGATGACTGAACCCTGTGTGACTCAAGTCAGGAAATGACCACCGGCTCTTCCGGCTTCCTAGCCCCCATGCCCTTCACCCCGCGCCATCACGCGGCTCCTGGTTGATCGTGAGGCACGGCCTTTCTGGCCGAATTTCCGATATGTTTTTTTTTTTTTTTTTTTATTTTTTTTCTCTCAGCCCCGGTATCCGGGCTTTTTTGATGGTCCCTTCGCCCCATTTATCCCCCACTTACCACTGTTGGGCTGTCAGCAGCGTGCTGAAGCAAGGCGCTGCGCAGTTGGGCCTGCAGGGCATGCTGTGAAAACCTGCACGAATCTCTGGAGATGGCGGTCTCTGAGATGTTGCTGGGCAGCAAGGCCTGGCATGGCTGCTTAGCCTGCCCCGAACCCAGCGGTTCAGCAGGGATTCCTTTGATGGGCGGTATCTGCAGGGATTCCTGCCAACAATCGTTATTGATGGCTCCAGCCTGACCCCTCCAGCAGGGCGCCCGATCGCCTTCTGTGGCGTTCCAACGAGGACCTCCGCCAGCCAGTGCCGCTCCAGGGGGCAGGAGGTAATTATCAAAGCCTTTGGTACGTAGCGACGTGCGGGGGAGGCCTTAACCCTCCCCCGCAGCCCAATAGCCCAGCAGAGCTTCGGCTGCCCGATCAGCGGTGGCTGAACAGCAGGCGGATCCACGTCTTCAGCGGCTCAAGGGCACGTTTGATGGTTACTGGAACCCATGCGGACAAGTGAATTCCGGCGCGTCGCCTGAAAGGGTTGCCGCGCCGCCACCCACTCGAAAGCGTTTGGCCGGCTCCAGCAGCAGCGAGTGTTTCAGATGATATATTCGGGCGCTATCATCCAGAATGCTGCGGTTGGCGAAGCGGTTTCGAGCATACTGCCACCTGGCCCTCAGCCGCTCTGCCGCTCCGAGGCCTCGGCCACGTGTAAATCTACCAGGCCCCCTTCAGGGTGGCGCGAGGGGGGCGAGGAGCCAGAAGCAGGGAACGGGGCTTTCCAGCAGCCAGAACCCTGCTCGTGGCGTTGCAGCTGGCCCCCTGCCAGAACCGCTGCCGGAGACTCGATTCGAGACGCTCCCCTTCAGCGACGCCTGGAACGTTTGCATGTCCAGCGCCGCCAGCAGGGGGTCGGCCTCGCTGCTGCTGGACGATACTCGATCTGCTCGTCGCTGCTTTAATCGCTTCGCGGCCAGTTATGGCGCGCGCTTCGAGCCGCATAGCCTGGCCCGAATGGCCCTCTTCCCAGCCCGGAGCCCGGGCTGCACAGAACACTTGCCCTTGCAAGGTGCGCCGCAGGTAGGTCTGGCGACCAGGCTCGCATTATGGCATAGGGGAGTTAGCAGGTAGCCCGTGCCATCACCGAAGGGCCCTGGCCATCGCGATTGGCGTCGCGCAGCGATGGAGGAACGGCCTTGCTTTGCTGGCTGGCACGAACAGTTTGGATGCATCGAAATGAAGCCCAGCACGCTGTTGCTTGTTCTCTCCGGCAACCAGCGAGATAGAGGGCCGCCTGGCGAGGGTAGAGCCCCTCCGTGTCAGCCCCACCCGTCTTCTCGAACACGCGGCAAGGCTTCGACCACCACGATCGCCTGGGATCGCCAGGCCCCACGGTCTTCTCCTGCTGCGACAACATTCCGGCGAAATAATGAAGCGTGATTCTCATCGGCCTCCACCAATCCGAGGCAGCCAGAACATGGGCCCGCTAGTTCGCTGCGGTGAGCCCCTCAGCTACTTGATGAAGCTCGCTTGATCGCTGTCGAAGTTGGGCATCCCCTGTCTTGTCGTAGTAGAACCGCGCGCTGCTTGGTGTGTGGATCGAATCCTCGGCGATGCTCAGATCGATTGCGGATCAGCCGTTCGGTGCGCCTGGTCGGTTGGTGCTCACCGCCAACTCCAGGGCATTGAAGCATGGGCTCTGCGAGGCATCGTCCTAGGCCACATCCATGTTTCAGGTGGGCGGCGGCGGCTGTGGCCTCCAGTCCTACCTGGACGATCGCCGTACCCCGCTTCTCGGATCAAGCCAGGGCCCTTCCAGCAACTCCCAGTTCAATCCGCCTCAGAGGGCTGCAGCCGGAATCAGCGCGAGCGACTCACCAAACGCCTTGTTTCTTATACCTCGCAAGACAAGGGGGATTTTCGATGGTGGCGCGATCAGGGTGAACCGTTGCCGTTCTCCACCCAGTGTGGCAGCAGGGCGTTTCCTCTCTGGGCGCTGATTGAAGCGATGCACCTCGTCGATGGAACCAGAAAGCTGCGCAGGCCATTGGCGACCAGCGCTCGCGCGCGGCCTCACCTCGGCCGCAACTCTTGACGCGCCAGCACGCATGAGGCTGGCGAAGTGCGGCGCGGGTGCTGCCGGCAGATGATCCGGGCCAATTGGTTTTGCCCACTCCGGGCGGCCCATGCCAGGATTCAGATTATGACCCACCCCGGATCGCGGGAATGAGACGCGACGCAACAGACCTGCGGGGACCGAGGATTGCGTCATGGCCCACGAACTCCCCTCGATGTAGCGTTGGTCCGCATCCGATCGGCCAGTAGAAGAGCGCGATCGCCTGCAACGGCGCTGCGCTTCGAACGCAGGAACAGATCGCTCACAACGGTTTGGATCGTCTGGATCGCGGCAAAGGTCAACGGTCGAAAATGGGTGACAATCCTGCTGTCGACTCGTCGCAACAGTCGTTGCCCGAGTCAAAGCAAGAATCTGCCCATACTTCTCCGACCGCGTGATTTCATTCCCGTCTTTCCAATTCCTCGGGAACCAGCGCTGTCCTGGCAGCCGGGCTGTTGGCCGCTCAGCGGTGCGCGTCGCCGCGGAGGCGGTGCGCCAGGTGGGAGTGTCCCACCGCAGCCGGTGGCGCTGGGCCGCTTCAGCACGACGTCGACACGATCAGCACCCTTGAGCGATCGAGGAGGTGCAGCTGGCGGCCCAGGCCCCAGGCCGGATTGAGCGCCCTGCTTGGTCCGTCAGGTGATTCAGGTCCCAGGGCAGGGGCAGTTTGCTGCTGGTGCTCGAATTCAGGCGCAGGTGCGTGCGATGTGGCGAGCTTGATGCCTGAGCGGGACAAGGACAAGCTCAACTACGAGCGCTATGAAATCTCGCCAGCCAAGGGGCTGCCAGCGCCCTGCAGCGCGACGAGTGAATGGCCCAATATCTGCAGTCACGGGGAAAGCCGTGGCGGCCGCGAGCCGACCTGGCCTTCAGCAACCTGCGCGCCCCCGATCAGCGGCGTGATCAGCGACTCCAGTTGTGAAACAGGTCGATGTGATCGCCGCCGGCGCGGCCTTCACCAAGGTGGTGCGCAACGACCGGGAACTGATTCGGCCCGCATCGATGTGCCGGTATTTTTATACATCGGGTCCGCCCGGCCTGCCGGTTTGCTTTGCAGGAACCTCAGGGAGGCACGGCGGTTGGCTACCGGGGTGGTCAGGCTGGTGGATCCGGCCGTCACCCCAGGGACCCAGACCCCTTGTTGTCAAGGCAGAGTTTTCCTAACCCAACGGGCGCCCTGCGCACGGCCTTGAGGCTGCGCACCGGTGGTGCTGGCCGCCGGCGAGCTGCCTCGGTGCCGTTCGCTGCTGTACCCAGTCGTCGGACAGAGCTTCGTGTTCTCCGTCGGCAGTTTGCAGGGATCTTGAGCGCAACCCAGCAAGGTGAATCTTGAGCCCCTGCGCGCCTTACCGGCCGGCTCCAAAGTTCGCCCTTGTCAGATTCCAGTACAGCTCGGCGATTAGCAGAACAACCGTATCCGGTGCTTCAGGGGTTGCCTCAAGCGATCCGGTAATCACCACCAAACCTGCTCACCCTCGCCACGGCAACGGCCCGTGACGGTGAAATAGGAGCCGGCCGGATGGGTCTGCTTCCGATAATTGCATCACCCGGCCGGTGCTGACCACCGTCTGAGCCTGCTGATCGGATCGGTGGCCTGATCGCGATCCCTGCTGCGATCGAGAACCTGCCCGACATCGCCCCCCCGACGGTGACGGTGAACTCGTTTTACAACGGCGCCGACGCGGGTGTCGGTGAGGAAGGTGTCACATGTGCTGGGCAAGCAGATCAACGGGGTGGAGAACATGGACTTCATCAACTCCCTCAGCGCCGCCGATGGGCAGCAGCCGCGATCACCGTGTCGTTCGCTAGCAGCACCGACGGGGACATCAACCAGGTGAACGTGCAAACGGGGTGGGCATGGCCCAGCCCATGCCGAGGGAGGTGCGCCAATCCGGGGTGGTGGTCAACAAGGCCTCCACTCGATTTCTGCGGTGTACAACTTCGGCAGCGACGATGCCAATAATCCATTTCAGCACGGAATTCATCAGTGGCCTGCTCGATTCAGAAAACCTCACGGGACGGATTCAAACGGGTCAGGTGTGGGCAACACTGCCTTATGTCGAAGCAACCGCCAAACTCGCCTTCCGGCTCTGCTCGATCCCGATCGTCTGGCGGCCAACCAGCTGACCTTCCTCCGATGTGGTGAACGCTCTGCGCAGCCAGAGCCGCCTGTGCCAGCTGGTCAGGTGGGGGAGAGCCCGCTCCTGAGGGTCAGCAGTTCACCTTCACGGTGCAGCTTCAGGGTCGGTTGCGCAGCACGACGGAATTTTACCGATCTGGTCCTGCGCACGGTGAAGACGCGGCCTGGTGCGCCTCAGGGATGTGGGGCCGGGTGGAGCTGGGCGCGAGACTACGACGTTCTAATCCGCCACCGATCTCCAGGGTGCTGTTTCCCTCTCCGTCGGCTTACTGGTCCTACCAGTTGAGCGGCAGCAATGTCCCTCGAGGTGTCGCGGGGCGTTGGGCCCGGGTATTCCTTTTTTTATGGTCTCGGCCGCCCAGCCTCCACGGCTCCATATCTCTGAGTGCGCACCAGGCCGCCGTCTTCACCGGTGCGCAGGCCAGATCGTTAAATTACCGTTCGTGCTTGCGCAAACCTGACCCTGAAGCTGCACCGTGAAGTGATACTGTCTGACCCTTCGACGGCTCTTACCCCCCACCTGACCAGCTGGCAACCATGGCGCTCTGGACTGCGCAGGGCGTTCCCACATCGGAGGAGTTCAGAGTCTGGTTGGGCCGCCAAGACGATCGGGATCGAAGCTCACAGAGCCGGGAAGGCGAGTTGGTCGGTTTTGTCCGACATAGGCAGTTGTGCCCACACCCTTGAAACCCGTATTGATCCGATCCGTGAGGTTCTGATCGAGCAGGCCACTTTGATGAAATCCGGCTGAATGGATTATATGGCATCCCGTCGCTGCCGAAGTTGTACACCAGCAATCGAGTTGGAGGCCTTGTTGACCACCACCCCGAGGATTGGACGCACCTTCCTCGGGCAACTGGGCTGCGGCCAGTGCCACCCGTTTCTGCACGTTCACCTGGTTGATGTCCCCGTCGGTGCCGCTAGATAAACGACACGGTGATCGCGCTGGCTGCCGATCGGCGGCGCTGTGAGGGAGGTGATGAATCCTTTGTTCTCTCACCCGCGTTGATTCTTGCTCTGCTCCAGCACATTGGTGACACCTGTCCTCCCACCGACCACCGCGTCGGCGCGTTGTAACGGGAGTTCACCGTTCACGGTCTGGGAGGGCGTATGTTCGGGCAGTTCTCAATCGCATGCAGGGGGATCCGCGATCAGGCCACCGATCCACGATCAGGCAGGCTGCAGACGTGGTCAGCACCGGCGGTGTGATGTGAAATTATTCTCTGGAAGCAGACATACCAGGCGGCTCCCTATTTCAACCGTCACGGGCGTGCTCCGTTGGCGGAGGGTGAGCAGGTTTGGTGCGTGATTACCGATCGCTGAGGCCAACCCTTGAAAGCACCGGATAGCGGTTGTTCTGCAGATCCGCTCCTGAGCTGTAGGAAATCTTGCAAAGGCGAACTTGAGAGCCGGCCGGTAGGCGCGCAGTTGGCCTTAAGATTCACCTTGCCGTGGGATTGCGACTCAAGATCCTGCTCAACTCCGACGGAGAACTCCACGAAGCTCGTGTCGCCGACGATCTGTTTTGTGACAGCAGCGAACGGGCACCGAAGGGCAGCTCGCCGGCGGCCAGCACCAGCCGGGTGCGCAGCTCAGGCCGGTGCGCGGGCGTTCCTCGTGGGTTAGGAAACTCGTGCCTTTGTAGCAACTAAGGTCTGTGTTGTCCCTGGGGATGGTGACGGGCGGATCCCACCGAGCTGACCACCCCTCTCGGTAGCCACCGGCTCCGTGGCCTTCCCTGATGCGTCCTTATGCAACAGTCACCGGGCAGCGGGGCGGACCACGATTGGTAAAAATACGGGGCACTATCGACGGGCCATCAGTTCTGCGTCGTTGCGCACCACCTTCGTTTGAAGCCGCCGCCCGGCGCTTATCACATTCAGCCTGTTTCACCTGTGAGGTCGCTGATCCGCCGCTGATCGGGGGCCGCGCAGGGTTGCTGAAGGCCAGAGTTCGGCCTCGCGGAGCCGCCACGGCTTCCCTGACTGCAGATATTGGGCCTTCAACTCCGCGTCGCGCGCAGGGCGCTGGCAAGCCCCTTGGCTGGCGAGGAATTCAAAGCGCTCGTAGTTGAGCTTGTCCATTGTGCGCTCCAGCGATTCACAAGTCGCCACAATCGCACGCACCTGGCCTTGACGAAGCACCAGCAGCAAACATGCCCCTGCTGAGACCTGATCACCCTGACGGGACCGCAGGCGCTCAATCCGGCCTGGCGCCTGGGCCGCCAAGGCTGCACCTGCCTCGATCGCTTCAAGGGTGCTGATCGTGTCGACGTCGTTGCTGAAGCGGCCCAGCGCCAGCCGGCTGGGTGGACACTCACCTGGCGCACCGCCTCCGGCGGCGGACTGGCGCAGCCGCTGAGCGCCAACAGCCCGGGCTGCCAGGACAGCGCTGGATTTCCGAGGAGTGGAACGACGGAATTGATCACGCGGTCGGAGGAAAGTTGGGCAGATTCTGGCTTGACTCCGGGCAACGATCTGTTGCGACGAGTACACTGCAGGATGTCACCCATCGGACCTGACCTTGCGCGATTCAGACGGACCAAACCTTGTGAGCGATCTGTTCGCGTTCGTAAGCGCAGCGCCGCTTCAGGGCGATCGCGCCCCTGGCCGATCGGATGCGGACCACGCCACAATGGGAGTTCGTGGGCCAGGACGGCAATCCTCGGCCCCGGCAGGCTGTTGGCGCCGCGCCATCGCGCGACCGGGGTGGGCAAATCTGATCCTGCACGGGCCGCCGAGTGGGGCAAAAACCACATTGGCCCGGAATCATCGCCGGCAGCACCCGCGCCCACTTCGCAGCTCAATGCGGTGCTGGCCGCGTCAAGGAGTTGCGGGCCGAGTGGAGGTGCCGCGCGCGAGCGGCTCGGTCGCGATGGCCCTGCGCAGCTTTCTGTTCATCGACGAGGTGGCATTTCGATTCAACCGCCCAGCAGGACCCCTTGCTGCCCGCTGGGTGGAGAACGCACGGTCACCCTGATCGGCGCCACCACCGAAAAACCCCCTGCTTCGAGTGAACAAGCGTTGGTGAGTCGCTTCGCGCCTGTTTCCGGCTTGCACCCTGGAGCGGTCATGAACTGGGGCAGTGGCTGGAGGGGCCCTGGCTGATCCGGAGCGGGGGTACGGCGGATCGTCCGGTGCCCTGGAGCCAGCCTGCCGCCGCCCATCTGCGGATTGTGGCCAGTGCGATGCCCGCAGCACTGCTCAATGCCACTGGAGTTTGTGCGGTTGAGACCACCGAATCAGCCCCTGACGGGTCTGATCCGCCATCGATCTGAGCATCGCCGAGGAGTTCCGATCCAAGTCAGCGCGCGGTTTCTCTCTCTACGACAAGCAGGGGGATTGCCACTCGACCGTATTCAGCGACCCTTTCATTCAAGTCGCTTTGAGGGGCCTCCGACAGCGACGCTGCCTTGTGTTTCTGGCTAGGCCCGGATGTGATATGGAGCCGTGGTTAGAATCCACGCTTCATTTTTGCCGTTATGTTGATCGCGCAGGAGAAGCGTGGGCTGCGATCCCCAGGCGATTCGTGGTGTCGAAGCTGTGCCGCGGCCTTCGAGCGGTGGGGCTGCCGGGAGGGGCTCTACCCCCTCCGCCCAGGCGGCCTCTATCTCGCTGGTTGCCGAGAAAAGCAACAGCGTGCTGGGCTTTTGGCGATTGCCATCCAAAACTGTTCGTGGCCGCCAGCAAGCAGGCCGTTTCCCTCCCCACCTGCGCGGACGCCATCGCCGATGGCCCAGGCCTTCGTGGGAAATTGGGGGGGGCCCCCCAGGGGGGCTACCGCTACCCCCATGCCTACAGGCGGAAGCACTGGGTCGCCCAGACCTAGCCTGCCGGCGCCCTTGCAAGGGCAAGTGTCTGGCAGCCCGTCCCTGGGCGGGAAGGGGCCATCGGGGCCAGGCTGCGGCTACGGCGCGCGCCCAAACTGGCCGCAGAAGCCGAAAGCAGCGCCGAGCAGATGAGAAGTCGTCAGCAGGCAGCGAGGCCGACCCCTGCTGCGCGCTGGCTGAACGCCAGGCCGTCAGCTGAAGGGGAGCGTCTCGATCGTCTCCGGGCAGCGGTTCTGGGCAGGGGGCCAGCTTGGCAACGCCACGGACAGGGTTCTTGGTGCTGGAAAAGCCCGTTTCCCTGCTCTGGGCCCTTCGCCCCCCGGCGCCACCCCTGAAGGGGGCCGGTGATCACCGTGGCCGAGGCCTCGGAGCGGCCAGCGGCTGGAGGGCCAGGGCAGATGCTCGAACCGCTTCGGCCAACCGCAGCTTCTGAATAGCGCCCATCAACCTGAAACAAACTCGCTGCCTTGCTGGGCCGGGCCAAACGCTTCGAGTGGGATGGCTGCGCGGCAAACCCTTTTCAGGGCGCGCCGCCGGATTCACTTCGCGCTGGGTCCAGACCTCACGGCCCTGAGCCGCTGAGAAGCTGAGATCCGCCTTGCGTTTCAGCGCGCCGCTGATTCGGGCAGCGAGCTCTGCTGGCTTGGCTTGCGGGAGCGGTAAAGGCTCCGCCGCACGTTGTCGCTACGCCAAATTGCGAAAAACCTGCCATGGCCGCCTGGAGCGGCCACTGCTGGCGGAGCCGTCGGACGCCAGAGGCGATTCGGCGCCTGCTGGGAGGGTCAGGCTTGGAGCCTCATTAACGAGTGTGGGGCAGGATCCCTGCAGATCCGCCTTCAGTAGTCCCTGCTGAACGCTGTGCGGGGCGTCTAAGCAGCCATGGCCAGGGGTCCATGAGGCCGC